>LNFM01003149.1_pt1 | contig 102001 bp, 106 predicted proteins | sample 596031 | NCBI WGS metagenome assembly LNFM01 (sample SAMN04254537, study PRJNA301005) | activated carbon metagenome | isolation source: dual media filters at the Ann Arbor, Michigan drinking water treatment plant | place: USA: Ann Arbor
GTATCAACATCAAACGTGTAAATTCTGAGTGTTTTTTCTGCATCGCCGATAACAGGCTTTTCTAACATCGGATACAGCTTATTACCTTGCGGATTAATCGCCATTCCTTCTAAACCCGCTGTGGTTTTGATGGTCGGAATATCCCCAGCTTTCAATAATGGGTTTTCGGGGGAAGTTATATTTGGAATGGAAATCTGTTGCCTAAGAACTTTGCCTGTTTGATCAAACTTAATCAAAAAAGGACCAAACTCTTCGCCAACCCAAATGTTACCTTTATAATCGACACGAAAAGACTCAGGATCTATATCGCCGCCAGTTAATAATTTGCCTTTTTTAATAATTGAATCGACTGGATTATTTTTTGGATTGTTACCATAAAATTCAAAATCAGCCTGTTTGGGGAAGTTTAGTTTATTGTCAATGTCGTTAAATCGGATCAGCTTTGAAACATTGGTATTTTTATCGTTGCCTTGTAAGTCATTAAAGTCAATTTTTACATTATATAGCCCTAATAATGAACTGTAAGAAGCAGATTTTGGCCCGAAACCTGTGTCAATCAGATATATATAGCTGCCATCAGCAGCTTTTTCCGCCGCAGAAAACCCACCGATAATTTGCGAGCTTGGTGGCGCCCATGTGCCAGAAGCCAGATGTTGACTGAACGGACCCGCGGTGTAGGTATTGAGACCCATGCTTGACCAACCGACTAACGTTGCAGAGTGTGCAAAGTTTGCCAGCAAAAAACAGGTTAAGCATAAAAGCTTATAGACACAACTTTTCATAAATTTGTCTCGAGTGAGCGAAGTGTTATGCCTATATTACTTAAAAATTAATGCTTACGTTCGTATAGATGTGTCACTAGGACACGCTAATTATTAGAATTTCTGACTAATCAAATCATGCGTAAAATAGCCTAAAATTGCTTTGTCAGTTTAAAAATTTCACTCAGCCATCACAGAGCAAACAGAAATCCTAAAGCAAAACTTTCTCAATCCCACCATTATTCACCCGTTCCACATATTCTTCCATCCAGTTTTCACCCAGAATATGTTTGGCCATTTCAACCACAATATAATCTGCCTCAATACCTGTATCATCGCCGTAACGGGCAAGACCTTGCAGGCAGCTTGGGCAACTGGTCAAAATCTTCACTTGCTCTTCAGGCTTACCAACTGTTAGGCCCATTTTATGCATGCCTTTTTCCAGCTCTTCTTGCTTACGGAATTTAACTTGCGTGGCAATATCAGGGCGCGCAGCCGCGAAAGTGCCGCTCTCGCCGCAGCAACGGTCATTCAGCTGTACATCTTGTCCCATTAGCTTATTGGTCACTTCTAACGGTTTATAGGTTTTCATTGGCGTGTGGCATGGGTCATGGTACATATAGCGCGTACCCGTCACCGTTTGTAAACGCATGTCTTTTTCCATCAAGTACTCATGAATATCTAGCAACCTGCAACCTGGGAATATCTTCTCAAATTCGTACTTTTGCAGCTGATCCATACAGGTACCGCAAGACACAATCACCGTTTTAATATCCAAGTAATTCAAGGTATTAGCGACACGATGGAATAACACGCGATTTTCAGCGGTGATTTCTTGGCCTTTGTCGTGATTACCCGCCGATGTCTGCGGATAGCCACAACACAAGTAACCAGGTGGCAACACGGTGATTGCACCTACTTCATACAACATCGCTTGCGTGGCTAAACCCACGTTTGAAAATAAACGCTCTGAACCGCAGCCAGGGAAGTAGAACACGGCTTCGCTATCTTCTGTGACTTTTTGCGGATTGCGAATCACTGGAATCATGCTGTTATCTTCTACACCCAGCATGGCTCGTGAGGTTTTAGACTGCATTTTTCTAGGCATTGGCCTATTAATAAAATGAATAACCTGCGCTTTAATTTCTGGCTTGCCGACTGTAGCAGGCGGGCGAATTTTATCCTTAAGCAGGCCAAATTTTTTCGCCAGCATATGCGCGATATTTTGTGCTTTATAACCCCAGCCAATCACAGTGGTTCGTAAAAATTTAACGGTAGCGGGATCTTTTGCATTTAAAAACAGCATACCCAAAGAGGTGCCTGGGTTAAATTGCTTTTTACCTTGTTCGCGCAAGAAGTTACGCATTTTGATAGAAACATCACCAAAATCGATATCCACAGGGCATGGGTTCAAGCACTTGTGGCAAACCGTACAATGGTCGGCCACATCATTGAACTCATCAAAGTGCTTGAGTGAGATACCACGCCGCGTTTGCTCTTCATACAAAAACGCTTCAATCAATAGTGAGGTACCTAAGATTTTGTTGCGTGGGCTATATAAAAGATTCGCGCGCGGCACATGCGTTGTACACACAGGCTTGCACTTTCCGCAACGCAAACAATCACTAATATCATCGGCAATCTCGCCAATGGCTGATTGCTCCATGATGATAGATTCCTGCTCCAGCAAGCCAAAGCTTGGCGTATAGGCATTCTCAAGGCCAGAACCCGCTAATAATTTACCTTTGTTAAAGTGCCCATTTGGGTCTACTTTATTTTTGTACGCGGTAAAGTTATCAATGGTGGCTTGGTCCAAATATTCCATTTTGGTAATACCAATACCATGCTCACCTGAAATCACACCGTTTAAGCCTTTAGCCAGCGCCATCACACGGTCTACCGCATCATGTGCCTGCTTCATCATGCCGTAGTCGTCTGAATTGACAGGAATATTGGTGTGCACGTTACCGTCACCCGCATGCATATGCAGGGCAATAAAGACGCGGCTTTTCAGCACCGCTTTGTGGATTTCATCCAAGCGGGTCAAGATTTTTTGGTATTCACGGCCAGCAAAAATCTCCGCCATCGGGCGTTTCAGTTCGCGCTTCCAAGAGATGCGCAAATCGTAAGATTGCACCGCACGGAAGACATTTTCGTATTGCGTATGCGGCTTGCCTAACTCGCCTAATACGCTCACTGGCTCATCTAGCGTATTTAAAATTAAGCGCCATTTGGAACGTAAATCACGCAATAATTGCAGTGCAATCAATTGCTTAGAATGCACCATTTCAGCATCGGCATTGCCATCTTCGTCAGGTTGCAGCGGCAACTCGGTCTGCATAAACGCCTCTAAGGCATCCACTAATTTGAGCTTATTATCAATTGAAAGCTCAATATTAATGCGCTCAATACCATCAGAATAATCGCCCAATTTAGGCAATGGAATCACAACGTCTTCATTGATTTTAAAGGCATTGGTATGCTTGGCGATGGCGGCTGTACGCGCGCGATCTAGCCAGAATTTTTTGCGTGCTTCGCCTGAAACCGCAATAAAACCTTCACCATTTTTGGCGTTGCACATGCGCACCATGGCAGAAGCCACTTCTCCTACGGCGTTTTCATCGTCAGAGGCAATATCGGCAATCAACACCATTTTAGGGCGCTGCTGTCTGGCCGCTTTGGTGGCATAGCCGACCGCTTTGATATAGCGCTCATCCATGTGCTCTAGGCCAGCCATAATCACAGCTGGAGTGTGTTTGGCTGTCGCATCCAGATAGTCTTTAATCTCAACAATCGCTGGTACAGCGTGTGACACATTGCCAAAGAACTCCAAGGCAATGGTGCGCACATATTTAGGCATTCGGTGCAGAATAAAGGTTGCGCTGGTAATCAGGCCATCGCAACCCTCTTTTTGAATGCCAGGCAAGCCGCTTAAGAACTTATCGGTTACGTCTTTACCTAAACCCACTTTTCTAAAGCTAGGGCCAGGTATGCTGATAATCTCAGGCTCACCCAGTTGCGTTTTCATATCAATATCAAAACGGCTGATTTTGAAGCGCGCCATGGCAATATCGTGAATCTTGCCTAGGTTATGGTCTAAACGCTCTACTTCAATCCAAGTTGCGTCTGGCGTTACCATGCGGTATGAAGCCAAGTTATCTAGCGCAGTACCCCACAGCACGGCTTTTTTACCGCCTGCGTTCATGGCAACGTTACCGCCAATACAACTTGCATCTGCCGATGTTGGGTCGCAGGCAAACTCTAAACCTGCCTCTGTCGCTGCTTCCATCGCGCGACGCGTTACTACGCCTGCGCCACACTCAATCGTGGCAACTTGGCGTGATACGCCAGGCAATGTGCGCATTTGCACGCCTGTGTGACGGTCCAGTTTTTCGGTATTAATCACCACAGATAATGGCGTTAGCGGGATTGCGCCGCCTGTATAGCCGGTTCCGCCTCCACGCGGAATCACTGTTAAACCCAGCTCAATACTGGCTTTAACCAAAGCTGCGATTTCGATTTCTGTATCAGGATTGAGCACCACAAACGGATATTCTACACGCCAGTCGGTAGCATCGGTGACATGAGAAACGCGGGCTAAACCATCAAACTGAATATTATCTTTACGCGTGATTTTGCTATATTTGTTCAAGGCTTTCTTGCGCAAATCATAGGTTTGGCGAAAATCTTCGGCAAACTTTTCTACGGCTTTGGTGGCGGCTGTTACTAATTTTTGTACTTTTTCATTGCCATTACCAATGCTATTACGCTCATCAATCGCTTTAATGCGATGATAAAGCGCGTCAATCAAGGCTTTGCGACGTTTTGGATTATCTAGCAAGTCATCTTGCAGATACGGGTTGCGGCTGACTACCCATAAATCACCCAGCACTTCAAACAACATGCGTGCGCTACGACCAGTTTTACGCTCACCTCGTAACTCATTTAAAACAGCCCAAATTTCTTCACCTAAAAACCGAATGACAATTTCGCGGTCTGAAAAAGAAGTGTAGTTATAAGGAATTTCACGCAAACGTGTAGCAGCTGGCGCTGGCTCGGTTTGTAAGATTTTGGCGGGTATGGGTGCGTTCATTTAAGCTTTGAATTTAAACTAAATTGATAAAAGATTATAACATGCTGTAGACCAGCAAATAACTGCAAGCGTTCTATGGTTATTGCACTTAATTTTATTCAGTATTTTATTAAGCATTTCACTCTAAGATTTCATTAAAAAGCGTTAAAATATGGCTATGTCAACGGTTAAAAAATTACTCATCCCAATCGCCATTTTGGCTTTATTGGTTTTTCTGGGCTTAAGCCTCAGCAATAAATCACAAGCACCCGATATCACCTTCACCACTATTGAAGGCAAAAAAATCAGCATGGCTGACTTAAAAGGCAAAGTGGTTTTAATTAACTTTTGGGCAACCGATTGCCCCGGCTGCATTAAAGAAATGCCCGATTTAATCAATACTTATAATAATTACAAATCAAAAGGTTTTGAAATCATCTCAGTAGCAATGCCCTACGACCCGCCAGCACAGGTGCTCAACTACACAAAACAAAAAGCGTTACCTTTCCCTGTTATGCATGATGGTTTCTCAAATGTGACACAAGCGTTTGGCGGTGTTAACTTAACGCCTACTGCTTTTATTTTTGACAAAAAAGGTAATCGCTTACAACGCACTATAGGCGAATTAGATTTTGCTAAATTGCATCAACTATTGAATACAGAGCTGGCAAAATAATGTTGTGGGTTAAAGCGCTACACATTATTTTTGTCACCAGCTGGTTTGCAGGCTTATTTTATTTGCCGCGTTTATTTGTGAATCATGCCATGGTAAGCGATGCCGCCACACAAGAGCGCCTAAGCCTAATGGAGCACAAACTGTATCGCTTTATGTTGCCACTTGCTGTATTGGCTTTAGTTTTTGGCTTATGGCTTTGGCTGGGTTACGGCGTTACTGGCGGCTGGATGCATGCTAAGTTGCTTTTGGTTGCTGGTTTAATTGGTTATCATGTTTATTGTGGCAAACTCATGCGTGATTTCAAATCTGGCAAAAACACACATAGCCATGTGTGGTATCGCTGGTTTAATGAAGCGCCTGTGCTTATATTGTTTGCGGTGGTTATTTTAGTGGTTGTAAAGCCGTTTTAAACTTGAATCTACAAGGTTATTGATGAATATTTTAGATACAAATTTGCTGAACTCTGATTGGCTGATTCATATGCTAAAAAAATCTAGCACCAAGCCAAGCGTTAGACTGTTAAGTTTGTTTGATATTTTAGAAGACTGGCTAGACGCACCTGTAATTAACGACCAATTAAGATTACGTGAGCAACCAAGCCCACAAACATCGAATGCAACACAAACTAAACATCATAAACTGCAAGACTTCTTAACAATCGAAGCGGCAAAAGCAGGCGCAGCCATGCCAGAAATGCTAGCCAGCCAACTATATTTTATGGCGATTGCAGCCAGCCAAGAAAAACTTAACGCCAATATTGAAACAAGCTCACATCAATCAAGTTTAATGCATGCAAAAAGCGCAGCCAAAGCCTTGGTTAAAGCGCAAACCACACCAGAATACCGCATCAAAAAAGCATCAGCTTATGCAATTGCAGCCAGCTTTATGGGCGTTTTTGTTGTTGCAGGTAGCTTATTTATCTTCAACCAAGACAACTCAAATATTGCCGCTCAAGTAGCTTACGCAGAACCAATAAGCAACACAAACAACGTTAGTTTGATTGCTAGCCCAGAACAAACTTCTGCTTTAATTGCGCAAATCGATCAAATGCGCAAAGGCAATTGCCAATTGATAGAGGCGCTGCAACTACCTGATTCTTATAAAAAAGTTTACTTTGAGAACATCGTTGCAGGTCAAATTTCAACCAATGTACAGGATCAAAAATTGGTGCATGAGTTACTAGATATGGTGCGCTGCAACTACACACCGATGTTAATGGCCAATTCAATTAATTAAGCATAAAAACTGGGTAGATGCTTACACATTACCCAGCTTTTCAGCAAACTAAGCAGTTGCTACTTATTCTGTAATTTTTTTCAAATTATCTAATCCGCCACGGAACACCGCTTTAATCGTATTCAATGCAGCCGCATCATCCTTTCCTTCAGCGGGCATATCTGAAAAATCTTTGCGTGCAAAATTCGCATTCCAAACAACTTCTGAAACATTGGCGCTAATAGGCTTAACCGCAATCTTTGCAGAGTAATGGCTTACTGGCAGCACGCTTTCATTAATTACGTATGAATAAGTCTTATTAGCCGCGTTGTAATGAGTTAAGGTTTCATTCACTGTGCCGCCGTCCTGCAAAGTCAGCAAACGTACCGCGCCTTTGGTATTGTTAGTGCCGCTTTTAATTTCTGTTTTTGCAACAGCAGGATGAAAAGCGCCTAAATCGCCATAATTGGCAACTTTAGCCCATACTTTTTCTGCTGGTGCATTGATGGTCACCTTTTCTTCAACCATCAAATTGGCTGCTTTATCTTTGGGCACAGAAGCACATGCACTAGATAGAACCGCTACCGCTAAAATTGTTGCATTCGTTAATTGATTCACTTGCTGCTCCTAAGATGAGATTGTAAAAAGAAAGTATTTAAATATATACAGATCTGTATATATTGTACATAAAATAAATAATATGTAAATTATTTTTATTATGTACATTAGTTACTTATGCGCAAATAAAATTCAATTTTATAAAAAATTATTACCTGTAAGTATATTTGACAAAGCCAATTACTCTCATGCTATACTCATTATATGAGTGTGTTAAAAGACAAAATTCTATTAGTCGCAACCGATTTATTTCATACTAGAGGCATTAACTCTACTGGTGTGGATACTATCGTGGCAGTTGCTGGCACAACTAAAATGACACTGTATAAATACTTTAATACTAAAGAACAATTGATTATTGAAGTACTGCAAAAGAGTCAGCAAGATTTTCAAAGTTGGTTAGATGAAAAGCTGAGCGCAAATACAAAAAAACCGGCTGATAAAATTCAGTATTTATTCGATTATATTGAAGAGTGGGTAAACTCATCTGCATTTATTGGCGTGGGTTTTATTAAAGCATCAGCTGAGTTTCCTAACGAAGAAAACCCAATTCATAAACTATCTTCGCAACAATCGCGTGAGTTCAGACAATTTATTAGCAAATTGGCAGCGGACGCCAACATTAAAGATACGGATGGCTTAGCCTTGCAGCTTTCACTGTTGTTTGAAGGCGCCGCTCAGGCAGAGCAAATGAAGCGCGGCTCTGGCGCCATTAAATATGCAAAAAAAGCCGCCAAATTATTAATTGATGGCGCTATCAAGCAATCATAATATTGTTAGCAATCGCTTTGATTGCAAACATTTCAATTTCTTTCAAAACATTACTTGCCTAGCTTAGGCGCACTCTAAGATAATATCGCTTTAAAATATCGGTATTATTATGCATACACTTATTTGTGGCTCGCTCGCTTTCGACACCATTATGGTGTTTCAAGATCAATTCAAAAATCATATTCTGCCAGACAAAATTCATCAATTAAGTGTAGCTTTTTATGTGCCAGAAATGCGCCGAGAGTTTGGCGGTACAGCGGGTAATATTGCTTACAACCTACAATTGTTAGAAGGCAAGCCATTGATTATGGCAACAGTTGGTGAAGACTTTGGTAATTACACCAACTGGCTGAATAAAAATAAACTGAACACAGCGCATATTAAGCAAATTGATGGCAGCTTTACCGCACAGGCTTTTATTACTACCGATATTGATGACAATCAAATTACAGCTTTTCACCCTGGCGCCATGGTGGAATCACATCAGAACAGCGTTTACGATGCCAAAGAAGTGACTTTGGCTATTATTGCGCCAGATGGACGAGATGGTATGTTTCAGCATGCTAAAGAATGCTTTGAGGCTGGTATTCCGTTTATGTTTGATCCTGGCCAAGGCTTACCTATGTTTGACGGTAAAGATTTATTACATTTTATTGAAATGGCAACTTATTTAGCGGTAAACGACTACGAAGCACAAGTGTTGCAAGATAAAACAGGTTTAAATTTAGAGCAGTTAGCGGCAAAGGTAAAAGCGCTTATCGTAACGTTGGGTAGCCGTGGCTCTCATATATACGCAGATGGTCAACGCTTTGAAATTCCATGCGTTATGGCAGAAAAGGTTGTTGATCCTACAGGCTGTGGCGATGCATATCGTGCTGGTTTACTGTATGGAATTTCCAACGGCTGGGATTGGGTGACTTGTGGCCGATTAGCCTCAACTATGGGGGCGATTAAAATCGCAAGCCGTGGCGGTCAAAACCACCACCCAAGCCGCGTAGAAATTGAAAACGTGTATGCACAGGCACTCATTTCAGAGGTTTCTACTGAACAGCAAGCTTTACAAGAAAACCTTGCAGCAAGTAAATTGAATTAATTTTGGCAAAATGACGTCAAATTGAGTGAAAAAGTTTAATTAAACAGATTAAAGATGAAAAGGGAGTGAAAAATGCAAATCTCAAAGTTATTGATAGTGACCTTTTTGGCTGTATTAACAGTTGCTTGTGCCAGCTCTAACTCTGGTAGCGTATATAAACGTGACGATGCCAGGAAAGTGCAAACGGTTAAAACTGGCGTGGTAGAGAGTGTGCGCACTGTTAAGTTAGAAGGTACAAAATCACCAGTTGGTACGATTGCTGGTGGTGCTGTGGGTGGCATAGCAGGCAGTTCAATTGGCGGTGGCCGCGGTAGCGCAATTGCCGCTGTTATAGGCGCTGTTGTGGGTGGTCTTGCTGGCTCTGCTGCAGAAGAAGGTATTACCCGTAAAGATGGCCTAGAAATTACAGTTAAACTGGATGGCGGCTCTATGATTGCAATTGTGCAAGAAGCTGACGAGCAGTTTAATCCAGGCGATAGAGTGCGTATTGTTGAAAATTCTGATACATCACGCGTAACACATTAAAATTAACAGAAACTAAAATAAATGATGACCAAAAGCATACGCTGTTAATCTAGTACCTGCATTTTTGCTGTCATCATTTAGTCATCTAATTTTCATGATTCATTCACATTAAGCACATAACATCTCTCAAAATATCGGAGAGATGTTATGTTTAATCAAAAAACAGTTCAGCAACCAGCGCTTCAACCAAACAGTGGACAAAGAGGCTTAAGCATCAGCTTAGCCCGCAACCCAGCAGAAATTGCTGAAGCCCAGCGCTTGCGCTACAAAGTATTTGCGGAAGAAATGGGCGCTCAGCTTTCTGGTACAGGCGGCTTAGATATTGATGGTTTTGATGCATTTTGCGAACATTTATTGGTTCGCGAAACCGCAACGCATCAAGTCATCGGCACTTATCGTATTCTAAGTCCAGAAAAAGCGAATGACGCTGGTGGGTATTATTCTGCAGGCGAATTTGATTTAACTCGCATATCACATCTTTTTAAAAGTACTGTTGAAGTTGGCCGCGCTTGCGTGCATCAAAACTACCGCAATGGCGGCACCATTACCATGCTGTGGGCTGGCTTAGCCAAATACATGCAAACGCATAATTATGAATATATGATTGGTTGCGGTAGCGTGCCAATTAACGACGGCGGCCATATGGCGGCTAGTCTTTATAACAAACTCAAAGATGAGTACTTATCGCCACCAGAGTATCGCGTTTTTCCACGCACTCCTTTGCCAATTCATGCACTAAATCAAGATGTACAAGTAACATGTCCGCCTTTAATCAAAGGCTACTTGAGGCTTGGCGCTTATATTTGCGGCGAACCAGCTTGGGATGCCTATTTCAATACGGCCGATATGCTGGTAATGTTACCGTTATCAAAAATTAACGGACGATATGCTTCGCATTTCTTAAAATAATTGCATCAAGCCAGCTTAATCGCACAAATTTACCGCATTACAAGGGTTTTTCTACACACCATCACCGGTTTAGTCATCGCATCCGTATTTTTACCTTTCATGGGTAAAGATACCAAATTGGCGATGATTAAGTGGTGGTGTGGCGGTTTACTGCGCGCGTTTCATATCAAGGTAATCACTTTTGGCGAATTGCCACCCCCGTCTACAAAAGGCGTGATGTTTATAGCAAACCATATCTCATGGTCTGACATTCATGCCTTAAACAGCAAAATTGCCTTACGCTTTATTGCCAAATCTGAAATCAGAAGTTGGCCTATATTTGGCTATTTGGTCGAAAAAGCCAATACTCTATTTATTGATAGAAGTAAAAAACAAGAGGCAGGTAAAATTGTAAGCATTACCGCAGCCAGCTTAGAATCTGGAGACAATTTGTGTTTTTTTCCAGAAGGTACAACAACCGATGGTAAGCAAGTATTGCCTTTTAAAAGCAGCATTTTACAAGCGGCGATTACCGCCAATAGTGATATTTGGCCAGTAGCGATTCGTTATGTTAATGTTGACGGCAATTTAAATACCGATATGGCTTATGCTGGTGAAATCAGCTTGATAGATTCTATGTATGAAGTGATTAAACAAAAGCATGCATGCGTAGAGCTTCATTTTTTAAAGCCTATTCCTACTGAGGGCAAAGACAGACGCCAGTTAACGCAGGCGGCATATGAAGCAATTGTGGCTAAGCTAGCTTAATGCTTTATCTCTTGCATCATGCTGAACTTGTGTAATTTCACCCGTTTCTATACATATTGCAGTTAATTGACCGCCCCACAAACAGCCTGTATCAAGGCTAGTCACATTATTGCGCTGGCTCATGCCAAGCGCAGACCAGTGGCCACAAAAAATCGCAGTTTGTTTTGATTGCCTATTTTCCACATCAAACCAAGGCACATAACCAGCAGGAACATCTTGCAATTCACCTTTAAAAGCAAATTCCATTTCGCCTAGCTGCGTGCAAATACGCATACGCGTTAATGCATTGGTAATCACCCTCAGCCGCTCAATTCCAGCCAATTCTGGCTGCCATTGATTTGGCTCATTACCATACATATCAGCAAGAAAGTCGACATAGTCATCTGCTTGCAAGGCCGCTTCAACTTCACTTGCATACAAACTTGCTGCCTCAATTGTCCACTGAGGCAATAGCCCCGCGTGCACCATCGCATAGCGGTTTCCATGATTATCAAGCTCTACAGCCATTAGCGGCTGGTATCGTAGCCAAGTTAGCAGCTCATCTCTATCTGGAGCATCAATAATCGCTTGCAGAGTATCGCTTCTGTGCGCACGTTTTAATGTATGCGCCACTGCAAGCGCATGTAAATCGTGATTACCCAGCACAACCTTAATGGAAGATTGGTGCTGGTAGCACCAGCGCAACACTTCAAGCGAGCCATTACCGCGGTTAATTAAATCGCCAACCAAGCGCAGTTGATCATGCTCTGGATTAAACGACAGCCGCGCTAATAGCGCTTTAAAAGCGTGGTAACAGCCTTGAATATCACCGATGACGTAGGTTGCCATATATTGGCCTTATAAACAAAAAAGCCGCTGATATTATTTAGCGGCTTTTTTTGTTTGAAAATAAATAAATTAACTAGCTGGTGCTGGCTCAACTGCTGGCGCTGGTGCAGCCGCATCAGCAGCTGGTGCCGCTTCTGTGGGAGCTGGCGCCGTAAAACTTGCACCTGAAGCGTTTGCCATATGTGCAACAGCATTGGCAATCTCGCCATCTGTTAAATCTGGGTTACCACCACGTGCCGGCATGTTACGAATGCCTTCAATAGCGTGCTTTACCAATGTTTCGTAGCCTTGCGCAATGCGCGGAGCCCATTGCTCTTTATTACCAATTGTTGGTGCTTGCATTAAGCCTGCCGCATGGCACATCGCACAAACATTTTTAGTGACTTCTTCACCACTTTTATCTACATGCGGGCCAGTACTTGCTGCTGCTACTTCAACTGTAGCAACTGGCTTAATGGCTTCTTCAACTTTAGCAGATACTTCGGCCGCAGTTGGTGCAGGTGTTGTTGGCACTTCAGTTTTACCAAAAAAATAAGCTAATACTGAAATTAGCAAGGTAAAGGCTAAAATGGTACCTGGAATAGCAATAATTAATTGCCAGAAACTAGAACCTGAATAACTATCATCTTTCTTGCTCATTGCTTTTAATCCCTAAATATTAAAATAATTTAATTATAATTTTGCAAACTCAATTATACCTACTCACCATCAAGGTTAAAAGTGTGCAGGCAGTTAATTGCAATAAAAACCTTAAAACTAGCACTTAATCGCGAACCTACAGATTAGGCATTATCTTAATAGCACTTGCTTTGTTATAATGCGCCATCACAAGCGCCCGTAGCTCAGCTGGATAGAGTGTTGGTTTCCGAAGCCAAAGGTCGTGGGTTCGACTCCCGCCGGCGCTGCAAAAATAAGTGTTAAATACAAAATAGAATATTTGAAGGTGGACTTGGCCAAATCATCTGAATATTTTCTATACAAACCAATCACATACCATAAAAATACGGCATTTAACAAAATAGCTGAAACCAAATAAATCAAGCCACTCATGCCTAAGCCATATGGCATTATTGAAACAACAACCAAAATTACTGTGTATAGCAGAATATGTAATAGCGTAAATGCTTCACCATGCGTTACAGGCAGCATTGGCATACCAACTTTTGCGTATTCTTCTCTGCGATATAAGGCAAGTGCCCAAAAATGTGGTGGCGTCCAAGCAAAAATAATCAAGAACATGATGAGTGACTCTGGTGAAACGACATTATTAACCGCAGCCCACCCTAATATTGGCGGCATTGCGCCAGATGCGCCACCAATCACAATATTCATTGGTGTTGCTGGCTTTAAAAATACCGTATAAATAACGGCATATCCCACAAAAGTAGCAAAAGTTAACCACATCGTTAATGGATTAACGAACAAATACAAAATCAATAAGCCTGTGCCACCTAATAGCGTGGCAAAAATCGTTGTCTCGGCATGTGAAACTTGGCCAGTGGGTAGAGGTCTACCCCGCGTACGCGCCATTACTGCATCAATTTTATGCTCAATTAAACAGTTAAATGCCGCAGCGGCGCCAGAGGCAAAAGCAATACCGACTGTTGTCGCTAACAAAAGCGGCCATGGCACCATGCCAGGTGTTGCCAAGAACATACCAATAATGGCGGTAAATACAATTAGCATGGTGACACGTGGTTTACACAATGCGTAAAAACTCTTAAAGCTAGCCGCAAAAGCGTGCAGGTAATTCGCATTGCTTACATTTGATTTCTGACTCAATTCATACTCACTTTATTTCATTTAATATGGTTGCTAGCGTTTATTGTCAATCAACTCTGCTACCTGTAATTTTTGAATTAAAAATTACTAGAATGACGACTAATAAGGCAGCCCCCAAATTATGTCCTACCGCTAATACTAGCGGTAAATGCAACACTAAATTTGCAATGCCTAGGCTGATTTGTGCAAATAACACTGCAATTAACACCAAGCTTAGGTTTTTTAATTGCGCATATTTTAAACCATTTAGTGCTAAGAAACCCAAATAAATCAAAGTAATGACTGCGCCTATGCGATGCGTCCATTGAATCGCTGTTAATGACGCCAGCGTTAAATTGCCTCCGTCTGCACTTTGCCCTAATTCACGTACCATATGAAATGCATCTTTGAAATCCATGTCGGGCATCCATGATCCGTGGCAGGTTGGAAAATCTGTACACGCGAGAGCGGCGTAATTTGTGCTTGTCCAGCCGCCTAAAAATATTTGCATCAATAAAACAACTAATCCAAAACGAATTAGGTTTCTAAAGCCACGGTTTTGTACAATGCTTGATGAGTATTTGCCCCAATTTCGGTGCGCAATCCATGTGAGCAAGCCCAGTGTTGTCATGCCACCTAATAAGTGCGCACTAACAATAACGGGTTTAAGTAACATGGTTACTGTCCACATACCCAATGCGGCTTGAAACATAATAATGGCTAACAAGGCAGTAGTGAGCCAAGGTGATACATTAATCTGCTGCGGAGCCTGACGGGCTTTTTTCCACGCCAATATAAATAGCGCCAACACTACCAAGCCTAAAGTGCCAGCCAAATAGCGGTGTAGCATTTCACGCCAAGCTTTTCCTGTTTCAACAATACTATCTGGATAAATAGTTTGCGGCCTGGCCAATCAGGGCAGCCTAAGCCAGCATCTGTTAAACGCACATAGGCGCCTAAAACCACTACACATAAGGCCATAACCGCGCCTAACATTGCTAAACGTTTAAACAACATATTATGCCGCCCAAGAATATCTTAATAATCGTGCTAAATCTTTACGTATATCTGCTGCCGCTGTACTAGCAGGATAACTCATCATGATGTGTCCTAAAGGATCCACAAAATACAGCCTATTAGACTGCATAGCAACTTCATTCGCCACATTAAACTGCTGACTAAGCGCACTAATATCGGCCGTTGTTTGATTAATAATATTCAAATCAGGAAAATCTTTTTTAATGGCGGCCACATCTTGCATGGTAGTTACCAACACGCGTTGCGTGCGTGGAATGTCTTTATACATAGAAACATGAATTTGGCGCATATCTCTTAGCTTAGCCATGCAGTTAGCTTTACAATCGTCAACGACATAAACCATTGTCCACTTTTCACTCCAAAAACGGCTACTGTCCTGTCCATCGCTATTTTTTAAAGTGGTCGTTGTTTCAATTAATCTTGGCGGCACCATTAACTCACCACGGCTTGTACCTGCTGGCTTAAAGTCGTATTTAAACATTAATACAACTGCAATAATTGGCACCACAAAAAACGTCAGCATCATTAAAAATACGGCTCGTCCTTTGCGCTGATTGTCTTGATAAGTTGTACTTGTTTGCTCTGTTTGCATAAAAACCTTCACCTTTTTCAACAAATCTTAATTACTTAACTAAGTTTCTTAATACTTAAATACAAATAAATCACTATTGCCGCAAATGCAAATCCAAACCATTGGTACGCGTAACCCATATGCGTCACTATTCTGCTTGCTGACATTTCCCAATTGCGTACAAAACCACCCGCTGTGCTGTCATTATCCAGCTTTACAATTACTGGTAAAATTTTGATTGGTGCTGTTTGTACATATTTCTGCATATCTAAATTCTGCCAAACCAATTGCCAAGGAGTATTTGCAGCTGGCTGTACTGTTTTATCTTCTAAAGTAAATATTTTTTTAGTCGGCAACCAAGCCATCCCTTTTACTTTTAACTCACCTGCTGGTGTATCAAAAACTGGTATATCAGCACGCGCTTTATTACCTTGAATCCAACCGCGATTCACCAAAACATAAGTATCTGAATGTTGTATTTTTAGCGGCGTAATTACATGAAAACCAGCCAAACTATTTTCCACTTTATTATCAATCAGTATTTGATAAGTAGTTTCGTACTCACCGCTAACCTCAACTTTCTTAAACGCCAAGCTTTCTGAGTTAAGAAGATAATCATATAAATTTGGAATTTGGCTTGCGCTTACTTGCTCAAAATTAGCTTGAATTTTCTGCTTTAATGCGGCTTTATCGTATTGCCAAAATCCCAGTTTAATAAAAGTTGGAATACAGATAAGTGTAATCATTGTGCCAAGTAATGTTGGCTTAAATTCTACATTCAGAAATCTAAATTGCATTTATACTAGACCAGTCGCATAATTATTTTTTTACTTCAATTGGACAAATTAATGTTTATAAAAATTGCAGTTGTATTAGTTTTAATTGTTATTTTGGGTAGTTTATTTTCAGCTTTGTTTTTCTTGAACAAAGATAAATCGGGTAGCGATCGCACCGTTAAGGCGCTCACCATGCGTATTGGTCTTTCAATTGTGCTATTTATTGCACTAATTATTGCCGCTTATTTTGGCAAATTAGGTCACGCACTTTAGTTTTTACTGTTTAAATAAAAAGGGCGATGCAATCAATGCATCGCCCTTTTTATTATATCTGGTTAAAACATGTATTCAAGTTACAGCATGTATACGAATATGAACAAACCTAACCACACCACGTCAACAAAGTGCCAGTACCAAGCAACACCTTCAAAGCCAAAATGATGCTCAGGCGTAAAGTGACCTTTCATGCAGCGGATTAAGATAACGATTAACATGGTTGTACCAAGCAACACATGGAAACCATGGAAACCAGTTAACATAAAGAATGTTGCACCATAAGCGCCGCTACCTAAAGTTAAACCCATCTCGGTATAAGCTTCATGGTATTCCATTGCTTGGCAAGCCAAAAAGGTAATCCCTAATAAAACGGTTAATGCCATACCAATCACTAATTGATTGCGTTTGTTCTTGATTAAACCCCAATGAGCCCAAGTAATGGTTGCGCCAGAGCTTAATAATAAGATGGTATTGATTAGAGGCAAGCCATTCCAATGCATAGGCTTAAAGTCAGCAGGTGGCACATATTCTGTTCCTAAAACAGTGCCGCCTGGGCCTAACGAAGGCCATGAACTTAAGAAATCTTTATAAGGCGTAATATCCGCGTCATAACCTGCTAAATCGGGTACAGATAATACGCGCATGTAGAACAATGCACCGAAGAATGCTGCAAAGAACGCTACTTCAGAACAGATAAATACAATCATACCAATACGGAATGACTTATCTTCCCAGCTTTTGTATTGACCTGTGATACTTTCAGTAATAACTGAACCCATCCACTTAAAAGTCATCGCAATGATAATGGCAGCACCCAGATACATCATCCATTTACCAAAGTGCAGGTTATTCATATTAAAAATGAAACCTGAAGCAAGAGACAACAAACCTACTGATAATATTGAAGGATATATGCTGCCATGCGGAACATAATATTGATTTTCTGAATGTGTTGCCATTCGTTTACTCCCAAGCGCCTAAATTTTAACTACTTAATTATAACGTTGTATCGCCTTGGCGGCGACACAAGCTCCCTTTTTGTGCATCATTTTTTGATACTAAGCGATAACAAATTCGCTTTTATTTTTTTGTCGCTTCAAAGAATGAGTACGACAAAGTCATTTCACTTACATCTTTTGGCAATGCAGGATCTATAAAAAATCTCAACGGCATTACTTTTGTTTCACCGGGTTTTAAGCTTTGATTTACAAAACAAAAACACTCTACTTTTTTTAAATAAACCGACGCAATACCTGGGCTTACACTCGGAATTGCCTGACCAACAACTACTTGGCTTGTAATATTCTTTGCTTCAAACAATACCGTCTCAATCTTGCCAGGATGCAATGTAATACTGGCTTGCTTAGGGTAAAAATTCCATCCTAAGCCGGGCATGACTGCTGACGTAAACTGTACAGTTACATTTCTACTCGTATCTACGTTAGCTTTGGCCAATGTAGCAGCATGATTATCTGTCTTGCCGTTAAGGCCCGTAATACTACATAAAACATTGTATAAAGGTACTAAAGCAAACGCAAACAGTAAGGAGCCAACAGTTACTAATGCCATTTTCTTTGCTAACTTGGTATTAGCAGCCTTAAGCTCAGCTTTAGATTTTGGCTTGAGTATATCCGTGTTATCTACAGGTTCCATATTGTGAACATCGATACAACATACCACACTAGGGCTACCGCCCCGAATATTAACGCTATTTTTTTACTTCTATTACGCCTTGCTACTTCTTGGTTTTCCATCTATCAAATACTTTCATTGAATAGAAAAGCCCAAGCATGACTTGGGCTTTTTTAAAGGTCATTACTTAATAACTGGTTGCTCTGTAAAGCTATGGTATGGAGGTGGAGATGGAAGTGTCCACTCTAAACCTTCTGCGCCTTCCCATACTTTATCAGTTGCCTTTTTACCACCTTTAACGCATTTGATAATCACATAAACGAATAGCAATTGTGACAAACCAAGCGCAAATGCTGAGATTGATGAAATCATATTAAATTCAGCGAATTGCAATGCGTAGTCTGGGATACGACGTGGCATACCAGCTAAACCAACAAAGAATTGTGGAATAAATGTTAGGTTAAATGAAATTGCAGTTAACCAGAAATGCCATTTACCTAAAGTTTCATCGTACATATTACCTGTCATTTTTGGTAACCAGTAATATACGCCCGCCATAATACCCATGATACCGCCAGCAAATAGTGTGTAGTGGAAATGCGCCACTACAAAATAACTGTTATGGTATTGTGCATCAGCAGCAACGTCAGCTAATACTAAGCCTGTTAAACCACCAATACCGAATAAGATAATCCAACCCACTGCAAACAACATTGGCGTTTCAAATGTCATTGAGCCTTTCCACATGGTTTTAATCCAGCAGAAGAACAATACTGCTAATGGCAGTGAAATTGCCATGGTGCTGTACATAAAGTAAAGCAACGCAGGCACTGGCATACCAGCAGTAAAGAAGTGATGTGCCCAAACAACCACAGCTAAAGCACCAATTGCCCATAATGAGTACACTTGTGCTTTGTAGCCATACATTGGCTTGCGTGAAAATGTTTGTAAAATTTGTGGAATGAAACCCCATACCGGTAATAACAAAATATACACTTCTGGGTGACCAAAGAACCAGAACAAATGTTGGAACATGATTGGGTCACCACCACCAGCCGCGTCAAAGAAGTGCGTACCGAAATGACGGTCTGTTAACAACATAGTTACTGCACCAGCTAAAACTGGAATAGTTGCCACTAACAAGAAAGCTGTAATTAACCAACCCCATGCAAACATTGGCATTTTCATTAATGTCATGCCAGGAGCACGCATATTGAACAATGTAACAATAATGTTGATTGAACCCATTACTGAAGAAACACCTAGTAAGTGGACTGCAAAAATCGCAAAGTCAACACCAATACCACCTTGCACAGATAACGGTGGATAGAATGTCCAACCAGTAGCAATTGCGCCATCACCAATACCAAACAAAGCAAGTGTGAATGGTAATGTTAAAAGAATTGCTGAAGGAGGTAGTAACCAGAAACCCCAGTTATTCAAACGCGGCAAAGCCATATCTGGCGCGCCAATTTGCAATGGAATCATCCAGTTTGCAAAACCAGTAGCGGCAGGCATTAATGCAGCAAAAATCATAATCAGTGCATGTACACCAATTAATTGATTGTAAAAATCAGGATTCATTAACTGCAAACCTGGCTGGAACAATTCGGCACGAATGCCTAAAACCATTGCACCACCCACTAAGAACATCACTAAAGAAAAGGTCAAATACATCGTACCAATATCTTTGTGATTAGTTGTTGTCAGCCAACGCATAATTCCCGTCGGATGGTCATGATGTACGTCATCATGTGCTACCGTTGTTGTACTCATAGCGCTCTCCTAATTACCTTTATTTCAACAAATAAATCAAAAAAATAAACTATTGACGGGCAGCTTGTACTTGAGCTGGCTGTACAATTGGATCGACTGTTGCAGCATTACCCAGTGCTTGACGCTCATAGGTAATTACCGCAGCAATTTCAGTATCATTCAATGTTGCTTTCCATGCTGGCATTACGCCTTTACCATTAAGCAAACGATCTAAGTGACTGTCTTTAAGGTATTTACCATCAGCACCAAAAATTGGACCTAACGCAATTTTACTACCAGTCATTGCTGGGAAAGCGGGTGGCAGACCTGCACCATTAACTTGGTGACATACTGCACAATTTTTCTCATAAACGCCTTTGCCCTGCGCAACTAAATCATCCTTAGTCATTTCTTTGATTTCACCAGCTTTAGCGAGTTCAGCTTTTTTAGCAGCAACCCAAACTTTATACTCTTCCATTGGTACCGCATCTACAACCACTGGCATGTAACCGTGACCTTTACCACATAATTCTTTACATTGACCGCGATAAGTACCCGCTTTATCAACCTGCACCCAAGTTTCACGAATAAAACCAGGCACCGCCACGCGTGAAGAACCAAATTGTGGAACCCACCAATTATGCAACACGTCAGACGCCGTCATTAGAATACGTACTTTTTCACCAACTGGTAACACCAAATGGTTATCAACTTCTAGTAAATAATTTTCGCCCTTTTCAGCTACATTTTTTTGTTGATCATCTGTAGTTGTTAAGTTACTCACAAACTTGATACCTTGCGCTTCACCATCTAAATACTCGTATTGCCAGCGCCATTGTGAACCAGTTACCTTGATGACCATAGTTGCTTTGTCACGCGTATCTTCCATCATCACCACACTGTGATAAGCAGGAATACCCATAATGACAAAATCGATTAGCAGCAAAATAACAAAAGGCACCAAAACCCAGAAAATTTCTACTGCGGTTGAAGGTGCCTTGTCTGCTACAGCTTTGTAACCTTTGTTTTTGCGATGAGCAAATATTGAGTAAATCATGATAGCCAACACAACCACAAAGATAACCATAGTGATTAGCATAAACTTGTTGTGTACATGCAACGTATCTAAAGCCATTGGGGTTACTGGCTCTGGGAAATTCCAACTGTAATCAGCAAAAGCATTGAGCGATGCAAGCATTGCTGCAAAACCTAGCCCAAATTTTTTAAAAACTTGCATAAACCGCTCCAAGACTTATTAATAAATAAACTAATGAATACTTTGTAATTTTTGTTTGAGCTCACGTGCTAAAGTTACTCGCTGCTCATCGTCTATAAAATACTTACCAAACTCAACTTCTTTACCGCGCGAACTTATAAAAAGCCCATTTTTACTAATTAAACCTTTATTATTAGTGACATCACGCACATGCACCTGAGTCCAGTAGCGCTGAAATTCAATTATGCTGGTTTCTTTAAAACTTCTTTTTTCTACAATTATTTTGTCATCTTCTATCGCAATACTCTCGTAATCACTTGAGTGCTGATAAATATAATAAAAAGCGTAAGCAAAAGTAGCTAACTCAAGCCCGGCGAACGGCAACACCAGCCATGCGCCTGCATGCGTAAAACCAATCGCCACTATTAAAGCAATAGTCGCAAGCACAACCATTAACTTCAAACTATTTTCAGGCGAAAGTGAGTTGTTTGGCCTTGCGACAATTTTACAGTCCATTATTGATAGCATAATTATTTAGGAAATTTTATAACCTAAGCCTTAAAGTTCTAATAATGAGTAACGACTGTTACAACTTGTTACAAGTTCAATTAATCTAGCATACCTCACCAACCATTTCAAGCTTAAGCCGATAAGCTTTGAGGCTTATTTCGATTTGGTGCCGGGAGGGGGAATCGAACCCCCACGTTGTCGCCAACGCGGGATTTTGAGTCCCGTGCGTCTACCAATTCCGCCATCCCGCGAACCCAAGATTTTGACTTTTATTTACCAGACACCCTAATTGCACAGCACCCTACAAGCTCTCGCAATGCAAGTAAGTTACTTTATGTAGGTGGTCAATCCAGCCTTTTGATGGACAAACAATTTGTCGACTTTCCCAGTTTGCTGAATACAAATGACTTATTGATTTTTAATGACACCCGCGTGATTAAGGCAAGGTTGTTCGGCACAAAGACGACTGGTGGGCAGGTCGAAATTTTAGTTGAGCGTGTTTTAGACAATCACCACGTACTGGCCCACATCCGCGCTTCGCGCGCGCCAAAAGCAGGCAGCACAATGCGCTTAGCAGAGGCGTTTGATGCCGAAGTTCTTGGTCGCGATGATGATTTATTTCATGTGCGGTTTTTGGGTGATATGGCTGTTTTAGATTTGTTGGAGCGCTATGGCGCACTGCCTTTGCCGCCATACATTACGCACCATGCGGACGCCCAAGATGATGAACGTTATCAAACCGTTTATGCCAAGCACGCAGGAGCTGTAGCAGCACCTACGGCGGGCCTGCACTTTGATGAAACGGTATTAAATGCACTAAAAACAAAAGGCGTTAACATTGCCTACGTAACATTGCATGTTGGGGCAGGCACTTTTCAACCTGTGCGCGTAGATAATATTAAAGACCACAAAATGCACAGCGAGATTTATCATATATCTTCCGAAACAGTGGCCTTGATTGAAGCCACCAAACAGGCAGGCAACAAGGTGATAGCCGTTGGCACGACCAGCTTGCGCGCATTAGAGAGTGCTGCGCAAAAAGCCTTAAATGAAGGAAGAACTTATGCTCTCTTAGAAGCTGGAAGTGCTGAAACATCCATTTTCATCACACCAGGCTTTGATTTTAAAATTGTTGATAAATTATTGACCAACTTTCATTTACCCAAAAGCACTTTACTCATGTTGGTATCGGCTTTCGCTGGATTTGATGCAATTAAGCAAGCTTATGCACATGCTGTAGATAAAAAATATCGTTTCTTTAGTTACGGCGACGCAATGTTTATTGAAAAATCCAAACCTGTTGTAAAGTAGGTGTGATTCACAAACCTTTTTATGGGTTTGAACTAGAACCGTCAACACATAGACTAAACAACACGTTATTTACCAGTTCGTTTAAATAAGAAAGTACTTTCAACTTATGCAATTCATTAAACCTTTATTGATAAGCAGCCTCGTCTTTTCTGGCTTAGTTGCAACAAATACGGTAACAGCAGAGGTATTACCGACCGCAACTATTGGCATTAAAATCGCTTTAACGAAAAAGCCTACTTCACGCCCAATGACAGTTGCTTATGTACCAACATTAAGGCATTACTATATTGCGGATGGCGGCTTAGCACCTTTGGCGAGCGAGTATGAAGCCGCCGTATCAAAATCGCAGATTCATGCTTACGACGACACGGGTAAATATGTTAACTCTGCCAAGCCAGGATATGACAATCGCTCTATTTATTACAATCCAAACACAGCTAAATTAGAAACTATCACTTACAACGTATCTAGCGATGTTGGCTTTTCTCCTAACACAGGCATTTATGCGTTAGATGTAGCCGATAATGGCGAAATTAAAGATAGCTCGAATGAATTGTTTTTATTTAATCCTGCATTTGGCGATTCGGCCACTATGCCAAGTTACGACGCTGAAAATAATCGCTACTTTGCCAAGCAAGAGCGTGGCAACAAGGTGTTTATAGTAGACCCAAAACAGCGCGAAAAAATTGGTGAAATTGCGCTAGATTTTACCAAGGCAGCCGTCTTGCATGATGATATTAGCGACCACTACATTGCTTATACTGGTATTAAAGGTGAAGAGTTGGTATTGCTAGATGTTGACCATAAAGCAGCATTAGTGTTTGACTTAACTGGTAAATTTGTGGCGAAAAGTGAATTGCCGAAAGATATGAAATTACGCTCACAAAATCATTTTAACGGTTTGGGTTATGCAAATGATATGTTGTTTGTTTATCACGAAACCGAGGGTGAATTTGGTACTTATTACGGTTTTAAAGTCGTGAAATAATTGGCTACAAAATAAAAAACCGCATACAAGATGCGGTTTTTTTTGTATCTGAATTATGCTTACTTGCCGATTGCACCTGCAAGTTTGCCAGAAGCCATGCCAAATAAGGCACCTAGTACAACCGAAATAATAACTAGCAATACAGGATTAGTTAAGTTTGTCATGGTTGCATTGCCTGCTGTATTTGCTGTTAAAGCCAAGCCTGCTGTAGCTGCATAACCATAAACATTGGCTGGCACCACAGAAAGCAAGTTAGCGCCAGCGACAATCACCAAAGCAAACACCGTAACGGCAATAATGATTGGCGCAGCTAAAACACCCAAACCACCCAATAGACCAGAACTAACTAAGTACAAAGCAACTCCAGCAATTACTGCACCGTAGCTCATACCGGCAATGGTTTTTTGTAGTGCTGCAGAATCAGCTCCTGAATGGAAATAGCAGCCCCATGCTATAAAACCAACCCATACCAATGTTGCGCCTGCTAACGGATTTAACGATAAAAATGCCCAAACTCCACCTAAAACCGCGATACTCACTGCCAATGCTGTTAACTTCGACATACTTTTCTCCCAAAATTAAAAGGTAAAACTCTTATAAAAATAATGTTACAATGACAATATGACGACGCTTTTAACCAGCCTCAACCTAATTGACTAGGCGTAGTCTAGACTTATTTTTGTCATATTGCCAAGTTTTTTATGTGGTTTAGCGATTAGCGGCTAGATTTTGATGCGTTTTGCAAGCGACTGAAGGCTTTGCAGATAGAAAAATTAAAGCTTATTTAGCGGGTACTGCCAGTGCTTTTTCCATGCGCCAACTACTAAATTTGGGTACTGCGGCCTGCCCAAACTGCCATTGTAACGACCTAGTGCGCGGTATAAATCACCACGTTCTATATCTAAATAGTGGCGCAAAATGGTACAGCCGTAGCGCAGATTTAGGCGCAAATGAAACAAATTATGCTCAGGATTGCCAATGCTTCTTACCCAAAACGGCATCACCTGCATATAGCCACGCGCACCCACGCTAGAAAAAGCGTATTTTTTAAAACCACTTTCTACTTGGATTAATCCCAAAACCAACTGCGGATCTAAGCCAGCTCGGGTGGCTTCATAGTGCACAGAACGTAAAAAATCTTCTCTGTATGATTGGTCAGGCATACGCTTTTGCAAGCGTTGCGACATATCGGCTAACCAAGCATTACCTTCTTCTTGGCTGGCAAATATCAACTTTGGTGAGCCTAAATCGCTAATCGATTTTTGCATCAGCGCTTTAACCGAATTTGAAAGCGGTTCTTCGCGCTGATTACCAGCAAAGCAAATTGATGCTGTGCTTAAAAAAGCAGTGCCTAACAAATAAGCTAGAAATAGTTTTTTTAGCATTCTGTTTTAACTATTTAATAAAGCACTCAAATGACTCACAACGCTCTCCAAAGCAATGTTCTGCGCTTCCGCATGACTACGCGATTTATACTCCACTTTACCTTCTGCCAAACCGCGGTCACCAATCACAATGCGGTGCGGAATGCCCATTAAATCGCTTTCTGCAAACATCACACCAGGCCGCTCACCTCTGTCATCAATCAGCACATCAATGCCCGCTTTTACACAATCGGCATAGAGTTGATTGGCGGCATTTTTCACTAATTCACTTTTATCCATGCCAATTGGGCAGATAACGACGGCAAACGGCGCCATGCTTAATGGGAAAATAATGCCTTTTTCATCGTTGCCTTGCTCAATCGCGGCGCCCACAATGCGCGATACGCCAATGCCATAACAACCCATTTCCATTACTTGTGATTGACCATTTTCATCCAAGTACGTTGCATTCATGGCTTGAGCATATTTGGTGCGCAATTGAAAAATATGCCCGACTTCGATGCCGCGGCATAAGCTTAATGTGCCTTTGCCGTCGGGGCTGGCGTCACCATCTACAACGTTTCGAACATCCGCCACCAAGCTTGGCTCTGGCAAATCGCGGCCAAAATTAACGCCGCTTAAGTGATATTTAGGCTTATTTGCGCCGCAGACGAAATCGCTCATACTGGCCACAGTTTTATCGGCAATCACCGTCACATTGCTACCTACATTGACTGGACCGATAAAGCCAGGTGGGCAATTCAAGTTGCTACGGATTTCTTCTTCAGTGGCAAATCTAAACTCAGCATTTCCTATCAGTTTACTAAGTGCTTTGCCTGTTTTTACCTCATTTAAGCTATGGTCGCCGCGCAATAAAACCAGATAAAACTGTTCCTTTTCGTCTTTTTTAACCATTAAGGCAATCGATTTAACCGTTTGCTGAACAGTAATACCTAATAATTTCGCTACATCTTCACAAGTAGTTTGCTTTGGTGTTTCAACATCGGCCATTGCTTGGCTAGCCACGGCTCTAGTATTTATTTCAGGCAAGGCTTCGGCTAATTCCACATTGGCGGCGTAATCGGAATTCTCACAATACGCCAGCGCGTCTTCACCGCTATCGGCTAACACATGAAACTCTTGTGAACCATCGCCACCGATGGCGCCAGAATCGGCTTTTACGGCACGGAATTTCAGCCCTAAGCGTGTAAACACATTGCTGTAGGCTTGGTGCATATCCGCATAGGTTTTGGTCAACGATTCAAAATTAGTATGAAACGAATAAGCATCTTTCATCATAAATTCACGTGCGCGCATCACGCCAAAACGTGGGCGAATCTCATCACGGAACTTAGTTTGAATTTGATAAAAATTAAGCGGCAGTTGTCTGTAGCTGTTGATTTCGCGGCGCGCAATATCGGTAATCACCTCTTCATGCGTTGGGCCAAAACAAAAATCTCTGTCATGCCTATCTTTAATTTTAAGCATCTGTGGCCCAAATACAGCCCAACGGCCTGTTTCGTCCCATAGCTCTTTTGGCTGCACGGCTGGCATTAATAACTCTAACGCGCCCGCTTTGTTCATTTCATCGCGCACAATGTTTTCCACTTTGCGCAATACACGTAAACCTAATGGCATCCAGCTATATAAGCCGCTACCCAGCTTTTTAATTAAGCCTGCGCGCACCATTAATTTGTGCGAAATCAGCTCTGCATCGGCTGGGGCTTCTTTTTGGGTGGCAATGAAAAATTGGGATGCGCGCATGGAAATATTAACGAATAAAAATTGAAACCGAATTTTAACGTTAAAAACGCATTAAGTCAGTAAGCACTTAGTTTGCTGCTTGTTTAATTTTTTGGCTTAGGATGGTCGATTGGCGTATCAGCAGGTCGATAGCCTGCTTTCCACTCGCTTAATGGCACAATCACAGGTGGCACCCCGTTATCATAAAACCAGCTATCTACTGCAAATTGTGTATTAGCGCTGGTATCGCGAATCACGGCGCTAGAATGTGGCCAGCCATTAAAAAAGAAATTACGTGTGCGCGTATCTTCAATTTCATGCCACTTAAGCAAACCCGCTTGCCGCATCAAACGCATATAGGTCGTTGTATTAATCGATTCGTCGTTGCAATCTTGCTGGCCAAATAAGCGCCCTTCAAAAAAGGTACCCGCTAAATCATTTGAGGTACCGATTTTTTCACCCACAATAATTTCTAGTTGGGCAATGCCTTTGCCGATTAACTGACGCTCTTGTTCTGGATTTACTGGGGTGTTATCAAAAATGGCGGTTACTTTTTGCCATTCTTTTGTTGTTAATGCCAAAGACCTTACTTCGGCACAACCGCCGCCAAAACATACCTCAAAAGCAGCCAAGCTGGGCGTTTGGCGAAAAATACGCGACATATCGGACAAATCGGCTCTGGCATTTAACGTAAACAAAAACGTTAAAAAACCGATGCAAAATTTATAGGATAATCGGCTTATTCGGTAGCTCATTGCTTTTGTCAGAGCTGGCAGGGTAATGCTTTTGTAGCAAATGACTGATTTCATCTAAGCCCTGCAACACGCCTGCCTCAAAATTTCCGCGCCTAAATTCAAGCTCCATGGCGTGACAAATCGTATCCCAGCCATCGTTGCCCACATGCTGATGAATGCCACGGTCGGCCACAATTTCGACGTCTCTATCGGCTAATAATAGATAAATCAGTACACCATTGTTTTGCGCCGTATCCCAAATATTAAAGCGGCCAAATAACTCTAAAGCGCGTCTTTTGGGTGTTTTTTTGCAGAGTATTTCCATTGGATGCAAGCAAGCTTCCACTACAAATCGAATCTCACCAGCATGCAATTGTTCGCTTAGTTGAATGGCCTTTTCAATGCGATTTAAGGCGCTATTTGAAAAATGTTGTTGCACTTGCCAATTCACAGGCAAAGCGGAGCTGAATAAGTGTCTTAAAAAGCGAATAGCAGGATGTCGACGTTTCATAATGTATTTGTTTTTCCGCTTTTTTTACCAGTCGCCAGAAGCTCCGCCGCCGCCAAAACCACCGCCGCCACCGCCCCAGCTACTTGACCCACCACCGCCCCAGCCGCCGCCCATAGGAACACCGCCACCATAACCTCCCATGCCACGGCCGCCCATCATCATGGTAAAAAAGAACGCCACAATAGCAAAAATTACAGCAGCGCCTAGCGCTAAGCCCAATAACCAAACGGCAGCACCAATTAAGCTGCCATTGACCGCACTACCTGCAAAATTGCCTAAGATGCTACGCAATACCAAGCCTGAAATTAACCCGCCAAACAATAAGATGGGCAATAAGTTTTCGATAGCGTTACCACTAGCAGCACTGGCTTTGGGTTCAGGCAAGGCCTCACCGTTAATCAATCCAATCAGCTTATCAACACCCGCATCTAAGCCGCCATAAAAATTACCTTGCTTAAATTGAGGTGAAATAATTTCATTAATCACGCGCTTAGCAGTTAAATCTGGAATAGCGCCCTCTAAACCGTAACCCACGTCTATACGAATTTTTCGGTCATCTTTGGCGACTAAAACCAAAATACCATCGTCAATCTTTTCGCGCCCGATTTTCCATTTCTCTACCACACGGATGGAATACTGCGCGATGTCTTCTGGTTGGGTTGTGGGCAATATCAATACGGCAATTTGGCTGCCCTTTTGTTGCTCAAAGGCGGCTAATTTAGCATCTAGTTGTGTTTGCTGATCTGCAGATAAGGTTTGGGTTAAGTCGGTGATGCGTGACTTAAGTTCTGGTATGGCAACAAGCTCTGCATGCACTAGGTTGGACGCTAATAAAAGCATCACAAATAGCGCATACAAGCTCGCTTTTAATTTATAAAACACGTTTAAGCAAATATCTTAAATTATTCTTTATTCTCAAAATCGACTTTAGGTGTCACAGAAATCGCTTTTTCATTTTCCACTGTAAAGCTTGGCTTGGTTTTATAGCCAAACATCATGGCAGTTAAGTTATTAGGGAAGCTGCGCACCGCCACGTTGTATTCCTTAATGGTGGTGATGTAGCGATTACGCGCAACCGTTACACGGTTTTCTGTGCCTTCTAATTGCGCTTGCAAATCTCTAAACCCTTGGTCTGCTTTTAGATTAGGATAATTCTCAGCCACCGCCATTAAGCGCGATAGCGCGCCTGTTAACTGGCCTTGCGCTGCCTGAAATTTAGCAAACGCTTCAGGGTCATTCAACAACTCAGGCGTCACTTGCATGCTACCCACTTTTGAACGCGCATTAGCCACATCGGTCAGCACTTCTTGCTCATGCGCGGCATAACCTTTTACTGTTGCAACCAAATTAGGCACCAAGTCTGCACGGCGCTGATATTGATTCAAAACTTCTGCCCAACTGGCTTTTGCTTCTTCATCTAAGCTTTGAAAAGCATTGTAGCCGCAGCTTGATAAGCTAAAAGCCAATGCCAGTAATACAAATTTCTGCCAAAAAGTACGCATTTAAAACTCCTTAAAAATCATCATCTCTTTTAAAATTGGGCTAAGTACACTTATTTTCAAGTATTCACAATTAACGACTGATTACATCTAATGCACCGCACAAATCATCCCACGTTTTCGCTTTATTAGGTAAATGCTGCAGTAAATCATTTGGATGGTAGGTCACAATCACTTGCTGCCCATTCATTGAATGTACTTTACCGCGCAAACTCTCAATTGATTCAGTGATAGCTAATAATTGCTGCGCTGTCGCTTCACCCATCGCAACAATAATACCGGCATTTAAGCTGGCAATATCTTGTGCTAATTGCTGCGAGTGGCTAGTTTGCGTTTTGTTGATATGAAGCGCACGTAAAATATTGTTAAACAAATCGGCCGCTTGGCCGCTTAGCTCTTCTGGCAGCACAAATGTCCATTTTTTATCGTCAGATGTAATGAATACAGCTGGACTTGTTATTACCTGCTGCGTTTCAATCACGGCTGTTTCAATAACAACCTCTTCAAGAGTTGCAGCTAATGCTGGCTGTGTAATTTCAGCGATTAGTGGCGTAAGAATTGGCGTGCGCAATGTCCAAACTGGCAGCAGCTCTAATTCGCGTAAAACGTCTTCACGTGTCATTTTATAAGCGTCTTCACGTGTCATGCTCATAGCGCAAGACCCATTAAAACAGCATCTTCACGGCCATTATGGGCTGGATAATAACCACGTCGCACCGCCATTTCGCAGAAACCCATATTTTCGTATAAGGCGATTGCAGAAATATTACTGGGGCGAACTTCTAAAAACATATTTGCCGCTTTGTGATTTTTAGCGATTTGCAGCATGTGCTCTAGTAAATATCGGCCCAAACCTTGTTTTTGCTGGTCTTTTGCAACACTTAAATTAAGCAGGTGCGCTTCATCTAGCACCATCATTAATAGCGCATATCCAATAATTGTTTGATTGGACTCTAACACCCAAGCGCTGTAGCCCGAATTGATTGAATCGCTAAAATTGCCGCGCGTCCACGGATGCGTATAAATCGTTGGCTCAATCTCCATCACGGCATCCAAATCAGCCATTTGCATAGGCCGAAGTTGATAGTTAGGTTTCAACACAGCACTCATAACCGCAAGCCTTGCTCACGCTCTATGGTAGTCAGTGCCACACGATTGCGAATATAAATCGGCATCGCCTCTGCTGCTGGCTTAGCTTGTCCTGATTCAAAAACAGGCTGCGCCAATCGCAAAATCGCTTCAGCTGTTGGCGTGATATCCGCTATAAAATATGATGACTGACTTAAATTATTCGCATAGATTTGCGTTAACACTTCACCATATGCGGCCCAACCACTGCCAACACCAACCCAATCATTGCCTTCTAACAATGGCGCCGCTTGGGGCTTGCATACTTTGGTTGCGCTTATTTCAATCCAAATATCGTTTTGTTTCACTAAAGCCGCATGGTAAATCTCACCCATACGTGCATCCAAACAAACGATCGCTTTTTGTTGCCCACTTGCCTCAGCCACAGCGGTTAACGTATTAATACCCACAACGGGCAAATTGGCACCATAGCCCAAACCTTGTGCTACGCCGCTGGCGATACGTACGCCAGTAAATGCGCCTGGGCCTGCGCCAAAAGCAATGCCATCTAAATCTTTTAACTGCATATTGGCTGCATCCAACAAAACTTGAATTTGAGGTAATACCAATTGCGATGCAGCCGAACCAGCGGCTTGATAATGCGTAAAAATCCTATCGTTCTTTGTTAAAGCTAACGATAGAAATTCAGTAGAAGTGTCCAGTGCCAGTAGATTCATGCTGTATGTGTTGATTTAATCAGCCGCTATTTTACCGCGCAATTGCTTCACTTGCCCACGCTGACTTTTACTTTCTAGTCGGCGTTGTTTAGAACCATAACTAGGCCGCGTGGCATAGCGTGTAGGCTTTACCTGATTTGCCGCATTCACAATTTCGTGTAAACGTTTAATTGCATCTTTTTTATTCGCCTCTTGCGTGCGGTATTGCTGGGCTTTTAATATTAATACACCTTCATCCGTAATACGGTTGTCTTTGCTATCAATTAACTTTTCTTTTAACCAATCGCTCAAGCTACTGGCATGAATATCAAAACGGAGATGAATCGCACTAGAAACCTTATTCACATTCTGCCCACCCGCCCCTTGCGCGCGGATAGCGGTGAGTTCATATTCAGTATCGGGAATCGTCAACATTAATAGTGATAACGCAATTGGGCAATTAGCAGGGCATCGTTTTCAATCTTATAAACAATGCGATGCTCATCATTAATGCGGCGCGACCAATAGCCGCTTAGCGCATGTTTAAGCGGTTCTGGCTTGCCAATGCCAGTAAACGGCTCGCGTAGAATTTCTTGAATGAGCTGATTAATACGTTTAAGTAATTGCTTATCTTGCTGCTGCCAATACAAATAATCTTGCCAAGCAGGCTCGGCAAAAATTAACCTCATTCTGGCTGTTTCTCTTCAATCAGCGTTCTTTCTGTACCTTTACCCGCATTCAGCTCAATCACTGCATCCATCAAGCGTTTAGCGTTATTTGGGCTGCGCAGTAAATACGCCGTTTCTTCTAATGCTTGGTAATCCTCAAGTGACAACATCACCACCGATTGCTCGCGATTGCGCGTAATAATCAATGGCTCGTGATTTTGACACACACGATTCATATTGCTTGCCAGCTGCGCGCGTGCTGCTGTGTAAGTAATTGCGTCCATTTAGACACCTTTATAATTTTATATGTACATAAAATTGTACATATTTTGAGTGTAAATGTACATTACAATTTTTATTAGTCCGAACGGGCTATTGCCCCCCCCCGCAATTTAATTACTATCATTTTATAAAATTATTAAAGAAAGATATTTATGAAAATGCTCTTTGCTTTGCTATTAGTGTCTCTTGTACAAAACGCCGTTGCTGAAACTGTGTTACTTGATTTTGAAGGAGGCGAGTACATTGCTGGTTCTACTCAATATATTGAAGATGGCTATCAACTAGTAGCTGTAAGACTTCCTGGGGCTGGCGGTACACCTAGATTCTCAACAAGTGGCTTATCATCGTCGCAGCCGCCTGCTAACCGCAGTAAAATGCTTGGTGTTACCAATAGCGGCGCTAATTTAGTTCTTTCCAATCTCAACGGCAGTGCATTTGATTTAATTTCAATTGACATCGCTAGAGCTACATTTTTTAGCACGTTTAGAGATACCAACCCTTTCGACCTAACATTCAATGGCACGTTAGCTGATGGAGGTACTGTTAGCCAAACTTTTAACTACAATGGTGGCTCATCGACTATAGGAATACAAAATTTCGTGTTTTCAAACTTTAGTAACTTAACCCAAGTAACCTGGCTTTTTAGTTCTTCGAGCGTTCATCAATTCGACAACATTGTTATTAAAACTTCCGATATTGTTAACGTCAGCGCAGTACCAGCACCTGCTGCCGCATGGTTATTTGGTAGTGGTTTGCTAGGATTTGCTGCGTTAAGACGTAAGCTCAAAGCCTATTAATTAATCGAAAATTGACTACGAATTTTATAAAGCCGCTCGAAAGTGTGCGGCTTTTTTATTTCTCTCTGGCAAAGAATGCCTCAACATCCGCCAATTCCTTAGTGCGTTTAAACGGTGGCAAGCTTTGCCAAATACGTTTTCCATAAGGTTTTGTAATTAATCGTGGGTCGCAAATCACCAGCACTCCTCTATCCGTTTCATCGCGAATCAATCGGCCTGCGCCTTGTTTTAAAGTAATCACCGAATATGGCAATTGATATTCCATAAACGCATTTTTGCCTTCTTGATTCATTTTGTCGATGCGTGCAGAAAGTACTGGGTCATCTGGCGGGGCAAACGGCAGCTTATCGATAATAACGACTGAAAGTGCTTCGCCACGCACATCTACGCCCTCCCAAAAGCTTTGACTGCCTACCAATACGGCGTTGCCATGGGCGCGAAAGCGGTCTAATAATTCGGTACGTGTACTTTCGCCTTGCATCAATAAGGGATATTCCATACCAGCGCCTGCAAACGCGTCTTTTAGTAGCGCATGCACTTCGCGCATGGCTTTTAGCGATGTACACAATACAAAGGCGCGGCCTTGGCTGGCTTGAATCACAGGCAAGCTCACTGCGGCTACAGCGGCGGCATACGCACTATTATTGGGGTCTGGCATATTGGGCGGGGCATATAACAAGGCTTGATTGCCATAATCAAATGGGCTTTCCCAAAAGCCTGTTTCGGCGGCGTGCAAGCCCATTTGCGCAATATAATGAGTAAAGTCGCTCTTCACTGCTAAAGTGGCAGAAGTAAAAATCCAGGCGCGCGGTTGGGCATTTAATTGTTTGCTGAAACCATCTGCCACACTAAGCGGCGTAGCATGCAATTGCACCGATTGCGTAAAAACCTCTACCCAGCGCACTAAATTGGCATTTTCGGCTTTAATCCAATTGCCTAATTGCCCACTTAATGCCTCACCACGCTGCCAGCATTTTTCCAGCATGGGGTCACGCGCGGCTTGGCTTTCTAGTACTTTGTTTAAATCTTTGAGCATGGCTTGCATATCGCTAAAAGCTGGCTCAAAATTCTTGAGTACCAGAGCTTTTTGCACTGGCATGCGCGAACCTTCAAACTGAAACACCAGCCTAAAATCTTTGCAGGCTTTTTCTAATTTTGGGATGCTTTCGCCCAGCGCCACACAGTCTTTGGCCAGCGTTAAATGCGCAGCCGTGCTATCGCGGCATAATTCAATTAATTGACTGGTAGAAATATCTTCACCAAAAAACAAGCCTGCTACTTCTGGCAGTTGATGCGCTTCATCAAAAATCACGGTATTGGCGCTGGGCAATAGCTCTGCCACGCCTTCATCGCGCAGCATCACATCGGCAAAAAATAAATGATGGTTTACTACTACCACATCCGCTGCCAACGCTTTTTTGCGCGCTTCCATCACAAAGCATTCTTTATAAAAATTGCAATCTTGGCCTAAACAATTATCGCGCGTGCTGGTAACGTTTAGCCAAATAGTGGCGTTTTCTGGCACATCAACCAATTCAGCTTTGTCTCCCGTTTTGCTGTTTTCAACAAAGTTTTTAATTAAATGCACATATTTGGCATCTTCACGGCTGGCAAAGCGGCCGCTTTGGGTGGCGGCTTCCAGGTGATAGTGGCACACATAATTAGAGCGGCCTTTTAGCATGGCAACCGTCACCGGCACTTTTAGCGCATCGCGCACATTGGGTAAATCGCGGTTAAACAATTGGTCTTGTAATGTTTTGGTACCGGTAGAAATAATCACCTTGCCGCCTGACAGCAACGCTGGCACAAGGTACGCAAAAGTTTTGCCCGTGCCTGTGCCTGCCTCTGCCACCAATTGTTTGTTGTCTTTAATGGCGGCTTCAATCGCCAAGGCCATTTCTAGCTGCTGCGGACGCTCGCTGAAGCCTGTAATCGCCTCTGCTAAGTCACCGCTAGATGAAAAGAATTTTTCCAGTACTGACATTAAGTAGGTGCCGACATTAAAATGTATTAGTGCGTAGTCCTGTTGGACTAGATGGAGCTATAAAAGGGTAAATCATGATGTCATGTAGCCAAGATAATGTGTTGTGTGTGAAACGTTAGTGAACTATGTTTTTGAGGCTTGTTTAGATGTCGCAATAATTTTATACGCAAACCAACCTATTAAAACGATTGCATCACAAATTTAGTTTTTAAATAGTTTGAATTTAAGACGCTTCTCGCTTTGCCAATTACTAACCAATTTAACGCATTAGGCTGGTTAATATAAATTTAAATTATTTTATTTACTCGGAGAATCAGATGAACGGTTTTAAATTACGAACGACGATGGGCGTTGCAATTGCTGCAGCACTATCGATATTTGCAGCTAGCGCTAATGCTGTGGATTTAGTGGCTATCAATAGCAGCAATCAAATTGGTGTTTTTAATATCAGCAATGTAGAAGGCGCTGTATTTAACACCATTTCTGGTGATGCATTTGGTGAAAACTTTATTGGTATTGATTTACGCCCATCTAACAATTTGGTGTATGGCTTAACTCGCTCTAATAACATTTACACCATTGATGCCACAACAGGCGTTAGCTCTTTTGTTGCCACTTTAAACAACCCTGTTATTACATTGGGCAAGTCATACGGTATTGATTTTAACCCAGTAGCAGATCGCGGCACTGGCGCATCACTACGCTTAATCAGCTCAACTGGCGAGAACTACGCTGTTAATGCAGTAACAGGTGCTGTTACTGTTGCAACATCAATCGCTGCTGGCTTTAATGCAGTTGCTTACACCAACAGCGACGCTAGTGCACCAACAACGATACCAGGCTCAACTGGCCTGTATTACATCAACAGCGCAAGCGATACATTGTCATTTGCTGCAGCAGGTTTTAATGCACCAACAATAACTACTGTTGGCGCTTTAAATCATGACATTTTAAGTGCGAACGGCTTTGATATTTTAGCCAATGGCATTGGTTATGCAGCGGTTAATATGGATGATGGCTTATTAAAATCTAAATTGATTACGATTAACACAGCTACTGGCGCAGCTACTTTGGTGGGTACATTTAACGGCACGATTAATGGCTTAACCGTTGCTGCCGTGCCAGAACCAGAAACGTATGCCATGTTAGTTGCAGGCCTAGGCTTAATTGGTGCAGCATCTCGCCGCAAAAATAAAAAAGCGTAATTGCAATAATGTTTTAATAAAATAGCAAAGTTAATCAATAACTTAATTCGTTATTTTTTGTTTAACTTAAATGCCATATTCTGTACAGAATATGGCATTTTTTTGTAAAAGCTTGTCATCTAAAGCATAGCCTGTTACGGTAACAGTATTAATAAGCTTTAATTTTGCATACTTTTATGAAATTTTTTGTGTCTTTTTTAATGATTTTGGCGAGCATTTGTTTAAATGCTCATGCAGAAGAATCATTTTTAGAAAATGCTGCAGGCGTTATGCTACATAATGTAGATGAAGTCGAAAGCACTGATAATCCAAGCGAAGCTGCAAACTGGCAATCGCGCGCCCAAGAAGTGCTTGTTAACGCGCTTAGCTTAACTGGCATTAAATATAAATACGGCGGAAAAACCCCAGAAACGGGTTTTGATTGCAGTGGTTTTGTGCGCTATGTGTTTAGCCAAGCAACGAATTTAACCTTACCACCTACCGCTCGTGCCATTGCGCAGATTGGTAAAACCGTTAAAAAAGAAGAGTTGCAACCTGGTGACTTAGTATTTTTTAACACTTTAAAATCTGCTTTTTCGCATGTTGGCATTTATATGGGTGATAATAAATTTATTCATGCGCCAAGTGCTGGCAAAGCGGTGCGCGTAGAAAGCATGAAAACTGGTTATTGGGCAAGCCGCTTTAACGGTGCACAAAGACTTGATAAAGAAATCGAAAAATCTTCTAATAAGTAAACTAATATCACACAATAAAAAAGCGGCCAAGGCCGCTTTTTTATTGTAATTCAAATACAAATTATTCGTGGAATTTAGCAATCTCACCTGGTTTACGTAGCATTTTATCGACTTCGCCAGAATGTAATTCTTCTTGATAAATCATCTCGCGCGCATATTCTTCTAGCATCACTGATTCACCCTCAACTAACTTGAGTAGCGCTCTATAAGCGTTTAATGCTAGTTTTTCGTGTGCCATTGATTCGCGTAAAATATCACCAATATCGTGATTATGTGTTTCAAGCAATGGGCCTATAGATAAAGATGGATGGCCGCCTAAATGTGTAATAAGCTCGCCTGCTTTGTCGGCGTGTGTTAAAGATTCGGCGGCTTGACTGCGCAACCAAGAAACAATAGGAATACGATTGTAACCAAACACCATTAACGCATAATGCGTGTAACGCACTACTCCAGCTAGCTCTAGCTCTAAAATAGTATTAAGTGCTTTGGTAACGGGCGTATCAACACCATGATTATCAGACATTTTCATTCTCCTAAATTGAGTAAAATTGAGTAATTGAATGTTCTTTTCTTACTCAGTTGGGCGCAGTTTAACCCAATTAAAAATGCCCTGCAGAATTGCAAATAGTTCGCATTGTCACTATCACATAGATTGAGAATAGAGAAAGTTTAAGATGATTCTTTTTTATCGCTGTGACCCAAATCGCGCGTAGGATCAATCACATCGCGAATCAATTGCTTTAATTCTTTTGATTCTGGAAAACGGCCATGATCTTTGCGGTTGAAAATTACCTCGCCATTTAAACGCACTTCAAATATGCCTCCCGCACCAGGCTGCAAACTCACCGCTTTCAACTCATCTTCAAATGTCGTTAGCAGCTCTTGCGCCATCCAAGCAGCGCGCATTAGCCAGCGACACTGCGTGCAATATTCAATATTGACTATATGGGTTTTCATGGTGTTTGTATCTAGCATTTTGTCTGACTCTTTCCGCGAAAATAACGTTTTGACCTATTCAATTGACTTGAAATAGCGCAAAATGAACCTATTGTTTTATTGTAAGCTCATAGCTTAGTGTTAACAGTATTTATACGCACTTAAATTTGCGGCGTAATACCAAATTATTTTATTGAAAAGGGTTTGCATGCGTTCTTCTTTTGAAAAAATGGGCTTAGTTGGCTCTGGCGTTTTAGTCGGCGTATTAATTAGCCTAAACTTTTCGGCATTGGCCGAAAAAACCAGCGTATCGCAATTGCCGCTAGACGATTTGCGCGTATTTGCCGAAGTATTTGGCAAAGTTAAAAGCGATTATGTTGAACCCGTTGAAGATAAAAAACTCATCAACGAAGCGCTAACTGGCATGCTAGCTGGCTTAGACCCACACTCCACCTTTATGGATGCTGATGGTTATAAAGACCTGCAAGCGGGCACGCAGGGTGAATTTGGTGGTTTGGGTATTGAAGTGGCCATGGAAGATGGTTTAGTGAAAGTGGTTACCCCCATTGAAGATAGCCCAGCTTACAAGGCTGGTTTAAAAAGTGGTGATTTAATTTCAAAACTAGACGACACACAAGTACGTGGTTTAAGCCTGAACGATGCAGTTAAAAAAATGCGCGGCAAACCAGATACCGACATTTTATTAACTGTATTGCGTAAAGGCGAAACCAAGCCATTAACTTTTAAATTAACGCGCGCAATTATCAAATCGCAAAGCGTTAAAAACAAATTTATTGAGCCAGGATATGGCTATGTGCGCATTACACAGTTTCAAGAGCACACAGGTGAAGATTTAGCAAAAGCATTAAAAACCTTGCGCGAACAAAACAAAGGCCCTTTTAAAGGCTTGGTTTTAGATTTACGTAATAACCCAGGTGGCTTACTAGATGCAGCCGTTGGTGTATCAGCTGCATTCTTACCCAAAAATGAGTTAGTAGTGTACACAGAAGGTCGTACAGCCGATGCGAAAATGCGTTTAAATGCAGTGCCATTAGATTACGCACGTCGCGGCAAATCGGATTATTTAAAAGATGAAGCAGCTGATTACAAAACAACGCCTATTGTTGTGTTAATCAATAACGGTTCAGCATCCGCATCTGAGATTGTGGCAGGCGCCTTGCAAGACCATAAACGCGCCACTATTTTGGGTACGCAAAGTTTTGGTAAAGGTTCTGTGCAAACAATTTTACCAATGAACAACGGCAGTGCCATTAAATTAACCACAGCGCGCTATTTCACGCCAAAAGGCCGCTCTATTCAAGCCAAAGGCATTGTGCCAGACATTATTGTAGAAGATGGTTTTGACCAATCAAACAATATTCGCGAAGCTGATTTAGCAAAGCATTTATCGAATCCTAAAGATTCTGAAGCACCCGCTAAAGTAATTGATGCTGAAAAAGCAGCCGCTGTACAAAAAGCAAATGAGAAAAAATTCGCAGAGCAAAAAGGTCCTATTGAACCTGCTAGTAAAGATGATATTCAGTTTGTGCAAGCGATGAATGTACTAAAAGGTTTGCCAGTGCAAAAAACGCCAGAAATAAAAGCAGCTGATACAACCAACCCAACTGAGGTTAAGCCAGCAGAAGCCAAGCCTGCCGATATTAAGAAATAAGTAGTCGCTATATATGCCCTGCTTTAGGCAAAATGTCACGCAAACGGCATCGCTTAAAGCAGGGCTTTGTTTTATGATGGTTGTATGTATTTAAATATTCAACAAATGGTTGCCGAAGCAGACCGCTGTGTAGCTTGCGGCTTATGTTTACCGCACTGCCCTACTTATCACAAAACTGGCTCAGAAGCTGATTCGCCGCGTGGCCGTATACAACTTATCAGTGCCGTTGCGCGTGAAATTTTGCCAGCTAACGAGCGTTATCAAGAACATATTAATGGCTGTTTAAGTTGCCGCAATTGCGAAAGTGTATGCCCAAATGGCGTTGGCTATGGCAACTTAATTGATGGCGCGCGCGCTGGCATTGCAAAGCCAGTTAATTTTAGCTATCGATTAGCGAATATGTTTATTCAAAACGTATCACTCATGCGTTTTACTGCGCAAACTTTAAAGTTAATGCAGCAGTTAGGCTTGTTAAAAGTGGCGGGCGCATTAATACCTAGCCTTAAAAAGCCTATCGAGTTGTTGCCAAAATTGCCTAATCAGCAAAACTGGCTTGAACTTTATCGCACAAAACATCACAAAAAAGGTGATGTGAGTTTATTTTTAGGATGCATTAGCAATAGCTTTGATACAGACACTTTGCGTGCCAGTGTTTTTGTACTAAACCGACTAGGTTACGATGTGCATATACCAAACGCGCAGGCCTGTTGTGGGGGGCTTGCAAGACAGCAAGGCAATACCAAGTTAGCAAAAGATTACATTGCAAAAAATAATGTAGCTTTTAGCAAGGCAAACGCTGTAATTAGCGTTGCAAGCGGATGTGGTGCAGGGTTAAAAGACTACACCAAATTACCAGTGCAAGACATCAGTGCTTTTTTAATGCAATGCGATTGGCAAGACATTACATTGAAGCCACTTGCCAATGATATTGCATTGCATGAACCATGCACTTTACGAAACGTGCAAAAATCGCATATTGCAGTTATGGCATTGCTAAAAAAAATACCTTCTGCCAATGTGCAAAACTTAAGTGGTAATGCGCAATGTTGCGGTGGTGCAGGCGCATATATGCTTACACAGCCTGATATGGCAGATGCTTTATTAAAAGATAAGCTAATAGCTATTGATAGAACCAATGCAACAGTGTTGGCCACTAGCAATATTGGCTGTGCGTTACATATCGCAGCAGGTTTGCGTGCACAAAATAAGCCAATTAAAGTCATGCATCCTGTGACAATTATAGCCACACAATTGGGATATACTGGATTGATTAATTAGGATGATTTATGTCGATTGATAAACTAATTACCACACTTGATACTGGCTTACGCACCGTATTTGCGCAGGCAAATGCTAACAGGCAACGCCCTGATGCGCATATTGATGAATCGCCTTTAACAGAGGCTGAAAAAAAGCAGGCGGCTGCATTAATGCGTATTAACCATGTAGGCGAAGTGTGCGCCCAAGCTTTGTATAGTGGGCAAGCATTAACATCGCGCAACCCACAAATTGTACAAAGCCTGCAACATGCCGCCAATGAAGAAACTGATCATCTAGCCTGGTGTGAATCACGTATTAATGAATTGGGTGGCCGTAAAAGCTGGCTAAACCCAGTGTGGTACGCTGGTAGCTTTACGCTGGGGGCGGTTGCTGGCGCAATGAGCGACAAATGGAATTTAGGCTTTTTAGCCGAAACTGAACGACAAGTATCAAGCCACTTACAAAATCATTTAGATAAATTGAGTGAAACTGATATTAAGACGCGGACGATTATTAGCCAAATGCAACAAGACGAAACGGCACACGCTGAAGAAGCCAAAGCATTAGGTGCAAGTGATTTACCTGACCCAGTGAAATCTGGCATGAAATTCGCGTCTAAAATAATGACTTCAACCGCTTATTATGCATAGTTCACTATGCATAAAACATCATCAAACGAGTAAAAAAACAGGATTATTGAAATGCTAAAATTTAGTGATGTGTTGTTAACATTGGACAGCGTGGACGACATTAAAAGAATTGAATTATTTTTTGAAAACGGCAAGCCTGCTGGAATAATTGAAAATAAACCTGGCAGCCAAGGTTCGCTAAAGGTGTTTAACCATTTACATAAAATGTTTGGCGCCATTACGCTTGATGCCGCTGTTGAAGGCTTGGCGCTATTTGCAGAGCATACTGAAGATGCCGAAAATTGCCCTGGTAAACATCCTAATGTGGATCGATTATTAAATGTGCTTGAAAACGAAGAACCGCTAAACGTGACGATTATTACGCAATAATTTCTGCTATATTTTGCCCGATATGGGTGGATGATAAATAAGCTCTAACAAATGCCCTACTGCATCTAAGCAATAAAACCCGCGTGATCCATCTCTGTGAGTTTTGGGCGCTTCCGTAATTTTTACAGCATTATCCACAAAATACGCATGCCAATTATCCACGTCGATTGGTGTTTTTAGCACAAACCCAATATGGTCCAAACGCTGTTGCGCCTGCGGCAAGTAATCTACTCGATGCAACGCAAATACATCGCCATCGTTTGTTAAGTAAACATTATCAGGGTCGGGTTGCCATTCGATTTTCATACCCATAATACGGGTGTAAAAATCCACAGCCTTTTCTAGCTCTTTAACAAATAAAGCCACATGGCGAATGCCCAGCATTCCAGCTGGCTGAGCATTTGAAGTAACGCTAACTGGCGTGTGATCTTGCATTAACTAACAACCTCTTTAATAACAAAGTCATGTGTAATTTCAACAGATTTAGCCAGCATAATAGATGCTGAGCAATATTTTTCTGCTGACAATTTAACCGCACGTTCTACCTGCGTCACATTCAAATTATTGCCAGTAATCACAAAATGTACATGAATTTTGGTAAAGACTTTTGGCACTTCATCCGCACGCGTAGCATCAATTTCTGCCACGCAATCCACAATGGGTTGACGCGCTTTTTTGAGAATGGTCACCACATCAAACGATGTACATGCACCCATCCCAATCAACAACATTTCCATAGGGCGCATGCCGATATTGCGGCCACCATTTTCTGGCGCACCATCTAAAACCACTGCGTGCCCAGTTTCAGATTCACCCACGAAACTGACGTCTTCAACCCATTTAACTCTTACTTTCATTTTTCACCCTATGTTTAAAGGCCCTACCAATTGCATAAAATTAAAATTTTGGGATGCAGTGCAAGGCGCACGGAACGCAACAACGAGATAGGACAATTAGTCCATCGAGGAAGTGAGTACCGCGCAACGAAGCAATGCGCCCAAAAGATAATTTTTATTTCACATCTAGGAGTTCTACGTCGAATACTAATGTAGCATTCGGCGGAATCACACCACCTGCGCCGCGTGCACCATAACCCATCTCAGCTGGAATAATAAGGGTGCGTTTGCCACCAATTTTCATACCTGCAAAACCTTCATCCCAACCTTGAATCACTTGGCCACCGCCCAAAAAGAAATTAAATGGCTCTTTTCTATCTACGCTGCTATCAAACTTTTTGCCTTTTTTGCCTTCTGCCGCTTCGTCGTATAACCAGCCTGTGTAATGCACGGTTACGTTAAAACCTGGCTCTGCCTCGCGGCCTGTGCCTACTTGTGTGTCTATTTTTTGTAGCTCTGTAATGGATGCAGTCATTGCGGGTTTTTCCTGTGATGATGGATTGGATTCAGCTTGGCAAGCATTTAGAGTAAATGCGAATACACTTGCCAGTACAATATTAATGAGCTTCATAAGTGAACATTTCAAGAGTGATTAAGAATTTATTATGATACTGCAAAAGTGGTTCGGTTCATGTAGCTGAAATTAACGCTGGTTATAAACCCATTCAATTAACGCATCTTGCGCACTTTTGCTAAAAGTTGAATTGTTGTGATTCACTATCATCACCACAACAACTCTTTTATTTTGTGCATTTAGCATATAACCCGCAACGGCACTCACACCATCTAAAGAACCTGTTTTTAAATGAGCGCGCCCTGCGCTTTGGCTATTTTTAAGGCGTTTTGCGGTGGTACCATCCAAACCTAATATCGGTAGCGATGCGATGAATTCTGGCATGATAGCGTTATGGTAAGTACTTACTAACATCTGCCCCAAATGCGCACTATTGATGCGTTCTGTGCGCGATAATCCTGAGCCGTTTTCTATCACCAGTTCTGTTGCGCGGATATTCTTGCTATTGAGCCAATTGTTAATCACAGCGGCGCCTTTGGCCTCTGTTGCTGGCAAGCCTTGTTTTTCTAGCGCTAGCGTTAATAGCAATTGGCGCGCCATTAAATTATTGCTCCATTTGTTAATATCGCGCACCACATAACCTAAAGGTTGCGATAACTGCTCGGCGACTTTAATTGCCGTGTTTGGCATATATTCAACTTTCAGTTGCCCCGCAAATGTTCCGCCCAATTCGCGCCATAGTTTCTTAAATGTATAGAAAGCATATTGCTCGTCATTTAATACACTTAATTCTAAATACCGCTCTCCACAATCGGGCGCAAAACTGCCGTTAAAGGTGACGACCATTTTGCTGTTTACAGATTTGATGTCGTAACGCATTTGGCTGCGCCAATCGCCACACGCCTGCTGGCTTAAAGCCATATTATTCACAATTTCAATTTCTGGTAAGGCAAACTCTTGGTTAATTGTTACTTTGGCATTTTGTGCGGAAAACTTAAAGCTGGTATTACGACCGTTGACTAAAAAGGCGCTGGGCAATGCGTTATAGGCGCGCCAAGTTTCGTTATCAAAGGCTTTTCCATTGCCAATATTTTGTGAAAATATACTTTTATCAATGATGAAATTGCCAGTAATTTTTGTAATACCTGCTTGCTGCACACTCATCAGCAATCGCCAAAATTCTTGCGCAATAAAGCTGGGGTCGCCACTACCTTTTATAATAAAATTACCATTTAGCACGCCATCTTTTATATCGCCTTCGCGATAGACTTCTGTTTTCCAGCGATAGGCAGGTGTTAACAAATCCAGTGCTGCATTCGTCGTCACCAGCTTCATCACGCTGGCTGGATTCATACTTTTATTGGCGTTATGGCTGATTAATGGTGTTTGCTCATCTACCGCTTGCACGTAAATGCCAACGCCAGCCTGTGGAATGCCCGCATTTTTTAAAGCATCTGCCACTGAGGCAGGCAACTCAGCAAATGCATTTGTGCTGAATATTAAAGCCCAAAATGCACTCCAAATAACCAACTTTTTCATAACACTTTTTGCAATACTTTAACGGTAGCTTCTATCATAAAATCGATTTCTGACTTACTAATCGTATAAGGCGGCATGAAATAAATGGTGTTACCAATGGGGCGAATCAGCAAGCCATGATTCAATGATGCAGCATAGCAATCTTTAGCAAAATGCGGATTTTTTGTAATGACATCAAACGCCGATATCATGCCTTGGTGGCGTAAATGCTGGATTGGAAAGTGCGTAAGTGCTTGCATTTTTGATTGAATATAAGCTGATTTTTCTTGGTTTGTGGCAATCACATTATCTGATTCGAATATTGCCAACGTAGCTAGCGCAGCGCTGCACGCTAATGGGTTGCCAGTGTAACTGTGGCTATGCAAAAAGCCGCGTGCGGTGCTGTCATCATAAAAAGCTTGATAAATTTCATCTTTAGTTAACACGCAAGATAAGGGCAAATAGCCGCCTGTAATGCCTTTAGATAAGCAAATAAAGTCGGGGCGGCAATCTTGGCTTTTTGTGCAGCTTTCAAACGTACAAGCAGCATCACAATTGTTATAACTGGCAAACAGGCTACCTGTACGACCAAAACCAACCGCAATTTCATCAGCAATTAAATGCACCTTATATTGTGTACAAATTTCGCGTGCGCGCTGTAAATAGATGGGATGGTACATGCCCATGCCAGCCGCGCATTGCACCAGCGGCTCAATGATAAACGCGGCTAATTGCGCATGGTGCTTACTCACGTATTGCTCTAATGCAGACGCACAACGCAAAGCAAAATCTTCTGCCCTTTCGCCTGCCTCTGCCAGCCTAAAATCAGGGCTAGGCATTTGCGCCGATTGCATCAATAGTGGCGCATAAGTATCTTTAAAAATCGCCACATCGGTTACGCCCAGCGCGCCTAGCGTTTCGCCATGGTAACTATTTTGCAGGCTAATAAATTGGGTTTTGTTGGGCTTACCGTTATTACGCCAATAATGAAAGCTCATTTTAAGCGCGATTTCAGTAGCACTTGCGCCATCTGACGCATAAAACGCATGGCCCAAACCTGTCAGCTTGCCTAATTTTTCAGACAATTCCACCACTGGCGTATGTGTAAATCCAGCCAGCATCACATGCTCAAGCATGTCTAATTGCTGTTTAATGGCCTCTTTTATACGTGGGTTATTATGCCCAAATAGATTCACCCACCAGCTACTGATCGCATCTAAATAGCGCTTACCATCGGTATCAATTAACCAAACACCATCGCCTTTTTGAATAGGGATTAGCGGAAAATTTTCATGCTGCTTCATCTGCGTGCAGGGATGCCACACAGATTGTAAGCTACGGGATAAGATGGATTGGTTGCCTGACATATTGAAAAACCATTGATGCGTTAAATATTTTTATTCGCCCAGCGAAAGTCCAAAGCCTAATACATTTTGCGAGTGATTGTAATCTAGCAAGGTTTCGCCATAGCCTGTAGAGGCCATTAAATGCAATTTGATGTAAGGGTTGTTAAACACGCGCTGCTGCACGCTAATCTGGGCAAAGCCTTTGTTATCACTTCTAAGATTATTGCGTAGCAGCACTGATACAGCCGTTTTGCGGCTTTCATTTTCCCAGCGCACAGTCATATCACCATAACCCATAAATTTTTCAATATCAGGGTTATCGTCCTCTTTGTCGCTTTCAGGAATGCGCCACCACGGACGCACCAATAAAGAGAGTCTATCGGTGAGCTCAAAACCATTCTCTAAATAAAGTCGATTCCAGCTTCTTGAAAGTGGATTATCGCGACCATTGGATTGGTGAACCAAGCCCAAATTCATCATTCTAGGAATATAGGCTTTTTTCTCGCCATCCACTTCGTTATCAATGCCCAAAGATAATATAAGTTCTGGCTCGTAATTATTTTCGCGCAATGGCCTAGAAGCTTTTGCATTAAAAAGTTGCCAATACGATTGCTGCGTGTACGCGCCCCACAAGCGTGAGCTTGTGACATAAGGCAAATCTCTAACAAAAGGAATATTGTTATAAAGCTCTGATTTCAAACTTAGTTGAAATTTTAAATCGTTCGATTGCAAATCGCGATCTGCTGTATTAAAACGGCTAGGGCTTTGCGGCGAATTATTCACATCGCTAGTATTGGTGATTAACAAATAATTCGATTTATAGGTCTCAAAATCGCTAAGGTCCCAATCACCTTCTGATGTAAGGCGCCATTTTCTTTCTAGGTAACTCAAATCGACATTGGTTTTTTTAATCGCTGTTGCACCAACTTTTGTAGGAATCTCTTCACTCACTGAAGCCGCCAAAGGGACATTTTCTGTCACTTTAGTTTCAGCATCTGCTTCTTTAATGACAGTTTCAATGGCTGGCGTGCTAATGCTATCAAAACAAGCTAAACGTTTTTTAGATTCAAATTGTGATGGGTAAGTGGTTTTGCAATGAAACATGGCTTGCTCAACCGTTAAAATTTCTTTGGCTTGAAGTGTGGCAGCTAAGCCAGTTAATCCGCCTAAAAAAACCGCAGCTATCAAAATAGTGTTCTTGCGCTGTCGCATAAGTATCCTTTTTAAATCAATTATTTGGTTATGTTCTATTGTACGCAATATAAAACTTTTTCGATTGATATTATTTTGGGTAAATAAACCCGTTTACGATTGAACCAAGGACAAGCTTGGTGCTCTGATTAGCATAAATTTTGTTGTTAACTTTTTAGGAAAATCATCATGCTATTCAATAATAAAACTTTACCTGCTTTACTTTCAGCATCTGTTTCTGCCTTTATTTTTTCATCAACAGCCCAAGCAGCCGCTTGCGCAATTGATGTAGAAGTTTCAACTGGCATGATTTACAGCGCTAAAAACATAGATGTGCCAAAAACTTGCAAAGATTTTACAATCAACTTAAAAGCGGCTGGCACTATGCCTAAGGCGGTAATGGGCCATAATTTAGTGGTTTCTAAAGAGGCCGATCAAAAAGCCGTTATTGATGACGGTAGCAAAGCAGGCTTGGCGTCAAATTACGTTAAAGCAAAAGATGCACGCGTAGTACTGGCAACTTCTATTATTGGCGGTGGCGAAAAAACATCGGCTAAATTAGATGTTAAGAAATTGAACGCTAATGATAAATATACCTTTTATTGCACTTTTCCTGGCCATGCCATGATGATGAAAGGTACTTTAAAGTTAGTATAAAAATTTGAAAATTAGTATAAAGTTTGTTTGAATAATTAAAAAAAGGCTTATGGAAACATAGGCCTTTTTATTTAAAGCTTTTTAAAGCCTTATATACCATTGAAATCGCTAAGCTTTTTTCACAAACTCGGATTTCAGCTTCATCGCACCAAACCCTTCAATCTTGCAATCAATATCGTGGTCGCCATCTACCAAGCGGATATTCTTCACTTTAGTGCCTACTTTTACAACAGATGATGAGCCTTTAACTTTAAGGTCTTTAATCACTGTAATCGTATCGCCATCTTGCAACACATTGCCATTGGCATCGCGAATTACTTTGCTAACTTCTGTGTTTTCTGCATTTTCTGCTTTGCTCCATTCATGCGCACATTCTGGGCAAATATAGTGGTCAGCATCTTCATAAGTAAAACTAGACTGACATTGCGGACAAGGGGGAAATTGAGACATATTTTTCTTTTTAATTAATTGTGGCAGAAGCTGACATTTTACATCTACAAATTCAGCACGTCTTGCTTGTATTAAGGCGCAGGGTTCATCATCGTTAAATGTATCTGCTCAATTTCTGCCATGACTTCATCACTTAATTTCACTTGGTATGCCGCAATATTTTCTTGTAGCTGCGTCATACTGGTAGCGCCAATAATGGTGCTACTCACAAACCAGCGGTGATACACAAAACTCAAGGCTAATTGCGTGGGCGTAAAGCCATGCGCGCGTGCCAATTTGGCATAAGCGGCACTAGCGGTTGGCACGCTGGGCTTTTTGTAACGCTGCGCATAACCCAAAAACTGTGTCACGCGACCAGGCGCTTGCGGATCATCAATATATTTAGCCGATAAGTGCCCAAAAGCCAATGGCGAATAAGCAAGCAAGCTGAGCTGCTCGCGGTATAAAATTTCGCTCATACCCGCATCCATGGTGCGATTCATCAGGTTATAGCAGTTTTGAATTGTCGCCACGCGCGGCAAATCATGCGCCTTGGCAATGCGCAAAAATTCCATCACACCCCATGGCTGCTCGTTACTTAAACCCACCGCCCGCACTTTGCCCTCTTTAATCAGTTCGGCCAGTGTTTCTAGTTGCGTTTCAATACTCACCCACGCTTTTTGATTGCCTGCTGCATCTAATTCTAGATTTGGGTCAAACTGATATTGCCCAAAAAGCGGCACATTGCGCTCTGGCCAATGCAATTGATATAAATCGATATAATCCGTTTGCAAACGCTTTAAAGAATTATGAATCGCCGCGCGGATATTGGCTCTAGTCAGTGAATCATCACCGCCACGAATCCAATTTAAGCCACGATTACGCCCTGCCACTTTACTACCCAAAATAATTTGGTCGCGTTTTTGTGTTTTTAGCCAATGCCCCAGCATGGTTTCGGTGCGGGTAAAAGTCTCTGCCTTGGGCGGCACAGGGTACATTTCAGCGGTATCAATAAAGTTAATGCCTTGGCTAAGCGCGTAATCTAGTTGGCTATTAGCATCTGCTTGGCTATTTTGGTCGCCAAACGTCATGGTGCCTAAACAGATTTTGGATACTTTTAAATGACTTTGCCCAAGCTGTACATATTCCATCGGTTTTACTGCTTCCATTAATGCAACACCTTTTTTTCATCTATCTGCACGTTAATCGCGTTTTGCACTGGCGCCGCGATTGCCGCATTAATAACCCAGCCCGCCTCTTTTGTGGCTAGTTGCAACATATTACACATCGCCAAAGTAAGCTCTGGGTTTAAATTAATGCGCACCGAAATACCCTCTAAACAAGGCAACTCTAAGCTGGGCTGTTTATTTTCAGCGTGAATCAGCAAAGCATTAATCGCCAGCATCGCCCCATCATTACGCACTTCTGGGCGTGGTTGATATTCGGTCTTAAAATCCATTTTCTGCAAAGCGTCTGCGGCCTGCATTTCTTGTTTAAATTGTTCTACTGCCTGCTCTGGCGGCGTTTCTGCTTGAATCGAGTTTGCCGTCGGCAAATGCGCCTCACCTGTCAGTAACGACCACAACACTTGCGTAATTCGGCTGGTTAACCAAACCAATAGTTCAGTGTTATCACTCAAACCCACGCGAAACAGCAGCCTATCCTGTTCTGCGTTGTAGCCTAAATTAATTTGCTGTATGGCTGCCACTTGCTGATGCGCAATTGGCTCATTTTTTGATGTCAAAATAATCTTTCTTAAAAAAGGTGTATTTATAAAACTAACTTTTACTAATTTTTACTAATTTTTTCAATGCGCTCTTGAAAAAACAAACTTAAACGCAATGTTAGCAATCAAGGCATGCGAGTGCTAAAATATCGCATTGCCTATGCAATTTTATCAACTTTATACTTTGTTCATATTAAACAAAAGCATAACCATTAGGAGAAATTGAATGAAAATTCGTCCATTACACGATCGCGTTATTGTAAAACGCTCTGAAGAAGAACGCACAACAGCATCTGGCATCGTTATCCCTGATTCTGCCACAGAAAAACCAGATCAAGGCGTGGTTACAGCAGTGGGCAACGGCAAACGTGATGACAGCGGCAAAATCAATGCGCTAGACGTTAAAGTTGGCGACAAAGTTTTATTCGGCAAATACGCTGGCCAAACCGTTAAGGTAGATGGCGAAGAGTTATTGGTGATGCGTGAAGAAGACATCATGGCGATTGTTGAATAATTTCGACAAGAATATTTGTTTGAATAGTTTCAAATTTAATTAAATATTTTATTTATTAATTTAATAGTAAGCAAAACATCCGAGCGAATGAATAAGTAGGCGCAGAAAAGTTTAAAAACCGGAGTTTACAAACAGTTAATGAGGATTTTTAAACTTTGAATGCAACACCCTTATTCAGAGCGAAATGTTTTGCCACAATAGGAGATAAACATGGCAGCAAAAGACGTTCGATTCGGCGATGAAGTCCGCCAAAAAATGACCAACGGCGTAAATATTTTAGCCAATGCAGTTAAAGTAACATTAGGCCCCAAAGGCCGTAACGTAGTACTAGAGCGCTCATACGGCGCACCAACCATCACTAAAGATGGTGTTTCAGTGGCTAAAGAAATCGAATTAAAAGACAAATTCGAAAATATGGGCGCACAAATGGTAAAAGAAGTGGCTTCAAAAACTTCTGATATTGCTGGTGACGGTACAACAACAGCAACGGTTTTAGCACAAGCGATTATCCGCGAAGGCATGAAATCAGTAGCTGCTGGTATGAACCCTATGGATTTAAAACGTGGTATCGATAAAGCCGTTGCTGCAGCGATTGAGAATTTAAAATCACAATCAAAACCTTGTACAACCAGCAAAGAAATCGCTCAAGTTGGTTCTATCTCTGCCAACTCTGATGACACAATCGGTAAAATCATTGCAGACGCAATGGACAAAGTAGGTAAAGAAGGTGTAATTACCGTTGAAGATGGTTCAGGCTTAGAAAGTGAATTAGACGTGGTTGAAGGTATGCAATTCGACCGTGGCTACTTGTCACCCTATTTCATCAACAATCAAGAACGTCAAATTGCATTGTTAGATAACCCATTCGTGTTATTACACGACAAAAAAATCTCAAACATCCGTGATTTATTACCAACTTTAGAGCAAGTGGCTAAATCAGGTCGTCCATTATTGATTATTGCAGAAGATGTTGATGGCGAAGCGCTGGCAACATTGGTTGTAAACAACATCCGCGGCATTTTGAAAACAACTGCTGTTAAAGCACCTGGTTTCGGTGATCGTCGTAAAGCCATGTTAGAAGATATTGCTATCTTAACTGGCGGTACTGTCATTGCTGAAGAAGTTGGCTTGAAACTCGAAAACGTAACGCTTGAAAACTTAGGTCAAGCAAAACGTATTGAAGTGGGTAAAGAAAACACCATTATCATTGACGGTGCTGGCGTTGAAGCGAATATCAAATCACGCATTGCACAAATCAAATCTCAAATCGAAGAATCAAGCAGTGATTACGATAAAGAGAAATTGCAAGAACGCGTTGCTAAATTAGCAGGCGGCGTTGCAGTGATTAAAGTTGGTGCAACAACTGAAATTGAAATGAAAGAGAAAAAAGCCCGAGTTGAAGATGCATTACACGCAACACGTGCAGCGGTTGAAGAAGGTATTGTTGCTGGCGGCGGCGTAGCATTAATTCGCGCACGCGCTGCAGTTGCTTTAGTAAAAGGCGACAATTTAGACCAAGAAGCAGGCATTAAAATTGTATTGCGCGCGGTTGAAGAGCCATTACGCCAAATTACCGCCAACGCAGGCGTAGAGCCATCAGTAGTGGTAAACAACGTTGCAGCTGGTAAAGGTAACTACGGCTACAACGCGGCTAACGAAACCTACGGCGATATGATTGAAATGGGTATTTTGGACCCAACAAAAGTAACACGCTCTGCACTACAAAATGCAGCATCAGTAGCTGGCTTAATGCTAACAACTGATTGCATGGTAGCTGAACTGCCTAAAGATGACGCACCAGCAATGGGTGGTGGTGATATGGGCGGTATGGGTGGCATGGGCGGCATGATGTAGTTTTTGATTTTGCATCATCTTGACGCCCATCCAAAAGATGGCGCGGGATGATGCAATTTACTCTTCACTTCTTCGGCGATGCCTCATTGGTTTCATCATTTTTTCCTTGCCGTACTTAACGTACTGTCTGCGTCAAAAATGATTTCACCGCCTAGCCTCACCATCGAATTGAAGCTGGAATGCCCTAAGTAGCATTAAAAACATAACCTCGCTTCGGCGAGGTTTTTTATTGTCATTTGACGCAAAGCAACCTGTCAATTAGGATGGCGATTTACGTCTGAGTGCATGAACATATTGCACCACTTCGGCACAATCCACTCATTTAGGAATTTAAAGTGAAACGAATTTTCTGGCTTGCATTTATCTATATTACATCTACAAATGTAGCCGCATCTGAGGTGACGTTAGATTTAAGCGTGATTGGTAACAATCAGAAACTAGTGTTGAGCATAAAGACTAATTTTCCACCAAAAACAATATTAATGGCCAGTCTGGCTAATCCTGTAAATCAGGGAGGAGATGGTTATTTTGGACAGGCAAAAGCTTCAGTGTCTGATAATCAAATTGCCGAATTTGGCCCTTTCTCGAAAAACGGAGCTACTCTTTCCCCTGGCACTTATCAGGTAACGATTACAAACGTTATGTCTGCGCTCCAACCAAAAGAAACACAATCTTTCTTTGGAAAAAATGGTGATAGCCTTTCTGGACAACATGTTTCGACTTTGGCTGGGACATCAGAAAGAATAGTTACGCAAACATTTAGATTAAAAATCAATCCAGATGGCTCAATAAACAACACCTCATTTAAAAATAACTCTCTATCCGACGAACATACTATTGGCTCAGCAGACGATGTATGGCAAAAGTTTGAGAGCGGTGGTAAAGAAATTTATGTCAAAACTAATAGTTTTTTTTACGACAAAAAACATTATTCGGGTACGGGGTTTCACACATACCTAGTTGCCAATTTGCCTGAAAGCAACATCGTTGGCGCTCCACAATCTGTGATGAATGATTTAGAAGGAAATTGCGAAACGAGAACATTTCATGTGCTTGGCACACTATTTTTTGCAGGAAAAGATCGTTCAGGCGTAGCTATGAAAGCCATGCCTGCTGAAAACATTGAAAGAAAATTGGTTCCAAAGTCTGCTTTTGAAAAAGCATTCGATATGCTTTGTAAGATAGCAAGATCGCGGGAAAGATAGTCCTAAGCGCTATATCAAATGTCAGATAAATTTTCACCCACATTTTCAAATCAAACTTATGAATCAACAAAAACCCGGTCAACTTCACCCCTCATGGCTTGCAGCCTTGTAGGGTGGGTCACTTGTGACCCACGCGTTGCAATTTTTCAATATTCCACATCCGCGTGGGTTCGAGAACCCACCCTACTTAAAATCTATTTACACTACCCATTGGGTCAATATTTGACCTATCTTAAAAACATTCTAAAATCATTGCATGTCTCGCTACCGTCGCGCCAACACGCCAAACGCTACTTACTTTTTCACGGTGGCAACCTATCGTCGGCAAACTTTTTTATGTGATGAGCCTGTGCGCATCGCTTTACGAAATGCTATTACCAAGGTGCAAACACAATATCCTTTTGAAATTGATGCTTGGGTTTTGCTACCTGACCATATGCATACCATTTGGACATTGCCTGAAAACGATGCCAATTTTTCGTTACGTTGGCAATTAATTAAACGTTATGTCACGCGCGAATGTGGCGTCATCTTAAATCGCACTGAATGGCTAAATACCTTTAAAACTAAGCACCAAGAAGCAACTTTGTGGCAACGCAGATTTTGGGAGCACCAAATACGGGACGATAACGATTATCAAAAACATATGGATTATTGCCATTTCAACCCAGTTAAGCACAGCTTGGTAAAACGTGTGCAAGATTGGCCTTGCTCATCTTTTCATAAACAGGTGACTTTAGGCAATTACGCAATCGATTGGGCTGGAAGTGCAGTGGAAGATACTGGAGAATTTGGGGATGATTGAGATGTTAGTTGAATATAAAGCTACTATCGGCGTGAGTAACCCACCCTACTTTCTAGATTGATAAAAATTGCCACATCCACGCAGTTTGTAGACCTTGTTTTCTAGAACCTGAGAAGTGACTACTTTTCTGTTAACACAAAAAAACCTCGCCTAAGCGAGGTTTTTTACATACTTTAAATATCAATTAAAACATTATTTTTTAGTCTTTTTCTTTTTAGCCACTGGTTTTACTGGTACTTCTTCTTGCTCACCTTGGTCATCTTCACCTTGAATAGCCAAATTGCCACCAGCGCCCAAGCCACCTTTTACTGATTGTGTTTTATAGTTTTTAACAGCTAGCACAATATTATTGTATGAATCAGTAAAAGCCGCCACAATCACTTTACCTTCTGGTGTTCTGGAGTATCCGCCAGCTGTTCCGCCCAACATACTTCCAAATGCACCGCCGAATATATTGTAATCGGTATTTTTTGCACTGCCTTCAGCAGCAGCTAATTGAACACTTGAACGGTTATCAGATAAAGTAAGCATAGTGCTTGCCTCTTTAAACTTTAAACCACCCGCTAAAGTTCCCAGCCAACCAGCACCAAAGCTTGAAAGTGCAGCACCCACGCCGCCAGTATCACTACTACTAAAAGTAATAGATGGGTTTAATGCATAGTCAGCCGCTACAATTTGGCCTTTGTGTAATTTACTTGTTTTGCGCATCTCACCTGTGTCATTTAACGCACGCTCGCTCATGCCCATTTGCAGGCCTGCACCACGGTCGACAACAACAAAGCAATTAGATTGCTGCACTAATAATTTAATCACTGGCACTGTAGAACCCAAATTATAAGTACGTGTTAATTGACTGTACCAGTCTGAATTCTGATCCTCAATAATCGCCAAAGTACCAATAGGTCGATCACAATGTTCTAGCTTTGTATTTGCGTTTTGTGTGTTGGTACCAGCTGCAGAGCCAGTAGCAACTGTTTTAGCACCTGCGTCACCCATGCTCATTTGTCCTGCACACCCTGCCAAACTGGCCGATAAAATAGCAATACTCAATATTGTTTTTGTTAAATTACCCATCATCTTTTAATAACCTCAATATAAATAAATCGTATTTATTATACATTAGTATACTAAAAATCGGCTAATTTATTCGTTTTTAGGCTTGTGTATGAATAGGTTTTTTGATGCAGATTTAATGCCCGCAATAAACTCGCATTTATTATGCGCATATGATTTGCGCACAAAGAGAGGTGTAAATTATGCAAATTAGTTATGACACTGAAGCACCAAAGCGCGCCACAAACTTGAATATAAATAGTGATTTATTAAATCAAGCACGCGCTGAATATCAATTTATCGGCCACTTTTGAAAAAGCGCTAGCAGATTTGGTTAAAACCAAGCAACAGCAAGCTAGTTGTCAGAGAACCAACAGGCAATAGATGCTTATAATCAACAAGCGGATGCAAATGGTATATTTAGCGACACTTTGCGGGTATTTTAATGGTGCAATTTAGTGTGAATCAAAATAACAATAAAGCCACACAGGTACGCTATCCATTGTTACTTAACATTCAAAATAATTTGCTGGCCAGCATGCAAACTTGCGTTGTAGTGCCGTTGGCCAAAGTAGATTTATGGGGCACAGTCTTTTGAGTAGGCTCACCCTAGTCTTATCAGTGCAAGGACAAAACTATTGTATGATGACGCCTCAACTTGCAGGTACTCATCAGCGTGAATTAGGAGACGAAGTTGACGTATTGACTAGTCATCAGCATGATATTGTTTATGCAATTAATTTTTTACTCAATGGTGTGTGATGTGTATTTGCAATTGGCTTTTAAGATAGTATTGATTTGATGACACAACAAAAATCTGGTCAACTACACCCATCTTGGCTTGCCGTTATTGGCGATGAGCTTGAAAAGCCTTATATGCAGGCGTTGCGGCATTTTTTAAAAGAGGAAAAAGTGGCAGGTAAGGTGATTTATCCACCTAGCCCATTGATTTTTAATGCTTTTAATTACACGCCTTTTGAACAAGTGCGCGTAGTGATTATTGGGCAAGACCCCTATCATGGTGACAATCAAGCGCATGGCTTAAGTTTTTCTGTTCCTAGTGGCATTGCCTTACCGCCATCTTTGTTGAATATTTATAAAGAAATTGCGGCTGACTTAAATATTAAGATGAGCCGCAACGGTGATTTGACCGCTTGGGCTGAGCAAGGTGTATTGCTATTAAATGCCACATTAACGGTAGAGCAGGCCAAAGCTGGCGCGCATCAGGGCAAGGGCTGGGAGCAGTTTACCGATGCTGCAATTGCCGCACTAAATGCGCATCGTGATGGTTTGGTGTTTGTGTTGTGGGGCAGTTACGCGCAGAAAAAAGGCGCTTTTATCGATGACAAAAAACATCTGGTACTTAAGTCTGTGCATCCATCACCGCTATCCGCGCATCGTGGCTTTTTTGGCAATCGTCAATTCTCTCAAATTAACCAATATTTGACCCAGCAAGGCCAAACAGCTATTAACTGGCAAATTTAATACTTTACTTTCATGCTGGGTACTTTAAACAAAGCGCTTGCCATCTATTTACAACTTGTTTACACTTTGCAAAAGTTAGTTACAAACTAACGCAAGCCAAAAAAAACCCCGATTAAGGGGAATAAATCGGGGTTAAAAGGCCTCATTGTCTAAGGCTTCCGCTCAGGGAGGAAAGAAGCGGAAAGAAAACCAGTCTATCTGTAGTTTTTTATCATTTTTTCATCGCCTCTTTCACAAGCTCACATGCGATAATATTGGCATGCAAAATCAAGATTCTCTTCTCACAGGCTTAAATAACAAACAACTAGAAGCTGTCACGCTACCGCATCAATCTGCGCTTATTTTGGCAGGCGCTGGCAGCGGTAAAACACGCGTACTTACTACTCGTATTGCTTGGTTGATTCAAACAGGGCAGATTTCGCCTATGGGTTTAATGGCGGTGACGTTTACCAATAAAGCCGCCAAAGAAATGTTAACGCGCTTAACCGCTATGTTGCCGATTAATACGCGCGGCATGTGGGCTGGTACTTTTCATGGTTTGTGTAACAGGCTTTTGCGCGCGCATCATCGCGAAGCGGGTTTACCTTCTACGTTTCAAATTCTAGATACCGCAGACCAGTTATCCAGCATTAAACGTTTAATGAAACTGATGAACGTAGATGATGAAAAATACGCGCCCAAGCAAGTGCAGGGCTATATTAATAGTTGCAAAGAAGAAGGCCTGCGTGCCAACAAAGTAGATGCTTACGATGGCCACAGCCAAAAGTTGCGTGAGATTTATGAAGAATACGATAAGCAATGCAACCGCGAAGGTGTGGCAGATTTTGCTGAATTATTATTGCGCTGCTACGAATTGCTAAGTCGCGATGAGCGCATTCGCACTCATTACCAAAGCCGCTTTCAATACATCTTAGTGGATGAGTTTCAAGATACCAATCGCTTGCAATATCTATGGCTAAAATTGTTAGCAGGCACTAACAATTGCTTATTCGCGGTGGGTGATGATGACCAATCCATTTACGGTTTTCGCGGTGCGCGTGTGGGCAATATGCGCGACTTTGAAACTGATTTTAATGTACAAAATATCGTTAAACTAGAAGAAAACTACCGCAGCCATAGCAATATTTTAGATGCTGCCAACGCCATTATTTCGCATAACAAAAACCGTCTGGGCAAAAACTTATGGACTTCGGCAGGCGCAGGCGAGCCTGTTAGAATTTATGAGGCCTATAACGATAATGATGAAGCGCAGTTTATTGTAGATGAAGTAAAAATGTTGCAAAGTGAAGGCACGCCGTTGGCGGATATGGCTTTGTTGTATCGCAGCAATGCGCAATCTCGCGTATTAGAACATGCCCTATTTTCGGCCAACCTGCCCTACCGTGTGTATGGCGGTTTACGCTTTTTTGAACGTGCCGAAGTGAAACATGCACTGGCTTACATGCGCTTAATGGCGAATGCCAATGATGACACGGCGCTATTACGCGTGATCAACTTTCCTGCGCGTGGCATAGGCGCACGCAGCCTTGAGCAATTGCAAGAAGGCGCACGCCAGAACGATTGCAGCTTATGGCAGGCGGCATTAAATAAAGTGGGTAACGGCAAAGCGGGCGGCAAAGGTTTAGAAGGCTTTGTCGCATTAATTCGCGAAATGACAGATCAAGCCTATGGCATTACTTTGGCAGAAGTTGCTGAGCTAGCCACCACTTTTTCTGGCTTAAAAGCGCATTATGAAAATGACAAAGACGGTGAAGATCGCATAGAAAACTTAGAGGAATTGGTTACTGCAGCTGTAGCATTTACCAATCAAGCCTTTGGTAACCACAACAATGTGGATGGCGACACAGAGCAAGATTTGATGACACAATTTTTAACGCATGCCAGTTTAGAGGCAGGCGATCATCAAGCCACGATTGGTTATGATGCGCTACAATTAATGACGGTGCATGCATCTAAAGGCTTGGAATTTAAAGCGGTTTTTATAAGCGGCTTAGAAGAAGGCCTGTGCCCGCATGAAAATAGCTTAAGCGAAAACAACGGCTTAGAAGAAGAGCGGCGTTTGATGTACGTGGCGGTAACGCGCGCGCGCCAGCGTTTATATTTAAGCCATGCACAAAGCCGCATGCTACATGGCCAAGTGCGTTATGGCATTCCATCACGCTTTTTAGATGAGATTCCAGAAGGTTTGTTAAAACGGCTCAATAGTAAACCGATGGCAAGATCTAGCAGCAATTATGCTGAAAGTTACGCAGCACCAGTAGCGCAAAACACCAACAATTACCCCTACAAAATCGGCCAAGGTGTGCGCCATAATAAATTTGGTGAAGGCGTAGTGGTGAGCTATGAAGGCAATGCGGCGAACTTGGTGATTAAAATCAACTTTGGCAATAATGGATTAAAAACCTTGGCGATGGAATACGCTAAATTAGAAAAAATTTAGCGTTAATCTAATTTAGGCCTTATCAACACCAGCTGCGCGAAATACATCGCGGTAGCTCACATATTGAAACGCTAGCATTAAAGTAGTTGCCAGCAATAAACAACCAAACACCAATAATGAAGTGAGCATTTGGCCTAGCAATGGCACTAGGCTACCGATAATACCAACCACAATACCTACTGCTAACATGGCGCCAACAATGCCCGCTGTTAGCAATAACCAAGACGCGCCTAAAGCAATCATATATTGCAATGAGCCAGCGATGCTGGATTTAATGGCTTTAACTACGCTGTAGTTGTTAAACGCAATTAACATAGGCGAAAACCAAGTCGCCATCATTAGCGGTATCAGCATTAAGCTTAATTTAAGCAGCAAAGGAATCATCGCTTGCATCATTTGCATAGCTTGCGATTCTGTCATCTCTGCTTTGCCTTGCGTGAATTTGAGCAAGCCTTCAATATCGCTATTCAAAATAAAGCTCACCACAATGCCATACAGCAAACATATGCCACCCAGCGCCATTAGCATGGGGATTTTAGGTTTAATCAACTGAATCACTTCGCTCACCGTTTGCTGTTTTTGCATATCTGCATTGCGATATAGCGCGATAGCGATTGCCAAAAACACTGGCCACAATAAAATTGAGAAAAAGGCAAAAAATTGCAGGCCAGGCACAGATGGCAACATCATAAATAGCCCCACATAAGCCAAGCCCAGCAACAGCCATTTACGCGGGGCAGTTTTAAACAATGCCACGCTTTCTTTTACCCAACTGATGCCTGTTTTAGTACGCGATTCTAAGATTGCCATGATGATTTCCTTTGCGACTATTTAGATGAGGCCGCAATATGTTGCTGTAATATGTTTTTGAAATGGTTAGGGTCTTTGGTATGTGTTAATGCACCATCGGCTGGATAATAAAAATCGTATAAGCGCGATAACCAAAAGCGCAACGCAGCGCGGCGCAATAATGTTGGCCACAGTTGCTGCTCTGCCGCTGTAAAGGGTTTTACACGTTGATACTCTGCCAAGAAATGGTTTAACTTTTCATGGTCGATGTTGCCTAAATCGCTACCATTGTGATGCAGGCACCATTCGTTTACCGCAATGGCCACGTCATATGCCAACACATCATTACAGGCATAATAAAAATCAATAAAACCACCCAATTGCGCATCGTCAAACAATACATTGTCGCGAAATAAATCGCCATGCACCACACCGCGAGGTAAGGCGCTGGTATCAATGCTTAATTGGTACGCCAACTCGGTTTTAAGCAATTCGCTATCCGTAGCAATCGCTATTTTAGGCAACACTTGCTGCGCTGTTTTAATAAACCAATCTTGCCCACGCTGGTTATGGCCTTGCTGATTAAATTGCTGACCCGCCAAATGCATATTGGCTAAAGTAGTCGCCACCTGACCCACTTGTGCTAAATCAGGCGTAGCAATATCTTTACCTTTAAGGCAACTGACCATTAAGGCTGGCTTGTTTTTGAGTAGATGCAACGCAACGCCGTTTTTGTCTGCAATCGGCGTTGGGCAAAGAATATTATGCCGTGCCAAATGCGCCATTAAATCCACAAAATAAGGTAATTCGTCTAAAGTATTTTTTTCAAAAATAGTGAGTACGTAACGATTATTTTGGGTAATCACAAAATAGTTGGTGTTGGTAATACCGGCGGCAATACCTTTTAGCTCTACAAGTTCGTCAAGCTCAAAATCACGCAACCAAGTGCGTACTTCTTCTAAATTAAGGGTAGTAAAAACAGACATTTCGCTCTACATAAAAATTAAGAGGGCGATGCCCTCTTTTAAATTAAGTTTTTTTAAAACCTAAATAAAATCCATTTTGGAACGCTTAAAGGCTTATTGGGGCCATCGTTAATCCAATTTCCGCTTGAATCTTCTTTGTGCAAATAATACGGCACTCCATGCTCTGGCGTTACTTTCATCATATACACCTCACCATTAATGCTGTATTCCTCAATGGTTTCTTTGCCTTTTTTGCGAATCTTCACTTCAGGCTCAATCGCAGGGTCTTCCAGTGCTTCACCATCCACCACTTTTGGCGGTGGTTGCACTTGTTCTAGCGGCTCTAAATTATTGGGCTGCGCGGCAAAGCTATTTGCTGTCAACAATAATGAAACAGCAAATATTTGTATGGTTAATTTTAGTTTTTGCATCACTGTACTTTTCATTTTGCCGCCAGTCATTTTGCCGCCAGTTATATTGAGTTAATTCATTCTAACAAAAGCACGTTAAAAAAACAGGGTAAAACGGCTACTGCCTACAAATATAGCTGAATTTTGCGCTCTGCTGGGGTTAGCTCAAATCCGGTTAATTCATAATGTTTAAAGATGGCATCCACAATCTCTTTAGGGTCGTCAATCATCTGTATCAAATCCATATCCTGTGCAGATGCCATACCCTCTAGCACCATGGTGTTTTTCAGCCAATCAACCAAGCCCGCCCAAAAATCTTTGCACACCAAAATAATCGGAATTTTGCGCGATTTACCCGTTTGCACAAGCGTAATCGCTTCCATCAGCTCATCCAAAGTACCAAAGCCGCCTGGCATCACCACATAAGCGCTGGCATATTTAACAAACATCACCTTGCGCATAAAAAAGTATTTAAAGGTGATATCAATATCCTGAAAACCATTGCCATGCTGCTCAAACGGCAGCTCAATATTTAAACCTACGCTGGGCCCGTTACCTTCAAATGCGCCTTTGTTAGCGGCCTCCATAATGCCTGGCCCACCGCCAGAAATCACGCTAAAACCTGAATCGGATAAAAGCCGTGCGATTTCTTGGGTTAATTGATAATAAGGATGCTCTGGCTTGGTACGCGCGCTACCAAAAATAGACACCGCAGGCGTAATTTCTTTTAACTTTTCGGTCGCGGCAACAAATTCTGCCATAATCTCAAAAGCATGCCACGATTCAGTTTCTGTGCTTGCGCCATTCAGCAACTCTGATTCGGTTATTTGTGGTAATTTTTTAATCATTTTTATCGACTCAACACATTCTGTTTATTAACTAAATATATCATCTATCGCCTATGAAAACGCTACTGCTTGTTGACGGCTCATCTTACCTTTACCGCGCATTTCACGGCTTACCCGATTTACGCAACAAGGCCAACGAACCCACTGGCGCTATTCGCGGCGTATTAAGCATGCTGCGCAAATTGCACAAAGATTACCCTGCCGATTATAGCGCTTGTGTGTTTGATGCAAAAGGCAAAACCTTTAGAGATGACATTTACCCAGAGTACAAAGCCAACCGCCCCAGCATGCCAGACGATTTGCGCAGCCAAGTAGAGCCCTTGCATGAAGCGATTAAAGCCATGGGCTGGCCGCTGTTGATGGTTGATAATGTTGAAGCGGATGATGTAATTGGCTGCTTGGCCAAACAAGCCGAAAAACAAGGCTTGCGCGTGATTATCAGCACAGGTGATAAAGATATTTCGCAGCTGGTGAATGAGCATGTCACCGTGATTAACACCATGCCGAATGCTTTTAGAAAAGGCGATGAAATACTGGATATTGCTGGCGTTGAGGCCAAATTTGGGCTTAAACCAGCATTAATTGTGGATTATTTAACATTAATCGGCGACACAGTGGATAACGTGCCAGGTGTTGAAAAAGTTGGGCCAAAAACCGCCGTAAAATGGCTACAAGAATACGGCTCACTAGACAATATTATCGCTAATGCGGATAAATTTGGCGGTGTAGTGGGTGAAAACTTACGCAAGGCATTGGATTGGCTGCCGACTGGCCGTGAGCTGATTACCATTAAATGCGATTTGGATAGTTTTGAAGGCATGCCTGCAAGTTTTGAATCATTAATGCTGCAAAGCCAAGATAAAGCCACACTGGCGGCGCTGTATGACCGCTTTGACTTTAAAACATGGCAGCGCGAATTAGCGACTGAAATGCCAGCAGCTACTCCAGTATTGGCAAGTGGTGAAACAGGCAGCTTATTTGATGCGCCAAATTCAAGCACTAAACCCAGCGTTTCGGATAATACAAAATTAGCCACTTCGCACAATATAAGTGTTCCAAAAATTGAATATGAAGCCGTTACCACCCGTAACTTTGAAACGATATTAACGAATGAACAGCTTGATGCTTGGCTAGCGAAATTGCAATCCGCTCCGCTTGTTTGCGTAGATACTGAAACCACTTCTTTAGAGCCGATGACCGCTAAGATTGTTGGCTTATCGTTTTCGGTTGAGGCTGGCAGCGGCGCTTATTTACCACTCACGCATGATTATTTTGATGCGCCAGAACAACTGAATTTTGCAGAAACGCTGGCTAAAATCAAACCCATTTTAGAAAACTCTGACATTAAAAAAGTCGGTCAAAACCTTAAATATGATCAACATATTTTAGCCAATCATGGCATCGTCTTAAATGGGATTGCACACGATACGCTGTTGCAATCTTATGTATTTGAAGCCCATAAATCGCATGGCATGGATGCCTTAAGTGAGCGCCATTTGTGCATCAAAACCATTACGTTTGAAGAGGTAGCAGGCAAAGGTGCTAAGCAAGTCAGCTTTAACCAGGTGACGGTAGAAGTGGCTGCTGAATACGCGGCAGAGGATGCCGACATCACCCTGCAATTGCATAAAGCCATGTATCCGCAAATCGCCGCAGACGCAAAACTGGATTTTATCTACAGCCAGATTGAAATGCCCAGCTCGCAGATTCTATTTACAATTGAGCGAAATGGCGTGCTGATAGACCGCGATATGCTGAATATTCAAAGCAACGAAATCGGTGCTAAGTTGGTCGCGCTGGAAAATCAAGCATACGAATTGGCTGGGCAGCCTTTCAACTTAGGTAGCCCTAAACAATTACAAGAAATCCTGTTTGATAAACTGGGCATTAAGCCTACCAAAAAAACCCCTTCTGGCGCACCTAGTACCGATGAAGATGTATTGCAGGAATTAGCGCTTGACCATCCGCTGCCCAAAGTTTTACTGGAATATCGCGGTTTGTCGAAATTAAAATCCACCTACACCGACAAACTGCCGCGCATGATTAACGCGCAAACTGGCCGCGTGCATACCAGCTATAACCAAGCAGTGGCAATTACTGGCAGGCTAGCCAGCTCAGACCCTAATTTGCAGAATATTCCGGTGCGCAGCGCCGAAGGCCGCCGCATACGCGAAGCATTTATTGCGCCCAAAGGTTCGCATATTGTGTCTGCCGATTATTCCCAAATTGAGCTGCGCATTATGGCGCACCTGTCACAAGACGCCGGCATGCTGGAAGCCTTTGCCAATAACGAAGATATTCACCGCGCCACAGCCGCTGAGATTTTTGGCGTAGAGCGCAACGCCGTGGATAACGAACAACGCCGCTATGCAAAAGTGATTAACTTTGGCTTGATCTATGGCATGAGCGCTTTCGGCTTAGCGCAAAACCTGAATATTGAACGCAGTGCGGCGGCCAGCTACATTGAGCGCTATTTTGCACGCTACCCAGGCGTGCGCGAATACATGCAAAACACCCGCGAAATCGCCAAAGTGCAAGGCTATGTAGAAACCTATTTCGGCCGCCGCTTATGGGTGCCAGAAATCAACAGCCCAAATGTGCAAAGAAGAAACGGCGCTGAACGCGCCGCCATCAACGCCCCTATGCAAGGCACAGCGGCAGATTTGATTAAACTGGCCATGATTGCGGTGGATAAATGGTTAAGAGAAGAAAAACTGAACGGTCATCATTTGAAATCGAAATTGATTATGCAAGTGCACGATGAATTGGTGCTGGAAGTGCCTGATAGCGAGCTTGAATTAGTCAAAAATAGCCTGCCAACATTGATGCAAAATGTGGCGAAATTATCAGTGCCGTTATTGGCTGAAGTGGGTGTGGGTAGTAATTGGGAAAGTGCGCATTAAAATTTAAAATAATTGAAGCATTAATTAACAATCAAAAAATTAATATGGCCAGAAAAAAACAAGAGTCCCTATTTGAAATAGCTTTACAAGAAAATTGGGGATTCGCTTTTACTATCGCTTGTGCGGCATTAGTGATAACTTTATTTATTTTCCCATTGATTTCTAACCCAATACTAAGCCCCTTAGCAAAGGCTTTAAAGCCAATTGGCATTGTGCTATCAATTGTTTTTTATCTCATAGCCTTATTCAGGTTTTTTCAGCAACATAAATTTAAGCATAGCAGGACATTTGAAGTTAAAAATGAATCCAGTGCTCTATCTGAAAAATTTGATGTAAAAACATCCAATCTGCAAGGTGCAAAAAAGTTACATGAAATTCAGAAACCCACATCTTGGTCACTTAAATTAATACAAGATTTAGAGTGGAAAAAGTTTGAAGAGCTTTCAATCGCTTATTATCTGGAAAAAGGTATTCGTGCGGAAGCCACTTCACTGGGTGCCGACGGTGGAATTGATATTAAGCTATATCAAGATGATTCTGTCGAGCCCACTGCCATTATTCAATGCAAAGCATGGTCTTCTAATGTTGGCGTTAAGCAAATTAGAGAATTTTTAGGTGTAATGACGCACGAAAAAATCACCAAAGGTTTTTATATGACTTGCAGCGAATTTTCTAACGAAGCTAAAGCAATCGCTGCCGCGAATAAAATCACATTAATCAATGGCGATATGTTGTTAATAATGATTAAACGCTTAAATGCAGATTCGCAACAAAGACTATTAGTACTGGCTACCAAAGGGGACTATAAAACACCCTCATGCCCTAAATGCGGCATTAAAATGGTAAGAAGGAATAGTAAGAAAGGATATTTTTGGGGTTGCATTAACTTTTCTAGGGGATGCAGACAAATGCTTAATTTAAGAAAAGTGGACAACACATTTACTAATACCATTACTTAATATACGATATATAATATTATCAATCGCACTATTAAGAATGTTAATCATGCAGCAAATCACTGCAAACGATTTAAAAACTAAGGGCATTGCCGCTATTGAAGCTTCGCTTGAAAATCAGCCAGAGGCCATTATTTCTGTGCGCGGTAAGGATAGCTTTGTGGTGATGGATTTAGCGCATTATCATTATTTGCGAGAGTGCGAGTTAGAGGCTGCATTGGCAGAAACACGCGCTAATTTGGCTGCTGGCGAATATGTAAAAGAATCGCCAGAAGAACACTTAAAACGACTAGACCAAGTTAATAATAATCAAAGCATTTAAGCAGGCCATTTAATGCCTTACTCGCTGATTATTACGGCGCAATACACAAAGCGCGCCGCGCGTTTTATTAAACGTCACCCCGAATTAAAATCGCAATACTTAAAAACGTTGCAATTATTGGTCGCCAATCCCTTTCATACATCGCTACGTTTACATGCGCTTAGTGGCAAACTAACTGGCTTGCATTCAGTCTCTATCAATATCTCTTATCGAATTACTTTAGAACTGCTAATTCACGATGAGCAAATTATCCCAGTCAATGTGGGCGACCACGATAGCGTTTATTAAGCTCTCAACTTAACTCTAAATTTCAACTATGCAAAACTTCGGCATTTACATCATCGGCGATGAAATTCTTTCTGGTAAGCGGAAAAACTGATTTTTTGCTAAACTAGCATACATGAACAAACAGCAAGCAATTCAATCTCTCAAAAATACAAAATCCTTGCTTAATCAACGCTTTGGGGTAACACGCCTAGCGTTATTTGGATCAACTGCGCGAGATGCTGCAACGGATAAAAGCGATATTGATATATTGGTCGATTTTGATGGAATTGCTACATCACAACGCTATTTTGGTGTGCAATTTTATTTAGAAGATTTACTTGGATGCTCTGTTGATTTAGTGACAGAAAAAGCATTACGTAAAGAGCTTCGCCCACACATCGAGAGTGAGGCGATTGATGTCTGATTTACCGCAGCGTGAATGGCGTTTCTACATCACAGATATGATGGCATTTGCAGAAAATGTCATCAGCTATACCGATGGCTTTGACCAAGAACGTTTTATCAATAGTGGTATTACTTATGATGCAACTTTGCGCAATTTGGAGCTAATTGGTGAAGCTGCAACCCACGTTCCAACAGAAATTCGGGAGCACTATACTAATATTCCTTGGCGCATGATAATTGCTACCCGTAATAAATTGATTCATGGCTATTTAGGCATTGATAACGACACGCTTTGGAGCATTATTAAAACAGATGTTCCTGAGCTTCTAAATCAGTTACAGCAACTTAAGTAGCTACACCTTTTTAAACTTAGCATGCAAAACTTCGGCATTTACATCATCGGCGATGAAATCCTTTCTGGTAAACGGGAAGATAAGCATCTGACACAAGCCATTCAAATATTGAAAGCGCGTGGCTTAACGCTGGCTTGGGCGGAGTATCTGGGGGATGACCCCGCAAGAATGATTGCGAGTTTTAAGCGCAGTTTTAGTAGCAATGATATTGTATTTAGCTTTGGCGGCATTGGCGCTACGCCAGATGATTACACGCGGCAAGCGGCGGCGGATGCTTTGGGTGTGCCGATTGTGCGTCATCAAGCAGCGGTAGCAGAGATTGAAGCGCAATTTGGTGAGGGGGCTTATCCCAAAAGAGTTATCATGGCCGATTTTCCACAGGGTGCGGGGTTAATTCCTAACCCTGTGAATCGCGTTGCAGGTTTTTCTTCTGGCTTAGAAAATAAAAAACAGCCCAGCCAGAAACACAATCACTATTTTGTGCCGGGCTTTCCTGCCATGGCACACCCTATGATGGAATGGGTATTAGATACGCACTATAGCCACCTGTTTCATCAGACAGAACACTTAGAACAATCTATTATCATTGAAAACGGCATTGAGAGCCAACTAATTGATTTAATGAATAAAATATTAGCCGATTACCCAAATATTAAAGTATTTAGTCTGCCTAAATTAAAACCCAATCGCCAAGTGGAATTGGGCGCGAAAGGTGAGCCAGAGCAAGTTAAGCTGGCCATGCAGGATATTAAAATTGGGGTGAGCAATATTGGCTTTTCTTGGGTAGATGGCGTTTAGCGTTTATGGAATGCAGACCAAATTGCGGCGCTTGTTGCACGGCGCCATCCATCAACAGCCCTATACCCGGCATGCCAAATGGTAAACCAGCAGGCATTAAATGCATCCATTTATTAGCTGATTTTAGGTGTGCCATTTTTAATGACATTACCCGCCCAGCGTTTTGTGCTAGCTTAAAACCCAGCCATGAAATGTGTGGCGAAACGCGTCACGATGCGATTATTTGGCTCACGCAATTAGAGCTTCTGACCCAACCCAATCCCTAATAGCTTAATCGCCGATTTAAGCTAAAAAAATTGTATATCGCACTACCGATTCATACTGATTGCGTATAAAATAAGCAACTTACTTAAGCACGCCGCCAAATATAATCTTTTAGATTGTTTTGGCGAAGCGAGTACAAGGCGACAAAGAGCCAAAAGTGAAGACAGCACGCCCATGTTTTAAAATCATGTGCGGCAAGCTTTTGGTGATGCAGTCAACGCAGTAATCGTGAAGAAAAAATAATCTAAATGCAAATCGGCAATCATATTCTGAAAAACAATCTTGTCGTTGCGCCTATGGCGGGCGTAACGGATAGGCCATTTCGTCAGCTTTGCAAAAAATTAGGCGCAGGCTTGGCAGTTTCAGAAATGGTGACTTCTAATTCCCTACTCTACGGTAGCGAAAAAACGCTGCGTCGCGCCAATCATGAAGGCGAAGTAGACCCAATTTCTGTACAAATTGCGGGTTCTGACCCCAAAATGATGGCAGAAGCGGCTAAACATAATGTGGATAACGGCGCGCAGATTATTGATATTAATATGGGCTGCCCAGCCAAAAAAATATGCAATGTAATGGCCGGTAGCGCCTTATTAAAAGATGAGCCACTGGTTGCACAAATTTTAAAAGCAGTAGTTGCCGCCGTTGACGTACCCGTTACCTTAAAAATTCGCACAGGTTGGGATAAAAATAATCGCAACGCAATAATGATTGCAAAAATGGCACAAGATATTGGCGTGCAAGCGCTTGCCATGCATGGCCGCACGCGCGCCTGTTTGTATATGGGCGATGCGGAGTACGATACGATTGCCGCCGTTAAACAATCGATTCAAATTCCACTGATTGCAAACGGCGATATCACCACGCCAGAAAAAGCCAAGTTTGTTTTAGATTACACAGGTGCCGATGCCGTAATGATAGGCCGCGCAGCACAAGGCAGACCTTGGATTTTCCGCGAAATCGAGTACTACTTGAAAACAGGCGAGCATATGTTGCCACCTACGGTTGAAGAAATCCATACCGTGATGCTTGAGCATCTACATGATTTATATAGTTTTTATGGTGATTTAGCAGGCATGCGCGTGGCGCGTAAGCATATTTCTTGGTACACCAAAGGTTTGGCAGGTTCTGCTAGCTTTAGGCATAACATGAACACACTGCAAACGATTGACCTACAATTAGGTGCGATTAACGATTTTTTTGCTGAGCTTAAAACTAAGCATGAACGTTTGGTGTATGCCGATGCGCTTGATGGCGATATGCTTGAAAAAGTAGAGTTGGCGGCTTAATGACCAGTTCGTGCAAATTATCAGACGCCATTAACGAATCGCTTGAGGATTACTTTAAGCATTTAGATGGCCAACCGCCGCATGCCATTTACGATATGGTACTAGGCTGTGTAGAAAAACCCATGCTGGAATTCATCCTGAATAAAGTAGGCGGCAACCAATCAAAAGCGGCCGAAATACTGGGTTTAAACCGCAATACGCTACGAAAAAAAATGGCTGAATACGGTTTAAATTAGCTCCTATCTTTAAACATTTCTTTAAATATTTTTACATCCTAAGAGTTCCCCATGGCAGTCATCAAACGTGCACTCATCAGTGTTTCAGACAAACAAGGTGTTTTAGAACTAGCCCTTGTACTAAGCAAACTGCAAGTAGAAATTTTGTCTACTGGCGGCACCGCAAAATTATTGCGTGACAATAACTTTGCAGTAATAGAAGTCAGTGATTACACTGGCTTTACCGAAATGTTGGATGGGCGCGTTAAAACTTTGCACCCAAAAGTGCATGGCGGCATTTTAGGCCGTCGCGATTTGCATGAGCATGTGAGCGCCATGCAAATCGCCAATATTCCTAATATCGACATGGTAGTAGTGAATCTGTACCCGTTTGAAGCAACAGTTGCTAAAGCTGATTGCACATTGGAAGATGCGATTGAAAATATCGATATCGGTGGTCCAGCCATGGTGCGCAGTGCAGCTAAAAACTGGAAAGATGTGTCTGTTTTAACAGATTTTAGCCAATATGCCGATGTTATTGCTGAGCTTGAAAACAATAACGGAAGTATTAGCGCAGAAACCAACTTTAAATTATCGATTGCGGCTTTTAACCGCATCAGCAATTACGATGGCGCTATTAGTGATTACTTATCATCGTTTCAAGCAGATGGCACACGTAGCGCTTTTTCGGCGCAAACCAATGGCCGCTTTATTAAGCTACAAGATTTACGCTATGGCGAAAACCCACACCAACAAGCCGCTTTTTACCGTGATCTATATCCAGCACCAGGTTCATTGGTGACTGCCCAACAATTGCAAGGTAAAGAGCTTAGCTACAACAATATCGCCGATGCAGACGCGGCATGGGAAACGGTAAAATCATTTAGTAACAATACTGCATGTGTGATTGTAAAACACGCCAACCCTTGCGGTGTTGCGGTGGGCGAAAGTGCCTTAGAAGCCTACAGCAAGGCGTTTCAGACCGACCCTACCAGTGCATTTGGTGGCATTATCGCCTTCAATAGCTTGGTAGATACCGCAGCAGCTGAAGCCGTGAGCAAGCAATTTGTTGAAGTATTGATTGCGCCAGAATTTACCGATGAAGCCTTAGCCATATTTGCCGCTAAAGCCAATGTGCGCGTATTAAAAATCAGCTTGCCAGAAGGCGGAAATACTCCTTGGGAGCAAGGCCGCAATTCACACGATATCAAACGCGTGGGTTCAGGCATTTTGATTCAAACCGCCGATAACCATGAAATTAGCCAAGCCGATTTAAAAATCGTTTCTAAAAAACAACCAACACCACAACAATTAGCCGATATGCTATTTGCTTGGAATGTGGCGAAATACGTGAAATCCAACGCAATCGTATTCTGCGGCAACGGCATGACCTTGGGCGTAGGCGCTGGCCAAATGAGCCGCGTAGACAGCACCAAAATCGCCGCGATTAAAGCGCAAAATGCTGGTTTAACGCTTAAAGATTCAGTCGTTGCATCGGATGCCTTCTTCCCGTTCCGTGATGGCATCGATGTATTGGCCGAAGCAGGCGCCAGTTGTGTGATTCAACCAGGTGGCAGCATGCGCGATGAAGAAGTGATTGCCGCTGCCGATGCGCACGGTTTAGTCATGGTGATGACGGGTGTTCGTCATTTCAGACATTAATTGCAATCGCTAAAGGATAACAAAGCATGAAAGTTTTAGTGATTGGTGGCGGTGGTCGTGAGCATGCACTTGCATGGAAAATCGCACAAAATAAAGAAATTAGCCGTGTTTTTGTAGCGCCTGGCAATGCGGGTACGGCGCTTAATCCTGATATGGTCAATGTGCCGATTTCTAGCGTTGCAGATTTATTGGCCTTTGCGCAAAAAGAGCAAATTACGCTGACTGTAGTTGGCCCAGAAGCGCCCTTGTCGCAAGGTGTGGTTGATACTTTTAGGGCCAATGGTTTAAAGATTTTTGGCCCCACTAAAGCGGCGGCGCAACTGGAATCTAGCAAAGATTTCGCCAAAGCTTTTATGATTCGCCACAATATACCAACAGCCGCTTACGCCACTTTTACCGATGCAAAACTGGCGCATGATTATGTGCAAGCCCAAGGCGCGCCGATTGTTATTAAGGCCGATGGCTTAGCCGCAGGTAAAGGTGTCGTAGTCGCCATGAGCAATGATGAAGCGCATGCAGCGATTGACGCTATGTTATCTGACAGTAAATTAGGTGATGCTGGCGCGCGCGTGGTGATTGAAGAGTTTTTAACAGGCGAAGAAGCCAGCTTTATCGTAATGGTAGACGGCAAAAATATCCTGCCGATGGCCACCAGCCAAGACCATAAACGCTTACTAGACAAAGACTTAGGGCCAAATACTGGCGGCATGGGTGCTTATTCGCCAGCGCCTGTAGTGACGCCAGAAATTCACGCTAAAGTGATGCGTGAGATTATCCGCCCAACAGTTGAAGGAATGGCTAAAGATGGCATTCCTTACACAGGCTTTCTGTATGCGGGCCTGATGATTTCGCCAGATGGCGGTGTTAAAACATTGGAATTTAATTGCCGCATGGGCGACCCAGAAACGCAGCCGATTATGTTGCGTTTAAAATCAGACTTTGTGGCTTTGGCTGAGCATGCCGTAAACGGTACTTTGGACCAAGCAGAGACTGAATGGGATAGACGCACCGCGCTAGGCGTGGTGATGGCAGCGCACAATTATCCAGAAACACCAAGACTGCATGATGAAATCACAGGCTTGCCCAAATTGGGTGATGAGGCGCATGTATTTCATGCCGGTACTCAGTTAGTAGACGGAAAAGTATTGACCACAGGCGGCCGCGTATTATGCGTGACAGCGCTAGGCGAAACGGTTAAGTTCGCGCAGCAACAAGCCTATAAAATAGTAGATGAGATTAAGTTTGATGGCGCTCAATACCGCACCGATATTGGTTATCGCGCGGTTAAAGGTTAAATAAAGTCTATGACTTCTGATAACTTAGTCAGCGCCCCTGTAGACACAGATGCAGTCTTGCAGTACCTACAAAATTTGCAAAGTAAAATTGTAGAGGCGCTGGAATTAGTCGATGGCAAAACATTTTTGCACGATAGCTGGAATCGCCCTGAAGGCGGTGGCGGTACCTCTTGTTTGTTAGAAGGCGGCAATGTATTTGAACGTGCTGGTGTCGGTTTTTCACACGTATTAGGCAGCAAACTCCCCCCAGCCGCTACCATCGCCCACCCTGAAGCCGCAGGCCGTGCATGGGAAGCAATGGGCGTTTCGCTGGTATTGCATCCGCGCAATCCATATGTACCAACCGTGCATATGAATATTCGTTTTTTTGTAGCCAAAGCAGCTACAAATTCAGATAATCAATCGGCAAAGTATCAAGGAGCGAGCCAAGGCGCTGAGGCAGATTTTTCGCAGGCAGCACATCAAGTGCGACAAGAAAAATCTAACGAAAGCAACGATGGCGCAGCCCTTGAGACGCAGCCGATTTGGTGGTTTGGTGGGGGCATGGATTTGACGCCTTACTACGGCTTTGAGGAAGACTGCACCCACTTTCACCGCACTAACAAGTCTGCATTAGACGCCTTTGATGCTAGCTACTACCCACAATTTAAAAAACACTGCGATGAGTATTTTTATTTAAAACATCGCAAAGAACCACGCGGCATAGGCGGCATTTTTTTTGACGACTTTAATGCCTTGGGTTTTGAACAAAGTTTTGCCTTGCAGCGTGCAGTGGGCGATAGCTTTTTACAAGCTTATTTGCCCATCTTGCAGCGTCGCAAAGACACACCCTACTCTGAAAACGAACGTGATTTTCAAGCGTATAGACGCGGTCGTTATGTAGAATTTAACTTGGTTTTTGACCGCGGCACGCTTTTTGGTTTGCAATCCAATGGTCGCACTGAGTCTATATTGATGTCTATGCCGCCGATTGTGAAATGGCGCTATGATTGGAAACCGGAAAAAGACAGCCCTGAAGCGAAGCTGTATACGGATTTTTTAATTGATAGAGAATGGGTTTAAACACTCAAGCGCTTAATGATGACCATCACTTCAGCCGACCCGATTGTTAAAAACCAAGCGCAAGCTTTATTAAATTTTATTGACGCCAGCCCTAGCCCTTGGCATGCAGTTGAAACAGTCACTCAGCAATTATTGGCACAAGGCTATCAAGCCTTATCTGAATCCAACGCGTGGCAATTAAAGTCTCTAGGCAAGTATTTTGTGGTGCGTGGCGGCGCATCTGTTATTGCTTTTTCACTTGGCAGCCAGCCACTAGTTGAAACAGGCTTTCGCTTTATTGGCGCACATACAGATTCGCCAAGTTTACGACTTAAGCCGAAAGCAGCATTTAGCGGTAGTGGCTTGGTGCGAATTGGTGTTGAAGTATATGGTGGACCGATTTTAGCCACTTTTGCTGACCGCGATTTAAGTATTGCTGGTCGCGTGATGGTGAAAAAACATACTGATATTGACACCCACCTAGTCAACTTTAAACAAGCATTGATGCGCCTGCCAAACCTAGCAATTCACATGAACCGTGAAGTAAATGACAAAGGCTTAAAATTTCATAAGCAAGATGAATTGCCGCTGATATTTGGTGAGTCAAAAGCGGGCATTGAAGCCGACCAGCAATTGATGCAGCAACTTGCCGATGCGCTAAATGTAAATATTGCCGATATTTTGACATGGGAATTAAATGTTTACGACACGCAAAAAGGCAGTTTTTGGGGTGCCGACCAAGAGTTTATTACTGACAGCCAACTAGATAATCTGGCCTCTTGCCATGCGGCGCTAACGGCTTTATTGGCCAATAACAATAGCGCTACAACCAATATTATCGCGCTTTTCGATCATGAAGAAGTGGGCAGTGAAAGCGCCACAGGAGCAAGCGGCAGTTTTTTAAGCGATGTAATTAGCCGTATTTCAGCGCACGAAAATTTAACCGCCGCCGACAAATTGCGCGCGCTTGCACAGAGTTTTTTTATCAGCGCTGACATGGCGCATGCCTTTCACCCCAATTTTTCTGGCAGTTATGACGCTAATCATCACGTTTTGGTCAACAAAGGCGTGGTCATTAAAAGCAATTGTAATCATCGCTATGCCAGCAATGCCGATACCGTGGCGCGTTTTATGCAAATTTGTAACCAAGCCGATGTGCCTTATCAGCAATATGTACATCGCACCGATTTAGGTTGTGGCAGCACCATTGGCCCTATTATTGCCGCGCAATTAGGTGTTGCTACGGTAGATGTTGGTTGCCCAATGTGGGCGATGCATAGCTTGCGTGAAAGTGCAGGTGTGTTAGATCATCATTATATGATTTGCGCGCTTACGCAAGCATTCAGCACTTAAATTTAAGATACGCTGCGCGTCACTTAAAACTTCGCTGTTCAATACGTATTATCTCGGTTTCTGCGTTAAGCGCGCCTTGTGCTTCATATGGCTAAACAACGCATGAAGTGCATCTTTAAATAGTGCCGTTTGCGCTTAAACATTGACGCTAAGCCTTTAACTGTTTAGGCTAAAGCTTAATTTCACTAAACTGTCATTTTGCACCCTCTTAGGAATTTTTATGCTTGCCAAACTGTTACGCACCAAGCCTGTAGAAGCCCATAGCAATAGCGGCTTAAAAAAATGTTTAAGTGCTTTTGATTTGGCTTTGCTTGGCATTGGCTGCGCAATCGGCACGGGTATATTTGTTTTAACTGGCCTTGCCGCCGCTACGCAATCTGGCCCAGCGGTGGTTTTATCGTTTGTACTGGCTGGCGTGGCCTCTGGCTTTGCCGCATTAGCTTATGCAGAACTCGCCGCCTCAATAGGTGGATCTGGTAGCGCTTACGGTTACAGCTATGTGGCTTTTGGTGAATTTATTGCCTGGGTGATGGGCTGGATTTTACTGCTGGAATACGGCGTAGGCGCAGCAGCGGTTGCCAACGGCTGGGCAGGGTATTTCGTCAACACACTGGCTAACTTTAATATTTACTTGCCAGAGGCACTCACAAAAGCCCCTATGCTAGGCGGTATGATTAACTTACCAGCCTTTGCGATTATTTGGCTACTGACTATTTTGCTGATTGTGGGCGTTAAAGAAAGTGCGCGCTTTAACAACATAATCGTGGTTATCAAGCTTTCAACCATTGCCATTTTTATTGCCTTGGCAATTAGCCATTTAAATACCGATAACTGGCATCCATTTATGCCGTTTGGCTGGTTTGAAACTTTGGATAACGGCAAAAATATTGGCGTGCTGGCTGGCGCATCGTTAGTATTTTTTGCTTATTTTGGTTTTGATGCGGTATCAACAGCGGCAGAAGAGGCCAAAAATCCACAACGCGACTTGCCAATTGGATTGCTAGCATCACTTACTTTTTGTACCGTCATTTACATTATTGTTTCTGCTACCCTTACTGGCGTTGTACCTTACACCGAATTAAATACGGCATCACCTGTTGCTTATGCCTTAACAAAATTAGGCTACACATGGGCATCTACACTGGTAGCCACAGGCGTTTTAGCTGGCCTTATTACCGTTTTGCTTGTATTGCTGTATGGATTAACACGTATATTGTTTGCCATGAGCCGCGACGGCTTGATTTCACCTATATTTTCTAAAATTAATCCTGATAGACAAACGCCCACGCGCATTATTTTAATGTGCGGCTTTGTGGTTTCATTGGTTGCAGGTTTTTTTCCGCTTGGTGAATTGGCAGAAACGGTGAATATTGGCACACTTGCTGCATTTGTGATGGTTTGCGTTGGTGTAATTGTGTTGCGTATACGCCAGCCTAATTTGCCTCGCCCATTTAAAAATCCGTGGAATCCAGTTATCCCAGTGCTGGGTATATTGTCTTGCGGTGCGCTAATGGCTTTTTTACCATCATCTACTTGGATGCGCTTTGGTTGGTGGATAGTAGCGGGCATTGTGTTTTACTTTGTATATTCAATTAAGCACAGCAAACTCAACCAAAAATAATATTTAGCATTGTTTATGACAATAAAAAAGCCAGCTAAAAGCTGGCTTTTTTATATTTGTTTGCCTATTAAAGCGATAAAATCCACTGAACGATTGTTTTGATGTCTTCGTCTTTTACTTGTGGACTATTTGCTGGCATTGGCATTGGACCCCAAACGCCGCTACCACCTGCTTTTACTTTTGCAATCATTTTGGCTTCTGCTGTTTTGTCGCCTTTATATTTTGCAGCAACGTCTTTGTAAGCTGGGCCTAGCACTTTTTTATCGATACTGTGGCAAGCTAAACAGCCGCTTTTTTGTGCTAATGCTTTTGCAGCATCTGCGTTAGCTGCATTTACTTGACCAGCTAATAACATGCCAGCAACCGCGATTGTTGATAATAAAACTTTCATGCTATCTCCTTGAATTACCGTGATAATTTTTGTCTTAAACCTGCAATTTTTTGCAAGCTGAATAATACCTGCAATTTAAAAATTCACAATAGCTCTTGCAGGTTTTAAAAGCGAGCACCTGTAAATTTAATTCGTGTTGTTGCAAATTACTCACACTTTGATGACACACAACGCACTTAACTAACCTAACGTTGACACTATTACATTTAAAGCTTTATCCAAGCGCTATAAATCTTCCACACTGTATTCAGCTGTTAATGTATGCGTTTGGTTTGGGTTCACCACAATACTGTTTTCCATGGCGTTGGCGGTTTCAATACAAACCGTTTTACGCCATTCATCTGCAGTGCCCATATCGCCCATTTGATGGGCTTTATCAGCCCATGGTGTCCATACCACTGTTGCGTTACTACCTGATTTTGCAACACGAATTTTGCGATTCAAACCCACGTCTTCAATCACACAATCACTGGTGGTGTTGATATAGACACGATCAAATTCACTCGAAAATTTAATGCTACCATGCTGCATACTGCGCTCGTAATTTTGCACTTTGTCTGCATATATCGATTCTTCCAAGCCTGTAAGCTTAATCTTTGCAATATCGCTCACATTAAAATAGGTGTGGAAAGCTTCACCAATCATAAACGGATGCGTACCATGATTAGTGGTGGATAAATCTAATTTCAACGTTTCACCAATGGTCATGGTGAGTGTCAGTGTATATGGGTAAGACAATTGTTTTTTGCCCACTGGTGTATCTACAATTTGCAATACCAAACGCGTTGCACCATTTTGCAATGTGTCAGCGTCAATCAAGTGCCAAGGCATGACGCGCGCAAAGCCATGTGGACAATAGCTGCTATCGGTTGGATGCGCACCAAACCATGGCCAGCAAATCGGCACGCCGCCTCGAATAGAGCGACCTTGTACATATCGTGCATTGCTGGATAGCCATAGCACTGGGTCTACAACGTTTTTTGGTTGCCATTGCATCACATGTGCACCTTGCAGTGCAATTTTTGCAGTGGCCAGCGTATTATCGATTTCGATAAACTGTAGGCCATGACTGTCTTCGCTAAATTTAAGCTCTGGCTTAAATGCAAAATCTTGGTCTAACAATTGTTGTTCTGCTGGGTTATTCATTCATTATCCTTACAAATTTCTAGCGCAAAATTTTTAATGCACTTTTGGTATTTATTGCTGCATTAAATGCTTATTTTTCAATCTGTGTCACGTCACGCACCGCACCTCTTGCCGCGCTGGTGGTCATTGCGGCATAGGCACGCAAAGCAAGTGACACTTCACGGCTACGATTCACTGGCTTCCAAGCAGCTTTGCCTTTTGCCTCCATGTGCGCGCGGCGGTGCGCCATTTCTTCGTCTGAGATGGCTAAATGTATAGTGCGATTAGGAATGTCGATTTCGATCGTATCACCCTCTTCAACCAAACCAATGGCGCCGCCTTCTGCCGCCTCGGGTGAGGCGTGGCCAATGCTTAATCCAGATGTACCGCCTGAAAAACGACCGTCCGTTAAAAGCGCACATGCTTTACCTAAGTCTTTCGATTTTAAGTAACTGGTTGGGTATAGCATTTCTTGCATGCCAGGGCCACCACGCGGACCTTCATAGCGAATCACCACAACATCACCTGCCACGATTTCATCGTTTAAAATGGCTTCAACGGTTGAATCTTGCGATTCGAATACACGCGCACTACAGCCATCTAAAGCAATATTGCCGTACAACACAGCCAAACCGCCATCTTTTGAGTAAGCATGCTCAATATCGCGAATACAGCCGTTGGCACGGTCAGTATCTAAATCTGGCCACAACATGCTTTGAGAGAATGCAATTGTTGTTGGAATGCCGCCTGGCGCTGCGCGATAAAACTTCTTCACATCTTCGTCTTGGGTAATCGTAATATCCCATTTATCCAACGCAGCACCCAAACTTGGGCTGTGTACGGTTGGAATATCACGGTGAATCAAGCCGCCGCGGCTTAATTCTGAAAGAATACTCATTACGCCGCCTGCGCGGTGTACATCTTCCATATGGTACTTTTGTGTAGCAGGCGCTACTTTGCTCACGCAAGGTACTTTGCGCGAAATGCGGTCAATATCACTCATGGTGAAATCAATGCCAGCTTCATGCGCCGCTGCCAACAAATGCAATACTGTATTGGTTGAGCCGCCCATTGCCACATCTAATGCCATGGCGTTTTCAAAGGCTTGCATGGTGGCAATATTGCGTGGCAAAACTGAATAATCATCTTGCTCATAATGGCGTTTGGCTAGTTCTACAATCAAACGGCCTGCTTGTAAGAATAATTGTTTACGTGCGCCATGCGTAGCAAGTGTAGAACCGTTACCCGGCAAGCTTAATCCCAGCGCTTCAGTTAAACAATTCATTGAATTTGCAGTGAACATGCCAGAACAACTGCCACAAGTTGGACAGGCAGAGCGCTCAATTGCTTCAGATTTCGCGTCTGATACTTTACTATCTGCCGCAGCTACCATCGCATCGACCAAATCTAGCTTGAGTGATTCACCTTGCCAGTTGACTTTACCCGCTTCCATTGGGCCACCTGAAACAAATATCACAGGGATATTTAAGCGCAATGCCGCCATGAGCATACCTGGGGTGATTTTGTCGCAATTGGAAATACACACTAGCGCGTCTGCACAATGCGCGTTGACCATATATTCAACGCTATCGGCAATTAAATCGCGGCTTGGCAAGCTGTAGAGCATGCCGCCATGGCCCATGGCAATACCGTCATCTACTGCAATTGTATTAAATTCTTTGGCTACACCGCCTGCGCGTTCAATTTCGCGTGCGACTAATTGGCCTAAATCTTTTAAATGTACATGACCTGGAACAAACTGCGTGAATGAATTAGATATGGCGATAATTGGCTTATCAAAATCGCCGTCTTTCATACCAGTAGCACGCCATAGAGCACGCGCACCTGCCATATTGCGGCCATGTGTTGTGGTGCGGGAACGATAAACTGGCATGGCTAAATCCTAAAATAATACTGAATATAGTATTTTAGCTGATGCAAAGGCTTGAGTAAGCAGGTTTTTACGTAAGATGCTTAATTTAATTAAAATTGTTGTTATTTATGGCAAACATAGCAAAAGCTGCTCAAAACTGAGTGGTTTGCTGAACAAATAGCCTTGGCCAATATTGCAGCCCCAACTTTTCAATAAATCGGCTTGTTCTTGTGTTTCGACACCTTCTGCAATTAATTCTTTACCTAAACTTAGCGCCATGCCAATGACGGCTTTTACTAATTTGGCATCGTCTTCATCCACTGTAATATCTCGCACAAAACTGCGATCGATTTTTACCTCAGAAATTGGGAATTTATTCAGATAAGACAGTGAAGAATAGCCAGTACCAAAGTCATCAATTGCTACTTTTATGCCTAAATCGACAAACTGATGCAAAATATCTAATACCTGATTAGAGTCGTTTAACAGCAAGCTTTCAGTAATTTCAAGGGTAATCCAAGCAGGGTTGCAATCAGTAACACTTAAACAATATTGAACAGCTGCAAAAATATCGTAACGTAAAAACTGGCGTGCCGATAAATTAACAGCAAACACCAGTGGTTTTTGACGATTTTTATTCACATGCACCGCATCTTTAAATGCCTGCATCATCACCCAACGCCCAATTTCGGTAATCACGCCTAATTCTTCGGCCAGCCCAATAAACTGATTGGGGTTCACCTCACCCAACACAGGGTTACTCCATCGTAAAAGTGCCTCCACGCCAATGATTTCAGTGGTATCTAGCTGCACTAAGGCTTGATAATTCAAATAGAATTCATTTTTTTCAATCGCGTGCATCAGCTCAGTTTGCAGCAGCAAACGTTGTGAAATATGTTGGTTGAGCTCTTGCACAAAAAATTGATAATTATTGCGCCCTTGCTTTTTGGCGGCGTACATGGCCACATCGGCATACCGTAATAAATCGTCTTCGTTTGTCGTGTCTTGCGGGTACACTGCAATTCCAATGCTGGCGGTAACATACAGCTCTTGATCAGCAATATTAAAAGGCACTGACAAAGCCTGCACAATATTACCAGCCTGTATGCCCAAATCTTTGCATTGCCCAACTCCTTGTACTAAAACCGCAAATTCATCGCCGCCTAATCGTGCGACTAAGTCGCCTGCGCGCAAGCTACTTATAAGGCGTTGTGCGGCTTCGACTAATAGTTGATCGCCTATTGGGTGGCCGAGCGTATCGTTAATGGATTTAAAGTGGTCTAAATCTATCATCAGCAAACCAAAGCAGCTTTGTTGCTGTTTTGCCCGCTCAATCGCTTCTGCAATGCTGCGATTAAACAATGCACGGTTGGGTAGTTTGGTTAAACTATCGTGATACGCCATATACTCGATTTGATTGCGGTATTCGCTGACTGCTGTCATATCATTGGCTAATGCTAAGGCGCCTGTCACTTTTTTGTTCACATCAAATTCAGGCACAAATCGCATTAAATAAACGATGTCTTTACCGCCTAATTTGCAATTAAACTCGAAGGTATCAATTTGGCCAGTTTGCATTACCGCTCTTAATCGCGATTCAAACTCTTGCGCTTTCATACCTGTTGCAGATGCATACCAATATTCAAGTGGTGTTTTGCCTAACAAAGGCTCTACTGGAACACCGAAAACACGTACACAATAGTCATTAATAAACACACGCTGACAATTTAAATTGTAACGAATAATTGCTAATGGCAAATTTTCAACTAATGACACATACTCTGATTTGGTTTGCGATATGTCGTCATGCAGTTTTTTTAGCTCGGTTAAGTCGTGCGCAAAGCCAACCGTACCAACCACTTTACCATCAATCAATACTGGCGATTTATAGACCTCTGCCCAGCGCGGCTTGCCACCATCCCCTTGTATGGCCTCAACCATAATTTTAGATTGACCTGTTTGCAACACTTCACGATCAAACGCCGCATAGGCATCTGCCGCTTTTTTTGGAAAGTAATCATGATCACTTTTTCCAATCGCTTCTTCGGGATAAGTGACACCAATTAAAGCTGCAAAGGCATTGTTAATCGCCAAAAAGCGACTATCAATATCTTTAAGCCAGACCATAAACGGGAAGTTATCAATCAATGCACGCTGATAACGCTCTTTTTGAGCCAATGCCTGAAATTGTTGCTGACGATAATCGGTTAAATCACTGCTAATCGCCAACACGCCTAAAATAGTATCTTGATGGCTTTTAATGGCTGTCATGTTGATTAAATCATGTATTTGGCGCTGTATATGCGATGGATGGCACTCCAGCGTAAACGTGCTTGGCTCACCAGTAGTTGAGGTGTAAATTAGTGCATCTTGGTATGATTTAATGGTGCTTAATAATTGATGATGACTAGACTGCGCTTCTTTGATTGAACAGCCTAAAGTATTAAGAAAAGATTGATTGGCATAAGCAAGTGCGCCATCTAAACTATAAACTGAGACACAATCGGGAGAGGTTTCGAAAATCTTGATGAGTACTGGTATAAAATCTGTTAATAGTGTCGCCTTAGCGGTTAAACTATCAACATCAAGTGCCATTTGCGTGTTTGTTAAACGCTCAACCATATTATTTTTATTCCTTGATAATGCGTTAAATCTTTTTTTATTACGCCTTTGTAGCAAATACTGATAAAAATGCATTTACTACAAGGCGAGATTTTTGATAGCGCCTTTAGCGTGCAAACCTTAACACAAATTTTACATTAACATAATCCCTTAATTGTCTGGTTTTTTTATGATACTTACACATCCCCAAATTGACCCCATCGCATTATCAATCACCGATAGTTTTGGCATCCACTGGTATGGCTTGATGTATCTCATTGGTTTTTTAGCGTTTTTAGGATTAGGTCGCTATCAAGTTAAACACAAGCCTTGGTTTAATTGGAGCAACCAAATGATTGATGATGCGCTATTTTACGGTGCATTAGGTGTCATTCTGGGTGGCCGTATTGGCTATGTACTGTTCTACCAATTTAGTACCTTTATGCAACACCCTTTAGATATATTTAAAGTGTGGCAAGGCGGCATGAGCTTTCACGGCGGCTTCTTAGGCGTATTAGTTGCTATGTACTTTTTTACACGAAAATACCCACAGCCATGGTTAAAAATTATGGACTTTGTAGCACCCCTAGTGCCTATTGGTTTAGGGGCTGGACGTATGGGAAATTTTATAAATGGTGAACTGTGGGGACGCGAAACACACGCTAATTTTGGCATGATTTTTCCACAAGTGGATTTTCTAGCTCGGCATCCTTCACAGTTATATGAATTTGCTTTAGAGGGTATCGCCCTATTCTGTATTTTGTGGTGGTTTTCGCGCAACCAACGCCCTGTTGGTAGCATATCTGCACTGTTTTTAATGGGCTATGGCAGCTTTAGATTTTTGGTGGAATTCACGCGTCAGCCAGATGACTATTTAGGCCTTCTACAATTGGGTTTAAGTATGGGCCAATGGTTAAGTTTGCCTATGGTTTTAGTCGGCATTTGGATGTGGTTTAAAGCAAAAAATGGCCAGTTTAATTAATGTATTCGCCATTCAATTTGATGAAAACTAAACGTTGTTATTTAAATTACAACATCACTAAAAATAAGATTGTTTTAAAAAATTAAATTTAATAAATAAAATCAATGATTTAAGCTGGCTATTTTGTTTGAACAATTTGGCATGTTGGTTGCTACATAGATATTAGCAACCATTACTAAAAAGTTTTGAAAACGAAATATCATGATTAAATTATTTGAACGCTTTTTTAAAAAAGACACTCACTTTAACTACACCATTGCAGAATACCTGCCAGTTAAAATCGACAGAATGCGATCGGAAGTGAGTGTGACTGAATATGAGGCCAACCAAAACGAAGAGGCTGATGAGATGGCCATTGATAACATTTACAAAAGGATGTAGCTTTATTAATGACTTAAATACCGTTCAGCAGTGCTATTTAATTCATCGATGTAGTTTGTTGTGTTGCCTAGATTGATGCCTATTAATATCTTCACTACGCAGTTTTAAATGCTTGGTTACCTGTCCATGTGTGCGTTCACGCCATAGCTTAAAAGAGTTTAACTTTAAATTTTTACGCATCAGTTTAATCACACCATCTTGATTTAACCCAAACTGACTTTCAATCGCCTCAAACGGCGTGCGGTCTTCCCAAGCCATTTCTATCACGCGCGATATGTCTTCTTCAGTTAGCGCTCTATTTTTATCTAGCAACAACGTTTAACCCCTGTCCATTTTTGATCTTGCCAATACTTATAAAAATCTTTGCGCGATAAAGCGGCTGGCGCATCCACACTGCTGGCATGAAAATCAGCGTGATGTTGCAAATATTGCGCATAGGCAGAGTCGCCAGAAAGCTGCTGAATCAGATGCCAGCAATGACGCAGTTTTTTTACGATTAAATTTTTTAGGATTAAATTTTTTAGCATTAGATTTTTAAACATTAATCTCTTACCCAAGCGTTATTCAATTGCGTTTCAATATGCGGCACTTCAGAGCATGGCAATACTGGCTTTCCAGCTATACGGCGCGTGCAGACCAACAGCATATCAATGAGCACAATCCATAACATCGCCACAAAAAATAGCGTTAAATACGCATCCAATTGTTGATTAAAAATAAGCTGCGGGGCAACAGCGGCTTTTTCTGGTGGCAATAACCCAGCCGCCAGTTTTGTGCTTAAATCATTGGCTGCGGCAAAAAAACCTACCCTAACATCGTCACTGAACACTTTAAGATAAGCCGCTGTCGTGGTAATAGTAACCAGCCAAGCCAATGGTAAGCCTGTTACCCAAGCGTATTTTAGTTTGCCATTTTTAACCAAAATACCAGTTGCCACACATAGTGCAATCGCGGCTAGCATTTGATTGGCAATACCAAATAAGGGCCACAAAATATTCACGCCGCCGTTAGGGTCTATCACGCCGATATATAAAAAGTAGCCCCAACCCGCCACCACAATACTGCTGGTGAATATGACAGATGGCATGTAAGAAGTTTCACCTAGTTTTTTATTAAAGTTGCCTAACATGTCTTGCAGCATAAAGCGGCCTACGCGGGTGCCTGCGTCTAAGGTGGTTAAGATAAAAATCGCTTCAAACATAATGGCAAAGTGGTACCACAAGGCCAGCAAGCCTTTGCCAAACGCATTACCAAAAATGCTGGCCATGCCCACTGCCAAGCTAGGCGCGCCGCCAGTGCGGGCAAACAGGCTGCTCTCGCCCATGTCTTTTGCCAGCTGATTCATTTGCTCTACGGTAACTGCAAAGCCCCAGCTATTAATTTTGGCGACGGCATCAATGGCTTCTTTGCCTACTACACCTGCTGGGCTGTTAATGGCAAAAAATACACCTGGCTCTAATACCGTTGCGGCGATCATCGCCATAATCGCTACAAAGCTTTCTAGCAACATCGCGCCGTAGCCAATCATGCGGATATCGCGTTCGTTAGCCAATAATTTAGGCGTTGTGCCAGAGGCAATCAGCGCATGAAAGCCAGAAATGGCACCGCAAGCGATGGTGATAAACACAAACGGAAACAGCTTACCGCCAAAAATGGGGCCTGTGCCATCGGTAAACTGGGTAACGGCTGGCATATGAATATCGGGGCGCAAAATCACAATCGCCACTGCCAATAAAATCACGGTACCCAGCTTCATGTAAGTAGATAAATAATCGCGCGGCGCAAGCAGTAACCACACAGGCAACACCGCGGCGGCAAAGCCATACACAATAATGGCAAAGGCAAGCGGCAGGCCATCATGGTCAAAATACACGCGCAAGGTTTCGTTGTGGTCTATCCAGCCGCCTGCAAAAACGCTCAACAGCAATAAGACAACGCCAATCATAGACGCTTCCATCACACGGCCGGGGCGAATATGGCGCATATAAAGGCCGATTAGCATGGCAATTGGAATGGTTGCTGCCACGGTGGATGTTGCCCATGGGCTGTGCTTCATGGCATTTACTACCACTAAACCCAACACGGCGATTAAGATAATCATAATCAAAAAAGTGCCGATAAGCGCTGCCGTGCCGCCAATGACACCAATTTCATCGCGCGCCATTTGGCCTAAGCTGCGGCCGTTTCGGCGGATAGAAAAGAATAGCGTCACCATATCTTGCACGGCGCCACCCAATACAGCACCGATTAATATCCATAACGTGCCAGGCAAATAACCGAATTGTGCAGCAAGCGTTGGGCCAACTAAAGGCCCTGGCCCTGCAATCGCCGCAAAGTGATGTCCAAACACCACCCATTTATTGGTGGGCATATAATCGCGGCCGTTATCCAGTCTTTCGGCAGGAGTCGCGCGTGTTTCATCGATTACCAATACTTTGGCCGCAATCCAAGCCGCATAAAAACGATAGGCGATGGCATAAATACAGACTGCGGCAGTGATTAACCATAAAGCATTGATGCTTTCGCCGCGATTTAAGGCAATGGTACTTAAGGCAAATGTGCCTAATAAACCGACTAAAACCCAGAGGATGAATTTGATGTTTTTATGCATGATTATTTCTAGTGAATAATTATATTTAATGTTAGTTAGTATAAATCACATGAACCTAGTGTGGTAATCAAACTCCATACAAAGGCTGCTGGTGCTACACTAGCTTATCCTTTCAAACAAAAATTTCATGCAAACGACCTCACCAGCAACTTTGAATCCCGTACCTTCAAAAAAACTATCGCCGCTGGCAAACCTAATCCCGTTTTTAAAACCCTATCGCGCGCGGGTTTTGCTGGCATTTGTGCTGCTGTGCTTGGGTTCGGCTACCTTATTATTAGTGCCACTAGCGTTTCGCGATTTAATTGATTTTGGCTTCATCAGTAACACCAGCGCCGCCAAACCCAGCAACGGCTTATTAGCCAACTTAAGTTTAAACGGGCATTTTCTGGTGATGTTTGCACTGGCGGCTTTTTGGGCGCTGATGATTGCGCTACGTTATTACAATATCTCTTGGGTGGGTGAGCGCGTGACAGCCGATTTGCGTAGCGCGGTATATGCGCGCGTGATGACGCAAAGCCCGCAGTTTTTTGAAACCACGCAAACTGGCGAAGTATTATCGCGCTTAACGGGCGACACCACTTTGATTCAAACCGTGGTTGGCAGCTCTATCTCAATGGGTTTGCGCAGTGCGTTCCAATTTGTTGGCGGCATGGTAATGCTGGCAGTGACTAACCTTTATTTGTTCTCCCTCAATATCGGCTTAATGCTACTGCTAATTTTGCCTATCTTAATTATTGGCCGCAAAGTCAAAAAACTATCACGCGAATCGCAAGACCGCATTGCCGACAGTAGCGCCATGGCGGGCGAAATATTGAATGCCATGCCCACTGTGCAATCGTATACGCAAGAGCAAGCTGAAATTTTGCGCTTTAAAACCAGTGCTGATATCAGCTTTAACACGGCCTTAAAACGCGTCAAAGTGCGCTCTGCACTGACTATTTTGATGGTAACAGCCGTATTAGGTACCATTATTTTTGTATTATGGATTGGTGCAAGGCAGGTGAATGCAGGTGAAATGACGGGCGGTGAGCTGGCTTCATTTGTGTTGTATGCCTTGATGGTGGCTGGCGCAGTGGGCACCATGGCAGAAGTATGGGGTGAAGTGATGCGCGCGGCAGGTGCCACTGAGCGACTTTTAGAACTACTGCATTCTGACGTAGCGATTAAAGAATCCGCAACGGCACAAAGATTAGCAAACCCAACCCAAGCTAGCATTTTGTTCAAAGATGTGGTGTTTCACTATCCATCTAGGCCACAAATTGCCGCCTTACATGGCATTAATCTTGAGATTGCCGCAGGCGAAACCATCGCTTTAGTAGGTCCATCAGGCGCTGGAAAAACCACTTTGTTTCAATGCTTATTACGCTTTTACGAAATTAATGCTGGCGAAATTACTATCAATGGACAAGCGATTGACGCATTAAGCTTAAAAAGCTTGCGCGATAGCATCGCAATCGTCCCGCAAGATGCCGTGATTTTTTCAGCTAATGCGCTTGAGAATATTCGCTATGGCAAACCCAGCGCCAGTGATGATGAAGTACTAGCCGCCGCCAAAGCCGCCCAAGTGGATGAATTTATTCAAAAATTACCAGACGGCTACCAAACCTTTTTAGGTGAACGTGGCACGCGGCTTTCAGGCGGTCAGCGCCAACGCATCGCCATTGCGCGCGCCATGCTAAAAGATGCGCCTATTTTGCTGCTAGATGAAGCCACAAGCGCGCTGGATGCAGAAAGCGAAATTTTGGTACAGCAAGGTTTACAAGCCGCAATGCAAGGCCGCACCACTTTGATGATTGCGCACCGATTAAGTACCGTGCAAAAAGCCAACCGCATTATTGTGCTGGAAAATGGCCGCATTGTAGAAATAGGCAGCCCCGCTGCTTTAAAGGAACAAGGCGGCTTATATGCTAGGTTGGCTGAGCTACAACTTGCCTAACTATTTGTACTTATTCGCCCCACATCAACGCATATCAGGCTTTGTTTAATCAATATAAACGGGTGTGCTTGCACTTAAGCTGTGCATTTCTCAACAAACTGCATTAAAACCACAAACAACAATAATTGTATTTATTATCAATTCATTCAATCACTTAATTAAAAAACTTGGGTTTGGCATGGTATGTGCTGATCACAATTGCGTGCAAATTAACGCTAACTGATTAAGGATATAACCATGAAACACTTTTTAATTGCATTTTCTCTACTATCAATAACATTGCTACCAATGACTGCTGCACATGCAGAAGTAGATCCATTGGAAAATGACCCAATGCTGAAAGAGGTGAATTCACTACTGATTGAAAACCGCGTAATAATTGGAAAAATCGCCAATAAACTGGGCGTTTTGTACAGCACATCGCAGCAAGTTGGTGGCACTCTGCCAGAGATGAATAATGCGATTTTTATTCGTAACCAGTTTTTAATTAAACAAATTGCGGCAAAGCTTGGCGTTGCAACTGATACGCCTTTGCCTGTATCGGGCAGTTTAAGCGAGCAAAATCAGCAAATTATGCTGGGTAATCGCGCTGTATTGTTGGCTGTGATGGATACGTTGGGTATTACGCGAAACACGGTATTACCTTTTAACGGCAATATTGTGCAGCAAAATCGCGATACTTTGCTGGCTGGTAAAGATTCATTAGAAAAGATTGCTAAAAAACTGGGCGTTTAATATTGAGTTGTATTTAAGCTGTTTTTAGCTTTTATTAAGCTTACGTTTACTTATTGTAGTTGCACTTATAAAACAGAATGTGGCCAATATTTAGCCACATTCTGTTTTTTTATAAGCTGACATTTGTAATTATTTAGCACGTAAAATATTTGTTAACTTAGCTTTTGACATAATCCATAAATTCGGTGCATTTGCACCTTATTTGTGCGTAGTTTAGCTTATGTAAAATTGTGCACAAAAGTGGATTTATAATTTTAACTGTTAATAATCATATAGTTAAATTTTAAAAACTAAGTGGCACAGCATTTGCTAATACCTAATCATGTTGAAAGTGATGATTATCGATAATGATTTAAAACGCAGCAAACCACTTAAACAATCACTTATTGATAATGGTTTTGAAGTAGTTGCGCATTTAGAAAATACGGTGAATTTAGAAGCTAAATGCTGTGAGATAAAACCAGATATTGTCATTATTGATACTGAATCACCCAGCCGCGATACGTTAGAAAATATCTGTGTGATGAGTATGAACGATTCGCGTCCCGTTGTGATGTTTACGCATGATGGTGACAAAGAGAAAATTAAAATCGCAACGCAGGCAGGCGTAAGTGCTTATGTGGTTGGCGATATTCCAAGTGAAAGGCTGATACCTGTGATAGATGCGGCAGTAGCAAGATTTGAAGAGTTTAAAAACTTACGTTCTGAACTGAATATGGCTAATCTTAAATTAGATGAGCGCAAGGTGATTGAACGTGCCAAAGGCTTAATGATGCGTCAACGCCAAATTGATGAAGAAGAGGCTTACAGTTTGTTGCGCAATATGGCGATGAAAAAGAATATGAAATTAGCGGATTTATCGCATCAATTAATTGAAGCGGCCAAAATGCTGATTGTTTAATTTGAATGTTTAGTAGTAAAACCTACTGCCCAATGAGGGGCGTGCTAGGTGATTAAAAGTATGCCAAGGATGGCGTATAGATAAATAAGCGGTAAAAGACAATGGCGTCTTAGTAATGAGGTTAACCCCTTGTTGTTAAGGCGCTTTTTTTATGGCTAGCAGTTTTGTACATAAACACTTTTTAGATACACATTTTTAGATACACATTTTTATCAATAAATATTGATTAAAACTCACTTTAGTTAAGGAAAAAATATGCAAGACCAAGATAAAACCAGTACTACAGTTAGCAACACAATTGATACCAACACCTCGGTAGACGCTAGCCGTCGTCAATTTTTTAAACAAAGCATTGCAGGGGCTTTTGGTGCGGCAGCAGCACTAAACATTATGCCAACGGGGATTAAAAATATGGCTTATGCAGCAGGATCTGACGCACCAGAAATTACTGAAGTGAAAATTGGTTTTATTCCACTGACAGACTGCGCGCCAATTGTAGTGGCGGCAGAAATGGGTTTTGATAAAAAGTATGGCATTAAAATTATTCCTGCCAAACAAGCGTCTTGGGCGGCAGTGCGCGATAAAACCATGAATGGCGAATTGCATGCATCGCATGTGTTGTACGGCCTTATTTATGGCGTGCAAATGGGTATTGGCGGCCAGCAAAAAGACATGAAAGTGTTGATGAGCTTAAACAACAATGGCCAAGCCATTAGTTTATCCAATCAATTAAAAGATAAAGGTGTGAAAGATGGCAAATCACTGAAACGCGTGATGGCCAACGAAAACCGCGATTTTACCTTTGCGCAAACGTTTCCTACTGGCACGCACGCCATGTGGCTAAATTACTGGCTGGCTGCAAACGGTATTGATCCTGTTAAAGATATTAAGAATATCGTGGTACCGCCTCCGCAAATGGTTGCCAATATGCGAATTGGCAATATGGATGGCTTCTGTGTGGGCGAGCCGTGGAACGCCCGCGCGATTTACGACAAGCTGGGTTTTACTGTCACCACTTCACAAGATATTTGGACAGACCACCCTGAGAAAGTATTGGGCACAACCGCTGAGTTTGTGGCCAAAAATCCTAATACAGCGCGTGCCATGATTGCGACCATTTTAGATGCTTGTAAATATATTGACGCGATGGAAAACCGCGCAAAAGTGGCTAAATTAATCTCTGGAAAAGCGTATGTAAATACGGCTGAAGAAGTGATTGCTGGCCGCTTTGTGGGTGATTACGACAATGGTAATGGCAGAAAATACAAAGACCCCAATTACATGAAGTTCTACAACGATGGTGCGGTGAATTTCCCTTACTTATCAGATGGTATGTGGTTCTTAACGCAGCATAAACGCTGGGGCATGCTGAAAGCTGACCCAGATTATTTAGGCATTGCGACCAAAGTAAACGAAATTAAATTGTATTCTGAGGCAGCAAGTTTGGTGGGTGTAAGTATTCCTAAAGACACTATGCGCAGCAGCAAATTAATGGATGGTGTGGTGTGGGACGGCAAGAACCCAGCCGCTTATGCCGCCGGTTTTAAAATAAAAGTTTAATCCAAATTCAGATTCAATTATTTGAGGCATGCGTCATGCTGAATCCAGCATGACGCATGCAAAAAGGAGCCACCATGAGCGCAGTCCACATAAACAAACAACAATTGGAAACAGCGTCAGATGACGCAAAATCCAGTTCTGCAAACGCGACTACCGAAATCGTGCTTGCGGCTAACGAAGACAACACACACATGAAAATGATGATTGAAAATGTTGCTGAAAAAGCGCCCAAAGCCACCAAGCCAGCGCCAACCGCCTTGCAAATTAAAACCTCAGAGTTTTTTAAAGCGGTGATACCGCCTATTTTTGGGATTTTATTATTTTTAGGCCTGTGGACTTTAATATCGCATCAACAACCCATTCTGCCAGGTCCAGTCAGTACATGGCATTCTGCGGTTGAATTGTTTGCACACCCTTTTCACCAAAATAGCTTAGATGACCAAGGTATTGGCTGGAATATTTTATCTTCGCTAGAGCGGGTTGCTTTGGGCTTTGGCTTGGCGGCAATTGTTGGCATTCCGCTAGGCTTTATGATTGGGCGCTACGAGTTTATATCGCGCATGACAGCGCCCGTTATTGGCATTTTGCGCCCTGTTTCACCACTAGCTTGGTTACCTTTGGGCTTATTGGTAATGGGCGCAGCAGGTCCTGCCGCCATTTGGGTGATATTTATTTCAAGCATTTGGCCCATGGTGATTAACACGGCGGTAGGTGTGAGCAAAGTGCCGCAAGATTATATGAACGTGGCCAAAGTGCTCAATTTAAGTGAATGGAAAATCATTACCAAGATTTCATTCCCTTATGTGTTGCCTTACATGATGACAGGCGTGCGTTTATCGATTGGCATTGCATGGCTGGTGATTGTGGCAGCAGAAATGTTAAACGGCGGCGCAGGTATTGGTTTTTGGCTGTGGGATGAATACAACGCATCGAATTATGAGCACATCATCATCGCCATTTTTGTGGTTGGCATTATTGGTTTGCTGTTAGAACTAGGCTTATCGATGCTGGCTAAACGCTTTGCCTACGAATAAGGATAAACAAAATGAACCCCATTTTAAATGAAACTACGATGCCAAATTTAAATAAAAGCACAGCCAAATTAAAAGAGCGCTATGTACATATTGAAGATGTGGGCATGCAATTCACCACCAAAAAAGGTACTTTTGAAGCGCTTAAAAATATCAACTTAAGCATTACACAAGGTGAGTTTGTATCGATTATTGGCCACTCTGGTTGCGGCAAATCAACCGTGCTAAATTTGATTGCTGGATTACTGCAACCCACCACTGGCAATTTATTTTGTGCGGGGCGCGAAATCGCAGCGCCTGGGCCAGAGCGCGCGGTGGTGTTTCAAAACCACTCTTTACTGCCTTGGTTAAGCTGCTATGAAAACGTGTATTTAGCCGTAGAACGCGTATTTAGCAGTGAAACCAAAGTGCAGCAAGAAGCACGCACTTATGCCGCACTTGAGCTAGTCGGCTTAAGCCATGCAGTTGAAAAACGCCCTAACGAAATTTCTGGTGGCATGAAACAGCGCGTGGGTATTGCTAGAGCGCTTGCCATGGAACCCAAAGTTTTACTATTAGATGAGCCGTTTGGTGCGCTAGACGCATTAACCCGCGCCGGCTTACAAGATGAATTAATGCGCATTATGCAAAAATCGGGCGCAACAGCGGTAATGGTGACGCACGATGTGGATGAAGCGGTATTGCTATCCGACAAAATTGTGATGATGACCAACGGCCCAAGTGCTGGCATTGGCGAAATTTTAGATGTGGATTTGCCTTACCCACGCAAACGTTTAGAGCTAGCTGAGAACGTGCAATACAACCACTTGCGCTCTGAAGTATTGAAATTTTTATATGAGCGCCACGCTAAAAAAGCGGCATAACGTAGCCAATTAAACACCTTCATTATTTAACTATTTATAAAGATAACGACAATGAAAAAAACTACTTTATTTAAACTTAACGTTTTAACTTTTAATTTATGTATGGCATTTGCTGGCAATGTGTTGGCTGAAGAAATTGTTAGCCCAGATGCTGCCGAAACAGAATATACATTTTTAGATGCAATTAAAGATGGTAAATCACTTAGCAGCATACGCCCGCGCTATGAGGTTGTAGACCAAGACAATTTACAACCAGCACCAAATGGCACTAAAGAACTAAAAACCAGCTACGCATTTACCACCCGCACATTATTGGGCTGGCAAACTGCGCCCTACAAAAACTTTAGTTTTGCGGCACAAATTACCGATGTGCACGAGTTTAACGATGATTTTAATGACAGACGCCATAATCAGCCAGAACACAATAATGGCACTGCAAACTCATCTTTATTTAAGCGTCAATACGCCAATATTGTTGACCCTGGCTTTACCGATATCAACCAGCTTTATGTTGATTGGACAGGCATTAAAAACACCAAAGTGCGTCTTGGCCGCCAAGTGGTCAATTTAGACAATGTGCGTTTTATTGGCGATATTGCTTTCCGTCAAAACACCCAAGTATTTGATGGTATTTCTATATTAAATAAAAGCATCCCCGATACCGAGTTGTTTTATAGCCACTTTTACCAAGTGCGCCAAATTAACACAGAAGATCGCAACGGCAATATGGATTTAATCAATGCAAAATATCGCATTTCACCAACAGAATCTTTAGTGGGTTATGGTTATTTTGTTGATGTTAAAAACTTAAGTCAAAACGCGGGCAACCCAGCCGCTGCAAGTTTTGCGCCTCAGGGCGGCAATGGCTTGGGTTCTAGCAGTGATGTACCAATTGCAGGTGGCGTGCCTTTTGCAGATGCCAGTAGCAAAACCTTTGGTTTACGTTTAGATGGCGTACATATTTTTACGCCCAATTGGAAAGGTTTATACACTGCCGAATATGCCAAACAAGACGATTACCGCGGTGGTAACTCAGCCATCGACGCACACTATTTCAAAATTGGTGGCGGTGCTGGCTACAATAATTGGTCCATTCGTTTAGATCACGAAGTACTTTCTAGCAACGATGGCAAATACGCATTTCAAACACCCTTAGGTACCAATCATTTATTTCAAGGATGGGCAGATCACTTTTTGGCCACGCCAAGACAAGGCATAAAAGATACTTTTGTGACCGTATCTGGTGCAGTGGAAAAATTAAAAATCTACAGTGAATTTCATGTATTTAAATCGGATGAAAACTACGAAACGCTAGGCAGCACGCCAGCCAATCGTCGCTTTGGCGATAAATATGGTACCGAGTTTGATTTAGGCCTTACTTATCCTGTGAACGATAATTTATGGGCAAAAGTGGAATACGCCAAATTTAACGAAAGTGACATTTATGGCGCAACGCTAGCGGCAGCGCCACGCAAGGCCGATAAAGAAATTGTTTGGGTAACCGCGCAATACAGTTTTTAAGCACTCACTCTAAATTGCACCGTTTTGGTTCACACAAACGGTGCAATTGCACTTTAAATGCGCTTATTTTGTGCATGCTACAGGTCTTAATTTGGCAAGCCAATGTATTTAAACATTATTTACTGTATTAAATCATCAAATAGAAGTGGCATATATTTTGCCTATTAAAACGGAATTACCCCATCAATTGTATTCAAAAAATTTAAGTAAAAAAATTATGCAAAAAATGAAACTAGTAGTGGTTGGCAATGGCATGGCAGGCATGCGCGTAGTAGAAGAGCTTTTAAAAATTGCGCCTGACATTTACGATATTACCGTGTTTGGCGACGAACCCTACACCAACTATAACCGCATTATGCTTTCGCCTGTTTTAGCGAACGAGCAAACCATTAATGACATTATATTAAACACGCGCGAGTGGTACGCCGAAAACAATATCACGCTCTATACTAGTGCACGAATTAATAAAATTGATCGTAAAAACCGCATTGTGTATGCAGAAGACGGTACTAGCGCGGAATATGATCGCTTATTGCTATCGACTGGCTCTAAGCCATTTATGTTGCCGATTCCAGGCAAAGAATTACAAGGTGTGATTGGTTATCGCGATATTAAAGACACCAATGACATGATTGAGGCGGCTAAAGTACACAAGCACGCGGTGGTGATTGGCGGCGGTTTGTTGGGTTTAGAAGCCGCTAATGGCTTAAAAATTCAGGGCATGGATGTAACGGTCATTCATCGCAACGAATGGTTGTTAGAAAAACAACTGGACAAAACAGCAGGCAAAATGTTGCAAAAAAACTTAGAGGCCAAAGGCCTTAAGTTTCAGTTAAACCAAAACACCAAAGAACTGACTGGCGAAAATGGCCGCGTCACCACGATTCACTTTGCCGATGGCACCAGCCTACCAGCCGATTTGGTGGTAATGGCAGTGGGTATTCGTCCTAACTTTGCTTTGGCAGAATCGGCTGGCATTTATTGCAACAAAGGCATTGTGGTGAACGACACCATGCAAACCTACGACCCGCGCGTGTATGCAGTGGGCGAATGTGTTGCGCATCGCGGCATCTCATATGGCTTGGTTGCACCTTTGTTTGAAATGGCAAAAGTTTGTGCAACCCACCTAGCTAATTTTGGTATTGGCTCTTATAAAGGCTCTGTTACCTCGACCAAACTAAAAGTAACCGGCATTGATTTATTTAGCGCGGGCGATTTTAGTAGTGGCGACGGCGCTATTGATGACGGCAGGGAAGAAATTGTTTTACACGATGCAGTTGGCGGGGTTTACAAAAAACTCGTCATCAAAAATGACAAAATCATTGGCAGCGTGCTTTATGGCGATACCGCTGACGGCGCTTGGTATTTCCAAATGCTACGTGATGCAAAACCGATTCATGAAATTCGCGATTCCTTAATGTTTGGTCAAGATAGCCTAGGCAACACTGGCCACCAAGGCCAAGACAAAGCCGCTGCCATGACTAACGAAATGGAAGTATGCGGTTGTAATGGTGTTTGCAAAGGTACTATCGTTAAAGCGATTCAAGACCAGGGCTTGTTTACGATTGATGATGTCAAAAAACAAACCAAAGCTGGTTCAAGTTGCGGCAGTTGCGTGGGCTTGGTTGAGCAAATTTTAGCGTCAACTTTAGGCGGCGGCTATGCACCACCTAGCACTAGCAAAGCCATTTGTGGTTGTTCTGATAAAAACCATGAAGAAGTGCGTGAAGAAATCCGCAAAAACAAATATTTGAACATTCCAGATGCCATGAAAGGCATGTCATGGCGCACACCTAACGGCTGTGCGACCTGTAGGCCAGCACTTAATTACTATTTATTGTCTACCTGGCCGCATGAGGCAGTGGATGATCCACAATCACGCTTTATTAACGAACGTGTGCATGCCAATATTCAAAAAGACGGTACATATTCAGTCATCCCGCGTATGTATGGCGGCGTGACTACGCCTGACCAATTACGCAAAATTGCCGATGTGGCCGATAAATATGCGGTGCCAATGGTGAAAGTGACTGGCGGCCAGCGTATTGACTTGTTAGGCGTAAAAAAAGAAGACTTGGTTGGTATGTGGAAAGACTTAGATATGCCTTCTGGCTACGCTTATGCCAAAGGTATTCGTACCGTTAAAACTTGCGTGGGTTCTGAATTCTGCCGTTTTGGTACACAAAATTCCACACAAATGGGTATTGATATCGAAAAAGCCTTTGACCATATGTGGGCACCACATAAAGTGAAATTTGCCGTGTCAGGCTGCCCAAGAAACTGTGCTGAATCGGGCATTAAAGATGTGGGTATTATCGGCGTGGATTCAGGTTGGGAAATCTATGTGGGCGGCAACGGCGGCATTAAAACCGAAGTAGCGCAGTTCCTATGCAAGGTCAAAACATCAGACGAAGTGTTGGAATACTCAGGCGCATTTATTCAAATGTACCGTGAAGAAGCGCGCTATTTAGACCGTACCGTACACTGGATTGAACGCGTTGGTTTGGAATATGTGAAACAACGCGTGTTAGAAGACCATGAGGGGCGTAAAGCCGCTTATGAGCGCCTGTTATTTGCACTGCAAGGTGCGGTAGAGCCTTGGTCAGAGCGCGTACAAAAACGTGAACAGCACAAAGAGTTTGAGACGATTACCGTTTAATAAAACCTTATCTTTGTTAAGTTGGGTAGTCAGGCATTCTTTAATGAATGCTTGGCTATGCCAAACATAACGAATCAACATTACTCAATAAATTTAAAAATTAGGGGTCCCTCATGAAAAGCAGTTTTTGGAAAGCTGGCCACACACCAACCTTACTATCGTCATTTTTGTACTTTGATTTAAGCTTTATGGTGTGGGTATTATTAGGCCCACTAGCGGTACAAATTGCCACCGATTTAAATTTAACACCCGCCCAAAAAGGCTTAATGGTGGCGACACCTGTTTTAGCTGGCGCCCTACTACGTATTGTGATGGGTGTGTTGGTTGACCAAATCAAACCGAAAAATGCAGGCACTATTGGCCAGATTATTGTCATCGCCAGCTTGTTAATTGCTTGGTTGCACGGCTTACAAACCTTTCAACACACGCTAATGCTAGGCATTGGCTTAGGTTTTGCAGGCGCTGCATTTGCGGTTGCGCTACCACTGGCTTCACGCTGGTATCCGCCTGAGCATCAAGGCACGGCCTTAGGTATTGCTGGCGCTGGCAACTCTGGCACTGTGTTTGCCGCTTTATTTGCGCCAAGTTTGGCTGTGGCTTATGGCTGGAATAATGTGTTTGGCTTGGCTTTAATTCCCAGAAACACCAGCTGCAAAATCACTTAGCCAATACATAGCGATATTAAAAGACAAAGACGCTTGGTGGTTTATGTTCTTTTACAGCGTGACTTTTGGCGGCTTTGTTGGCTTAGCATCATCACTCACCATTTATTTTAACGATTTATATAGCTTAGGCCCTGTGGTGGCAGGCTACTGTACAGCGGCATGTGTATTTGCTGGCTCATTAGTACGCCCAATTGGCGGCATGATTGCCGACCGTATTGGCGGCATTCGCACCCTGCTCACCATGTATGGAATTGCAACCTTATTGTTAATCATCATGAGTTTCGGCCAACCCACTTACCAATTAGCGCTGGCAATTATCATTCCAGTGATGGCGGTATTAGGCATGGGTAATGGCGCGGTTTTCCAATTGGTACCGCAACGCTTCCGCAAAGAAATTGGCGTGATGACAGGCTTAGTAGGTATGGCAGGTGGCGTTGGTGGTTTCTACTTGGCAGCAAGCTTGGGTTACATTAAACAAGCCACTGGCAACTACCAAATTGGCATTTTAATTTTTGCAGGCCTTGCACTATTGGCTATGATTGGTTTAAGCGGTGTTAAAACCCGTTGGAGAACCACTTGGGGTAGTGCTGTGAATACAGCCGCTAAAGTATAATCACGGCAAATCATTCGTTTAGAGTAAAAATATGCCTTTCAAAATCATCCTATGCTTAATTTCGTTTGCCTGCGCTAGTTTGATTGTGTTGGGCGTATTTTTAGATAATCCAAAGTATTGGCCAGTGTTGGATTTAGTGCTCTTTGTCTTTTTAAGTTTAAATGGCTGGTTTTGGTTTAAATCAAAGCCATAAACGCTTCACACATTCCTGATGTCTCTCAAATTTGAAATAGGTCAATCCAGCCTAACAGGCCCGCGTGAGCGTAACGAAGATTATGTTGGCGTGGTCACACCTATTAATGAACAGCTCAGCATCAAAGGCTCACTGATTGCAGTAGCTGATGGCGTGAGTGGTAATGCTGGCGGTGGTGAAGCATCAGAAATGACCATTCGCAATATTTCAACCGATTACTTTGCTACCCCTGATACTTGGGAGCCATCTACCGCGCTAGACAAAGTAATTACGGCCGCCAATCGCTGGTTGATTTCACAAGCTAACGCCAATCGCGATTTAGCAGGAATGGCGACTACGCTTTCATTACTTATTTTGCGTGGGCAACGTTATTACTTGGCGCATGTAGGTGATACGCGCATTTATTTGCTGCGCGATAATGTATTAAAGCAACTCACTACCGACCATGTATGGGACAGGCCTGACATGCGCCATGTGTTGAAACGTGCGGTTGGATTAGATGCGCATTTATCCGTAGATTTGGCGGATGGCGCGTTGCAAGTGGGCGATATTTTTGCCTTAATGACAGACGGCGTGTGGGAAACCTTAGGCGAAAAAGCCATTCATGAAGGCTTAAAAAAATTCAATAACGTGCAGATGATTGCCGACCATCTCACCAAAGCGGCCATACAACAACAAACTGGCGATAATTCAACCGCCGTTGTGGTTAAAATCACCAAATTGGGCGATGACAGTTTAAGTGAGCGGATTGCAGGTGGAAAGCATCTGGCTTTGCCGCATAAATTATCGATTGGTGAATCGATTGACGATTTTACCGTTGAAGATATTTTGCACGAATCACGCGCTAGTTTATTGTACAAAGTCCGCCAAAACAGTACCAAACAGCTATTTGTATTAAAAACTTTACAGTCCGCACTCAATAGCGATATTGAAAGCTGTAATGGTTTGCTAAATGAAGAGTGGCTGGGCAAACGCGTGGTGTCGCAATATGTGCCGCAAGTACTGACACTATCTCTGGAAAATCGCAGCAAACTATACTTTGTGATGAGCTGGCATGAAGGTGCCACTTTGCAACAGCGTTTAGACAACGGCCACTATTTTACGGTAGCAGGTACGGCCAAAATCGGCATGGATATTACGCGCGGCATAGGCGCACTACATCGCCTTAATATCATCCACCGCGATATTAAGCCCGCCAACATCCATCAAGCCAGCGACCAACGCCTGCGCATTTTAGACTTGGGCGTAGCACTTAGCACAGGCGCCGAAATGATAGGCGCCACGCAAAACCCAGGCACGCCGAGTTTTATGGCGCCCGAATTGTTTGAGGGTGCTGTTGCAAACGCACAAACCGATATTTATGCGACCGGTGTTACGCTGTACCATTTACTAACGCGTAAATATCCCTATGGCGAAGTGGAGCCATTTCAGCATCCTAAATTTGGCACGCCAACCCCGCTTACACGCTACAGGCCTGATATTCCCTACTGGTTAGAAAATATCATCCTTAAAGCGGTAGCGCGCGACCCTAAAATGCGCTTTGAAACAGCCGAAGAAATGTTGTTAGCGTTAGAGCATGGCGAACTTAAACCACTGTTAGCGCCTGCACGCACGCCGTTAATTGCGCGGGCAAGATTAATTAAATGGCAATGGATTGCTATATTTTCTTTTATAATCAATATATTGTTGATTTATTTATTATTAGTATCGTAAAGGTTACAAGATGAGCAACT
>LNFM01000885.1_pt1 | contig 101963 bp, 108 predicted proteins | sample 596031 | NCBI WGS metagenome assembly LNFM01 (sample SAMN04254537, study PRJNA301005) | activated carbon metagenome | isolation source: dual media filters at the Ann Arbor, Michigan drinking water treatment plant | place: USA: Ann Arbor
CGCCGGCGTCGTGTCGGAAATCAAGAAGTAAGCTGCCCTGCAGCCCAAAACACAAAGGCCGCTTCCGAAAGGAGGCGGCCTTTTGCTTTGGGGGGAGGGCGCTACTTGATGATCCGGATCGGGTCCGACCCGTCCCAGCCCTCCGCCACTTTCCGAATATGGCCAAAGGTCCGCCCCTTGCCGCCGCTGATGTCGGAGATCTCGATCACGGTGCCGGGATGGGCCTCGGTGTTGAAATAGGCGAAGCGCCCTTTCTCGCCGCCGATACAGCCCTCATGGCCGACCCGGTAGCCGAGCGCGAGCGCCTTGTTGTAGAGGCCCTGATAGTCCTCGGTCCAATAGGACATGTGCTGCAGGCGCTCATGGCCGGCGTCCAGGAACTCCCTGTACATCGAGGGCGCCTCGTTGCGCGGCTGGATCAGTTCGATCTGCAGGTCCCCGGAATTGGCCAGCGCAATGCTCATCTTCGCATCCGACTCCTGGCCCCGGTGGCGGAACCAGTCGGTCTTGACGTCCTCGATATAGAACCAGGGGCCGACCCCCATCCCGGTTATCCAGTGATTCATCGCGGCCTCGATGTCGCGGACGACATAGCCGTTCTGGCAACCCCCTCGAAAGTCCGGCTCATTCCGGTCTGTCCCCTGACGTCCCATTCCGGGGCCGCACGGCCCGAAAGGCCAGCGTCTGCGGGCCGAGTCAGGTGACTTCGGGGGGAGGGCGGGGGCAGGGCGAACCGTCCAGAAGTCCGGTCCCTCGTGTGGGCAGTTTCTGGACGGATAGATCGGCCGATTTAGCCCTGCAGATTCCCCCTTAACGGCTGTTGACGCCTCCGATTCCCGCGCGTATACGCCCCACTTCGCCGGGATGGCTGCGCTTTGAACAGCGAACGCTCCCTCGAAACTGACAATTTAACCCTACCGAAGCCCCCGGGCCGCTCGAAGCTGACGAGCTGCGCGCCCAGGGCCTAAGTGTTTTGCGCGGACGGAAGCAAGATGGAAAAACAAAATATCCGGATCAGGCTGAAAGCCTTCGATCACCGCGCGCTCGACATGTCGGCGAAGGAGATCGTGAACACGGCGAAGCGCACCGGCGCTGAAGTCCGCGGACCGGTCCCGCTGCCGACACGCATTGAGCGCTTCACGGTCATCCGGTCGCCGCATATCGACAAGGCTTCGCGCGAGCAGTTCGAAATCCGCACCCACACCCGTATTCTCGACATCGTCGATCCCACCCCGCAGACCGTGGACGCGCTGATGAAGCTCGACCTGTCGTCCGGCGTCGGCATCGAGATCAAACTCGAGGGAGGCCGCTAATGACTTTGCCTGCTCCCCGTACGGGCGTTCTCGCCCGCAAGGTCGGCATGACCCGCGTATTCGATGCCGACGGCCGCCACATTCCAGTGACCGTCCTGTCGCTCGAAGGCTGCCAGGTCGTCGGCGTGCGCACTGAAGAAGAGCGCACCGTGAAGACCAAGAAGGGCGGCGAAGTTGTCCGCACCGACGGCTACAAGGCCGTCATTCTTGGCGCCGGTGACAAGAAAGCCAAGCGCACCGTGAAAGCGCTGCGCGGCCAGTTCGCAAAAGCGGGCGTTGCCCCGAAAGCGAAAATCAAGGAATTCCGCGTCAGCGGCGACCTTCCGGAAGTCGGCTCGACGGTTCTCGCCGACCACTTCGTCGAAGGCCAGAAAGTTGACGTCAGTGCCCAGAGCATCGGTAAAGGTTTTGCCGGCGCCATGAAGCGCTGGAACTTCGGCGGTCTTCGCGCCACGCACGGCGTGTCGCTGTCGCACCGTTCGCACGGCTCTACCGGCATGCGCCAGGATCCGGGCCGCGTGTTCAAGAACAAGAAAATGGCCGGTCATCTCGGCGACGAGCGCATCACCACGCAGAACCTGACGGTTGTGCGCACGGACGTTGAGCGCGGTCTCATACTGGTCAAGGGCGCAGTGCCCGGCCATGACGGCACCTTCGTCGAAATCCGCGATGCCGTGAAAAAAGCTCTGCCCGCGAACGCACCGAAATCCGGCTCGTTCAAGGCGCCAGAGAAGCTGACTGCCGGGGGTGAAGGCTAATGGAACTCTCAGTTAAAACCCTCGCCGGCAAGGCTGCCGGCAAGATCGAGCTGGACGACGCGATTTTCGGCATTGACGAAATCCGCGGCGACATCCTGCAGCGCACCGTCCGCTGGCAGCTTGCCCGCCGTCAGGCTGGTACGCACAAGGCCAAGTCGCGTTCGGAAGTGAACCGCACGACGAAAAAGTCGATAAAGCAAAAAGGTTCGGGCGGCGCCCGCCACGGCTCGCGCAACGCCCCGATCTTTGTCGGTGGTGGTGCAGCCCACGGCCCGCGCGTCCGCAGCCATGCGCACGACCTGCCGAAGAAGATCCGCAAGATGGCGCTCGCCCATGCGCTGTCGTCCAAGTTCAAGGACAGCGCGATCATGGTGATCGACAAGGCTGAAATGGATGCCGGCAAGACCAAGGATCTGGTCGCCGCCTTCAAGGGCCTCGGCATCGAGAACGCCCTGATCATTTCGGGTGCCAGCGTGAACGAGAACTTCGCCCGCGCCGCCCGCAACATCCCGAACATCGACGTGCTCCCCGTCGCCGGCCTGAATGTCTACGACATCCTGCGTCGCCGGACGCTCGTCATCACCAAGGAAGCCGCTGAGGGCATCAAAGCCCGCTTCGACGGCGTCCACGAAGAAGCGGAGGCTTGATCATGGCTGATGTGAAGCCCCACCACTATGACGTGATCCGCCGCCCGCTGATCACCGAGAAATCGACCCTCGTCGCCGAGCAGAACAAGATCATCTTCGAAGTCGCACCGACCGCCGACAAGGCCGCGATCAAGGAAGCCGTCGAGGCGCTGTTCAAGGTGAAGGTCACCAAGGTCAACACCCTGGTCCAGAAGGGCAAGACGAAACGCTTCCGGGGTTTCCTCGGCCGTCGCTCTGACGTGAAAAAAGCCATCGTCACGCTCGCTGAAGGCCAGTCTGTCGACATTTCGACGGGCCTCTAAGGGAGAAGGACGAAGCACATGGCACTGAAGACATTCAATCCGACTTCGCCCGGCCGCCGCCAGCTCGTGCTGGTGGACCGTTCCGCCCTGCACAAGGGCGATCCGGTCAAGGCGCTGACCGAAGGCCTCCACAAGAAAGGCGGCCGCAACAACCAGGGCCGCATCACTGTCCGCCACCAGGGCGGCGGTGCGAAGCGCCTATACCGCAAGGTCGATTTCAAGCGCAGCCGCTGGGATATCCCGGCCGTTGTCGAGCGCCTCGAGTATGACCCGAACCGCACGGCCTTCATCGCCCTGATCAAGTATCAGGACGGCGAGCTCGCCTACATAATCGCGCCGCAGCGCCTTGAAGTCGGCGACACCGTGATCACCTCGGCAACCGCCGATATCAAGCCGGGCAACACGCTCCCGCTGAAGTCGATCCCGGTTGGCACGATCATCCACAATATCGAGCTTAAGCCCCAGAAGGGCGCGCAGATGGTCCGCTCCGCCGGCACCTACGCCCAGCTGGTCGGCCGCGAGTCTGGCTACGCCCAGATCAAGCTGGCCTCGGGCGAGCTTCGCAAGGTTCAGGATACCTGCCTGGCCACGATCGGCGCCGTGTCGAACCCGGACAAGATGAACGAAGTCAGCTCCAAGGCTGGCCGTACCCGCAACCAGGGCGTCCGCCCGACCGTTCGCGGCGTCGTCATGAACCCGGTCGACCACCCGCACGGTGGTGGTGAAGGCAAGTCCTCGGGCGGCCGTCACCCGGTCACCCCGTGGGGCAAGAAAACCCGCGGTCCCAAGACCCGCACCAACAAGGCTACGGATCGTCTGATCATCCGTCGCCGCAACGCAAAACGCTAAGAGGAGCCGCGAGACATGCCCCGTTCTGTCTGGAAAGGCCCGTTCGTCGATGGCTACCTGCTGAAGAAAGCAGAAGACGCCCGCGCGTCCGAGAAACGCGCCGTGATCAAGACCTGGTCGCGCCGCTCGACAATCCTGCCGCAATTCGTTGGCCTGAACTTCCAGGTCCACAACGGCAACAAGTTCATCCCGGTCACGATCTCGGAAGAGATGGTCGGCCACAAGCTCGGCGAGTTCGCTCCGACCCGTACGTATTACGGCCACGGCGCTGACAAGAAAGCGAAGCGGAAGTAGTCATGGCCAAGTCCAAGAATCCTCCGAAACAGGCCCCGAACGAGTCGCGCGCCGTGCTGCGCATGTACCGTTCCAGCCCGCAAAAGCTGAACCTGCTGGCTCAGCAGATCCGCGGCATGAAGGTCGAGCGCGCGCTCGCCGAACTGCAGTTCTCGCCGAAGCGTCCGGCCAAGGACGTTCGCAAGCTGCTTCAGAGCGCGATCGCCAACGCCGAGAACAATCACGGCCTCGACATCGACAGCCTGGTCGTTGCTGAAGCGCATGTCGGCAAGAACCTGGTCATGAAGCGCATCCGGGCTCGTGCCCGTGGCCGCGCTGCACCGATCCAGAAGCCGTTCGCCCAACTTACCATCGTCCTGCGGGACGTCAGCCAGACTGCGGAGGCCGCATAATGGGTCAGAAAGTTAATCCGATCGGCTTTCGCCTGGGCATCAACCGTACGGCTGACAGCCGCTGGTATGCTGACGGCGACGATTTCGGCCGCCTTCTTCACGAAGACATCGCGATCCGCAAGTCGATCCGCGAGAAGCTGAAACAAGCCGGCATCTCGAAGATCATCATCGAGCGCCCGCACAAGAAATGCCTGATCACCATTCACACGGCCCGTCCGGGTCTCGTGATCGGTAAGAAAGGCGGCGACATCGAAGTGCTCCGCAAGGAACTAGCTTCCATGACGACCGACGACGTTCGCGTGAACCTCGTTGAAATCCGCAAGCCGGAAGTCGACGCGCACCTGATCGCCGACGACATCGCCCGCCAGCTCGAGCGCCGCGCTTCGTTCCGCCGCGCCATGAAGCGTTCGATCCAGTCCGCCATGCGCCTCGGCGCGGAAGGCGTGAAGATCGTCGTCTCCGGCCGTCTGGGCGGCGCTGAAATTGCCCGTACCGAGAAGTACGCCGAAGGTTCGGTGCCGCTGCACACGCTGCGCGCCGACATCGACTACGGCACCGCTGAAGCCTCGACCACCTATGGCATCATCGGCGTCAAGGTCTGGGTCTACAAAGGCGAAATCCTCGAGCACGACCCGATGGCCCAGGACAAGCGTCTTGAGACGTCTGGCCAGTCGCGCGCACGCGCCAATGCCAACCAACGCGGCCCGGCTTCGGGCGCGCAAGCCTCCGGAGCGTAATTCCAATGCGTCAACCGAAGCGAACCAAATTCCGCAAGGCCTTCAAGGGCCGCATCAGCGGGCAGGCGAAAGGCGGCACGTCGCTGGCTTTCGGTGAGTTCGGCCTGAAAGCGCTCGAGCCGGAACGCGTCACCGCGCGCCAGATCGAAGCGACACGCCGCGCCATCACCCGCGAGATGAAGCGTCAGGGCAAAGTGTGGATCCGCGTGTTCCCGGACGTTCCGGTGACCGCGAAGCCGATCGAAGTCCGCATGGGTAAGGGCAAGGGCGCCGTCGACCGCTGGGTCGCACGCGTGGCTCCGGGCCGCATCCTGTTCGAGATCGACGGTGTCACGGAAGAGACCGCCCGCCTGGCGCTTGCGCTCGGGGCTGCGAAGCTTCCGATCAAGACCAAAGTCGTCAAGCGCATCGAGGGGATCTGAGCCATGAAAGCTGCTGACGTGAGATCGAAAACAGCGGACCAGCTCGGTGACGAGCTCGTGAAGCTGAAAAAAGAACAGTTCAACCTGCGTTTCCAGGCGGCCACCGGCCAGCTGGAAAAAACGGCCCGCGCGACGGAAGTCCGCCGCGACATCGCCCGGATCAAGACGATCCTGCGCGAAAAAGCCCAAGCCGGTAAGGCGTAAGGAGACACCCATGCCAAAACGTACCATGAGAGGCGTCGTTGTTTCCGCCAAGCAGGACAAGACCGCCATTGTCCGCATCGAACGGACCTTCACGCACCCGATGCTGAAGAAGATCGTTCGCCGGTCGAACCGTTACCACGCCCATGACGAAGGCAATGTCGCCGTCGAGGGCCAGACCGTTACCATCCGCGAGTGCGCGCCGAAGTCCAAGCTGAAGCGCTGGGAACTCGTCACCGATGAAGGAACCGAAGCATGATCCAGATGCAGACAAACCTGCGCGTCGCCGATAACTCGGGCGCCCGCCGCGTGATGTGCATCAAGGTGCTCGGCGGCGCTGCACGCCGTTACGCCTCGGTGGGCGACGTGATCGTGGTCTCGATCAAGGAAGCGATCCCGACGGGCCGCGTCAAGAAAGGCGACGTCCGCAAGGCGGTTGTCGTTCGCGTGTCGAAGGACATCAACCGGGCCGACGGCTCGACGATCCGCTTCGACTCGAACGCCGCCGTCCTCATCAACAACAACGGCGAGCCGATCGGCACGCGGGTGTTCGGACCGGTTCCGCGCGAACTTCGCGCCAAGAACCAGGTGAAGATCGCCAACATGGCGCCGGAGGTTCTGTAGTCATGGCCGCGAAGATCAAGAAGGGCGACACTGTCGTCATCATCTCGGGCAAGGACAAGGGCACGCAGGGCGAAGTCCTGAAGGTCCTTCCGGACGAGCACAAGGTTGTGGTTCGCGGCGTCGGCGTCGTGAAGCGCCACCAGAAGCCGAGCCAGATGGACCCGGGCGGCATGAAGTCGTTCGAAGCCGCCATCCACGTCTCGAACGTGGCCCATGTCGACCCGCGCGACGGAAAGCCCGTCCGCGTCGGATTCAAGATTGACCAGCATGGCCGCAAGACGCGCTTTGCAAAACGCTCAGGGGAATCGATCGATGTCTGAGGCATATGAACCCCGCCTCAAGCGGAAGTACCGGGAAGAGATCCGGGCGAAACTGCAAGAGCAGTTCAACTATTCGAACCCGATGAAGGTTCCGAAGCTCGACAAGGTCGTGATCAACATGGGCGTGGGTGAGGCCACCTCCGACTCCAAGAAGATCAAGTCCGCTCTCGCCGAGCTCGAGCGCATCGCCGGCCAGAAGCCTGTGGCCACCAAGGCCCGCAAGTCGATCGCCGGCTTCAAGCTGCGCGAAGGCATGCTGATCGGGGCCAAGGTCACGCTGCGCCGCGACCGGATGTACGAGTTCCTTGACCGGCTGACCACGATTGCCCTTCCGCGCGTGAAGGACTTCCGCGGCCTGAACGGCAAGAGCTTCGATGGCCGTGGCAACTACGCCATGGGCATGAAGGAACACATCGTGTTCCCGGAGATCAACTACGATGAGGTGGATGAAGTGCGCGGCATGGACATCATCGTCTGCACCACCGCCGAGACGAACGAAGAAGCCAAGGCACTCCTCGCAGAGTGCGGCTTCCCGTTCCGTAATTAGCGCCAGGAGATCTGCTTAGATGGCAAAGAAGAGCGCAATCGAGAAGAACAACAAACGCAAGGCCCTGGCCGAGCGTTACGCCGCCAAGCGCGCGCAGCTCAAGGCCGCCGCGATGGACGAGAACCTGTCGCTGGAAGACCGCTTCAAGGCGCGCATGAAGCTCGCCCAGCTGCCGCGCAATTCCGCGTCCAACCGGGTGCGTAACCGCTGCGAAGTCACCGGCCGTCCGCGGGCGTTTTATCGTAAACTGAAGATGTCGCGGATCGCGCTGCGTGAGCTTGGCTCGCGCGGTCAGATCCCCGGCCTCGTGAAATCCAGCTGGTAGGAGAGGAGGGAAGACATGAACATTTCTGATCCCCTCGGCGATATGCTCACCCGCATCCGCAACGCTCAGATGCGCGGCATGACGAAAGTTGTGACCCCGGCTTCGAAGCTGCGTGGCCGCGTGCTCGATGTGCTCGCCCTTGAGGGCTACATCCGCGGGTATGCCGAAATCGAGAAGGACGGTCACAAGTCCCTCGAGATCGAACTCAAGTATTATGAAGGCCAACCGGTCATCTCCGAGATCAAACGCATCTCGAAGCCTGGCCGCCGTGTCTATTCGTCTGTGTCGGACATTCCGCTCGTGCGTAACGGTCTTGGCATCTCGATCCTGTCGACTTCGCAGGGTGTGATGTCGGACAACGCCGCCCGCGCCAAGAATGTCGGCGGCGAAGTTCTCTGCCGCGTATTCTAGGAGGCATGTAAGATGTCCCGTATCGGAAAACTCGCGATCCCTGTTCCTGCCGGCGCTACCGTGTCCGTCAGTGGTCAGACGATCAAGGCAAAAGGCCCGAAGGGTGAGCTGGTGCTCGTCCTCCCGGACGTTATCACGCCGAAGCTCGAGGGTAGCGAACTCTCGGTCATGCCGCGCGCTGACCTCCTGAAGGCTGCGAACGAGGCCATCGAGGCCGCAAAAGCGAAAGGCAAGCGTGCTCCCACGCTCGCCGAATCGCTGGACGCCAACGCCCGCACCCAGTGGGGAACAGCCCGCGCCCGCGCGTCGAACCTGGTTGACGGTGTCACCAAGGGCTACTCGAAAACGCTCGAACTCGTCGGCGTCGGTTACCGCGCGCAGATGCAGGGCAAGGACCTGAAACTCGCGCTCGGCTATTCGCACGATGTGATCTTCAAGGCGCCGGAAGGCATCACGATCTCTTCGGCCAAGCCGACCGAGATCGTCATCACCGGCGCTGACAAGCAGGCCGTTGGCCAGGCTGCCGCCGTGATCAAGAAGTTCCGTCCGCCAGAGCCCTACAAAGGCAAGGGTATCCGCCTGCAGGGCGAATACGTCCGCCGCAAGGAAGGCAAGAAGAAGTAAGCCATGAAGACGTCACGCGAAAAATTGCAGCGCCGCGCCCAGCGCGTCCGCACGAAGCTCCGCAAAGTCGCCGAAGGCCTTCCGCGCCTTTCGGTCTCGCGCAGCCACAAGAACATCTCGGTGCAGATCATCGACGACGAGAAGGGCATCACGCTCGCCTCGGCTTCGACGCTCGAAGCCGAAGTGCTCGCCGGCGCGAAGGCAGGCAGCAATATCGAAGCCGCCACGCTGGTCGGCAAGGCAATTGCCGAACGCGCCAAGAAGGCCGGGGTTGAAGACGTCGTCTTCGATCGCGGCGGTTACATGTTCCACGGCCGGGTGAAAGCTCTGGCAGACGCCGCCCGTGAGGGCGGCCTCAAATTCTGAAGGAGTTTGGCTGATGGTTGAAGAAAGAGGAGAGAAAAGAGGCCGCCGCCGCGATCGCGAGACTCCGCGCGAACGCGACAACGAGGCCTCTGAACTCGTCGACAAGCTGGTTGGCATCAACCGCGTCGCGAAAACCGTGAAAGGCGGCAAGAACTTCGGTTTTGCAGCCCTCGTGGTGGTCGGTGACCAGAAGGGCCGCGCCGGCTTCGGCAAGGGCAAGGCCCGCGAAGTTCCCGAAGCGATCCGCAAGGCGACCGAAGAAGCCAAACGCAACCTGGTTCGCGTTCCGCTTCGTGAAGGCCGCACGCTGCACCATGATGGCTCCGGCCGTCACGGCGCCGGCAAGGTGGTCCTGCGCGCTGCCCCTCCGGGCACGGGCGTGATCGCCGGTGGTCCGATGCGCGCCGTCATGGAAGTGCTCGGCGTCCAAGACGTCGTCGGCAAGTCGATCGGCTCGTCCAACCCGTACAACATGGTTCGCGCCACCTTTGATGCTCTCAAGGAGCAGGCAAGCCCGCGGACCGTTGCTTCCAAGCGCGGCCTCAAGGTCCAGGATGTCATCGGTCGGCGTACCGACGGTGTGTCCGAAGCCGGCATGGCCGATTCGGCGAACTGAGAAGGCGATTAAACGATGGCTTCCAAAACCCTCACCGTCCGCCAGATCGGCAGCCCGATCGGTCGCAAGCCTGAACAGCGCCAGACGCTGCAGGGCCTCGGCCTGAATAAGCTTGGCCGCAGCAAGGAACTTGTCGACACGCCTGAAGTGCGCGGCATGATCCGCAAGGTCTCCCATCTCGTGGAAGTCGTCGGCGAATAAGGCGCATCAGCGCCTCGCCCTACGTCCAGCATTCGAAAGTCCAGTGTCATGAAACTCAACGATCTCTCCCCCGCTGAAGGCTCCACCAAGAAGCGCATGCGCGTTGGCCGCGGCGTTGGCTCGGGCAAGGGCAAGACGGCTGGCCGCGGTGTGAAAGGCCAGAACGCACGTTCGGGCGTCGCCGTGAACGGCTTCGAAGGCGGCCAGATGCCGATCTACATGCGTCTTCCGAAGCGTGGTTTCACCGCGCCGAGCTCGAAGACCCATGCCTGGGTCAACCTCGGCCGGATCGCCAAAGCTGTCGAAGCGGGCAACCTTGATGCCTCGAACGTGACCGAAGAGTCCCTTGTTGCCGCTGGTCTCGTGCGTAATGTTCGTGACGGCGTCCGTCTCCTGGCAAAGGGCGATGCCCCGAAAAAGCTGAAAATCTCTGTCACCGGCGCCTCGAAAGCGGCTGTCGAAGCAGTCGAAAAAGCCGGCGGATCGGTCACGATCACGGGCAAGGTCAAAGAAGCCGCTGCGGAATAATCCGGGGGTTTTGCTTAACACCCCTTCACAAACCATACCTCGCCGCCGATCTTTGGCGGCGAACGTCTTTAAGGGAGGCTCGTGTAGCCGATGGCGAATGCTGCGGAACAAATGGCGCGCAATCTCAACTTTGGGACGTTTGCGAAAGCCAAGGACCTACAGGCGCGGATCCTTTTCACGCTCGGCATCCTCGTCCTGTACCGGCTAGGGACGTATATTCCTCTTCCGGGTCTTGATCCGTCGCAATATGCGGCCCTGTTCGAAAGCCAGGCCGGCGGCATTCTCGGCTCGATGAACCTGTTCGCAGGCGGCGCCGTCGAACGGATGGGCATCTTCGCCCTCAACGTCATGCCCTACATCACCGCGTCGATCATCGTCCAGATGATGACGACGGCCTCTCCGACCCTTGAGAAGCTCAAGAAGGAAGGCGAAGCGGGCCGCAAGCAGCTCAACCAGTACACCCGCTACCTGACCCTCGTGTTCGCGCTGGTCCAGTCTTTTGCCATCGCCGGCGGTCTCGCCGCTGTGCGTCTCGAAGGCATCTCGTCCTGGTTCTTCATTCTCACCGGTGTGGTCACGCTGACCGGCGGCACCATGATGCTGATGTGGATGGGTGAGCAGATCACCGCCCGCGGCATCGGGAACGGCATCTCGCTGATCATCTTCGCTGGCATCGTGGCCGAACTGCCCCGCGCCATCTACAACCTTGTGGCGCAGGCGCGCACCACGTCGGTGGATATCGGCTTCGTGCTCGCCATCGCCTTCATGGTGATCGCGCTGATCGTGTTCATCGTGTTCATCGAGCGCTCGCAGCGCCGGCTGATCATCCACTATCCGAAACGCCAGCAGGCCCAGGGCTTTGCCCAGGGTCAGCGCAGCTTCCTGCCGCTCAAGATCAACACCGCCGGCGTGATCCCGCCGATCTTCGCCTCGGCCCTGCTGATGCTCCCGATGACCGCTGTGGGCTTCCTCGGCGCCGGCGCGGCGGCAGATCCGAACGCGGCCTCCGGCATTCTGGGTTGGCTGGCAGCTAACTTCTCGCCGGGTTCGTGGACCTACATCATCACGTACGCGTTGCTGGTTGTGTTCTTCGCGTTCTTCTACACGTCGATCATGTTCAATCCGACCGAAACGGCGGACAACCTGCGCAAGTACGGCGGCTTCATTCCGGGCATCCGTCCGGGCTCCAATACCGCCGCCTATATCGACTATGTCCTGACCCGCCTGACGACCATCGGCACCGCCTACCTCGTCTTCATTTGTATCCTGCCCGAACTCCTGCGCCGTTATTTTCCGCAGATCCCGTTCTATATCGGGGGAACGTCGCTGCTTATTGTCGTTTCCGTGACAATGGATACGGTGACTCAGATACAATCGCACCTGATCGCCCACCAGTATGAGGGGATGATCAAGAAGTCGAAGCTCGGGGGCAAGCGTAAGTGAATTTGATCCTGTTTGGGCCGCCTGCGGCCGGTAAGGGCACTCAGGCCAAGCGGCTGGTCGAACAGCGCGGTTTCATTCAGCTTTCCACCGGTGACATGCTGCGTGCCGCCCGGGCATCCGGTTCGGACCTCGGCAAGCGGGTGGCACAGATCATGGACGAGGGCGGCCTCGTCTCCGACCAGATCGTCATTGACCTGATCGACGAACAACTGGCGGCCCGCGCCGGTGCGCCGGGCTTCATTTTTGACGGCTTCCCGAGAACCATGGGACAGGCCGAAGCCCTGGACAGCCTGCTGCAATCGCGGGGCGAACAGGTCAATCTGGTGATCCGGATGCGGGTGGACGATGAACGTCTGCTCGCCCGCGTCACCAAGCGTTTCGAGGAACAGGGACGGGCGGACGACAATCCGGCCACTTTCTCCCGCCGCCTCGAGCGCTATTACGAAGATACGGCCCCGCTGGTCCCGCTTTATGCGGAACGCGGCGTTCTCGTTGAAGTCGACGGGATGGGGACAATAGAAGCTGTGGCCGCATCGATTGATGCGGCCCTGAAACAATCGGCCTGAACCGCACAGTTCTTCTGTTGACGGGCGAAAAAGCGTGGCTATAAGCCTCGTTTCTTAGCTTCAGGCTTAACCGCCGGTGCGCGCGACGGGTGCTTTGCCCGGCTGGCGCGCATTTCATGTTTGAACAACCCGCTTGAGGAGAAACGGCTTTGGCCCGTATTGCAGGCGTCAACATCCCGACGAATAAGCGCGTCATCATCGCGCTGCGCTACATCCATGGCATCGGCCCGTCCTTTGCGAAGGAAATCTGCGAGAAGGTCGGCGTCGAGGAATCGCGCCGGGTGAACCAGCTGACCGACGCCGAAGTCGCCAAGATCCGTGAAACGATCGACGCCGGCTACATGGTCGAGGGCGACCTTCGCCGCGACACGTCGATGAACATCAAGCGCCTGATGGACCTCGGATGCTACCGCGGCCTGCGTCACCGCAAGAAGCTGCCCGTCCGCGGTCAGCGTACCCACACCAACGCCCGCACCCGCAAGGGCCCGGCGAAGCCGATCGCCGGCAAGAAGAAATAGGACTGAGATTCCATGGCCCGCGAAGCTAACCGTATCCGCCGCCGCGAACGCAAGAACATCACCTCGGGTGTTGTTCATGTGAACTCGAGCTTCAACAACACGATGGTCACCATCACCGACGCCCAGGGCAACACCATCTCGTGGTCGTCCTCGGGCGTGATGGACTTCAAAGGCTCGCGCAAGTCGACGCCCTACGCCGCCCAGATGGCTGCCGAGGACGCTGCTAAGAAAGCCAAGGAGCACGGCCTCCAGACAGTTGAAGTGCGCGTGCGTGGTCCCGGTTCGGGCCGTGAGAGCGCGCTGCGCGCCCTGCAGGCTGCCGGCCTGACGGTCACGGCGATCAACGACACGACGCCGATCCCGCACAATGGCTGCCGCCCGCCGAAGCGCCGCCGCGTCTAACATACGAATACCCCCGGGCTGCGCCTTGCATGGCGCGGCCATTCCTTTTCTGAGGAAACCAGATGACCAACGTGAATGACCGTAACTGGAAAGTGCTGATCCGTCCGAACCGCCCTGTCGTCCAGGCCGGCTACGACTCCAAGCGCAAGGCCAAGCTCGTCGTCGAGCCGCTTGAGCGCGGCTACGGCACGACGCTCGGCAACGCGCTGCGCCGCGTGCTGCTTTCCTCGCTGCAGGGCGCGGCCATTATCGGCGTCCAGATCGACGGCGTTGTGCACGAGTTCTCGGCGATCCCGGGCGTGCGCGAAGACGTCACCACGATCGTGCTGAACCTCAAGCAGGTCGCCATCTTCATGGAATCGGAAACGCCGAAGCGCATGGTGCTTCGTGCGAAAGGCCCGGGCGAAGTCAAAGCCGGCCAGATCGAGACCTCGGGCGACGTGAAAATCCTGAACCCCGACCACGTGATCTGCACGCTGGATGGCAATTCGGAAGTCCGCATGGAATTCACGATTGCAACCGGCAAGGGCTATGTCGCCGCCGATTCGCACCGTCCGGAAGATGCCCCGATCGGTTACATCCCCATTGACGCGATCTACTCGCCGGTCCGCCGCGTTGGCTACCAGGTCGAAGACACGCGCGAAGGCACCGTTCTCGACTATGACAAGCTGACCCTCGACGTTGAAACCGATGGTTCGGTCTCGCCGGAAGACGCCGTGGCCTATGCCGCGCGCATCCTGCAGGACCAGCTCCAGCTGTTCATCAACTTCGAAGAGCCGACGCTGGAAGCCGGCGGTTCGGCCGACGAAACCGACCTCGGTTTCAACCCGGTCCTCCTCAAGAAGGTCGACGAACTCGAGCTGTCCGTGCGTTCGGCAAACTGCCTGAAGAACGACAACATCGTTTACATCGGCGACCTGATCCAGAAGTCGGAAGCGGAAATGCTCCGTACCCCGAACTTCGGCCGCAAGTCGCTGAACGAGATCAAGGAAGTTCTCGCCGGCATGGGCCTGCATCTCGGCATGGAAGTGCCGGACTGGCCGCCTGAGGACATCGAAGGCCTCGCCAAGAAATACGACGATCACATCTAGCCCAGGATATATGACCGGGGCCTGACCACCTCGGAAGGAACAACGCCATGCGCCACCAGATTGCACACCGCAAGCTCAACAAGACTTCCTCGCACCGCAAGGCGATGTTCGCCAACATGGCGGCGAGCCTGATCGAGCACGAGCAGATCGTCACCACCTTGCCGAAAGCCAAGGAAATGGCGCCGATCATGGACAAGCTCGTCACCCTTGCGAAAAAAGGCGACCTGGCTGCGCGCCGTTCGGCCCTGTCGACCGTCCGCAACGAAGACGCTGTCCGCAAGCTGTTCGCCGTCATGGGCGAGCGCTACAAGGACCGCAACGGCGGCTACACCCGCGTCCTGAAAGCCGGCTTCCGCCAGGGCGACAACGCCCCGATCGCCGTGCTGGAACTCGTTGACCGCGACCCGGAAGCCCGCGGCGCCGCCGACAAGGCCCGCCATGCGGCCGAACTCGAAGCCGCTGACGAATAGTCTTTCCGGCAACGGATCAAAAAGCCCGGACCTCGCGGTCCGGGTTTTTTGTTTTTAGGGATACGCTTGACAGAATGTCGCAGCCCGGATTATACGCCCGCCTCCGAGCGGGAACTCGTCTGCGTCCGGATCACCTGAAGAGCCGCACATGAAGCAGTCACATCCAGAACATGTCTGCTCCTCGCGAAGACGGGGAGCGTGTCAAGCGTCCCCGGGCTTTTGCCGGTAAGCGCCTGACCTCGCACTGAAACAGTTCAACGCCGCATTCGCGCGCACCCCGTTCGTGCGTCTGCGGTTTGAAAGGAGGTGGATCATGGGCACGCCCATGACCCTGCCGGCGGCTATGGACATTCGTTCGGCGCCGGCATTTACGCCCCTGCTGGCTTTCCTTGCCGGAGGCCACGCGGCGGCGATTGCCCGCATCTGGCCGGCGCCGCACGAGGATTTCCTCGCGCTGCCGGCGGCGCGGCGGCACGCGGCGGCCATTCTCGCAGGCCGCAGCGCGCACGCTGGGCCGCACATCGCCTGGATGGTGGAACGCGCCCGTGACGCGGATCTTGCCGCCGAACTCTTCGGCCGCGATCCGCCCGGCGGGCTGATGAAAGCGTTCGGCCGCCTGGGCGAAGTGCTGTGGCGGGGTGAGGATTATGTCCGGTTTCTCGACCTGTTCGGCGAGCCGGCGGCCTGCATCCTGATCCGCCACATGAAGGCGCTGCGTCCTGAAACGCTCGGCGTCATTGCCGCGTTTCCGCCGCCGCTGCGCCAGGCCTCGATCGTCACCCTTCTGGGTACGGACGATCTGGCCGTCGCCGATCTTGCCGCGGCATTTGCTCTTGCGCTCCGCATCCGCGGCGCGGCGGCCGGGCCCGGCATCGCGCAGCGACTGGGCCGTGCGGCCTCACCGGGCGCGCTGTTCGCGATGGCGCGGGACGTGATCCAGCCGACGGATTTCGGTCCGGGGGGCGCGGCGCCGATGCTTCCGGCGCCCTTCCAGCCGGTGCGGCAGATGGAGGCGCTCAGCAAGACGGCGCTGGAGTTCCGCAATTGCTTGCGGGACTTCGTGGCCGATCTCGCGGCAGGCCGAATGGCGGTCTATGTCTGGCGCGGGGAAGGCGGACCTGCGGCCGTCGCGCTGCGGCTCGATCCCGCCGGCTGGCGCCTCGCCGAGGCGCGCGGCCGGGATAACCTGGACCTGCCGGACGAGGCCCTGATGGCCATTGTCACGGCGGTGCAGGCGGCGGGTGTGCGCACCGGCGAATCCTGGGGCTGGCTGCACCGCCGGCTTGAGGACCGCGCCTATGACGCGCCCGCTGCGCCGGGCCCCGTTCCGGCCGCCGACTGGCGGGCCCGGCTGGGTCTCGGCAACATCTGGGACTGAGCAGCGGCAGGGCAGGGAGCCCCGGGCGGTAACGTCCGGGGCTCTTTGCTTTGCAGGTCCGGAATTCCGGGTTACTCTTCCCTCAAACGGGAGGAAACCACATGGCAGACGGCCACAAGATCGAAGAGCAAGCCAAGTTCCGCGAAATGCTGGAAGGCTCGAAGGAAGACTGGGACATCATTGCCGAGCATTCCAGGCACTTCAACAAAGGCCTCGCCAAGCGCGTCCTCGACCATCTGAAGCTGCTTGACGGCGACTATGGCGGCTTCCCGGTCGACCGGCTGACGCATTCGCTGCAAACGGCCACGCGCGCGCACCGCGACGGGCGCGACGACGAATACGTCGTCTGCGCGCTGCTGCACGACATCGGCGACACGCTCGGCAGCTTCAACCATCCGGATGTGGCCGCCGCGATCCTCAAACCCTTCGTGTCGGAAGCCAACCACTGGATGGTGGCCAATCACGGCATGTTCCAGGGCTATTACTTCTTCCACCATCTCGGCCTTGACCGGAACATGCGCGACCAGTTCCGCGACAACCCGCATTTCGAATACTGCGCGCAGTTCTGCCATCTCTACGACCAGTCGGCCTTCGATCCGGAGTACCAGAGCGAGCCGCTGGAATTCTTCGCGCCGATGGTGGAGCGCCTGTTCGCGATGCCGAAGAACTCCATGTATCTGCGGAAAACCGAAGCCTGACCTGAAAGCCTCGCGGAGACCGGATGCTGAAGTTTCTTGTCCTGGCCCTGCTCGTCATCGGCGTCATCGCCTTCTTTGCCCTGCGCCAGACGCCGAAGCGCCCGCCACGCGACTGGCGTCGTGGCGGCGATGATGGCGGGCCGGTGCCACCGACGATCCACATCGGAACCGACAAGGCTGTAAAGCCGGCGAACGACGCGGGTCCGGGCAAGGATGGCAAACCGGTCAAGGCAGAAGCAGGGTCGCTCGACAATGACAGCGGCGGAGATGGCGGAGGGGACTAGCGCCCCTTTCCGCCTGTTGCCAGTTTCTGAGTATTCCGGGCCGAAGTCCTGAATTCAAACGTAATTTCAGCTGGCCGCGCGGTGCTGTCGCCGCACATGGCAACAGCCTTCAACCCGCGCCGTTCTCTGGAAAGTCCGTTGGCCTACTTCGCGCCGGCCGCAACCGAGGCGAAGATATTCTGGCCATGCTCGCCGCCGGACTTGAAGGCCGGGCGGGTGGTGCTGACGTCGGTGATCTGGTCCCACTTGGCGGCGACCGCTTCGGCGGTGAGGGCCTCACCTGCGCCGACGAACACGCCCGCGGTTTCGACGATGCGGGCCATCGAGAAGGCGCCGGCTCCGGCCGACAGGATCATGCCGGTCGGGGCATCTTCCTTGACGAGGTTGATGACACCGGGGGTCACGTAGTCCGGCTTCAGCGCCGTCAGCATCTGCTCGGACATGATGTCTTCGGTCATGCGGGTTGCAGCAATCGGGCAGACAGCGTTGATCTTGATGTCGTTTTTGGCGCCCTCGATCTTCAGCGTGTTCATGATGCCGATCACACCGAGCTTGGCCGCGCCGTAGTTGGCCTGGCCGAAGTTGCCATAGAGACCCGTCGACGAGGTGGTGACGACGATCCGGCCATAGTTCTGGGCCTTCATGATGTCCCAGGCGGCGTGGATGGGGAGGAAGCTGCCGCGCAGGTGGACGGCGAGGACGAGGTCGATGTCGTCGACCGACATCTTGGAGAACGACCGGTCGCGCAGGATGCCGGCGTTCGCAATGATGATGTCGATCCGGCCCCACTTGGCCATCGTGTCGTCGATCATCTTCTTGACGCCGTCGACATCCGACACCGACGAGCCATTGGCGATCGCTTCGCCGCCGAAGGCCTCGATTTCCTGGACCACGGCCTTCGCCGCATCCGAACCGCCGCCGGAGCCGTCGCGCGAGCCACCCAGGTCGTTGACGACGACTTTGGCGCCGCGGCGGGCGAGTTCAAGCGCGTGGCAACGGCCAAGGCCGCCACCAGCACCGGTGACGATGGCAACGCGGCCGTCAAAACGGATCTCGGACATGGGGGTCTCCTGAAACGGTTGTATGATTTGGGCGGTGTCACACCAGACGTTCACGTCAACGTCAAGCACGTCCGCTGCGTCACCTCGCCCGAAGCGCGATCAAAGGGGCGTGACATATCCCTCGGTCAAGCTTGCCACGGTTAATCCGGCATGATTTTCTCAGTTCTGAAACAGCACTCGGGAGGAAACCATGCTGGCCTACGTGACTCTGGGAACCAACAACAAGGACAAGGCGCTCGCCTTCTATGACGCCGTGCTCGGCGAAATGGGCGCGAAGCGCTTTTTCGCGAACGAGCGCCTGCAATTCTATGGCGTAGGCCCCGGCCAGCCGATGCTCGGGATCGGCGATGCCTATGATCAGAAAGCCGCCACGGCCGGCAACGGCGTCATGCCGGCGCTCGCCTGCGCCAGCAAGGAAGTCGTCGACAAGGTCTATGCCAAGGCGATCTCGATGGGCGCCACCGACGAAGGCGCACCGGGCAACCGGATGCCGACCTTCTACGGCGCTTACTTCCGCGATCCGGATGGCAACAAGATCTGCGTCTGCAAGCTTGGCTAAGCCAGGCAAACGAGCCTTCGGCGAAACCCTCCGGCCACCGCCGGAGGGTTTTTCTTTGGCGGCTTACTCCGGCCGGGCGTCTTCCAGCTTGCCCGCGTAGAAGGTGCGCAGGTCCGCTGCGAGCGCGTCCAGGGCGGGCTCATTGAGGTACATCATGTGGCCGGCCTGGTAGTAGGTCATCGCCACGCGCTCCTGCGGAATGCCGTAGCGGGCAAAGGTGATCTCGGCGTCGAAGAAGGGCGTGATCATGTCGAAATAGCCATTGGCAACCCAGACCTTCATCGCCGTGTTCTGGCGCATCGCCGTGGTCAGCTGGGCCGAGACGTTCAAGTAATGCGGCTCCCAGTACTCGCCCTCCGGCACATCGCGGTAGTTCCAGTTCGTCGACGCCGCCTCGCTGGAGATCATGTAGGGCCTGTCCATCTTCACGCCCAGATCCGCGGAGAGATACTGTTTCAAGAGTGCCGAATAGGCCGAGCCGATGGCGTAACTTGAAACGTCCGCCTCCGGAGTTTCCGCCACATCGTCGGCCTCGTCGCCGAGATAGCGCCCGTCAAGGCGTCCGAGGGCCACGCCCTTGTCGCGCAGCAGCTCCTTCTGGAAGCGCGGCATCAGGATCTTGAGATCGGAAGACTCTATATACGCCGGCGAGAGCCCTGTGAAATAGGCCAGGCGCTCGCGGATCCGGGCACGCTCGTCGGGTGCGAGCGTCGCGCCTTTCCACAGCGCGGGCCCATACTCGTCGCGGGCGAAAGCGCGCGCTTCGGCGAGGAACTGGTCCTGCGGCACGCCGGCGCCGGCGCGGCCGTGATACTGCGCCGCCGCGGCCATGCTCGGCAGGTAGGTGACGTAGGAATAGATATTGTCATGGACCGAGGTCGAGCCTTCATAGTCCAGCGCCTGCGAGATCAGCACCAGCCCGTTGAGCGCAATGTCGACATCGCCGGTCAACATCCGGTTGGCGAGGTAGGCCGCCCGCGTCGTGCCGAAGCTTTCACCGATCAGGTATTTCGGCGCGTTCCAGCGCTTGTGGTCGGTGATCCAGACACGGATGAATTCCGCAATCGAGCTGCCATCGCCTTTTTCGCTCCAGTAATCCTTGTCCTCACCCTTGCCGACGGCGCGGCTGTAGCCGGTGCCGACCGGATCGATGAACACGAGGTCTGTCACGTCGAGGATCGACAGCGGATTGTCGAGCAGGACGTAGGGCGCCGCGCCGTCATCGGCGTCCGCGTCACTCGCTACCTGCACGCGCTTTGGGCCGAGCAGGCCCATGTGCAGCCAGACCGAGGCCGAGCCCGGCCCGCCATTGAACACGAACGAGACCGGGCGCGGCCCGCTGACGTTTTCGCGGATGTAGGAGATGGTGAACAGGCTCGCGCCAGGCTCGCCCTCGTCATTCCGGATATGGGTTTCGCCCGCTTCCACGCGGTAGGTGATCTTCTGTCCGCCGAATGTGCCGGTATGGGTGGACTTGAACATCACCGGTTCCGGAACCGGCTTTGCGGGTTTCTCCGTTTCGGCTTTTTCGTCAGCGGCCTTGCCGGAGGCTGGTTCGGCGAAGGCCGGGCCGGACGAAGCGACCAACAGCGCAAAGATCAAGGTCTGGAGTTTCATGTTGGCGCTCGGCCCTTCAGTTTTTGTCGCGCGGGCATCTCAACATGGCTCGCCAGACGTTTGATATCAAAGGCAAAACCTAGGCCCGCTTCCGGCGCGCGTCAAACACCCGCCTTGGCTCAACTGACGCTGACGGCCACCGGCGCGCTGACCGGTCCGATCCGCGTCCAGGCTTCGATCCGGTAGTCGCCCGGCGACAGGATCAGCGGCAACCGGTCGCCCGGCAGCAACATCAAACGGTCTTCCGGCACCGCGAGATCCGGATCGCCCACGCGGCGCGCCTCGATGAGGACGGGAAGGTCGGATGCCAGCAGAGCAGGTGGTACGCTGACGACGTTTTCGCCTTCGCTGCGGCCCGAAGTCAGCCGGCCTTCCTTTATCGCGGCGCGCGGGATGGCAAACACCATGTCGGCCGACGCGCCTTGCGCGGCGCCATCGCCATGTGAAGGCACAAAGGCTGGTTCAGAATCTGCCGGCGCGCAGGCGGTCAGCGAAACGACGAGCGGTGCCCGGCCTGTCTGCGCGGCGACAGTGTCCTTCAGCGAAATCATCGCGGACGGATCCGCCGATCGCTCGACATGAATGATGACGCGGGCTTGCGGCGCGTTCGCGAAGATGCGGCGGCTGACCTGTTCGGCGAGTGCGGCCTGTCGGCGAACGGACTGCTCGGCGGGGCTGAGCGAGGACAGCTCGCTCGAGCTGGTCCACCAGACACCGGCATCCACGAGCTGCAGGCCGCCGCGCTTCACTTCGCGGATCAGGCGCCCGTGCCCGGGATCGCGCGTGACGAGCCCTTCCGACACCAGCAGTACATCCGGGTGCGCGGCGCCGCCGGGACCCAGCGTAAGGCCGTCATCGGCATAGGCCGTGAATCCGTCCGAGGTGAGACGGGTCACAAGGTCCCTCATGAAGGCGGTTTGCGAGGCTGCATGCCGGTCGCTTTCGACAATCACGATCTGGCTGCCTGCGGCGGCGCGCGCGATCATCTCGATCGGTTCGACCCATTGTTGCGGGCAGCCGTTGACCATTTCGGTGTCAGGCACGGTATCGACCAGGTCATCGCGGCCCATCGCGCGCAGCACGTCTGCCAGCTTGCCATCTGAGGACGGACTTGCGCCTGCAAGGTAAAGGTCTGCCTGGCCAAAGAAGAACGCCCGTGCTTCGCCGGAAAGATCGGCGTCCACATGCCAGTCGCGGTCCGGCGCAGTGGCGGGGATGTCGCTCGCCAGCATGACGCGCAGCTCCGGCGTCTGCGCAGAGCACGCAGCAAGGCAGAGCGCCATCAGGATAGCCGTGCGTCTGGGCATGCGTGGGGAGGTCCTTCTGCCGCCGGTTACAGGTTGCGTCCGGCAATCCCCCTGCCGCGTCAACGCAACTCGCCCGGTGGGCTAGGCGACGGCTATCCAATGCAGCCGCGAAGCGAATGACGCGGCGAGCCGGTTGCCATTGCCTTCTTTCCAACCGGCAAGGTGGCCGCTAAGCCTGCTGAAGGGTGCTAGTCTTGAGGGAGGCGCGTTTGACCATGCCGGCAGGGTACGAATGGGGTTGGGATAATGGCCGCGCGCTGATCGGCATCCTCGCGATCTACGCCCTGTGTTGGGCGCTGTCGTCCAATCGAAAGGCGCTGCCGTGGAAGATCATCCTTGGCGCGACGTTCCTGCAATTCAGCTTTGCGCTCCTTTTCTTCGGCGTTCCGCAACTTTTGGGCATGGGCAACGCCGGCGTTGCCGGCGGCGACAATCCCGTCATCAAGGCACTGGTCGACGCGACCCGCTACGGCACCAACTTCGTGTTCGGATATGTTGGCGACAACACGCTCGTCGCTCAGCCCTTCACACCGTTCACCACGGCCGAAGGTCTCGTGCCGCCCTCCTTCTTCTTCCAGATCCTGCCGCTGATCATCGTCGTCGCGGCGCTCTCCGCGATGCTCTGGCACTGGGGCATCCTGAAATGGATCACCACCGCCTTCGCGGCGATCTTCCGCCGCACCATGGGCATCAGCGGGCCAACCTCGCTTGCCGTGTCCGCCAACGTGTTCATGGGCATGACCGAAGCACCGCTGCTGGTGCGCCCGTATCTCAAGACGATGACACGCACCGAACTGCTGACCATGATGACGGCCGGTTTCGCAACCATCGCCGGCTCGGTGATGGTCGTCTACGCGACCATGCTCGATGGCAAGCTCGCCAATCCGATCACGCAGCTTTTCGTGGCCTCGATGATGGCCGCGCCCGCTGCCGTGGCAGTGGCGATGACGCTGATCCCGGAATCCGAAGTGACCAGCGACAACAACCAGCAACCGGATTTCAAGTACGCCTCCACGATGGATGCCTTCTCCACCGGCGCCACCGACGGCCTGAAGATCGTGTTCAACATCGCGACCATGCTGATCGCCGCGCTCGCCTTGCTCTACCTGATCAATGAAGGCTTCAAGGCGCTGCCGGATGTAGCCGGATCGGCATTGTCGATCGAACGCATCCTCGGCTGGATCTTCGCCCCGCTGATGTACATGGTCGGCGTGCCGCTGGAGGAAGCCTCGAAGTCCGGCGGCCTGATGGGCGTCAAAACGGTGCTGACGGAGTTCGTCGCCTTCATCCAGCTGGCGAACGTACCTGAGGACGCCATGGACCCCCGTACACGGATGATCACCGCGCACGCCGTCTGCGGCTTCGCGAACTTCGGCTCGATCGGCATCCTGATCGGCGGCCTCTCGATCATGGAGCCCGAGCGGCGCGACGATTTCCTGAAGCTCGCCTGGCACACGCTGCTGGCTGGCACGCTCGCGACCTGCCTTTCCGCGGCCGTCGTGGGCGCCTTGCCGTACCAGCTGTTCTCCGGAGTTTAATCACGACCTGTCAGATAGACTTACCGCACGCTTGAGGAAAACAGCGTGGCGGGGCGTCCATTTGTTGGCGACAAGCGGCGCTACAGTTTCTGGGCGGAAAACCGGTTGTGCCTTTCGTTATCGATGAAATCTTCCTCTGGCTGATCCTCGTCGGCTTCCTCGCCCAGATGGTCGATGGCGCCCTCGGCATGGCGTATGGCGTCATCTCGACCACGGCGATGTTGCTGATGGGCATCCCGCCCGCGCTCGCCAGTGCCAACGTGCATGCGGCAGAAGTGTTCACCACGGCGGCTTCCGGCACCTCCCACGCCATTGCGCGCAACGTGGACTGGAACGTCTTCTGGCGCCTCGCGCTGTTCGGCTCGGCGGGCGCCGTGATCGGCGCCTTCCTGATCAGCCATGCCGACACCAGCTTCATCCGCCCGTTTATAGCCGCCTACCTTCTGCTCATGGGCGTTATCGTCATTTGGAAAGGCCTGCGCCCGAACGGTAGCCCGCCCAAGATCGGCCGGGTGCGCATCCTTGGTTTCGCGGGCGGGATGGCCGATGCCATCGGCGGCGGCGGTTGGGGGCCGGTCGTGACGTCAAACCTGATCGCCCGCGGCGGTGAGCCGAGCCGCATGGTCGGCACCGTCAACATCGCGGAATTCGTGGTGACCGTTGCGGCAAGCCTCGCCTTCCTGATCGCGCTCGGGCCGACTTTCGGCAAGGCGGCGCTGGCCCTGCTGATCGGCGGCGTGGTGGCGGCGCCAATTGCCGCATGGGCCGCCCGCCGTGTGCCACGCCAGATCCTGACGGTGATCGTCGGGGTCGCCATCTGCCTCGTCAGCGCCTACAACCTCTGGCGGGCGCTTGGCTGAATTGCGCCGCTTTGAGGGAGTGCGCGCGTGTCGTTTCGCAACGGATTGATAGGGGTTGCCGTGGCGGCATTGGCACCAGCCGGGCTGGCCCAGACCGAGCCCGCTGATCCTGTTCAACTCGCCGACATGCGCCTTAGGCCCATCGAGGTCTGGGGCGACCGAAAGGACCGGGACCCCGGCGCGCAATCGGTCCTCGACACCGGTTTGATCGCCAATACGGCTGCCGACCGGCCCGCCGAAATCCTGAATCAGGCACCGGGCGTCAACATCCAGATGAACTCCGGGCAGGAGCACCTGATCGCCATCCGGTCGCCGGTGCTGAGCGGCGGGGCCGGGCAGGGAAGTTTTCTCATTCTCGAGAACGGCGTGCCAACGCGCTCGCCCGCCTTCGGAAACGTCAACAGCCTGATCGAGCCGCACCTCGAAATCGCCGACGCCATCGAAATCATCCGCGGGCCGGGCAGTGCGAAGTATGGCTCGAACGCCGTACACGGACTGATCAACGTGATCCTGCCGGACCCGGAAAGTGACCAGTCGCTGCGCGCAAGCTATGGCACGCTCGGCCGCTGGCGCGGCGATGCCTCCGTCAATCTCGGCGACGACACGCGCTTCAATCTCTCGCTCATGGACGACGAGGGCTGGCGCGACGCCACCGGTGGCGAGCAGCAGAAAATGTCGCTGCTCACCCGGCAATCCTTCGGCGAATGGGATGCCACCGCCTGGCTGTCCGCCTCCAGCCTCAATCAGGAAACCGCCAGCTTCATCCAGGGCCCCCGCGCCTATGTGGACCGCGACCTCGCCGAAACAAACCCCAACCCCGAAGCCTTCCGCGATGCCTGGTCGGCGCGCGCCGGACTGCGGCTGGAACGCGAGATCGGCCCCGGCAAGCTGATCCTGACGCCCAACCTGCACAGCCAGGGCATGGTCTTCTCGCAGCACTTCCTGCCCTATGGCGGCGTCGAGAAGAACGCCCATACCGGCGGTGGCTTGATGGCCCGCTATGATCTGGATCCCGTCGGCCGCCTCAGCTGGCGCTTCGGCGCCGACACCGATTTCGCCTCCGGCTATCTCAAGGAAGTCCAGCCAAATCCAAACCCCAACCCGGCCTTTCCTCAAGGTGTCCACTACGACTATCTCGTCGAGACGCAGGTCTTCGCCTTGTGGACCGAAGTGGATGTGCAGCTCACGGACAATCTGCGCCTGCTTGCCGGCCTACGCGGCGAGACGCACGATTACAGCTACGACACGCGCGCGCGCGCCGGCATCAATGGCCGCTTCAATGTGCCCGCAGACCGCTCTGACGATTTCAGCTTTGTCACGCCCAAGCTCGGTCTCGTCTGGGACCGGGACTGGTATAGTCTCTATGCGAACTTTGCGCGCGGCGCCCGCGCGCCGCAGGTCTCCGATCTCTACCGGTTGCAGAACCGCCAGGTCGCCGGTGAGGTTAAAGCGGAAACGCTCGACAGCCTCGAAGCCGGCGTGCGCGGGGACGCGCTGTTCGGGCACCTGGATTTCGACATTGCCGCCTATTGGATGGACAAGGAGAACTTCTTCTTCCGCGATTCCGATGGCCTGAATGTCGTTGACGGCTCCACTCGCCATGTCGGCATCGAAGCCGCCGCGACCCTGCGCATCGACGACCGTTTGAGCCTCGGCGGCAACCTCGCCTGGAGCGACCAGGAATACACGTTCGACCGCCCGGTCGTCGCCGCGCTGGAGCGGATCACCTCCGGCAACACCATCGACACTGCCCCTGAATGGCTCGGCGATGCGCGGATCGACTGGCAGGTCACGAACGCCCTCGCGCTGTCGCTGACCATGGAATATGTCGGAGAGTACTTCACCGACCCGGCCAACACGGTCACCTATCCCGGCCACACCATCTTTGGCGCGCGCGCCGGCTGGAACATCACCGACACGCTGGAAGCCTCGCTGATCCTCCGTAACCTGACGGATGAAGCCTATGCCGACCGCGCCGATGTCGCCTTCGGCAATGAGCGCTATTTCCCCGGAGAGCCGCTCAACGCGACCTTCGGCGTGACAAAAAAATTCTGAGGAGGACACACATGAAGCTCTATCACAGCCCGGCCGCGCCGAACCCCGACCGGGTGATCTATTTCCTGCGCGCCAAGGGCAAGCTGGACGCGGTGGAGCTCGAGGAAATCTCGATCATGAAGCAGGAGCACAAGCAGCCGGGCTACCGCGAGGTCTCGCCCTATGCGCAGGTGCCCGCGCTCGTGCTCGACGATGGCACCAGCATCACCGAGAGCCGCGCCATCTGCACCTATTTCGAAGGCATCTTCCCGGAGCCGAACCTGATGGGCACGGACCCGAAGGAAAAGGCCCTGATCGAAATGTGGGATCGCCGCGTCGAGATGATGTTCTTCATCCAGTTCGCCGGCTGGTTCCGCAACGCGCATCCCGCCATGGCGCCGCTCGAGGTGCCGCAAAGCCCGGAAGCCGCCGCCAAGAGCGAAAAGGCCGCGCGCAAGATGGCGGAGCGTTTCAACGAACACCTCGCCGATCACGCCTTCGTCGCGGCCGACCGGTTCACGATCGCCGACATCACCCTCTACATCACCTGCGGCTTCTGCCGCGTGATGAAGTGGGCGCCGCACAAGGAGCTGCCGAACCTCGGCCGCTGGCACGCGGAGATGACCGCGCGGGGCTTTGCGGGCTGACGCAGCCTACGCGTTCTTGATGTTCATCCCGCCATCGACCGGGATGTGCACGCCGTTGAGGAAGCTCGCCGCCGGCAGCACCAGCGACAGCGTCATGTTGGCGACCTCTTCCGGAATCCCGTACCGGCGCAGCGGCACGCGGCGCTTAGCATAGATTTCCTTGTGCTCGTCCGGAATGCCGGCGGTGATGCCGGTGGTGATCGGGCCCGGGCAGATACAGTTCACCGTGATGCCTTCGCGGCCGAGGTCTACCGCCAGCCCGCGCGTCAGGCCGATCACGCCATGCTTGGCCGCCACATAAGGCGAGTTGCCCGGCGTCGCGCCGAGACCTTCCGTGGACGCAATATTGACGATCCGCCCCCAGCCATTCTTGCGCATGTAGGGCAAGGCTGCGCGGATCGCGCGCTGGTGCGAGGTCAGCATCACGTTGATGCTCGGCCCCCAGCTGTCTTCATAGCTCTCCTCGCCGACCTGCGCCGGAATCGCAAAGCCCGCATTGTTCACGAGAATGTCCATCCCGCCGAAATGCGCCGCCGCCTCATCCACCACTCGCTTGATCGCCGCGCCGTCGCCGACATCCAGCGCCCAGCCCTTCACGTGCTTTATGCCCGCCGCCTTGATCTCCTCGACGACGATATCGACGTTCGCCTGCTTGAGGTCGGTGACGGCGACATTCGCCCCCTCGCGCGCGAACAGGTGCGCGGTCGCGCGTCCCATGCCGCTGGCGGCGCCGGTGATCAGCGCGGTCTTGCCTTTGATGGAGCGGGAAAGTTCCTGATAGGGGGGGTGGCTCATGGCAGTTTCCTTAGTTTCTTGATGGTTCCGGAAAAATTGAGACAGGGCCGGCCATCGGACGTCACGATGCCGCGCACGAAAACCAGCGACCCGCCGGCGCGCAGGGTTTCGCCGCGCGCCTCGACCAGCTCGCCTTCCTTCGCCCCGTCGAGAAATTCCGACGTGAAGGCGACCGTCAGGCCATAGCTTCCGGCCATCGCTTCATGCGCAATGGCGAACAGGGCGAAATCGGCAAAGGTCATCAGGCAGCCGCCATGTATGACCCCGGCGCCGTTCATGTGCTTGCGCGCAGCGCGGAAGGCTGAAATGCCTTTTCCGTCCTCGACCCTGTAATAGAACGGCCCGGCCGTCTCGTGCTCGAAAGGCTCGTCTTTCCAGGTCGTCCAACCCGCGAATTCGCCCGTCGTCTCGATTGTGGCCGGCATGGCGTCCCCTCTGTTCTCTGGCTGCGGCAACCATACCCTTACGGCCCCCTTCGACAAGCGTGCCGTTGCGGCATAAAGTGCGCCTGAAAACAGACCCCCGGGAGACGAAACGCATGGCCTTTGACGCCGAAACCCGCGCCGCGCTGATCGAACAGGTGCGCCGCTTCGTGACCGAGACCTGCGTGCCCGTCGAGGCCCAGGTCGGCGAGGAAGACGCCGTCCCGCAGCACGTCATCGACGAGATGAAGGCCCTCGGCCTGTTCGGCATTGCCGTACCGGAAGAGTATGGCGGCCTCGACCTCGACATGGAAACCGAATGCCTCGTCGCTTTCGAACTCGGCAAGACCTCGCCTGCCTTCCGCTCCGTCGCCGGCACCAACATCGGCATCGGCAGCCAGGCGCTCATCCTGTTCGGCACGCAGGCGCAAAAATCCAAATGGCTGCCCGGCATCGCCTCGGGCGACCTGATCGCCAGTTTCGCCCTGACCGAGCCCGAAGCCGGCTCCGACGCCGCCGGCCTGAAAACCAAAGCCACGCGCGACGGCGACCATTACATCCTCAACGGCACCAAGCGCTACATCACGAACGCCAACAAGGCGGACCTCTTCACCGTCATGGCACGGACGAATCCGAACGAGCCTGGCGCCAAGGGCGTCTCGGCCTTCATCGTCGAGCGCGGCACGCCCGGCCTCTCGGTCGGCACGCCCGAGAAGAAGATGGGCCAGCAGGGCGCCCATATCTGCGACGTGATCTTCGAGAACGCCCGCGTGCCGGCGGAGAACCTGATCGCGAAAGAGGGCGAAGGCTTCAAGGTCGCGATGAGCGTGCTGGACAAGGGCAGGCTGCACATTTCGGCGGTGGCCACCGGCGTCTCCAAACGCCTGATCCGCGAGATGGTGAACTATGCGCTGGAGCGCAAACAGTTCGGCAAGCCGATCTTCGAGCACCAGATGATCCAGTCGATGATCGCCGACAGCCAGGCTGAAACCTACGCCGCCGAGTGCATGATCCTCGACGCCGCCCGCCGCCGCGATGCCGGCGAGGACGTCACGATGCTGGCCTCCTCCGCCAAGCTGTTCGCCACCGAAGCCTGCGGCCGCGTCGCTGACCGCGCGGTGCAGGTCTTCGGCGGCGCCGGCTACGTCACCGATTACGGGATCGAGCGCTTCTACCGCGACGTCCGCATCTTCCGCCTCTACGAAGGCACCAGCCAGATCCAGCAGATCATCATCGCCCGCGAACTCGCCCGGGCCGCCAAAGCAGGAAACCTCTGATGTTCGACCACGACCCCACAGACCCGCACGAAGTCGGCCTGAACGCAGACCGCCTCGCGGCGATGCCCGCCTACTTCAAGACCAATTATATCGACACCGGCAAGGTGCCCTGCATGGGCCTGCTGGTCTCGCGCGGCGGCGAGATCGCCCATGAAAGCTATACCGGCTCGACCGAGATGGGCGGCAAGGAGCCCATCAGTGCCGAAACGATCTTCCGCATCTATTCGATGACGAAGCCGATCACGACGCTCGCCATCATGATGCTGCTCGAGGAGTGCAAGATCCGGCTCGACCATCCGGTCAGCCGCTACATCCCTGAGTACAAGAACGCGATGGTCTGGGATGGCGGCACAGCGGCCGCGCCGAAACTGCGCAAGCCCGACCGCGAGATGACCGTGCTCGATCTCGTCACCCATACTTCCGGCCTCACCTACGGCTTCCTGTTCCAGGACGAGACCGACGAAATCTACCGCAACAGCAAGGTCGGTCACCCGAAGGACACGCTACAGGACATGGCCCGCCAGATTGGCCAGCTGCCGCTGGCCTTCTCTCCGGGTACGGAATGGCGCTACAGCCACTCCATCGACGTGCTCGGCGCCCTCGTGGAGATCATCTCCGGCCAGCCGCTGGATGAGTTCTTCCGTGAACGCATCTTCGGCCCGCTCGGCATGGATGACACTGACTTCTGGGTGCCGCCCGAGAAGATCCACCGCCTGATGGCCTGCTACCAGAAAGACGCCAAGACCGGCGAGACGACGCTGGCCGATCCGGCCGGCGCCGCCTCGAAACTCTACGCGAAGCGCCCGAACCTGCTCAACGCGGGCGGCGGTCTCGCCTCCACGATGCGCGATTATCACCGCTTCGCCCTGATGCTGATGCGCGGCGGCACGCTCGACGGCGCCCGCATCATCAGCCCCAAGACCTGGGAGTTCATGCGCCAGAACCACCTGCCGGATAACCAAACCATGCGCGGCATGGGCCGCTCGGCCTTCACCGAAGTCATGGCCGACGGTGTCGGCTTCGGCCTCGGCGGCTCGGTCGTCACCGACATCGTGCAGACCCGCCAGCCCGGCAGCGACGGCACCTTCAGCTGGGGCGGCCTCGCTTCGACCTTCTTCTGGATCGACCCCGAAGAAGAACTGATCGCCATCCAGGCGACGCAGCTGATGCCCTCCTCGACCTATCCGATGCGCATGCAGTTCCAGCAGCTCGTCTACGCGGCCATCGACTGGTGAGTGACGCGCCGAAGAACCCCGTCCGCGACGCGATCCTTGAGCTGACCGCCGCCAGGGGCGCCGGCAAGACGATCACGCCGGAAGACGCCGCCAAGGCTGTCAGCCCGGAGAACTTCGTGCGTGTACTGAAGGATGTCCGCGCCGAGGCCATCCGCCTGCACAAGGCGGGCATGATAGCGATCTACCGGAAAGGCAAGCCGGTCGAGAACCCGGATACGTTCAAGGGTGTCTACCGGCTGGGCCTGCCGGCCGCATAGAGAATGGCCAAACCGCCAGACCCCTTCCACGAATTCGTGGCCGAACTCTTCGGTCCCATGGGCCCCGTCAGCATACGGCGCATGTTCGGCGGCGCCGGCGTGTTCCGTGACGGCCTGATGTTCGCGCTGCTCGGGGATGACACGGTCTACCTGAAAACCGACGCCCAGCTGCGTGCCGACCTCGAAGCCGAAGGCAGCGCCGCCTTCATCTGGACCAAGCCCAGCACCGGCGAAGAGATCGACATGGGCTATGTCAGCCTGCCATCCTCGGCGATGGACGATCCCGATGAAGCGAGCAGCTGGGCACGGCGCGCGCTCGCCGTGGCGAAAGCGAAAGCTGCGGCGAAGCCCGTGCCGAAACCAAAGAGTCCGCGCTGACGCGCATCAAGCAGGTCAAGCTCATCCCGAGCGAAGTCGAAGGATGGGCCAAGCCGAGCCGTCCTCTCCCCGGGCCGCATGTGGCGATAAGTGAAACTGAGTCTAAGCCACCGCCGGCCGCTTCACCGGCTGGTCCAGCGAGAAGGCATAATCCGTGGAACCGTGCTGGCGCAGGTGCTGCAGCCGCTGCCAGCCATCCTCGAGCGTGAAGCGTTCGCCCTTCGGCGCCCACCACATGACGAAACCTGGCCCGTCGCTGCGGTCGATCTCGCCCGCGAGCCGGCGCATGCCCGGCGGGTGGGTGCGGCCATTGTGGCTGAACGCCTTCAGGTCTTCCATCGAACGCCAGATGGCGAGCGTGGAAATATCCGGCGCGCGCCATTCCGGCGGGTAAGGAAATGCATTGGTGAACCCGCGCCAGCTGCCATCCGGGCAGCGCAGGCCGTGATCATGGTGGATCAGGCCTTCGAACGCGTCGCCATCCTTGAAAATGCGCGGCAGCAACGAGACAAAAACCTGAACGAATTCATTGCTGAAGTCGAACTTGCCCAGCGGGCGGGCGCAGTTGAAGTGTACAAGCCTGTAGTCCATTGCGCCCAATCCGGTTTTCCATCCGAAGTTAGACTTAGAGCGAAATGAGTTTCGTAATCTTTAAGGGAAAGAGATTTCCGCAGTTCAATCTGGGGTTACTTTCCCTTGAACACGGCCGGGCGCTTCTGGAGGAAGGCGGAAACGCCTTCGCGGAAGTCTTCCGTGCGGCCCGCATCGCGCTGGGCGACCCGTTCGTTATGCAGCGCGGCGCCGAAATCGTCGTCGCACGCGTCCCAGATGCACTGGCGTGCCAGCGACAGGGCCACGGTCGGCCCGGTTGCCAGTTTCTGCGCAAATTCCTTCGCCGTCTCCATCAGCTTGGCATCGTCCACGACGCGGTTGACGAGGCCCCATTGCAGTGCCGTTTCGGCGGGCAGTTTTTCACCCAGAAGTGCCATTTCCATGGCGCGCACGCGGCCGATGGTCTTGGCCAGAAGGTAACTCGAGCCGCCATCCGGCACGAGGCCGATTCGGCGGAAGGCCTGCAGGAAGTAGGCGCTCTTGCCAGCGATCACCAGATCGCCCATCAGGCCGATCGCGCAGCCGACTCCGGCCGCCGCGCCGTTCACCGCGGTGATCACCGGATGCGGGTGTTCGCGGATCGCCGTAACCAGCGGATTGTAGAACGCGTCCAGCGCCTTGCCGGCGTCCGGCGGCGAATCGGGATGCGCCAGCGCCGGGCCGGAACCCATGCCGCCGAGGTTCGCGCCGGAGCAGAAGCCGCGCCCCTTGCCGGTCAGGATCGTGCAGCGCGCTTCCTTTGCGGCAACCTCGAAAGCGTGCAGCAGCTCGATGGCGGTATCGACCCCGCAGGCGTTCAGCGTCTTGTCGTCGTCGAAGGCGATGATCGCGATATCGCCGTCGCGCTCGTAGGAAATCTTCTCGTACTTGGCCATCGCTGACGCTCCCTTGTGATCGTTTCTGCGCGAATTAAACCGATTGCTCCGGCCACGAAAAGCCTCACGCGGGGGCAAGCCTTTCACTCCCCCATGGCGCAAACGCTGAACGCAAGCTACAGTGTTCACAACGGAAAACGCCCCAGCGGCACCTCAACTTCGGAGAACTCCAATGGCCCTCGATGGTACCCCCGGCACTGGCATGCGCGCACTTCTTGACCGGCAGAAAGCGGCCCACCTGCGCGATGGCGCGCCGACCCTCGCCAAGCGGATCGAATGGCTCGACAAGTCGATCGACCTTCTGGCCATGCACGGCGACGCGCTCAACGACGCGATGGCGAAAGATTTCGGCCACCGCTCCAAGGACCAGTCGAACCTCACCGACATCGCCGGCTCCATCGGCGCGCTGAAGCACGCCAAGAAGCATGCCGCCAAATGGATGCAGCCGGAAAAGCGCAAGGTCGAGTTCCCGCTCGGCCTGCTCGGCTCGAAGGCCGAACTCCAGTACCAGCCGAAAGGCGTCATCGGCGTCATCAGCCCCTGGAACTTCCCGGTCAACCTGACCTTCACGCCGCTCGCCGGCGTCTTCGCGGCCGGCAACCGCTGCATGATCAAGCCGTCGGAATTCACCGAGGCGACGTCCGAGCTGATGAAGCAGCTCTTCGCAAAATACTACACCGCTGAAGAAGTCGTCGTCGTCACCGGCGGCCCGGACATCGGCGCCGAGTTCACCAAGCTGCCGTTCGACCATATCCTCTTCACCGGCGCGACCTCGGTCGCCCACCACGTGATGCGCGCCGCCGCGGACAACCTCGTGCCGCTGACGCTCGAACTCGGCGGCAAGAGCCCGGTCATCCTCGGCCGCTCCGCCGACATGCAGAAAGCCGCCAGCCGCATCATGGCCGGCAAGACGCTGAACGCCGGCCAGATCTGCCTCGCGCCGGACTATGCCTTCGTTCCGAAGGACAAGACGCAGGAATTCGTCGGCGCCGCCACCCGCGCCATCGAGACGATGTATCCCACCGGCCTGAAGGACAATGACGACTACACCTCGGTCGTGAACCAGCGCCACTTCGACCGTATCCAGGGCTATATCGAAGACGCCCGCACCAAAGGCGCCGAAGTCATCACGCTGAACCCGAAGTCGGAAAACTTCGCCCAGCAGCCCCACCACAAGATCCCGCCGACGCTGATCATCGATCCGACCGACGACATGAAAGTCATGCAGGACGAGATCTTCGGCCCCATCCTGCCAGTCAAATCCTACAATGATGCCAAGGACGCCGTCGCCTATATCAACGCCCATCCGCGCCCGCTCGGCCTCTACTATTTTGGCGACGATGCCGCCGAGAAAGACCTTGTCCTGAACAACACGACCTCGGGCGGCGTAACCGTCAATGACGTGATCTTCCACGTCGCGCAGGAAGACCTGCCGTTCGGCGGCGTCGGCCCGTCCGGCATGGGCGCCTATCACGGCCGCGACGGCTTCCTCGAGTTCAGCCACAAGAAGGCGATCTACACGCAGACCAACAACGAGATCCTCGCCATGATGCGTCCGCCCTACGGCGACAAGTTCCGGGCACAGGTCAAAGGCCGCATGAAGAAGTAATCCGTGAACGTATGAATCAGAGGGGCCCTCCCCCGGGGGAGAGGCCCCTCTTTATTCTTCAGCCGCCCTCGGGCGGCTCCCACAGCTCGATCGGGTTGCCTTCCGGGTCATGCACGCGAGCAAATTTTCCGGTCTCCGGCGTGTCCCATTCGGCGCGGGTCTCGGCCGCGATGCCGGCGGCGCGGGACGGAAGTCAATCCCGGTGTGCGACCGGCCAATAGTCCGGGCAGGCGGGCAAGCCGCGGTCATGAAAAAAGCCCACCCTGACCGGCGTCAGGATGGGCTTCATTTCGGGTCCGGGTGATCCGGCGATCAGCGCTTCTTGAGGAAGGACGGAACGTCCGATCCGAAGCCTTTGACCTTGTCAGGCGCCGGCTCGAGGATCAGGTCGTCGTCCTTGCGTTTGAAATCGCGGGACGGGCGCTCGCGCTTGTCGCTGACGCGGTCGGTCCGCTCGGTGCGTTCCATGCGCGGCTGTTCCGGGCGCTCGGCGCGGTCGGTGCGCGGCTTGTCACCGCGTTCCCGGCGCTTGTCGCCGCGCGGGCCGCGCTCACGCTTCGGCGCTTCCTCGCGCACGACCGGCGCTTCGGCCACCGCATCCGCAGTCACAAAAGTTTCAGTCGCCACAGCCTCGATAGCGGCAGGCGCGTCCACGCTCTCCTCGCGGCGGCGCGGGCCACGGTCACGGCTCTCGCCGCGCTCGCTGCGTCCCCGCGGGCCGCGGTCGCGGTCCCGGTCACGTCCGCCCCGGCCACCCGGCCGGTCGCGTTTTTCTTCCGGCGGAAGGCTCGCCAGCTCGTCCAGCAGGCCGTCCGGCATGAAGTCCTTCACGTCCTGCTTGATCATCTTCAGCACGAAGCCCCAGGACTTGTCGTCCGCCGGTGAGACCAGCGTGAAGCTCTGGCCCGAGCGTCCCGCCCGGCCGGTACGGCCGATGCGGTGGATATAGTCTTCATCCTTGGGCGGAGGACCGAAGTTGAACACCTGGCCGACATCCGGAATGTCGAGACCGCGCGCGGCAACATCCGACGCCACCAGCAGCTTCAGCGAACCGTCGCGGAAGCGTTGCAGCGTCTCGGTGCGCACGGACTGGGGCAGGTCGCCGTGGATCGGCGCGGCGTCATGGCCATGCTTGGTCAGCGAGGCGGCCACCACATCGACTTCGACCTTGCGGTTGCAGAACACGATGCCGTTCTTCACGTCGCAGGCTTCGATCACGCGGCGCAGCGCCGTGCGGCGGGCCTTGCCATCGTTCGTGGGCAGATGAACCACGTGCTGGGTGATCGTCTGCGCCGCATCGGTCGGACGCGTCACTTCGATCTTCTTGGGATCTTTCTGGAACGTCTTCGCAAGGCGCTGGATGTCGGTCGGGAAGGTTGCCGAGAACAGCAGCGTTTGGCGGCTCGCCGGCAGCTTGGAGCATATCTTCTCGATGTCCGGGATGAAGCCCATGTCGAGCATCCGGTCTGCTTCGTCGATGATCAGCGTCTCGACGCCCATAAGCAGCATCTTGCCGCGGTCGAACTGGTCCATCAGGCGGCCAGGGGTCGCGATCAGCACATCGACGCCGCGCTGAAGCAGCGCTTCCTGGTCCTTGAAGCTGACGCCGCCGATCAGCAGCGCCATCGTGAGTTTGAGGTACTTGCCATACTTCTCGAAGTTCTCGGCGACCTGCGCGGCCAGTTCGCGCGTCGGGCAGAGGATCAGGCAGCGCGGCATGCGCGCCCGGGCCCGGCCGGTGGAGAGGCGCTGGATCATCGGCAGCACGAAGGCCGCCGTCTTGCCGGTGCCGGTTTGGGCAATGCCGGTCACGTCGCCGCCCATCAGGATGTGCGGAATGGCTTCGCGCTGGATGGGGGTGGGAATGGTATAGCCGGATTCAAGAACGGCTTTGAGGATGTTTTCGGCGAGGCCGAATTCCGCGAATGTGGTCTCAGTCAAGGGTAGTGTCTCCGGGATGTCTGGTTGATTTGCCTGGCCGCCCGAATTGGCGGCGCGCGTCCTGCGTCTTTCCGGTCCCAATGACCTGAAGAGCTGCAGCCGGGCGAATCCCATGCCCGGAACATGCGGCGCCCTTACTGCATTTTTTGCAGGCCGTATAGCCCGGGCGTGCCGCGAAAGCTGCTTTGTGCCGTGAAAGCAGGGTGTCAGCCCTTGCAAGCGGGACAAATCTGGCGCTTCCTGAGGTGCCGGTCGCAACTGGCGAGGTGGGGACCTATGTCGGAAATCTTTGTATCCTATAACCGGGAAGACCTGAAAGTCGCCCAGTCGATCGTCGACGGGCTGACGGCCGAAGGCTTCAATGTCTGGATGGACCAGAACCTCCAGGCCGGCGAAAACTATGACGAGATCACCGAGGACCGCCTGCACAAGGCGCGCGCCGTGGTCGTGCTCTGGTCCAGCCGCTCGGTGAAATCCCGCTGGGTGCGCGCCGAGGCCACGATCGGCGCCCGCAAGAACACGCTCGTGCCCCTGATGATCGAGGAATGCGACCGCCCGGTCATGTTCGAACTGATCCAGACGACCGACCTGTCGAAATGGCAGGGCGACCGCAACGATCCCGCCTGGCTCGCCTTCATCGAAGTGATCAAGAAACGCCTCGCCGCCGCGCCCACGCCGTCCAAGGGCAGCGAAAGCCGGGGCGGCCGGCCCGCCGCCGAGAAGGCCCGCAAGCGCGTCAAGCCGCCGAAACAGAAACAACGCTCCGGCGGCCTGGTCACCGCCGTGATGCTCACTTTCATTTTCGGCATGGTCAGCGCGGCCGGCATCTACGTCCTGCGCCCGGACCTCGTCGCGCCCGTCCTGACGCAGCTCTCCGCGCTCGCGGCGCCCGAAGCGGCCGAGGCCGAGCCGGCCGCCGCCACCCTCGCAGCCGGGATCACTCCTCCGCCTGCGGAGGAAGTAGCGCCGGAGCCCGTAACGGAGCCGGTTATCGAGACGCCCGCCGAGCCCGTCCTCGCGACCTTCCGCGAATGCGACATGTGCCCGGACATGATCTCCATTCCCGGCGGCACCTTCCTGATGGGCGCGCCGGAAGAGGAACTCGCCCGCAATGCCTGGGAAGGCCCGCAGCGCAAGGTCGCCATGGCGCCCTTCGCGATCAGCCAGACCGAGGTCACCTATGACCAGTGGGATGCTTGCGTCGCCGATGGCGGCTGCGGCGCCTACACGCCGCCCGCAGGCACAAAGGGCCGCGGCCTCCAGCCGGTCGCCAAGGTCTCGTGGAAAGACGCGCAGGCCTACACCGCCTGGCTGACGAAAAAGACCGGCCGGCCTTATCGTCTGCCGTCCGAGGCCGAATGGGAATTCACGGCCCGCGCTGGCACCACAACGCCTTTCTGGTGGGGTCCGCTGTTCGAAGCCGACAAGGCCGCCACCGGCACCGAGCCGCATGCCGTCGACACGCTGCCCGCCAACGCGCTCGGCCTCGCGGGCGTCTCCGGCAATGTGCGTGAATGGGTGCAGGACTGCTACGTCAACACCTTCGCCAACGCCCCGCTCGATGGCCGCGCGGTGGAAGTGGCGGCCTGCAAGCTGCGCGTCGTGCGCGGCGGCTCTTACAAGTCAACGCCGGCTGAGCTGCGCATCGCCGCCCGCGCCCGCCTCGACAGCGCCTCCCGCGACGACCTCACCGGCTTCCGCGTCGCCGCGCAGCCGTAAGCGTCGCTTCAGGGCTGCAGGCTGCGATAGTTCAGAATGTCCTGATGCAGATCATCCAGCACGCGCTTGGATCGTCCCCAGTCTGACGACTGTCCTTCGAACACCACCGCGCTGGATACCAGCGTGCCCTCCGGCCGGCGCTCCAGCGTCATCGACAGCTTGCCTGTCCAGGTCGTCATGCTGGACGGGATCGCCGCCTGCACCACGCAGCCATCGGTCCCCTCGTGCACCGCCACCAGGGTCTGGTTCCGGCTCGACAGCGAGCATAGGATCGCCGCCAGCACGCGCCCATACGACGTCGCGTAGCCGTTCTTCGCATCCTTGCCGGTCTTGACGCCCATCTTGGCATACAGCGGCGCGGCGACCTCTGCGATCAGCTTGATCGGCACGCCGCCCGAGCCGGAGGCATCGAGGATCGGCTGGGCCAGTTTCATGAACTCGTCGGCCGACATCCCGGCCTTGCTCGCCTTCGCGGCGTCGGCGATCAGCGCCTTCACTTCGGGGTGGCCCAGCACGACGCGGTAGTTCGTCGTCTCGCGCCAGTCCTCGCCGGTCCAGGGCTGGGCGGGCTCCGGCGCGGCCACAGGCTCGCTCACCGCCGCCATCAGCCCCATCACCGGCGCCGCCTCGCGCACCAGCCGCGTTCCGCAGCCGGCACAGAAAACATGCTCAGGCGCCGCCGCCTTGCCGCACTGGGTACAAAACATCGGGCACTCCCCTCTCCACACCGGAGAGGGGAATCTAGAGCGGCGTTCCGAAAAGTGGAACCCGGTTTTCGGTAAAGCGCCGCGACCCGGCAAAAAGCGGCGTTCCGGAAAGTGGAACCCCGGTTTTCTCGATTAAGCCCGTTCAGGCGCCCGCGTCAGCCAGGTTCTGGTTGGCGAAGTCCCAGTTCACGAGGCTGTTCAGGAACGTGTCGATGTAATCCGGGCGGCGGTTCTGGTAATCGATGTAATAGGCGTGTTCCCACACATCCATCGTCAGCAGCGGCGTCGTGCCGGCTTCGGTCAGCGGCGTCTCGGCGTTCGGCGTCTTGCTGATCACCAGCTTGCCGCCCTTGTAGCTCAGCCAGGCCCAGCCCGATCCGAACTGCGTCGCGCCGGCGGCCTTGAACTCCTTTACAAAATTGTCATAGCCGCCGAGGTCGCGCTCGATCAGGTCGGCCACCTTGCCATGCGGCTTGCCGCCGCCACCGGGCTTCATCGAGTGCCAGTAGAACGTGTGGTTCCACACCTGCGCGGAGTTGTTGAAGATGCCGGCCTTGGCTTTGTCGCCGGCCGAATCCTTGATCACCGCTTCCAGCGAGGCATTCTCGTGCGGCGTTCCGGCCAGCAGGCCGTTGAGGTTGGTCACATAGGCCTGGTGGTGCTTGCCGTAGTGGAAATTCAGCGTCTCTTCGGAGATGTGCGGGGCAAGGGCCGTGCGGGCGTACGGCAGTTCGGGCAGGGTGAAGGCCATGGGGAAACGTCCTCTATTGCAGCTTTGATGTCTTTCGCTTCGCAGCGGTTTGGCACATATGGGGTTCATGTCAAACGAGACCAGACCCCTGACAAAGACTCCTTGGGCCGAGATCGACAAGCGCGTCCGCCGCGTCGACGAGGACCGCTGGATTTCCAGCCGTTTCGCCCCGGCCGAGCAGCGCCGCGCCCTCACCGCGCTCTATGCCCTGAACTATGAACTCGTGCGCGTGCAGGAAGTCGTCAGCGAGGAAACCCTCGGCCTCATCCGCTTCCAGTGGTGGCGCGAAGCCATCGGGGAAATCGAGGCCGGCAAGGCCCCGCGCGGCCATGATGTCTGCCTCGCCATCGCGGAAGAAACTGCCGAAGGCCGCCTGAAGCCGGGCGCGCTGCAGAAACTTGTCGACGGCTACCAGACCGCCTTCGTCGAGCAGGACCGCACCAAGGAGCCCGAAGCCTGGGTCGCGCTCGCCGCCGCCAACATCCTCATCCCGGTCCACAACTGGGCCGAGGAAATCCGCTCGGTCTCCGCCGCCTACGCCGCCGTGCGCCGCAAGTCCGGCCACGCCTTCGGCCCGCACGTGCCGCCGGCCCCGAAACCGCTTCGCCCGGCCATCGCCCATTTCCGCCTGCGCAAACTCTACTGCGAAGGCAAGGCGCCCAACCCGATCTCCAAACGCTTCTCGATCATGAAAGCGATGAACACCGGCGAGGTGTGAGCGCAGCCTCCGCCGGCAGCGAGAACGAATGATAAAGAAATGATACGGCGTGATAAAAAGCGATAAAGACTGAGAAAAATTCGCCATCCAAACGACATGGCTTGTCGCAAGGATGAAGCAGGATTAAGAGGCCGGCACAGGGGTGGCGCCGCGAAGGCCAGCAACTTGCGCCTACAAGAACGCGCCTTCTGGAAAAATAAAATCCAGCGCTTCCAAGCCCGTGTAAAAAACTTCCCGTTTCCTTCCGCCACACCTCCGCCCACGGAGGTATACTGCCTGCATGATTTCACTTCTGGAAACTTCCGAACAACAACCTGCCAACCTCTGCTGCGCCCAGCCGCACCGGCTGCACGGAACCAACGCGCACACGAACGCGTTGGTGATCCTGAACCCCAAGGATCCCCCGCATGAAACGCATCTACCTTCTGCCCCTGGCCCTTCTGGCCCTCGCAGCCTGCGCCTCCGAAGACACGGCCCCCGTGTCCACCGGCTTCGGCCCGTCGCCGCAGTTGCCAGCCGTCGAGAAATCCCTGCTGCCCACCGTCAAGGTCGCCACCGCTGAAATCTGGCCGGAGGGTCAGATGCCCACGCCGGCGGCAGGCTACACCGTGACGGAATTCGCGCGCGATCTCGACCATCCGCGCTGGCTCTACGAACTCCCGAACGGCGACATCCTGGTCGCCGAATCCAACGCCCCGCCCAAGGAAGAGGACAATGGCGGCATCCGCGGCTTCTTCATGAAGCGCGCCATGGCCAAGGCCGGCGCCGGCGTGCCCAGCGCCAACCGCATCACCCTGCTGCGCGACGCCGATGGGAACGGCATCGCCGAAGTGAAAACCGAGTACATGACCGGCCTCATGTCGCCCTTGGGCATGACATTGCTGGGCGACACGCTCTACATCGCCAACGCTGACGGCATCGTCCGTGTACCCTATGTAACCGGCGAGACGGCCAACACGGCCACGCCGGAGCCCTTCTACCTGCTGCCGGGCGGGCCGATCAACCACCACTGGACCAAGAACATCGTCGCCAATGCAGACGGCTCGAAACTCTACGCCGCCGTCGGCTCCAACAGCAATATCACCGAGAACGGCATGGAGGCTGAAACCGGCCGCGCCGCCATCTGGGAGATCGATGTCGCCACCGCCAAGGGCCGCCTCTTCGCCACCGGCCTGCGCAATCCCGTCGGCATGGACTTTGCCGCAGATGGCACGCTGTACACCGTCGTCAACGAGCGCGACGAGCTCGGCAATAATCTGGTCCCGGACTATCTCACCTCGGTGAAAGACGGTGCCTTCTACGGTTGGCCCTACAGCTATTACGGGCAGACCGTGGATACGCGCGTCGAGCCGTCAGATCCGGAACTCGTCGCCCGCGCCATCGCGCCGGACTATGCCCTCGGCGCCCACACCGCGTCGCTCGGCCTTGATGTGACGGACGGTAAATCACCCGGCATGGCCACCGCCTTTGGCTCCGGCGCCTTCATCGGCCAGCACGGGTCCTGGAACCGTGATCCGCGCAGCGGCTACGAAGTGATCTTCGTACCGTTCGGTGCCAGCGGACCGGAAGGCGAGCCGCAAAAAGTCCTCACCGGCTTCCTGCAGGGCGACCTCGCGCGCGGCCGCCCGGTCGGCGTGAAACTCGATCAGCGCGGCGGCCTGCTCGTCGCCGATGATGTCGGCAACCGCGTCTGGCGTGTGACGAAAGAGTAGAGGTCTATTCCGCCGCGACGAGGACTTCGCCCGCGAGCCACGCGTCGAAATCCTCCAGCGCACGGATGGCCTGCGCCATCTTTTTGGACTTGCCCTTGTCCTTGCCGCGCAAGCGTTTGCCATCCGGCCCGGTCTTCGAATAGTCCTCGATGTCCGGGAACAGGCCGAAGTTCACGTTCATCGGCTGGAACGTTTGTCCCGCCGCAAGGTGGCCGCCGGTGATGTGGTTCACCAGCGCGCCCATAGCGGTCGTCGCCGGCGGCGGCGCCAGAGTCCGGCCCAGCCGTTCGGCCGCCGCCATCCGCCCGGCGAGCAATCCCATCGCCGCGCTTTCGACATAGCCTTCAACGCCGGTCACCTGGCCCGCAAAGCGCAGGCGCGGCATCGTCTTCATACGGAGTTGCCGGTCCAGCAGCTTGGGCGAGTTCAGGAACGTATTGCGATGGATACCGCCAAGCCGGGCAAATTCTGCATTCTCGAGGCCCGGGATCATCCGGAAAACGTCCGTTTGCGCGCCATGTTTCAGCTTGGTCTGGAAGCCGACCATGTTCCACAGCGTGCCCAGCGCATTGTCCTGCCGCAGCTGCACGACCGCATGCGCCTTGACGGTGGGATTGTGCGCATTGGTCAGGCCAATCGGTTTCATCGGCCCGAAACGAAGCGTCTCACGCCCCCGCTCGGCCATCACTTCGATCGGCAGGCAGCCTTCGAAATAGGGCGTGTTCTTTTCCCAGTCCTTGAATTCGGTCTTCGGCGCAGCGATCAGTGCGTCGAGGAAGCGGTTATACTCTTCCTCCGTCATCGGACAATTGATGTAGGCCGCCGTATCGCCCCCCGGACCCGCCTTGTCATACCGGCTCTGGCGCCAGGCCTTGCTCATGTCGACGGTGTCGACATACACGATCGGCGCAATCGCATCGAAGAAGGCAAGGTCGGTCTCGCCGGTATGCGCACGCACCGCCTCGGCCAGCGCGATGGAGGTCAGCGGCCCGGTCGCGACAATCACCGAGTCCCAGTCTTCCGGCGGGATCCCGCCGATTTCCTCGCGCACGATCGTCACCAGCGGATGCGCTTCCAGCTTCGCGGTCACCGCTTCGGCAAAGCCCTCGCGGTCCACCGCCAGCGCGCTGCCGGCCGGCACCTGGTGCACCTTCGCCGTGGAAATGATCAGCCCGTTCGCGCGCCGCATTTCCTCGTGCAGCACGCCGACGGCGTTGCTCGTATGGTCATCGGAACGGAACGAATTGGAACACACAAGCTCGGCCAGCTTGTCGGTCTGGTGGGCCTCGGTGCCGCGGGTTCCGCGCATTTCGTGCAGGATCACCGGCACACCGGCCTGCGCGATCTGCCAGCTGGCTTCGGAGCCGGCCATGCCGCCGCCGATCACATGAATGGGTTTCAGGGTCATGGCCGGGACATGGGGCCGGGCGGGCGGGCGCGTCAAGATGGCGTTTGCCCCCGGGGCCTGCGCGTCATACCTGTCGGCCCCATGACGGCGAAGATCTCGGCACGCAACCTCGTGAAGGAAGGCTGGCAGCAAGGCCTCGCCGCGCTGGGTCCCAACCTGCGCTGGCTCGGCCTGTTCGCGCTTGCGGGCGGCCTCTACAGCGCCAGCCTCCGGCTCGACGGCAACATCGCCGCGCCGTTTGCCATGGCCATCGCCACCTTCGGCGCCGGCATCCAGCTCTCGCGCGGCCTTTACCGGAGCCTGATCGGCCCGCGACCGGGCGGCTTCCTCGCGCTCTCGCATGCCAATCTCGCGGTCTATCTGGCCTTTCTCTTCTTCGGCTTCTTCATCGGCTTCTTCCTGCTGATCCTGCCGGGAATCCTGATCGAGGCGCAGGGAATGTACCAGCTCGGCGCCGACGCCGCCCCGGAACTCGTCCAGCAGGCCTTCCTCGAAATGCTGCCGACACCCTATGGCGTCTTCTACCTGATCGTCGCCGCCGCCGGTTTTGCCGTCCTCGCCTATTTCGCCCTGCGCCTCACGCTCTACGGCGCTGCCACCATCGACCGGGGCAAGGCGCATGTCTTCCAGACCTTCCCCTGGACCAAGGCGCACCTGAAGCCGCTCGCCGCCGCCGCGCTCGCAACCCATGCCGCGCCTTTTGCGGCGGGTCTTGCCGCGAACGCGGCGCTGCGGACCGTGCTGCCGGATACGGCGATTGGCCACGCGATCGAAGGCGCCGCGGGCATCCTGTTGTTCGCGCCGTTCCTGCTGGCCGGGCACGGCATGGCGGCGGCCGCGTACCGGCGGATGCGGCCGGAAGCGGCCGGCCCGCCCGCCGTCTCCGGTTGATCGGCGGGCCCGAACGCGGCTAGGCTCACCTCCAGCATAGGGAGGAACGCTGCATGATCCGGGGTTTCACCTTCGAGCGCGCGCTTAGCTGGCCGTTCACGGCGCCGCATGTCGCCAGCTTCCCGTGGATCTTCGGCCTCGCCTACGCGCTTGTATTCATGGCGGTGTCCGGCGCAGTGGTCTTGCTGGCGGCAGACGACTTCACCGCCCTGTTTGCGGCGATGGAAGCAGTCGAAGGCAGTACAAATCCGGATGCTGGCTTCGATATCCTGTTCGGCGGCCTCGCCCGTCTGATCCCCTGGATGGTGCTCAGCGGACTGGCCAGCTGGATGATCTGGGCGATGTTCGAGACCGCCTCGCAGCGCCGCTATATCCGGGGCGAGGCCTTCTCGCTCGGCTTCGGCGCGGACGAGGCGCGGATGATGGTGGTCGGCCTGCTCTGGGGGCTGATCGGATTTGCGCTGATCGCCGTGCCGATCCTGCTGATCATGTGGTCGGCGCTGGCGGCGGTGTTCGCAGGCGCCGAAGGGATGACGGACGCCGAAGTGGGCGAGCGAATCCTCGGCCCGATGTTCGGGGCGATGGGCCTGTCGGTGCTGGTCTTCCCCGTTTATGTTTTCCTCGCGACCCGGCTGGCGCCCTGTTTCGGCCTGACCGTCCGGGAAAGGAAGATCCGTTTCTTCGATGCCTGGAATGTCTCGCGCGGGCGGTTCTGGCCGATCCTCGGGGCCTATGTCATCCTTGCCATCGCCGGCAGCATCCTCGGCCAGGTGATCACCGGCATCGCGCAGATGATCATCATGCCCGCCACGATGGATCTTGCCAACGCCGCCGATCAAGGGGCCGATATGCGCGGCCTGATCCTTTCGCCCGCATTCCTGGTGCCGATGGGAGCCTATCTCTTCATCGTCCTTTACGTGCAGGGCGTGCTGCAGCATGCCGTGGGCGGGCCCGCGGCCTTCGCCGTGCGCCACGATCCGCGCGGCGGTATCGAGGAAGAAAGCCAGATCGAAGCGTTCAACTGAGACACGGGACCCGCGCATGACCGCAGACAGCATCAGCCTGAAAGGCGCAACGACCCACTTTCTGCACACGGAAGGTCCGCGCGGCTTCCTCTTGCGGTTCGCGCTGGTCTACGCAGTGGTGACGCTGGTGCTGCAGGTCGTCGGTGTCTGGACGCAGGCCCCGGTCTACGAGATTTACCTGCGCGCCATCGTCCAGAATGACGGCGACATCACGCCCTACACGGACGAGCTGTCAGCCCAGTCCTTCCGGGCCAATATCGGATCGCTGATCCTGCTGCCGTTCAGCCTGGCGCTGTGGGTTCTTTTCGAGGCGGCGAGCCAGCGGCGATACCTGCGCGCCGAAGGCTTCAGCCTGAAGCTCGGCGCCGATGAAGGCCGCCTTGCTGTTGTCGGCCTGATCTGGTTTGCGCTGCTGATCGCAGGCTATTTTGCGCTGGCTTTGGGTGCCATCATCCCCGGCGTGATCGCGGGTCTCGTGGCCGGCGCCGCCGTGGGCGCGCTGCTGGGCGGCGGGATTTTTCTCATCGGGCTGGTTATGGCGCTTTACCTCTTCGCGCGACTTTCGCCGGCCGCGCCGCTGACCATCCGGGACCGGCAGATCCGTTTCTTCGAAAGCTGGAACCTGACGAAAGGGCATGGCTGGTCGCTGGCGGGCAGCTATTTCGCGCTCTTCGCGCTTTTCACCCTGGTCTCGCTGGTGCTGTACGGCGTGATGTTCTTCCTCGCCTTCGTGCTGGTCGCGCCAGCCATTGATTCCAGCGCGGGCGATGAGACGGCGAACGCCGTGCTCTCCGTGATGGCGCAGCCTGCCTTCTGGGGGCCGATGGCTTTCGTCATGCTCCTTGTGCTGATGGTCTTCGGCGCCTTCGCCCACGCCCTCGGCGGGCCCGCGGCCTGGGTGGTGCGCCAGGAGACTTACCAGGGCGGCACGGCGATCACCGAAACGTTCGGGTAACTCACCCGCGCCGACTCAGCTGACTCATCCTGAGCGAAGTCGAAGGATGGGCCAAGCCGAGCTGACGTCTCCCGTGGCTCATCCTTCGACTTCGCTCAGGATGAGCTGCTCTGTTTGGTGATGGGTTACTTAGCCCCGGCGCCGGCCTTTGACTTCTTTGCGGGCTTTGCCTTTTCGGCAGGCGCGTCCTTGCCGGTTTTAGCCGCCGCTTTCTCGCGCCTGTTGCGCTGGGCGCGGCGTTCGTCGTGGCGGCGGAAGGTTTCGGCGAGGAAGCGCCCCGTGTGGCTCTCCGGGATCGCCGCGATGTCTTCCGGCGTGCCGGCCGCGATCAGCATGCCGCCGCCATCGCCGCCTTCGGGGCCAAGGTCGAGTACCCAGTCGGCGGTTTTCACCACATCCAGGTTGTGCTCGATGACGACGATCGTGTTGCCGGCATCGACCAGCTCATGCAGCACTTCCAGCAGCTTCTTCACGTCCTCGAAGTGCAGGCCGGTGGTAGGCTCGTCGAGGATGTACAGTGTACGGCCTGTCGCGCGTTTCGAGAGTTCCTTGGCGAGCTTCACGCGCTGGGCTTCGCCGCCCGACAGCGTCGTGGCCTGCTGGCCGACCTTCACATAGCCGAGTCCGACCTGGTTCAGCGTGTCGAGCTTCGAGGCAATCGCGGGCACGGCAGCAAAGAATTTCGCGCCGTCCTCTACTGTCATGTCCAGCACGTCGGCAATCGACTTGCCCTTGAAGTGCACGTCCAGCGTCTCGCGGTTGTAACGCTTGCCCTTGCAGGTCTCGCAGGTCACGTAGACGTCCGGCAGGAAGTGCATCTCGATCTTGATGACGCCGTCGCCCTGGCAGGCTTCGCAGCGCCCACCCTTGACGTTGAAGCTGAACCGGCCCGGGGCGTAGCCGCGCGCTTTCGCTTCCGGCAGGCCGGCATACCAGTCCCGGATCGGTCCGAAGGCGCCGGTATAGGTGGCGGGGTTGGAACGCGGTGTGCGCCCGATCGGCGACTGGTCGATGTCGATGACCTTGTCGAGATGCTGCAGGCCTTCAAGGCTGGCATAGGGCGCCGGCGAATCCGAGGAACCGTTGAGCTTGCGGGCGAGCGCCTTGTACAGCGTCTCGATGATCAGCGTGGACTTGCCGCCGCCGGAGACGCCGGTGACGCAGGTGAAGGTGCCGAGCGGGATCGAGGCGGTGACGTTCTTGAGGTTGTTGCCGGTCGCGCCTTTAACGACGAGGCTGCGCGAGCCCTTGGTCACCGGGCGGCGCTTGGGAATCGCGATTTCGCGCGTGCCGTTGAGATAGTCCGCCGTCAGACTTTTCGGGTTGGCCATCACTTCGGCGGGCGTGCCTTCGGCGATGATCTGGCCGCCGTGCACACCGGCGGCCGGTCCCATGTCGATCACATGGTCGGCGGTCAGGATCGCGTCTTCATCGTGTTCGACCACGATAACCGAGTTGCCGAGATCCCTCAGCCGGCGGAGCGTCACCAGCAGGCGCTCGTTGTCGCGCTGGTGCAGGCCGATGGACGGCTCGTCGAGCACGTAGAGCACGCCGGTGAGGCCGGAGCCTATCTGCGAGGCAAGCCGGATGCGCTGGCTTTCGCCGCCTGACAAGGTGCCGGAGGCGCGGCCGAGCGAGAGGTAATCGAGGCCGACATCATTGAGGAAGTTCAGCCGGTCGTTGATCTCCTTCAGGATGCGCGCGGCGATTTCCTTCTGCTGTTTGGTCAGCGTCTTGTTGACGCCGCCGAACCAGTCCCCCGCCTTGCGGATGGAGAATTCGCCGGCCTGCGAGATGTCGAGGCCCGCGATCTTCACGGCGAGGGCTTGCGGCTTCAGGCGCTTGCCGCCGCAGGCCGGGCACGGGGCGGCGGACTGGAAGCGCGCGATTTCCTCGCGCACCCAGGCGCTGTCGGTTTCGCGGTAGCGACGATCAAGGTTCGGGATCACGCCTTCGAAGGTTTTCTTCGTCTTGTAGGTGCGCATGCCGTCGTCATAGAGGAACTGGATTTCCTCATCGCCGGTGCCGTGGAGGATGATGTCCTGGATTCGCTCGGGCAGCTTGTTCCAGGGCTTTGTCAGGTCGAACTTGTAATGCGCGGCGAGGGCTTGCAGGGTCTGCGTCTGGTAGGGCGAGGTGGACTTGGCCCAAGGCGCGATGGCGCCGTCGAGAAGGCCAAGATCCTTGTCCGGAACAATCATCGCCGCGTCGATCTTCAGCTGCTCGCCGAGACCGTCGCACGAAGGGCAAGCGCCGAAGGGATTGTTGAACGAGAACAGGCGCGGCTCGATTTCGGGAATCGAGAAGCCGGAAACCGGGCAGGCAAAGTTGGCGCTGAAATTGATGCGTTTCGCTTCGGTCTCGCCGGGCTCGATATCGGCGTACTCGGCGATGGCGATGCCTTGCGCGAGGCCGAGCGCGGTCTCGAAGCTTTCGGCGAGGCGCTGCTGCATGCCTTCGCGCACGACGATGCGATCGACGACCACATCGATGTCATGCTTGAATTTCTTGTCGAGCTTTGGCGGGTCTTCCAGTTCGTGGAAGGTGCCGTTGACCTTGACGCGCTGGAAGCCGTTCTTCAGCAGTTCGGCGAATTCCTTGCGGTACTCCCCTTTCCGTCCACGGACGATCGGGGCGAGCAGGAAGAGGCGCGTGCCGTCCGGCAGCTCCATCGTGCGGTCGACCATCTGGCTGACGGTCTGGCTTTCGATGGGCAGGCCGGTCGCCGGCGAATAGGGCACGCCGACGCGGGCCCAGAGCAGGCGCATATAGTCGTAGATCTCGGTGACCGTGCCGACGGTCGAGCGCGGGTTGCGGCTGGTCGTCTTCTGCTCGATCGAGATGGCCGGCGAGAGACCCTCGATGCTCTCCACGTCCGGTTTCTGCATCAGCTCGAGGAACTGGCGCGCATAGGCCGACAGCGACTCGACATAGCGGCGCTGGCCCTCGGCATAGATCGTGTCGAAGGCGAGCGAGGATTTTCCGGAGCCCGACAGGCCCGTCATCACCACGAGCTCACCGCGCGGGATGTCCACGTCGATGTTCTTGAGATTGTGTTCCTTGGCGCCGCGCACGCGGATGAAGGGGGATTCGGCCATGGGCGTTCGGGCTCGCTCGGGAGGAAGGACGGAAAAAGGTTTTACAGGGTGTCTTTAGGCGTTTTGTTGCGGGAGAAAAATGCCTTGGCCTTCGGCTTGTCGGACAGGGCTTTCGATATGATCATGAACCAGACGATGGCCAAGACCAGCATGGCAGCAACAACGAAGGCGGTAAGGGCGTCAGGCATCTACTGATCTCTTCAAAACAGACATTGGCGAAACAGCCTTTTCTGATCTGTGCCGCGAGTCCGGATTGACGACAAGAACAAAGTGTGAACAGTGGAGCAAGCTTCTTTTGGCCGCAGCTGAAAGCGGCGGTGGAATTCATCGCCTGTGAGGCGACATTTCACGTGCCGGGGCGTATTAGAGTTCGAATCGATAGCGAAACAGAAAACGGAGGTCCTCATGGCGGGCTCAGTGAACAAGGTAATCCTGGTGGGCAATCTCGGGGCGGATCCCGAGGTCAAGCAATTCCAGAACGGCGGGCAGGTGTGCAACCTGCGGATCGCAACGTCCGAGAACTGGCGCGACAAGGCGACCGGTGAGAAAAAGGAAAAGACCGAGTGGCACGCCGTGTCGATCTTTTCGGAAGGCCTGATCAAGGTCGCCCAGAGCTACCTCAAGAAGGGCTCCAAGGTTTACATCGAAGGCAAGCTCCAGACCCGCAAGTGGCAGGACAAGGACGGCAATGACCGCTACACGACCGAAATCGTGCTGCAGGGCTTTGACGCGACCCTCGTGATGCTCGACGGGCGCGGCGAAGGCGGCGGCGCGAGCAGCGGCGGCAGTGGCCGCGACGTGGGCTATTCGGGCGGTGGCGGCGGCGCGAGCCGCACGATGAGCGGCCCGAAGGAGAGCTTCAACCAGGACCTCGACGACGAGATCCCGTTCTGAGGCTGTTCGGATGGCAGGCCTCCTGCGTAGGTTGCTGACGGGGCCGTTGCTGGCGGGCTGGGCCCTGGCGGGATGCGCTATGGCGCCTGAGGCGCCTGCGCCGGTGGCCGAGATGGCGCTTATGGAAAGCGCGCTGCGAGCCGAAGGCATTGATCCTTCGGCGTCCGCGCTGGTGATCTTGCGGCTGGAGGACGAGCATGTCTGGTCCAGCGGCGGGGCGCGCATCCACGAGCGGTTCACGCCGGCCTCGACGTCTAAGATCCCGCATACCCTGCTCGCCTACGAGACGGGCGCGGTGACGGGGCCGGACGAGCGCTTCACCTGGGACGGGCAGAAACGCTTCCTCGACAGCTGGAACGAAGACCAGGATTTTGGGACGGCTTTCCAGCGCTCGACGGTGTGGATCTACCAGATTGTTATGCCGCGGATCGGCGCGGAAAAGCTGACAGCCGCGTTCGAGGCCTTCGGTTATGGCAATGCCGACATAGGCGGCCCGGAACTTATCTCGCGCTACTGGCTCGAGGGGCCGCTGGCGATCTCGGCGGCGGAGCAGGCTGCCTTCCTGTCACGCCTCGTGCGCCGGACGCTGCCGCTCTCGGCCGAGACCTACGTAGCGGCGATCCCGGTCATGGAGCTGGCGCGCGGCGACAGCTGGACGCTCTACGGGAAGACCGGCTGGAAGAGCGTCGAGGGCGAGATGGATATTGGCTGGTTCGTCGGCTGGGCCGAGCAAACCGCCGGCGAGGCGCCCGGCACATACGTCTTCGCGCTGAACATGGACATGCCCGGCGGCATGGCCGAAGCCCCCAAACGCCGCGCGGCGGTGGAGCGGGCCTTGCGGTCGATTGGCGCCTTGCCGGCGGCGCCGGAAAGCCCCTGAGTTCCAGGACTGTCCGGAACCCGGCCAAAACACCCCCGGAAGGCCCGTGGTGACTGCATTTTCTGGTGATTGGGCGGTAGCACCGCGGCAGGGCGCCTGCTAGTCTCGAAACCAGCGAAAAACGGCGATTCGGGACCCATGTTCACGGACCTCGCCGGACCCATGCAGAAGGCTTTCCCATGAGCGACGACACGACCCCTCCGGACGAGCCGGAAACCCCGGAAAATGGCGGCGGCCCGCCACGTCCGCAGGACGGCATCGAGCTGATCTCGATCGAGTCCGAGATGAAATCCTCGTATCTCGATTATGCGATGAGCGTGATCGTCAGCCGGGCGCTGCCGGATGTGCGCGACGGGCTGAAGCCGGTGCACCGGCGCATCCTCTATGCGATGAACGAGAACGGCAACACGCCGGACAAGCCCTACAAGAAATCCGCCAACATCGTCGGCTCGGTGATGGGTAACTATCACCCGCACGGCGACAGCGCGATCTACGACGCGCTGGTGCGCATGGCGCAGCCGTTCTCGATGGGCGTGATGCTGGTCGACGGCCAGGGCAACTTCGGCTCGATCGACAACGATCCGGCTGCCGCGATGCGTTACACCGAGAGCCGTATGTCGAAGGAGGCCACCTACCTCCTCGCCGATATCGACAAGGACACGGTCGACTTCCAGCCCAACTATGACGGCTCGCAGAAAGAGCCGATGGTGCTGCCGGCGCAGTTTCCGAACCTGCTCGTCAATGGCGGCGGCGGCATCGCGGTCGGCATGGCAACGAACATCCCGCCGCACAATCTCGGCGAAGTGATCGACGCGACGCTGGCGATGATCGAGAACCCGGCTATCGACGAAGACGCGCTGTGCGACATCGTTCCGGGGCCGGACTTTCCGACTGGCGGCCTGATCATGGGCCTGTCGGGCAGCCGCAAGGCGATGCTGACCGGCCGCGGCAGCGTGATCGTCCGGGCCAAGACGGATATCGAAACCGCGAAGAACAACCGCGAAGCGATCATCGTCACCGAGATTCCGTACCAGGTGAACAAGGCGGCGATGATCACCAAGATCGCCGAACTCGTCCGTGAAAAGAAGATCGAGGGCATCTCGGACTTGCGGGACGAATCCGACCGCAACGGCATCCGCGTCGTCATCGAACTGAAGAAGGATGCCAGCGCCGATGTCGTGCTGAACCAGCTCTACCGGTTCAGCCAGATGCAGAACTCGTTCGCGGTGAACATGCTGGCGCTGAATGGCGGCCGGCCGGAACTGATGAACCTGCGCAAGGTGCTCGAATACTTCATCGCCTTCCGCGAGGAAGTGGTCGTGCGGCGCACGAAGTTCGAACTCGGCAAGGCGCGCGACCGCGCGCACGTCTTGGTCGGTCTCGCGCTGGCGGTGGCCAACATCGACGAGATCATCCGCATCATCCGCAATTCGCCGGACCCGGCGACGGCGCGCGAGCGCCTGCTGGAGAAAGCCTGGCCGCAGCAGGACATGGGGCCGCTGATCGACCTGATCGCCGACCGGCGCACGCGCCGCGGCCCGGATGACGGCACGATCTACCTGTCGGACGAGCAGGCCCGCGCCATCCTGAACCTGCCACTGCACCGCCTCACCGGCCTCGGCCGCGACGAAATCGGCAACGAGGCACGCGGCCTCGCCGCCAAGATCGCCGACCTGCTCGACATCCTCCGCTCGCGCCCGCGCATCCTCGAGATCATCAAGGGCGAGCTCAACGAGGTGAAGACCAAGTTCGCCGTGCCGCGCCGCTCCGCCTTCACGCAAGGCGGCACCGACATGGACGACGAGGACCTCATCGAGGTCGAGGACATGGTCGTGACCGTCACGCATGGCGGCTACGTCAAGCGCACGCCGCTCGCCGCCTACCGTACGCAGAACCGCGGCGGCAAGGGCCGCTCCGGCATGGCGATGAAGGACGAGGATTTCATCGTCCGCGTGTTTACCGCCACGACCCATACGGAAATCCTGTTCTTCTCCTCGGCCGGCATGGTCTACAAGGAGAAGGTCTGGCGGCTGCCCATCGGCGGGCCGACCTCGCGCGGCAAGGCGCTGGTCAACATATTCCCTCTGGCCACGGACGAACGCATCGAGAGCGTGTTGCCGCTGCCGGAAGACGAGAAGGCCACCGAAGACCTGGATGTCATGTTCGCCACCCGCAGCGGCGGCGTGCGCCGCAACAAGCTGGCAGACTTTATCCGCGTCAACCGCGCCGGCAAGATCGCCATGAAGCTCGATCCGGGCGACGGCATCGTCTCGGTGCAGGTCTGCTCCGACAAGGAAGACGTGATGCTGACGACCGCGCTCGGCCAGTGCATCCGCTTTGACGTGACCGAAGTGCGCGTCTTCGCGGGCCGCGATTCGACCGGCGTGCGGGGCATCCGCCTGGCCGACGGCGACGAGGTGATCTCGATGGCCATCCTGCGCCATATGGACGTCACCTCCGAAGAGGCGCGCGCCTACTTGAAGCACGCGGCCGCCATGCGGCGCGCCGCGACCGGCGAAGAGGAAGAAATTTCCGAGGACGATGACGAACCCGTGGCCGAGGCGGCGCTGTCGCCGGACCGGATTGCGGCGCTCGGCGCGGCCGAGGAGTTCATCTTCACGGTGGCCGATGACGGCATGGGCAAGCGCTCGTCCGCCTATGACTACCGCGTCACCGGACGCGGCGGCAAAGGGCTGGTCGCCCAGAATATCTGGGGCCGCGACAAGAAAGGCGGGCCGGTCAAGCGGGTCGCGCAATCCTTCCCCGTGGGCGAAGGCGACGAGGTCATGCTGGTCACCAATGCCGGCCAGCTGATCCGTACGCCGGTCGACCAGATCCGGATTGCCGGAAGGTCAACCGGCGGCGTCTGGGTGCTGCGCACCAACGGCGACGAGAAGGTTGTTTCGGTCGCCCGTCTTGTCGAAGACGGTGAAGCCGGTATGGATAAACCCGAGGGCGGACAGGGCTAAGCGCCCGCCGGACGACTGGACTGGTTACTGGAGGGCCGCACGTGCGCCGAATTGGACTATACCCCGGCACTTTCGATCCGCCGACGAACGGTCATATAGACATTTTCGGCCGGGCGATGAAGCTGGTCGACGAGCTGATCATCGGCGTCGCCGTCAACGAATCCAAGAAGCCGCTGTTCTCGCTGGAAGAGCGGGTGGCAATGGTAAAGGCCGAGACGGCGCGACTGAACGGGCCCGGGCTGGCGGAAATCCGCGTGATGCCGATGCACGGCCTCCTGATGAAGTTTGCCGAGGCCTGCGGCGCCCAGATCATTGTGCGCGGCCTGCGCGCGGTTCAGGACTTCGAATACGAGTTCCAGATGACGGCGATGAACGAGCAACTGAATCCCGACATTGAAACCGTCTTCCTTATGGCCGATGTTCGCCATCAGGCCGTTGCCTCCCGGCTCGTGAAGGAAATTGCGAGCCTCGGCGGCAACATCACGCCGTTCGTCACGCCTGACGTGAAGACGGCGCTGTTGGAGAAGTACAGGAAATGAAACGTGTCGCGTTTGGAATTGCCGCCGGCCTTCTCGGGCTGGCCTTGCCCGCATGCGGGGATACTCCGGCCCAGCCCGCCTGGACGCTGGGCGCCGGGGCCGAGACCGCCGACGAGGCCAACTGGCGCGCGGTCGATCCGGCGAATCTCATCGTCTTCGAGACGACCAAGGGCCGCATCCTGATCGAAGCCTTCCCGGACGTGGCGCCGAAGCATTACGCTCAGTTCACCAAGATCATCAAATCCGGCGACCTGGACGGCACCACATTTCACCGCGTGATCGATGATTTCATGGCGCAGGGCGGCGACGTCTGGGCCAAGAAGGGCGCCGATCCCGGCTGGCCGGGCATTCCGGGCGAGTTCACGTTCCGCCGCGATGTGGCCGCGACGCCGCTGGACGTGGTGATCGGCCCCGAGGACACCGGCAAGAACGGCTACCTCAAGGGTTTCCCGATGCTGACGCAGCCGAACTTTTTTGCGGAAATGTCCGCCGACGGACTGGTTTCGACCTCGATCCCGCATTGCCGCGGCGTGCTGTCTACGGCGCGCACGGATGACCCGAATTCGGGTGACACGCAGTTCTTCCTGATGCGCGAACACTCGCCGCACCTCGACAAGCAGTACACGTCCTGGGGCCGCGTGATCGCGGGGCAAGACGTGGTCAAGGCCCTGAAGAAAGGCGCCCCGGGCAGTGGCACGGTGGACGATCCGGACCTGCTGACCTCGGCCAAGATCGCCGCCGACCTGCCGGAAGCGAGCCGCCCCAAAGCCTGGGTGCTGCGCACGGATACCGAGGCCTTCGCGGCCGAACTCGCCACCAAGGGCGAAGTCGATGTGTGCGAACTGCCGGCGATCCCGGCGATCGTGAAGTAAGTGCAGCCTTGACGCTTTGCCCATGCCTGCGCGATGAGCGCGGGCATGGACCTTACCCAATTCAACTTTGACCTGCCCGAGGCGCTGATTGCGCTGCGTCCGGCTGAGCCGCAGGATGCGGCGCGGCTTCTGGTGGTGCACGGCGACGGGCGGCTGGAGGATGCGAGCGTGCGCGACCTGCCGCGCTATCTCGCCCCCGGCGACGTGCTGGTGTTCAACGACACGCGCGTCCTGCCTGCCGCGCTGAAGGGCGTGCGTCCCGCGCGCAACGGCGCCAGCCGGGACGTGACCGTGGATGTGAACCTGGTCGAACGGATCGACCCGCGCCGCTGGCTGGCGCTCGCGCGGCCCGGACGCAGGCTCAAGGAAGGCGACACAATTCAGTTCGCCGACGGATTCTCCGCAGCCATCACCGGGCGCCGCGAAGGCGGCGAGGTCGAGCTGGAATTCGACTGCGAGGGCGCCGCCCTCGAGGCCGCGCTGGACCGGCACGGCGCGATGCCCTTGCCGCCCTATATCGCGCGGCGCCGGCCTGCCGACGCGAAGGACCGCGAGACCTACCAGACGAAATTTGCCGGCGAGGAAGCCGCCAGCGTGGCGGCGCCCACTGCCGGGCTGCACTTTACGCCGCGCCTGCTGGAAGAGATCGACGCAGCCCGGATCGCGCGGGAAACCGTGCGGCTGCATGTCGGGCTCGGCACGTTCAAGCCGCTGGAAGAAAAGCATCTTCTGGAGAACAAGCTGCACGAGGAATGGCGGCGCCTGACGCCGGAAGTCGCGGCGCGGCTGAACAAGGCTCGGGCAGCTGGTAACCGTATTGTGCCGGTCGGGACAACCGCAATGCGCACGCTGGAAAGCTGCGCGGAGTATGACGGCACGCTGAACGCAGCCACCGGACCGACCGACATTTTCCTCAAACCCGGAGATCGTATCCGGGCCACCGATGCGCTCGTGACGAACTTCCACTTGCCGGAATCCAGCCTGTTCATGCTCGTCTGTACACTGATGGGCACGGACGTGATGCAGGCCGCCTACCGGCATGCGATCCGTGAAGGCTACCGCTTCTATTCCTACGGCGATGCCTGCCTGCTTTTGCCGTGATGAAGTAGGAGCTCAGTTACGTCGGAAGGTCAGGTGCATCGCATCACACCCGCAGCGTTTGCTGAGGGGCAAGGCCTGAGGGCTTGCGGTGCTTACTCCGGCTTGGATTTGCTCCCGCGCGCGGCGGAATCGATCCAGTCCATAACCGCGAAACCGACCCCCGAAACCACGAAACTGAAATGTATTATCGTATACCATAAAAGGTCCTGCTGGCTGTATTTGCCGAGGTCCATGAACACCTTGAGGAGGTGAATGGCAGAGATCGCGACGATCGAGGCGATGAGTTTGGATTTCAACCCGGAAAAATCGACCTTGCCCATCCACGCCGGGCGATCCTTGTGTTCTGCGGGCGCCAGTTTCGAGACAAAGCTTTCATAGCCTGAGAAGAGGATGATCAGGACAAGATTCCCGGCAAGCGAGATGTCCACCAGCGAAAGGATCAGCAGGATGACGTCCGATTCGCTCATCTGCATCACCCCGGGAAGAGCCAAGGTCAGCTGACGGAAGAAGGTAACAATCAGTATCCCGAGGGCTGCTGTTAGCCCGAGGTAAATCGGCGCCATCAGCCAGCGGCTGCCGTAGATCGTATGCTCGATCATCCGCTCGAGAAACGAATCCTGTTCCTCTGGCTCAGTCTGGTCCTGACGGGTCTTGCTCATTGGCTCTGTTTCCTGTTGGCCGGGAAGGAATTGGCGAGCCATGCGAATTTGTCCAGCAGCAATTGTGCGCTGCAGTATCAGCCCGCGGGACGCAGCTCCGCCATCGAGCGGATCGCCTTCGCGGCCGTGATGCGCGCGAGGTGACGGCCCTTGTCGTCGCGCCAGTCGGCCTCGACCAGTGCGGTGGTCTTGCCCCGGCTTATCAGGCGGCCTTCGATGGCGATCAGGCCGTTCGGCACCGGGCGAAGGATGCGCGTCTGCAGTTCCATGGTGGTGAACCATTCGCCGTCGTCCAGCGCGCTCGCCATCGTCATCGAGACGATGTGATCGGAAAGCCCCGCCACCCAGCCGCCGAAGACGCGGTCCGGCTGTATGTCGCGGTCGCCGGTATTGGGCCATTCATAGCGGGTGTAGCCGTAGGAGACCTCCTTCAGCCATTCATGCGGCTTGATGCCGAGATTGCGGATGCCGTTCGGCAATTCCCATTCGCCGGAGCGGAGCCGGGCGAAGAAGGCCTCTTGCTGGGCCGAGAGTTCGGTTCGCATCAGGTAACGGTCGCCCCGCCGTCCACCACCAGCATCTGGCCGGTCATGTAGGCGCCCGCCTTCGACGCGAGATAGACCGCCGCGCCGGCGATTTCTTCCGGGTCTCCGATCCGCTTCAGCGGCGTGCCGGTGAGGGCGCGCTTCAGGGTTTCCGGATTGTCCCAGAGGGCCTTGGCAAAGTCGGTCTTGATGAGGCCCGGCGCGATGCAGTTGACGCGGATATTGTCGGCGCCGAATTCGGCGGCGAGGTTGCGGGCGAGCTGGAAGTCCGCCGCCTTGGAGATGTTGTAGGCGCCGATCACCGGCGAAGCGCGCAGGCCGCCGATGGACGAGACGATGATCACGGCGCCGTCTTTCCGCTCGCGCATCTGCGGGGCGCACATCTGGATCAGCCAGTGGTTCGAGATGATATTGTTCTGCAGGATCTTGGTGAATGCGTCATCCGAGATGCCGGCCATCGGGCCGTAATAGGGGTTCGAGGCCGCGTTGCAGACGACGATGTCGATCTTGCCGAACGACTTGTTGGTCTCGTCGACCATCGCCTGCAGGTCCTCCTTGGAGGAGATGTTGGCCGGGATGGCGATGGCGGTACCGTCGCCATGCTTCTTGTTGATGCCGTCCGCCACTTCCTGGCAGGGGCCCGGCTTGCGCGAGGAGATCACCACGCGGGCGCCCTGGTCGGCCATGGCCTCGGCAATCGCCCGGCCGATGCCGCGCGACGAGCCCGTGATGATGGCGGATTTTCCCTTGAGATCGAACAGGCTCATGGCGGCCCTCCCTGATTGTTTGTTCTGATGACGGGGGCAACCCTATGGGAGGCGGGCCGGATGGGCTAGAGCTTCCGTAAGGGGAATTTCTCCCCCCGGCGCGCGTGCAGGGCAGGCCGGAATCGCCTGCGGCGAAGCGGACTCTTCAACCGTCGACAAAACCTGATAAACTGCCGGGCATGTGGGGATATGCTGCCAGGTACATTGCGCGCGCGCTTGCCGTGATCGCACTGATCTCCCAGGCCTTGATGCCTGGGGCGATGGCGGCGGCGTCCTCACGTCCGGGCGATCTGCCCTCGGTGCTTTGCGCCATGCCGGCAGACGACATGCAGGGCGCAAGCTCTGCCGTCGGCTCTGAAATCGCCCAGCTCATCGCCCAGAAATCCCAGTCCGCACCGGTGGACACGGACCATGAGTGTCCGGCTTGCGTGATCGCCCAAACGGCCACGCTTCCCGAGCCGGTTGTCCTGAAGTCACCCTCCGAAGGCATTGCGGCCCAAACCGCGCCCGTCTTCGAGGTCCGCTTCGCGCATGTCCCGCGCGGCCCGCCGGTCGGCTCACGCGCGCCGCCTGCTTCACTGAAAGCCTGATCTAGCCGCTCTCCATCCGGAGGGCAGTCTGCCGGAGCGCCAGCTCCCGGTCACTTTCAATTGAAGACGACACACCATGAATTTCTCCCTGATAACGGGCTCCGCCGTGAGCCTCTCCGCCCTTGGGCTAGCGCTCTGGGCTTCGCTCCCCGCCGCCGCGCAGGAAATCGACTCCGGCGAAGATAGCGTCCGCGTCGAAGAGACCATCATCGTCACGTCCACCGCCCAGACCAACGAAGCCGAAGCCAACGCTGCCCGCACAGCCGGCGGCGCCGATGTCGTCAGCCATGACGAATATGCCGACCGCTTCCTCGTCTCGATGCGCGACACGCTGGCCTTCTCGCCGGGCGTCTATACCCAGCCACGCTATGGCCAGGAAATCCGCATCTCCATCCGCGGCTCCGGCATCAGCCGCGGCTTCCACATGCGCGGCCTGACGCTCCTTCAGGACGGCGCACCGATCAACCTCGCCGACGACAATGGCGACTTCCAGGAACTGGAGCCGATCTTCTTCGACCACCTCGAAGTCTACCGCGGCGCCAACGCGCTGCGCTTCGGCTCGGGCACGCTGGGCGGCGCGATCAACGGGGTCACGCCGACCGGCGAGACGGCCCCCGGCCTCTACGTGCGCGGCGACGTCGGCAGCTTCGAAACCTATCGCGGCCTTGTCTCCGGCGGTGTCGATTCCGGCCGCTGGGATGCCTGGGGCGCGGTCAGCGCCGACACGTCGGAGGGCGGGCGTGACCATGCCAGCCGCAATTCCTACCGTTTCCACGGCAATGTCGGCTACGACGTGACGGATAATGTCGAGACGCGCTTCTATCTCAGCCTCAACAACATCAATCAGGAACTGCCGGGCGCGCTGAACCGGAACGACGCGCTGAACAACCCGTCGAAGGGCAACTTCGTGGGCGATCAAGCCCGCGACATCAACTCCATCCGTGTGCAGAACCAGACGCGGTTCGATCTGGGTGAGGGCGACCTCGCCGTCGGCGTGTGGCTGAACTCCAAGGAACTCTATCACCCGATCTTCCAGGTCATCGACTTTCAGTCGCTCGATCGCGGCGTCTGGGGCCGGTATGAGTGGGAGAAAGGTCCATTCGCCTTCACGCTGGGCGCCGAAGCCCGCGAAGGCGAGACGGACGCCAAACGGTTCGTAAACATCAATGGCGCCCGAGGTGCCCAGATATTCGAAGCAGACCAGTCTGCCTGGACAGCCAATGTCTACGGCGAGGGCCGCTACAGCCCGACGGACAAGCTGACCCTGATTGCTGGTGCGATTGTGGCACAAGGCGAACGGGAGCAAAAACTGTTCCGACCCACTGCGGCCTTCGGCACGGCGGATTTCGAGGAAATCTCCCCGAAGTTCGGCGCGCTCTATCAGGCCACGCCGGACATCCAGCTGTATGCGAACTACAGCCGGTCGGCAGAGTTCCCCGGCATGGGGGAGGTGGCGCAGATCGCCTCCTTCGTGCCGATCGACGCCCAGACGGCCTGGACGTTCGAAGTGGGCTCGCGCGGCAGCGCCGGCATCGCCGAGTGGGACGTCTCGCTCTATTCGGCTGATGTGGAAGGCGAGTTCCTTCAGTTCACGGTCGGACCGGATATCCCGGCATCGACCTTCAACGCGGATGAGACAACCCATGCCGGTATAGAGGCGGGTCTGTCGCTCGACTTCACGGACTGGCTGACGCTTCGCCAGGTCTACCAGTACTCGGACTTCAAGTTCGAAGGCGACGCCCAGTATGGCGACAATGCGCTTCCGGTGATTCCGGAGCATGTCTACCGTGCCGAGCTGCGCTTCTCCGGTGACCGCTTCACCGTTGCGCCGAACCTTGAATGGGTCGTCGATGGTCCGTGGTCGGATTACAGAAACACCACCCGTACGGATGGGTACAGCCTCCTGGGCGTGACCGCGAGCTGGTCGGCAACCGACAAGATCGACTTCTTCGTTGATGGCCGCAACCTCGCGGACGAAAATGCTGTCGGCGATGTCAGCGCCGTGATCATAGCGACGCCGGCCTCGGTGATCTACAACCCTGTGGAACGCCGCTCGGTCTTCGGCGGCATTCGCGCGAGGTTCTGATCCATGGCCAGCGCCGTTCGCACAACGCTCCAGCACCGCGTCTGGCGCTGGCACTTCTTCGCCGGGCTGATGGTGATTCCCTTCGCTGTCATCCTGGCGGTGACGGGGGCCATCTACCTCTTCAAGCCGCAATTCGATGCGGCGGTAGAGGCCCGTATCAACGCACGGGCGGCGCCGCTGGCAGGAGACATCCTGCCGGCGGACGCGCTCGTAGAGGCAGGCCTTGCCGCCTATCCGGGCGGCAAACTTGCAAAACTCACCTTGCCGTCGGATGGAGCGGATCCGACGGTCGAAGTCGACATCCGCGGAGAGGCAGGCCCTCGAACGCTCTGGGTGGACCGCACGACCGGCGAAGTCCTCCACAAGACCTCAACGCCCGGCCGGTTCATGAATTTCGTCAAGCGCATCCATGGCACGCTGCTGGCGGGAGATCGCGGCTCGCTCGTCGTCGAGATCATGGCAAGCTGGATGATCATCCTGATCGTCACCGGCGTGTATCTCTGGTGGCCGCGCGGGGCCGCGTGGTGGCGCGTGTTCGTGCCGAAGTTCGGCGAAGGGCCGGGCAGGCGGGAGACCTGGCGCAAGGTGCACGGCATGGGCGGCGCTTGGATCGGCGGGGTCGTGCTGGTCATCCTGTTCTTCGGCCTGCCCTGGACGCAGGTCTGGGGTGACGGCTTCAACAGGGCCAAAGACCTCGTGGGCCTCAAAGCGCCGGGGCAGGAATGGTTGGTCACGCTCGAGTCCGGCAATCCGCACGCGGATCACTCGATGCACGACATGCATGCCGGCATGGATCACGGCACCGGCGCTGAACTCTGGGATCAGGGCAAGGCCTCGGATGAGGTCGGCGTGCAGTCAGCCTCGGCGGGCGCCGGCGCGGTCGCCCCGCTCTCCCTGCAAGCGGTGCTCGATCTGGCCGCGCCGGAGCGCTATGCGGCCCCCGTGGAAGTGCAGCCGCCCCGCGGCGAGAACGGAGTCTGGACGATCCGCTCGATGGCCGCCTCCCGGCCGGACCGGATCACCGTCCACCATGACCGCTGGACCGGCGCGGAACTGATGCGCATCGAATTCACGGATCACAATCCGGTCGACCGGTTCATGGCGCTCGGCGTGGCCTTCCATGAAGGCGCGCTGTTCGGTTGGCTGAACCAGGCCGTCGGCGTGATCGCCACGCTCGGCGTCATCCTGCTCAGCGTCACGGGCGGTATCATGTGGTGGCGCCGCCGGCCGAAGGGCCGCCTCGGCACGCCGCCGATGCCGGCCGACAAGCGGCTCGCCGTTGGCGTTGTCGTGCTGATCCTGGCGCTCTGCCTGTTCCTGCCGATGGCCGGTGTGACGCTTCTGGCAGCCCTGGTGATCGACGGGCTGATCTCGGCTGGAAACCGCCTGCGCCGCAAAGCGGCCTAGAGACCCCAGGCGTCGGCGAGGATACCGGCGAGCTTCTCCGTCCGCTTGCGGACGATTTCCGGCGTCCAGGCATCCTGTTCCATTAGGTCGCGGGTCAGCGCGAAAGCCTGACCGCCGCCGCCATTGAAGTAGATTTCCTTCTTGGCGCGGTAGTCGAGGCGGTCGGCCTTCTGGTTCACCTTGGTGGTCAGCAGCACGAAGTTGCCGATCGTGTCGCACTGTTCGCGGCGGCGCGCGGCGTCCGGCCAGGTGTCCAGCCAGTGGCTGTCGTCCGGGATGGTGCGCGGCAGGACGTGTTCGACAGTTGCGTCCGATTCCGGCGGAATGGTCCGCCCCCCGGCGAGCGCGGCGCACAGGCGCAGGGCAATCGCCCGGCGCTGCCCGAAGGTGGCAAACCGGCCGATCAACCGTTCACGGACCTTTTTGCCTTCATCGCGCGAGATAGCGAACGGTCCGGTCTTGGACAGCAGCACACGGTCATTGCGCACCGCCTCGGTGACGCGCGAAAAGCGCCGGCTGCGCTGGTCGCGGTCATGGATCAGCAGCTGCGTGACATAGGACAGGCGTTCGAGATTCTGGAAGAACTCCGGCGCGGCGGCATCGTCCACGCCCCGCTCGGCGAGGAAATGCAGCGCCGGCGCGCGCCAGTTGGATTGCTCAAGGGCGCGCATCTGGTGCAGGCAGTTCGCGATCGCCTGCGCGCGCGGGCTCTCCTCGAGCTGCGCCGTCTCGATCTGGCGGTAGGCGCGCACATAGGCCGGCAGGATCTCGTCGAGGAACTTGCGCGCATCGATCTTCGCCAGCGCGCCTTTCTGGAAGGCGGCGACGATATCGCCCTTGGTGCCGCGGTCGAAGATCGTGCGGATCTGGCGCAGCAGGTCGTCGAAGGCGGTGCCCCCAAGGGTTGCCTCATGCTCGGCCCAGCGTTCGGCATAGCGGGCCGCCTCGCTGGAGGTAAACCGCGCGCGCTGGAACAGTTCGGTCTTGATAATGTCGTGCGCGCCGGGCTCCTTGCCGCGTGTGTTCAGTACGCGGAACACCTTGAAGCCTTGGTCCTTGTTGTCCACGACCACGCGTACCAGCGCGCAGCCCTTCATGACGATTTCGGTCAGCGCGCGCCGCTTTTCGGGCTCCACCTGGCCGAGCTCCTTGTGGAAGGCGGCAGCGTTCGCCACCATGCGCGCCTGGCTCTCGCTCTCGCCGGGGTCTGCGTCGAACTCCAGCGTCGCGCCGGGCCGCTGGATAGCGTCGCGGAAGAACGCGCCGTCCTGGTAGTTCAGAGCGATGCGCCAGTTGGCCCCTTCGCCGAGAATTGGGCGGGCCTCATCGGCGATCAGCGCATGCAGCGCGCGCGCCCGGTCCTTGTCCGGCTCGAGGTCGCGCAGGACGCACAGAAGGATGGTGAGCGTGGTCAACCGCTGTTGGCCATCGACGATTTCCAGCACGCCCGGCTCTTCGCCATGGACGAAAACGACGGCGCCGATGAAGTGCGGAATCTGGGCGTCGGTGGCTTCCTGCAAGTCGCCGAGCAGGTCGATCGCTTCGGTCTCGCCCCAGGAATAGCTGCGCTGGTAAGGCGGCATCCGCAGCCGCTCGCCCGGCGCAAACACATCGCTCAGTGAACTTTCCTGCGCGCGGACGCCGAGATGCATGCCTCTACCCTTCTACAAGCTCTCTCCCTAGCCCTTGCCAAAGGCGTTAACAACGAGACATGAACGCTGCGCAATGTAATTCACGGTAGAGTGTGACGGGAGAGTAACGCCATGCGGCTAGTGCGGTTCCAGCTCGGCGGGCAGGTGGCCTATGGCCGGCTCGAAGGCAGCGTGATCCAGCCTGTCGAAGGCGCGGGTCTTGGCGAAGCGCTGGCGGGCAAAACCGCCGGGGCGCCAGTGGCGCTCGCATCGGTTCGCCTCCTGGCACCGGTCGCGCGGCCGGGCAAGATCCTCGGCATCGGCGTCAACTATGCAGCCCACGCCGCCGAGAGTGTCAGCTTCGTCAACACCGCGAAACCGGAAGTGCAGAAATGGTTCAACAAGCAGGCGACCGCCACCAACGGACCGTATGACGACGTCCACCTGCCGAAAGTCTCCGCACAGCTCGATTATGAAGGCGAGCTCGTCGTCGTAATCGGCAAGGCCGGGCGCCATGTGCCCCGCGACCGGGCGATGGAAATCGTCGCCGGCTACTGCGTCGGCGGCGACTACTCGGTCCGCGACTGGCAGAAGGCGAGCCAGACGATGATCATGGGCAAGGGCTTCGACACCCATGCCGTCTTCGGCCCGGCTATCGTGACCCCGGATGAGGCGGGCGATGTTTCCGGTGCGGAAATCCGCACCTACGTCAACGGCGAGCTGCGCCAGACCGGCAAGCCTTCGCAGATGATCCACGACATCGCTGCCCAGATCGAACACCTGACCGCCGCCTTCACGCTGGAGCCGGGCGACGTCATCTATACCGGCACACCGGCCGGTGTCGGCGCAGGATTCGATCCGCCGAAATGGCTGAAAGCCGGCGATACTGTGCGCATCGAAATCGACGGGCTCGGCCACATCGAGAATAAAGTTGTGGAGGAACCGGGGACTTTTCGGATCGGCTGAGCGCCGGTCTGGAAGGAACGACGGGGCCTCATCCTTTCGGACAAGGCCCCTGTCTCCCCCGAGATCGCCCCGCTCCGGCCAGAAAAGGCCGCGGACCTGAGGCGAACGAACAGGCTTAAGCTTTTGTTAAGCGCTGAAAGGTCTTCTGGTCCATGCCGGATGCGCTGCCGCGACGAAGGAAGTGACCGCGTGTTGCCTTCGGGCAACGGTCCGGACCCGGGTTGCCGGAGGGGGCAAATCAAGCCAATTCCGAGCAATTCGTTAACCAATTCTGCCTTATTGTTAAGATTGATGGGTTATTTCCGGGTGCTGGTCTGATGACGATTGTCTTGTTTCTCCTATACCTCGCGGCCGGCGCAGGCGTGGGCTACGGCATCTTCACGTTCACCGCCGTGGGACTGCCCCTGTCGATTGCCGGCGGAGCCATCACCTCCGCCATGCTCGGCCAGGTCCACATCCTGGCGCGCGCCGGCGCGGCCGCGAAGAAGACCGAAGCCCGGCTCGATTCGATCGAGAAGGTCGTCACCGAGGTCTCCCGCACCAACAAGGTCATCGAAGCGCGCACCGATGCGCTCGAGGAGACGGTCAAGCACGAACTCGGCGAAGAGCGCGACCGGCTCGTCAAGGAGATGAAGCATCTCGAGAAGATGATCGAGCGCCTCGCCCTCAGCATGGAGAAGCGCCAGGCGGATGTCGCCATCCCGCGTCAGAACTCGACCCTTGAAGACGCGCTGCTGCGTGATGTGCGCGAAGCGCTGCAGGCCGGCCGCGTCGATCTGCACCTGCAGCCGATCGTGTCGCTGCCGCAGCGCCGCGTCTCCTTCTATGAGGGCTTCACGCGCCTGCGCCGCGCCGATGGCTCGCTGATCCTGCCGGCCGATTTCCTGGACGCTGCCCGCCGCGCCAACCTGATGGGCGCGATGGACAACTTCCTGATGTTCCGCTGCGTGCAGATCGTCCGCCGCCTCGCCGAGCGCGACCGCCGCGTCGGCGTGTTCTGCAACATTGCCGCGACCTCGCTGGAAGACCCGGCCCTGTTCCCGCTCTTCCTCGAATTCATGACCGAGAACCGCGACCTCTCGGGCGCCGTGATCTTCGAACTGCGCGCCGACAAGTTCGAGTCCCGCTCGGCCGTGATGCGCGCCAACATGGAGAAGCTCGCCGCCCTCGGCTTCCGCTTCTCGATCGACCACGCCACGAGCCTCGCGCTGGACCTGCCGCGCCTCCAGGGTGCCGGCGTCCGCTTCGTCAAGATGAATGGCGGCCAGCTGATCGAACAGCTGCGCGACCCGCAGGGCGAGCGCCCGGTCTCCAACATCAACCGGCGCATCGACGGCAAGGAAGTCAGCGCCGTCCTGTCGCGCTACGCCATCACGCTGATCGCCGAGAAGATCGAGGACGAAGCCAGCGTCGTCGAAATCCTCGAATACGAAATCCCGTATGGCCAAGGCCACGTGTTCGGCGGGCCGCGCCCGATCAAGGCGTCCCTGATGGAAGACACGCAGCCCCCAAAGTCCCTCATTGACCGGCTGTTCAAGTTCGGCTGACCGGTCGACGTCACGACAGCCGACATAGTCCTGAGCCCGGATTTCTTCGCGATTCCGGGTTGAGAGGGCTGCCGCCATTTCTCCTTTGACCTTCGCAGCCTTCGCGGGTCGCGAACCCGTGGTCCATTGACCAAAAATAATAAAATGAACATGTTCATTTTATTATGGGCGTGTGTTAGAATGCGGGCATGAAGCAGTGAAGGGGCTCCAGATGAATGCCGCACCAGCAATAGACCGGGATTTCTCCGCAAAGTTTCTGAAATCAGTCGAGACGCCACTCGATTATGGAATCTACTTCTTGTTTCACGATTGGTGGGAAGCTGCGCCGGAGGAGGCGATCAAGGCCTATCTCGCTGAACTGCACTCCATTGCTGGGGCCAAGGCCTGCCTCGAAGCGCGTTTCATTGCCGAGCCGCTGTCGCTCGAACGCCTCGCGAAATGTGCGCCGGGCACGCTCGGCGCGGGATACCGGAAGTTCATCCTCGACAATGGTCTCGAGCAAAATCTCGGCCGCAACTACCGGGACTTCAACACGCAGCTGCATGCCTCAGGGAAGCTCGAGCGCCTCCCGGACGACCTGAGTTACATGATGGTGCGCGGTTTTCAGATCCATGATTTCCAGCATGTCCTGACGGGATATGAGGCCACGATCTACGGCGAACTCGCCCTGGCGGCCTTCTACCTCGCGCAACTCAGGTTTCCCTATCATGCGATGCGCGTCGCCGTGACGACGGCCCATATGGCGTTCCTGCGCCCCGGCTTCATTCCGGAAGCCATGGATGCCTTCGTCGATGGCTGGACCTACGGCCGCGCTGCGAAGAACCTGAACTTCGAGCGCTGGGAAGACGAGATCGACACGCCGCTCGAAGTGCTCCGGACACGCATGAATCTTGTCAACACGCGCATTCTCGCGGCGGCCTGAAAAAGGTGGCGCGCAAACTCGCCACTGAAAACCAGCGTCAGGAGGTTCGCCGGCGCCTGCGCAGCGCGGCGGCGAGCGTTTACAGGGAGCATGGTATTGCAGGCGTGACCGCACGGGCGGTCGCCCTCGCCGCCGGCGTCTCCGTCGGGACGATCTACGCCCATTTCGGTGATCTGAAATCACTGATGCAATCCTTGTGGATCGAGCCCCTCGAAAGGTTCAATGACCGGTTTCGCGAGGTTGCGGCCTCGCACGAAGATCCTGTCGCCCGCCTTCGGGGACTGATGGAATTGTACGTGGCGATCGCCCACGAATTTCCCGAACTCTACCGGAACGCCTTCATGTTCGTCCGCGCTGAGCCTTTGCCGGGGCCGGACGACGACCTTCAGGTCGCCGCGGTCTTCGGCGACTTGCTGCGGGCCGCCTTGCGCGACGGCCAGGCCGCCGGACTCATCCGCGAGGGATCGGTTGACCGTCAGATGGAACTGGTCTGGGCCGGGCTGCACGGAAGCATCGCCTTGCCGATCAACTTCGACCGGCTGCGCTTCAGCCAGACGCCATCACTTGCCTCCGACATGATCGAACTGCTGCTAGCCCAGCTTCGGACGTGAATAACCTGCGCGGCGCCCGGCTTGATTTCGCCGGAATTTGCAGGCCTCCTCAGTTGTATTCGTGCGGAGGAAGCCAACCCATGCAGTTCGTCAGATTGATCCCGGCCAGCCTGCTGGCGCTCGTGGCCGCCTGCGTGATTGCGCCCTCGACCACCGAAATGGCAGCCGCCCCGGAAGTCACCACCGTCGCCGAAGCGCGCCTCGCCTTCATCGGCATCACCGGCAGCCTGCCGGAAGAGGGCAACGACCTGCCGCCGGCACTGCTCGATCCGCTGATGGATCTCGTGCCTGTCCGCCTCGACCTGACGCTCCGCCCGCCGCTGCAGCCCACCGTGCAGGGCGATGACGGGTCCTACACCCCGATCACCGAGTGCGGCTTCGGCCCGCTCGAAGCCGGCGTCATCTCGGTACCGACCGGATCCAACCACATGCTGCTCGACGTGCGCATGGGCTCGTCCGTGGACCACCCCGCCAACCTGTTCGCCTGCGAGTATGATCCCGGCAACATCACCGACGAAACCCTCGGCACGGTCTACCGCCTGCGCGGCTGTTTCCTGCCGCAATCGGTCTCGATCCCGACCGCCGTGCAATGGGTGCTCAATCCGCTGCCGGCGTCTGCCTGCGGGCTGGGTGATTGACCGGGCAGGCGGTCCAGCCTACCTCGCCCGCCCATGACCTCCTCCCAGTTTCCTGCCGGCCTCGCCGGCCTCGCGCCCCTCTATGACACCATCCTCTGCGATGTCTGGGGCGTCATCCACAATGGCCGCGCCGCTTTCACCGAGGCGTGCGACGCCCTCGTCAAATTCCGCGCGCAGGGCGGGCAGGTCAGCCTCATCACCAACGCCCCGGTGCCGAATGCGCAGGTCATCCGCCTGTTCGAGCCGCTCGGGGTGCCGATGACGGCCTTCGACACCTGCGTCTCCTCCGGTGACGCCACCCGCGCCGAACTCGCCGCCCGCCCGGACATGACCGTCTGGCGGATGGGCGGGGATGAAGGCTGGGAACACGACCGGTTCCTTTACGAAGGCCTCGGCAACACCTTCATCGACAACGACACCGCTGACCTTCTTTTGTGCATCGGCCTGCGCGATCAGCTCAAGGACCAGCCTGAGGACTACCGCGAGGAATTCCGCCGCGCGGTCGCCAAGCGCATCCCGATGCTGTGTGCCAACCCTGACAAGCAGGTCCGGATCGGCGGCAAGCTCTATTGGTGCGCCGGCGCGCTGGCGGACATCTACGAAGACCTCGGCGGCCAGGTCATCTATCCCGGCAAGCCCTACGCACCGATCTACCAGCTCGCGATTGCACGGCTTTCCGAGCTGAAATCGCCTCCGAGGCGAATTCTCTGCATCGGCGACAGCCCGGCCACGGACGTGCGCGGCGCCCGTCTGCAGGGTTATGACAGCCTTTATGTCGGCACCGGCCTGAAGCAGCATGGCGCGAATTTTGAAGTAGAAGTGACCGACCTTCTCGCCGATTACGGCGAGCACGCTACCTACGCGATGACCGGCCTCAGGTGGTGACGGCGCGCGCGGCGGCGTGTAACGGACGAAATATCAAGGATTCAGGAGCCCCGACGGCATGACGACTTTCTCTGGATACAAGTATGAAGACCTGCAGCTCGGCCAGGCGCACGAGACCGTGCACACGATCACCGAGAACGACATCCAGCGCTTCGCCGAAGTCTCCGGCGACTTCAACCCGCTGCACATGTCGGACGAGTTCGCGGCCGGCACGATCTTCGGCAAGCGCATCGCGCACGGCGCGCTGACGGCCAGCTACATCTCCGGCATCCTCGGCAACAACCTGCCGGGCCCGGGCGCGATCTTCGTCGGCCTGTCGATGCGCTTCAAACGCCCTGTCCATATCGGTGATGTCGTCACCGTGCGCGCCGAAGTCGCCGAGAAACAGGACCGCGGCAACCGCGTCACCCTGAAAGTCGAATGCCTCGTCGAGGGCAAGCGCGTGATCACGGGCGAAGCCGAAGTGGTGGCGCCCAGCCGGGGGGCCTGATGGCCGTCTTCGCGGAGTATCGCGGACTGCCCGAAAGCGCGCGCGGCGCCTCGATCGCGCTTGGCAATTTCGATGGGCTGCATGCCGGCCACAAGGCAGTCATGGAAGCCGCCCGCATCGCCGGGCACGGCAGGTTCTCGGTCGCGACCTTCGAGCCGCCGCCGCGCGCCTATTTCCGCCCTGGCGATCCGCCGTTCCGCATTTTCCGCCCCGAGCGCCGCAATGCCGCGATCCTCGCCGCCGGCGCCAGCACGGTTTTCGAGCTGCCGTTCAATGGCGAGATGGCGGCGATGACGGATGAAGGCTTCGTGCGCAATGTCCTCGTCGACGGGCTCGGCGCCTCGCACGTTTCGGTCGGTTTCGATTTCCGCTTCGGACGCGGCCGGATGGGCCATGCCCAGCGCCTGTCCAGCCTCGGCCGGGCCCTCGGCTTCGGGGTCACCATCGTCGAGGAAGTCGAGGGCAGGGGCGCGAAGGCCTCCTCCACCGCGATCCGCCAGGCCCTGATGGCCGGCGAGCCGGACCTCGCCGCCGGCATGCTGGGCGGCCCGTGGACCGCCGACGGCATCGTGGAATCCGGCGAACAGAACGGCCGCAAGCTCGGCTTTCCGACCGCGAACCTGCAGCTCGGCGAACTCATCCATCCCAAGCATGGCGTCTATGCCGTCCGCGCCCGGATCGAAGGCGAGGCGGACTGGCGCCCCGGCGTCGCCAATTTCGGCCGCACCCCGACGACCGGCCTGCGCGACCCCCTGCTGGAAACCCACATCTTTGATTTCAAAGGCGATATCTACGGCAAGCGGCTCGAGGTGCAGCTGGTCGCTTACCTGCGCCCGGAGAAGCGCTTCGACAGCCTCGACCTGATGGTCGAGCAGATGCACCTCGACTCGGCCGACGCGCGCGCAATCCTCGCAACGCCCGGCTGAAACATAAAGTTTCCGCAATCTGACCGCTTCGCCGCCCTTCACAAGGCCGCAAAACGGGAGGATGTTCTTTGCGTTGAACGCGAGCGGGGAGGACAAAACATGCGCCGCACTCTGACATCTCTGGGACTTCTCGTCGCTCTGGCTGGGCACGCTTTTGCAGACGATTCAAAACTCGTCAAAGCGGTCAGCCTCCAGGACCTGCAAAGGATCATCGCCGAGGAAGGCTACACCATCAACAGCACCGGCGATGACGGCGCGGTCTCCGTGCGCGCCACCGATACCGCTGGCACCGGCCTGATCTTCAACGTCCTCGGCACAGCCTGCGATCTCGAAGGCTACGAACCCGGTTGCCTCGGCATCAACATGCAGGTCCGCTACGACGCCGACGGCTACGAGACGCTGGAGCGCATCAACGAAGCCAACCTGATGTGGGCGCCCACCTCGGCCTGGTATTCGGCTGAGGGCTTTGACTCGAGCGTGCCGACCGTGGGCATCACCCGCTACGTCATCCTCGATGGCGGCATGACCGTCCGCAACATCAAGGACAACCTCCTGAACCTGCTGGCGATTGCCCCGCAGGTGGCCGATTATGTCTGGCAGACCGGCGTCTATGCCCCGGGCGGCGCCGAGGAAGTCGTCTATGACGACGAGGAATACTACGATGACGAGTGGTAGCTGCCCGCCCCGCAAGGGGTGACAGGCCCCGTTCGGGCGTGATAACCGCTGCGCCGATGACATATTCCTTGGCGATTCAGGCAATTCGAATTAGCGGCCCGGCCGCCGGCTGAACCCTTTGTTCAGCCGTGGCCGGGTAAGCCCGTTTGGCCTGAGGCCGCTCGCCCATTCCCGTTATCCGCTGACGAAGACCTGACCCAAGATGACCGACACCGCTGCGACTGAACGCGACTACCGCGACACGCTGTTCCTGCCGAAAACCGAGTTCCCGATGCGCGCCGGCCTGCCCAAGGCCGAGCCCGAATGGATCAAACGCTGGGACGCCATGGGCCTCTACGCCAAGCTCCGCGAGACCGCCAAGGGCCGCGAGCCCTTCATCCTCCATGACGGCCCGCCCTACGCCAACGGCCACATCCACCTCGGTACGGCGCTCAACAAGATCATCAAGGACATCATCGTCCGCTCGCACCAGATGCAGGGCTTCGATGCCTCCTACCTGCCGGGCTGGGACTGTCACGGCCTGCCGATCGAATGGAAGGTGGAGGAGGAGTTCCGCTCCAAGAACCGCCCGAAGGATTCCGTGCCCGCCGACGAGTTCCGCGCCGCCTGCCGCGCCTATGCCGAGCATTGGGTGAAAGTGCAGGGCAAGGAATTCCGCAGCCTCGGCATCGAGGGCGAATGGGACAATCCTTACCTCACCATGGCCTTCGAGAGCGAGGCGATGATCGTCTCCGAATTCCTCGACATGGCGATGAAAGGCGGCCTCGTCCGCGGCGCCAAGCCCATCATGTGGAGCCCGGTGGAACGCACGGCGCTCGCCGAAGCCGAAGTCGAATACCACGACCGCAAGGTGCCGGTGGTGTGGGTGAAGTTTCCGGTGAAGGGCGCAGATCATCATGTCGTGATCTGGACCACAACGCCTTGGACGATCCCCGCGAACCAGGCTGTAAGTTTCAATCCCCAAATCGCCTATGGTCTCTACGAAGTGACCGAGGTGATGATGGAGGCCGAACTCGGCTTTGCACCTTACGTCAAAGCCGGCGACAGGATCGTGCTCGCGGACAAGCTTGCAGCCGACGCGCTCTCTTCGGCAAAAGCCAAGTCGTTCAACAGGCTCAGCGACATCAATCCGGAAGGCTGGGTGCTAAACCATCCGCTTCACGTGCTCTCGCCCTTCTTCGAACACAACATCCCCATGCTCGCCGGCGACCACGTTACCGACGACGCCGGAACGGGCTTCGTCCACACCGCGCCTGCCCACGGCGAAGACGACTTCAACGTCTGGCTCGCCACCGGCCATACTGCACAGGACATCCGCCAGATCGTCGATGCCGATGGTCGCTATACGGACGATGTGCCCGAACCCCTCAAGGGTCTCGACATCATCGTCACCTCCGGCAAGAAGCGCGGCGAGGCGGGCAAGGCGAACAACGAAGTGATCCGCCTCCTCGCCGAGAGCGGAAACCTGCTCGCGCGCGGCATCACCACGATCCGCGATGCCCATTCCTGGCGCTCGAAAGCCCCGGTTATCCGCCGCGCCACGCCGCAATGGTTCATCGCGATGGACAAGCCCGTCCATGCCGGCAAGACGCTTCGCGAACTGGCGATGAAAGCCATCGCCGATACCGAATTCTTCCCGCCGACAGGCCGCAACCGTCTCTCCGCCATGGTCGAGAGCCGCCCTGACTGGCTGATCTCGCGCCAGCGTAACTGGGGCGTGCCGATCACCCTGTTCGTCAACGCGAAAGGCGAACCGCACACCGCCGCCCTGCCGCGCGATCAGGCGGACAAGCTCAACGCCAACATCAAGGCCGCCATCGAGAAAACCGGTGTGGACGGATGGTTCGCGACCCCGGGCGCTGACTTCTTCGCGGGCACGGGCGTCTCGCCCGAAGGCTGGGAAAAGGTCACCGACGTCCTCGACGTCTGGTTCGATTCCGGCACCACTCACGCCTTCGCCCTGCGCAAACGCGGCATCATCGACAAGGCGACAGGGCAGGCGGACGTCTACATGGAAGGCTCCGACCAGCACCGCGGCTGGTTCCAGTCCTCGCTGCTCGAGTCCTGCGCCACGCGCGGCATGGCGCCCTACAAGCAGGTCGTCACCCACGGCATGGTCGTCGATGCCGACGGCAAGAAGATGTCTAAATCGATCGGCAACACGATTGAGCCGGACGAGTTCCAGAAACAGCACGGCATCGAAATCCTCCGCCTCTGGACCGCCTCCGCCGACTATTGGGACGACACCCGAATCTCCGACGAGATCATCAAGGGCACCGTCGAAACCTACCGCAAACTCCGCAACACGCTGCGGTACATGCTCGGCGCGCTGGATGGCTACACGCCCGCCGAAGCCATCGACGCCAAGGACATGCCTGGCCTCGAACGCTTCATCCTCCACCGCCTCGCCGAACTCGACAGCGAAGTGCGCGCCGCCTTCAAGGTGTTCGACTTCAAGCGCGTGATGACGGCCATCGTCAACTTCGTGAACGTCGAACTCTCGGCCGTCTATTTCGACATCCGCAAGGACGTGCTCTATTGCGACCCGTCCTTCGCCGCCGCGAAAGCCTGGGACGCGGAAACCTCCGTGTACGGAAACCGCCGCCGCGCCGTGCGCACGGTGATGGCCGCCGTGATGGAACGCCTCCTCTGCTGGCTCGCCCCGGTGATGCCCTTCACGACGGACGAAGCCTTCGGCGAAAGCCACCTGAAAGGCTCCGCCGAGTCGGTCCACCTTCAGCTCTTCCCGGAAACCCCCGCCGCCTGGCGCGACGCAGCCCTCGCCGCACGCTGGGAGAAGATCTTCAAGGTCCGCCGCGTCGTCACCGGCGCCCTCGAAGTCGAGCGCCGCGAAAAACGCATCGGCGCCTCGCTGGAAGCCGCTCCCGAAGTCATCGTCAGCGACAAGGCGCTCCTCGACGCTTTCGCGGGCGAGGACGCCGCCGACCTGTTCATCACCTCCGGCGCCGCCCTTGTGCGGGGCGCGGCCGGTCCGGCGGGCGCCTTCACGCTCGACGATTCGCCCGGCATCTGGGTCGTCCCCAAACCCGCCCTCGGCATCAAATGCCGCCGCAGCTGGAAATACTTCGACCCCGCCACCGCCGCGCCCGGCTTCCCGGACATCACCCCCCGCGACGCGCTGGCGGTCAAAGCCTGGGACAAGGCAGCCAGCTAGCCAACGGGCGCCCTCTTATCCTCCCCTGCGAAGCGGGGGACCTGGCAGACGGCGAAGCCGGCTGACGGAGGGGGCTCTTGTTCCTTGCCAGATGCACACAAACGCTTGATCCCCCCGGCACGGTCTGCAATCTCACGCGCATGAAACTGGCGTTATCCTCTGCTTGGCCATTCTTTGTGGTACCCGTCGTGCTGGTGCTGGACCAGTGGACCAAGTGGCTTGTGCTCGAGGAGCCGCGCTTCAACGCGCTCGGCTGCCTCGACCGGATGGAGCCTTGCGGCCGGATCGTGCTGCCGGGCCCCCTTGATCTCACGATGCTCTGGAACCGCGGCATGAGCTATGGCCTGTTCCAGACCGAAGGCATCGGCCGGTGGATCCTCGCTGGCATCATGCTGGCCATCGCCATTGGCTTCCTCGTCTGGCTCACCCGGGCCGAGGGCCGCTGGCTGAAGCTCGCTCTCGCGCTTGTGATCGGCGGCGCCTTCGGCAACCTGATCGACCGGGTCCGCTTCGGCGCCGTGGTCGATTTCATCGATGCCAACGGCCTGTATTTCCCCTGGGTCTTCAATGTCGCCGACGCCGCCATCAGCGTCGGCGCCGTGCTCCTGTTTGTCGACCAGTTCTTACTTTCGCGGCCAAAACCGGCTAGCACCACATAACCCCGGGCTTCAGCCCCTCAGAAACGGACCCGCCCGCCATGAAGAAATCCCTCCTGATCCTCGCTGCTGGCGCGGCCCTTGCGGCCACCACGGCCTGCTCCTCCACCGGCGGCAGCAACGGGGGCAGCACCCCGAACGAGTTCCGCGTCGTCACCAAGGCCCCGCTCAGCGTCCCGCCGGAATACAGCCTTCGCCCGCCTGCGGCCGGCACCACCACCCCGGCTGAAGTCGACGCCGCCACCACGGGGGTCACCACCGCGTTCGGCACCACGATGGGCGTCAACGCCAGCGCCTCCGAGAAAGCCCTCGTCGCCGCTGCCGGCGCCAACGCCGCCAACGCCGCCATCCGCGCGCAGGTCGACTACGAGGAAGCCCGGGCCATCCGCAAGTCACCCAGCGTCACCGACCGCGTCTTCTTCTGGCGCAAGGACAAGCCCGAAGACGCCGCTTCCGCCGCCACCGACAATGCGACGGGCGACCAGCCGGTCACCATCGAGCGCACCGAAGGCGGCCCGCGCATCCGTCTTCCCGGAACCTGATTTCCGCCTAGTTCACTGCCAGTACAAAAACGGAGGACGCCCATGAAACGGAGTCTCGCTGCCGGGCTTTTCGCCCTGCTTGCCTTGCCTGCCTTCGCCGAGGAGGCCGCCTGGGCGCCCTCCACCTTCACGCTCGACAATGGCATGGACGTCGTCGTGATCCCGGATCACCGCGCGCCCGTCGTCACCCACATGGTCTGGTACAAGGTCGGCGCCGCCGATGAGGCGCCCGGCAAGTCCGGCATTGCCCACCTGTTCGAACACGTGATGTTCAAGCAGACCAAGAATATCGGCCCCGAAGAGTTCACCTCCATCGTCCAGCGTTCGGGCGGCCAGCTCAACGCCTTCACGAGCTGGGACTACACGGCCTATTTCGAACGCGTGGCCAAGCCCCAGCTCGGCAAGATGATGGAACTGGAAGCCGAGCGGATGGTGAACCTCATCATCAACGACGACCCCAAGGGCCCGTTCATCTCCGAGCGTGATGTCGTGAAGGAAGAGCGCCGCCAGCGCATCGACAACAATCCGGGCGTCATCCTGCAGGAAAAGGTCCTCTCCGAATTCTGGAAGGGCCACCCCTACGAAATTACCGTCATCGGCAAGATGGAGGAAGTCGCCGCGCTCACCCCGCAGGACGGCCTCGATTTCTACCAGCAGTATTACAGCCCCGAGAACGCCATCCTCGTCGTCGCCGGCGATGTGACGCCTGAGGAAGTGCGCACGCTCGCCGAGCAGCACTACGGCGCCATCACGCCGACCGGTACCGTCACGGCGGAGCGCAAATGGCAGCCCGTCACCCCGCTCGCCGAAACGCAGCTGTTGACGCACGAAGATCCGAAAGTCCGCCAGCCAAATTGGAGCCGTTACTACACCGGCTTTTCGCAGCGCCGTCAGCCCGCTGACGCGATCGCGCTCGACGTCGGCCTCGAAATCCTCGGCGGCGGCATGACCAGCCGGCTTTACCAGTCGCTGGTCGAGCAGCAGCAACTCGCCATCTCCGCCAATGCCTATGCCTGGACCACGCTGCATGACGAAGGCCCGGCCGTCCTTTCCGCCAGCCCCGCGCCCGGCGTGGAGCTGGACGCGCTCGAGACCGCGCTGATGGCCGAAGTCGAGAAGGTGCTCGCCGAAGGCTTCACCGAAGCTGAAGTCGTCCGCGCCCGCAACAAGCTCGCGGCCGATGCCATCTACGCCCGCGATAGCCAGTCCGGCATGGCCAACGCCTTCGGCGGCTGGCTCGCCATCGGCGGCACGGTGGAGGAAATCCTCGCCTATCCGGACACCGTCCGCGCCGTCACGCCGGAGCAGGCGATCGCCGCCGTGCGCGCCGTTTTCGGCTCCGAGAAACACTATATCGAAGCCCATCTCCTGCCCGCCGAAGGAGACCTCTGAGATGCGGACGACCCAACTCCTCCTCGCCTCCGCCGCCCTCTCCGCGCTCGCCGGCTGTTCGACGATTTCCGGCTGGTTCAACGGCGCGCCGGAAGCGCCCGCCGCCGAAACGCTGGCCGAGCCCGCAAAGCCTGCGCTCGCGGTCGCCGTCCATGACGGCGAATTCGCCGAAATCCAGCAATTCGTTACGCCCGGCGGCGTCTCGGTCTGGCTCGTCTCGGAGCCCTCGATCCCAATTGTCGCCGTCCAGATGGCCTGGAAGGCGGGCTCCGCGTCCGATCCCGCCGGCGCCGAAGGCCTCAGCGAACTGGTCACCTACAGCATGAACGAAGGCGCCGGCGATCTCGATTCGCTCGGCTTCCAGACGGCCATGGAAGATCTCAACATGAGCTTCGGCTGCTCGGCCGGCGCCGAGTGGACCAGCTGCTCGGTCTCCTCGCTGACTGACAACGCCCCCGCCGCGATGGCCCTCGTCGCCACCGCCTTCGCCGCGCCGCGTTTCGACCAGGGCCCGTTCGAGCGTTTCCTGCGCGAGGAAGAAGTCGGCCTGCAGACGCGCGAAACGAACCCCAACTACCTCGCCTGGCGCGCCACCGCGCAATCTCTGTACCCGGACCATCCCTTCGCGCGTGAGACCACCGCAGAAAGCCTCGCCAGCCTGACGCCCGGCAAGGCCCGCGAACACATGCGTACACTGATGACCCGCGACCGGCTGATCGTCACCGCCGTCGGCGCCGTCTCGCCGGAAGAACTTGCGCCGCTGATCGACCAGGTCGCCGCCGGCCTGCCGGAGACCAGTACCGTCGCGCCCGTCGCGCCGATTGACCTCGCCAGCGCCCCGGTCGCCCAGGCCGTCGTCGACCTGCCGCAGCCGCAAAGCCTCGTGCGCTTCATCGGCCCCGGCATCGACCGCGCGAGCCCGGATTTCTTCCCGGCCTTCGTGCTCAACTACACTGTCGGCGGCGGCGGCTTCGAAAGCCGCCTGATGAAAACGCTCCGCGTCGCCAAGGGCCTCACCTACGGCGTCTCCACCAGCCTCGATCCAAACCCCTCGTTGCTCACCTGGTCCGGCGGCGGCCAGACCAAGAACGAGAGCGCGGGCGAATTCATCACCGGCATCAAGGACGAGATGAAAGCCTTCGTCGCCAGCGGCGTCACCGAGGCCGAACTGGCCGACGCCAAAGCCTACCTCGTTGGCTCCTATCCGCTCGGCTTCGATTCCAACGCCAAGATCGCCGGCCAGATGATGAGCGTGCGCCAGGAAAATCTCGGCGTCGACTATTTCGACCGCCGCAACAAGCTGATCGAAGCGGTCACCCTCGAAGACGTCAACCGCGTCGCCAAGACCTACCTCGACCCGGCGCGTTACTCGTTCATCATCGTCGGCGAGCCGCAAGGCATCGAAATGCCGGCGCTCGGAGAATCGCCCGCTCCCTGATCAAGCAAACCAGCTCATGCTGAGCGACGTCGAAGGATGGGCAAAACAAAGCCAACCTCTCCCGTGGCCCATCCTTCGACGTCGCTCAGCATGAGTCGCACCCGGCTGCGGGCCAACCCTCAGTCCACAGACCGTCTCGGTGTCGCCAGTCCCGGCGCCGACATGCTGCTCGCCGGATCGCGCCGGAAGGTGAACAGCTCCGCCGGGCGCCCACCGGTCCCGGTCTCCATCTGCCCCGTGCCCGCCACCAGTCCCGCCTTGTCCAGCGCGCGGCGGAAATTCTGCGTGTGCAGCTGCAGGCCCAGGATTCCCTCGACTGACCGCTGCAGCGCCGACAGCGTGAACCGCTCCGGCATCAGCTCGAACACGACCGGGCGATACTTGATCTTGCTGCGCAGACGCGAGAGACCCGTCGCGAGGATGCGCCGGTGGTCGGACGCCATCGTCCCGCCGAGCCGCAATCCCGAATCCGGCAGCCCCGCATCGCGCGTGCACTCGGCCACAATTCCCGCCTCGTAGAGCAGCTCGTAGCGCTCCAGCACGCGCTCTTCCATCCAGCGCGCCCCGTCCAGCCCGAAGGCAATCTGCGCGCGCCCCAGCCGGCGCTCATTGCCGACCGCCCAGGTCTTCAGGCGCGGCTCGATCTCCGCCTCGATGATCGGCGGGCGGCGCACCCGGTGATCCTCCCACGGAAAATAATGATACCAGTCCTGCCAGCGCGCCTCGAACGAGGCCCCTGCCGGCCGCGCCTCCGGCGTCAGCGCGAGGTAGCCGACCGAGATCACCCGCGACTCCGCATTGGCGTCCATCAGGCTCGCTTCCGGCGTCTCGCGGTCCTTGTCGCCGAACGTGTAGAGCTGCTCGACATAGCCGATCTCGAAACCGGTCTGCTCGCGCACCCAGCCGCGCAGCGACAGATCGAACGTCCGGTGGTTCGCCGGGTCGAAGGGGCCGAAGGGCAGGGCGTCCTCGCCGCGCGCGCGCCGCGTCACCAGCACGTTGGGCTCGCCGTCCTTCAGGGCCACCATCACGGCCGACAGTCCGATCAGAAGGCGCGGCGCGCTCATCGCATCGTCTCCTGCCGCGTCATCTCGGTCTGGATCTCGCCGAACCGCGCCAGGAACGCCGCCTGCGCCTCTGTCGGCGGCAGCGGCGCGAGCGTCACCTTCAGGCCCTCCGGGGGGCGGCCAAAAAACCCGTCCGATTCGGCTTCCGAAAACCCGGCCAGCTGCACCGCCTCGAACCAGGCGCAGATATTGTCCGCCCGCTTGATCACCTTCTTCAACGCGACGGGCGTCACTGCCTTCAGCCCGAACCGGATATGCACCGCCTCCTGGAGCCTTGCTTCGACGCCCTTGTAGCTCTCCCCGAGGATCGCCTTGAACGGCGAGATCATGTCCCCGATCACGTATTCCGGGCTGTCATGCAGCAGCGCCGTCATCAAGTCCTGCGGGCCCAGCCCCGGCTCTAGCCGGCGCACCAGCGTCTCCACCAGCACCGAATGCTCGGCCACCGAGAAGGCATGCTCCCCGCGCGTCTGCCCGTTCCATCGCGCCACCCGGGCGAGCCCGTGCGCAATGTCCTCGATCTCGATATCCATCGGCGACGGATGCGCGAGATCCAGCCGGCGGCCTGACAGCATGCGTTGCCAGACACGCGGCGGCGCGGGGGGCGGCTTAACAGATCGCTTCAAGGCGGGTCTCCATCCGGGCATCCTTAAGGGATTGGTAGCCCGGGTAAAGAAACCACGGCGATCCGGTTACACTCTCGCCCCCTTGCAGCCACCATTCCCCAATGCCGCATTAAGGCCTGTCGCGCATAACGGTTCCCAGAAACCACGAGAGGCCTGACGCCCATGATTGATGCCCTGACCAACTTCCTGACCGGCCAGGGCTTCGCAGTGATGATGCTCGCCTGTGGCACGCTCGTGGTGGTGGTCGAGGCCGTCCGCGCCAGCCGCCGCGCCCTCTGGGGCGACATGTTCACCGAGGACTTCGAAGAGTAGGGCCTATTCCACGAAATTCGCCAGCAGCCGCAGGTACGCGGCCTGGTATCCGTTTGAATTCTCCGAAACCTGCCAGGAGTTGAGCGGCCAACCGTCGCCGAACTCGCGGTACGATTTCAGCGGCGGCTGCCCATAGGGCGGCGACAGCCGCTCGCCGAGGCAGGCCGCATTCAGCGTCTCGTTCCCGCAACTCTCCGGGCAGCAGGCATCCCAGTCATATCCCGGGTTCGGCCCGCCCACGACAAAGCCGGGGATCGGCACGTCCGTCCGCCAGGTGCGGTAGTATGTGCCAACCGAGGAGTCCGCCCCGAACGCGCCCATGTTGGTGAGGTACGCCTTGCCCATCGGATTGGCGCCGTGGAGATAGTGCAGGTAGTCCAGCGCCCGCGCCGCATAGGGCGCGGCGAGGCCAGCCTCCGCCGACAGCCGCCCGGCCTGCAGATACAGTGTCCCCGTCGTCGCCATCACGCCATTGCTGCCCCAGTGCAGCACGTCGACCGGCACGCCGTATCCGGGCGCCGCTTCCGGCGACAGCCGCGCGGTATAGAGGTCTGCAAGATATGCGCGCAGCTCCGGCGGTGAAGCGGCCTGGCGCGCAACGAACAACGCAGCGTCCTGAACCTCATAGCGATACGCGTCCAACAGCCCGCTGCGCAACATTGACGTTTCCGCAAAGGCCGCATCCATCACCGGCAGGAACGCTTCGTCGCCGGTCAGCACCGAGAGGTAGGCCGCCGCCGCATAGCGCTTGCCGTTGAGATATTCCGGCTCGACTTCCTGCTGTCCGGCTCCAAGGCCTTCAGACTTGGACCGCGCATCATTGTTGTAGAATAGCACCGCCGGATTGGTCTCGGCCCAGCGCCAGGCGGAGAGCGCAGCTGCCTGAAGGCGCTCGGCATACGCCGCATGCCCTGGCGCCGGGCTGTCGCGATACACCAGCGCGGCGAAGGCAAACGTCCCCGCCGCCGACAGTGTCGCGGATGTGCTCGCCGGGCCATACCGGCTCGGCCCCTTCGCGGCAGACGGCGGACTGCCAGAATCGCGCCCGAGCACCGACAGCACCGACCCGTCCTTGCCCTGCATCCGCAGCAGCCAGTCGAGGCCCCATTTCGCTTCATCCAGCACGTCCGGCACGCCGTTGCCGCTTTCGGGAATGCCGAAATCATCGCCCCAGGCGTCCGGGTTCTCGGTATAGGAGATCAGCAGCGTCCGGCACTGGTCCGCCGTCCAGTTCGTGTATTGATTATAATCCCCGGCATCGTACCACCCGCCGCGCAGGTCGCGCGCCGTGCCGGCATCGTCCGGCGCCGAAAAGAGCCGCGCCTCGCCGTCCTGTCCGGGTCCCAGATGGCTCGCTGCGTCAGTCCAGCCCGCACCCGCCTGCGGCGCCGACTTCGCAAAGCCCGCACGCTGGTAATAGAAGGTCCGGAACGCTTCGCGCATCGGCGGCTTGTAGACTCCTGCATCCACCCGGAACGTCGCCGAAACCTGCGCCCCGTCCCCGGAGGTCACCACATACTCGCCCGGCGCAGTCACCTTGGAGATATCCAGCGCCCAGACATGATCGCCCGACAGCGCGTCTATCGGTGCCTTGACGTCCGCGTCCAGCGTGAAGGTGCGTACCGGCTCCTCGGTCTTCGCATCCCGCACGTAATACGTCATGCGCGGCTGCGACGCCCAGGCAGTATCAAAGCCCGCCACCGGCTGGCGTATACGGACGATCTTCGGATCATCAGGCCGGTAGCCGAACTGGTCCAGCACGATCGGCGGGGCAGGCACCGCGTCCGCCGGGCGCGGCAGCGGATTTGCAGGGGTTACGTCTTTCGGCCCCCCGCACGCGGCCACACCGGCAAGCCCGAGCGCCGCCCAGAAGGCCGCCCGCCGGATCATCCGGCCCTCTCGACAAACACCGTGCCGGCCGAATAGCCCGCACCGAACGAGCAGATCAGCCCGCGCTCGCCGGACTTGAAATCCGAGGAATGCTTGTGGAACGCGATGATCGATCCGGCCGATGAGGTGTTGGCATACGTGTCCAGCACCGTCGGGCTGTCATCCTCGGTCGCGTCGCGGCCGAGCACCTTGGCCGAGATCAGACGGTTCATGTTGGCATTCGCCTGGTGCAGCCACATCCGGCGCAGGCCTTCCGGCGCAAGGCCCAGCTCGCCCATATGCTCGCCGATCATCTCGGCCACCATCGGCACCACTTCGCGGAACACCTTGCGGCCTTCCTGGATGAACAGCTTGTCCGGCGCGCCCATGCCGTCCGGCGCCGCGCGGTTCAGGAAGCCGAAATTGTTGCGGATATTGTTCGAGAACTGCGTCTTCAGCTTCGTGCCGAGAATCTTCCAGTGCGCCGCCGGCGCGATCGCCTCGTCCTCGATCAGCACGGCGGTGGCCACATCGCCGAAGATGAAATGGCTGTCGCGGTCGGTGAAGTTCAAATGTCCCGAGCAGATTTCCGGGTTCACCATCAGCACCGACCGGGCATGCCCCGCACGCACGAAATCCGCAGCCGTCTGTATACCGAACGTCGCCGACGAGCACGCCACATTCATGTCAAACGCAAAGCCCTCGATGCCGAGCGCCTGCTGCACTTCAATCGCCATCGCCGGATAGGCGCGCTGCATGTTGGACGCCGCGCAGATCACCGCGCCGATGTCTTCCGGCTTTCGCCCCACCGCCTGCATCGCGTCGCGCGCCGCCATCACGGCCATCTCCGCCAGCACCGAGATCTGCTCGTTCGGCCGCTCTGGAATGCGCGGCGCCATGATGTCCGGATCGATCACACCGGCCTTGTCGATGACGAAGCGGGACTTGATGCCGGAGGCCTTCTCGATGAACTCCACCGAGGAATGCGTCTTGGGATCCATCAGGCCGGATTTGATCTCGGCCTCGTTCTCGCGGTTCCAGGTGTCGGCCCAGGCATTGTAGCTCGCCACCAGTTCGGCGTTCGAGATGGAATGGGGCGGGGTCCACAGGCCTGTGGCGGAAATCACGGGGCTCGGCATTTGCTCTCTCCGGCGGCGCCTGCCCGCCAGGAGCGTCAGGCCCTTCTTGATGTTTTTTTGTGACGCAAGGTCTAGCGCGCGCCGGGCCGGCAGCACAAGGCCGCCGCTTGATGCGGCGCGTGGGGGCGGCCTTACTTTCCCGGGTCGCCGAACACTTCGTTCAGCCGCTCGCGTTCTTCCGATTGCTGGATCTGCAGTTCCAGATCGTCCAACGCCTCCTGCTGCCGGGCCCGTTCGGTCTCGATCACGGTCTCGCGGCAGCGGGCGCGCGCGTCGGCCTCGCCGAGCTTTTCACAGGTTTCCAGCGCCCGCGCGTCCGCCCGGTCCTGCCAGGTCTGGCATCCTGTCAGCGCAGTCAGCGCAACCAGCCCTGCCATGCAGGCAAAAAAGCGCCTCATCTTGGCGGCTTGCGCTCGGCTTCGCGCTTCACCGACAGCGCCACATCGGCCACCACATCCTTCATGCACGCATCGCGCTCGGCCTCGGTGGCCTCGCCCGCGCAGGCGTCCACCGGATTGGCATACGCCGGCGGCGGCGCGCTCGACCGGCAGGCACCGGTCGCGGCCAGCAGGCCAACTGCTGCAATCGTCATCATGGTCTTCATCTGGTGTTCCTCACCTCCCTGTGGCGTGGACAGCTTAGCTCATGGTCATTGACCATGCCAACTGCCTGCGCCCACGCATACACGATCGTCGGGCCGACAAACTTGAAGCCCCGCTTCTTCAGGTCCTTGGACATCTGCGCCGACCAGTCCGTGAAGGTTGGCGCCTCGCGGAAATTCTTCCACTTCCCGTGGACCGTCTTGCCGCCTACCCAGCCCCAGCAATAGTCGGCAAAATCCTCGCCGGACTCCATCATCGCCAGGTAGACCTGCGCATTGCCGATCACCGCGTCGATCTTCTTCGGGCTGCGGATGATGCCGGGGTTCTCCATGGCCTTGGCCGCCCGCTTCGGCGTCCAGCGGGCGAGGCGCTCGGGATCGAACCCATCGAACTCTTCCCGGATCGACTCGCGCTTCCTCAGGATCGTAATCCAGCTCAGCCCCGCCTGCATCCCGTCTAGCTGCAGCTTCTCCCACAGCGCCCGCGGGTCATGCTCCGGCACGCCCCATTCGGTATCGTGATAGTCGCGGTACAGCTTGTCGCTCACCGGCGCCCAGCCGCAATACGGCGTCTCGTCACTCATCGGCCGCCTCCATCAGCGCCTTCAGTTCCGCCGCCAGCCAAGGCGCGGATTCAATCTCCGCCGCCGCCTCGTTCACGCTGACCGCCTCCGCCGCCTGCACCGCTTTCGCAAACCGGTCCGTGCGGATCAGCGCGAGGCCTTCGCCGCCTTCCGCGCTCGTCACCTGTCCGATCAGCCCCGCGCCCGCGCGCACCTCGGCGCCCGCCGCCAGCGCCCCGCCGCGCACCCGGACCGTCCGCTTACGGATCAACCCCTTGCGCTTCATCCGGCTCGCCACTTCCTGCCCGACGAAACAGCCCTTCTTGTAGTCAATGCCGCCCATCAGATCCATGTTGATGTCGGTTGGGAACACTTCCGCCGCGCGGTAGTCACGCCCCCATTCCGGAACACCCGCCTCCATCGCCAGCAGGTCCCAGCCGGGAAACGTTTCCGTTGCCGCATCGGCCTCCACAACGCTCCGCCTCGGCAAGGCCGCCCCGCGCGGATCGGGCGCGCCCTCCGCCCCAGCCGCCGACACCAGCGTCTCGTCGCGAACAATCCCCACCGCCGAGCGCAGCCGGAACATCTTCAACCGTTTCAGCAGGTCCTCGGCCGCGTCCGCATGCACATCAATCTGCACGCCCTCCGCCGTCCGGTGCGCAATATAGTCGGCAATGATCTTGCCCTGCGGCGTCAGCAGCGCCCCATACCGCGCCTCGCCCTCAGCCCAGTCCGCCACGGTATGCGTCACCGTCCGCTCCAGCAGGGCGAGCGTGTCGGGACCGGAAAGGACGAGAATGGATCGGCTCGGAAGGCGGTGCATGCCGCTCGTTTAATGCCCGCTCGCCTGCGGAGCAATGGCGCCGGCTCCGGGCGGGCCAGCTCCTATTCGGCGTCCGGCACCGGGCGGGCATATTGCGCCGCGCGTTCACGAAGCGCGAGAACCCCGGCTCGGTCGACATACGCGCCCGCACTGATCAGGCCCGAAGGCTCCTGCAGCGCCGCCAAGTCGTCCAGCGGGTTCGCCGCCAGCAGCACAAGGTCGGCGGCCGCGCCTTCGCTGACATAGCCGAGGTCCGGTTCGCCCGCCTTCAGCGCCGCGCCGCGCGTCGCGGCCCGCAACGCCTGCTGCCGGGACAGGCCTGCCTCGACCAGGTAATCCAGTTCATCCAGCAGGATGAGCCCCGGTACGCCGCAGCTCTCACCAGCCCCATCCGTCCCGGCCAGGATATCGACCCGCGCCGAAACCAGCCCCTGCATCACTTCGGCTATGACTCCCGCATAGGCTTCGGCGCTCGGCCCCGCCGCGTCCCGGAAACGCTTCGACTCGGTGCACCTCAGCATCTGCGGATCCGGAAGGAATCGTTGGGCCGCCTCATAAGCCCGCGCCCGCACCGGTGCCCGCACGCTGAGCGTCGGGGTTACCGACACACCCGCGGCCGCGAGCGCTTCGAACAGGCGCTGGCATCCGGCAGGCTCATAGAGCTCCGCCATGGCGCGCTCGTAATAGCCCGGCCCGCCGGTGTACCAGCCATCGTAGAACGCATAGGTCGCGGCCGCGCCGTCCGGCCCGCAATAGGCCAGCAATTCCGGGGGCAGGTGGTCAAAGTCGCGCTGCCCGGCAGCTGCCGATTCCAGAGGGCCAGAATAGGGGCGAAGGTGCCCCACGACCCGTCGCTCCTCGGTCCCCGCTGCCTGCGTGATGGCGGCATAGATCTCAGGCTCGAGAAAATCATGGACCTTGATGAAATCCACGCCGCGCGCGAGTTGCGCGCGAACCATCTCGCCCGCTTGCTCGGGCGTCTCGGGAATCAGCGTGTGGTCGAAATTGCCCCAGGGCTGTTTGCCGGAAAAGGATTGCCCGGCAACCTTGAGCAGCGGTGCGGGCTGTCCGGATTGTCGCTGCACCGTCCAGTTCGTCCGCAGCGCCAGTATATCATCCGTACGCGAACCAAGATCGCGCAATCCCAGAACGCCGTAGGACATGGCCAGCGGCGCATACCATTCGGCGGGGTCGAGGTCCGGATCCTCGGGCGCGCGGTACGATTCCAGATGCACGTGCAGGTCCCACAGCCCCGGCATCAGGTACTGCCCCGAGCCGTCCACGGTTTCGCAGATGTCCCCGTCACAGCCGGAACCGGCTTCGGATATGGAGGCGATGCGTCCATCCCGGATGATCACATCGCGCGGCCCGGAAACGGCGCCCGCTTCTGTATCGACGATCGCGACGGAAGAAATCAGCAGTCCCTTGCTGACCGGCGGTGCAGGCGCTGAGGCGCAGCTTGCCAGCCCGGCCATACCGGCCATCGCAAGGAGATGTTTCAAGCTGTTCGGTCCGCGCATCCGGCAAGGCTCCGCTCGCGCAGGGCAGGATGGCCCTTCAGCGCCGCTCGCCAAAAGCTAGGCGGAGCCGGCTGCGCGTCAACGCCGCCAGAAAGAGATCAGCCCTTGGCGCCCGGCATCGCGGCAATCACGGCCGCCGCCAGCGCACTTTTCAGCAGAGAGCCGGCAAGGAACGGCACGACGCCCGAGGCGAGCGCAATTTCCAGCGTCGTCAGCATCGCCAGCCAGCTGCCGCCCACCGCCAGGATCAGCGCATGCAGCCCGAGGAAACCGGCAAACCGCGCCCCATGCAGCGCCAGCGTCTGGCCCTTCGGCAGGAAGCCCGCCAGGAACGCCGCCACCGGGAACGCAAAGAGGTAACCCGCCGTCGGCCCCGCAAACGCCAGCAGACCGGTCTTGCCGCCCGCCAGCACCGGCGCGCCCGTCAGCGCCAGGCCCATCCAGCTGAGCACGATCGCCGCCCCCATCCGCGGCCCCGCCACCGCCCCGAGCAGCACCACGACCAGCGTCTGCAGCGTCACCGGCACCGGTACCATCGGCAGCGACACATAGGACGACACCGTCAACGCCGCGACCCCCGCCAGCCCGATAGCCACCTGACGAAGCCGGGAGGACGCAAACGGACGCACAGCAGATTGGGACATTGAGAACCTCAGGATTTAAACGACCCCTTCTTGTGCGGCGCACAAGCCAGGGTCAAGCCTCCCCGGGCCCCGGAATTTCTTGCGGGCAGATGAGAGCCAACCGGCACCAGGTGAAAAAAATGAGAATGAATGAGAAAAAATCGACATTCAAAGTGCAAGGCGCGAGACGCGGTGAGCGAGGTTGAACAGGGCAGGCGCCAAACTTGCGCCTACAACAACCACCCTTCCCAAAAAATAAACTCCAGTCCCGTCAATCGGTTACAAAATACTTCCCGAATCCATCCGCTACACCTCCGCCCACGGAGGTATACTGTGTGCATGATCACTCAGGAAATTTCCCAGCCAAAAGACCCCCACCTCCCATTGCTCCGCGGCGCAAGGTGAGGGGCTAGCCAAACACTGCCAGCGTCAACCGCCCAGCCCAGGCTGCGCGACGCCGCATCCTCGTGACATTTCCCCGCTCCGGCGCGATAAGGCCCGCCATGAACCAGATCTTCGACCTCATCTTGCGCGGCGGCACCGTCGTCACCCCCGGCGGCGAAGCCCGCACCGATATCGGCATCATCGGCGAGCGCATCGCCCGGATCGGCGATCTCTCCCAGGCCTCCGCCGGCGAAATCTACGGCGCCAGCGGCCTGCACATCCTGCCGGGCGTGCTCGACACCCAGGTCCACTTCCGGGAGCCCGGCCTCGAATACAAGGCCGACCTCGAAACCGAGGCCCGCTCCGCCGCCCTCGGCGGTGTCACGGCCGTGTTCGAGATGCCGAACACCAACCCGTCCACGATCACGCCGGACCTGATGCTCGACAAGCTCGCCCGCGCCAAGGGCCGCATGGACGTCGACCACGCCTTCTATGCCGGGGCGACCCATGCCAACACCGACCTGTTGCCCGAGATGGAGCGGATGGTGGGCTGCTGCGGCGTCAAGGTCTTCATGGGCGCCTCCACGGGCGACCTGCTGGTCCATGACGATGCCGGCGTCGAAGCCGTCATCAAGGCGATCAATCGCCGCGCCGCTTTCCACTCCGAGGACGAGTACCGCCTCGCCGAACGCCGCCCGCTCGCCCGCACCGGCGACTGGACCAGCCACCCGGAGGTGCGCGACGTCGAAACCGCCGTGATGTCCACCAAACGCCTCCTGCGCATCGCCCGCGCCGCCGGCAAGCGGATCCACGTGCTGCACATTTCCACCGCCGAGGAACTCGATATCCTGCGCGACGCGAAAGATGTCGCCTCGGTCGAATGCCTGCCCCAGCACCTGACGCTCGCCGCGCCTGACTGCTACGAGCGCCTCAAAGGCTACGCCCAGATGAACCCGCCGATCCGCGAGGCCCGCCACCGCGACGCCCTTTGGCGCGCCGTCAATGCCGGCATCGTCGACGTGATGGGATCGGACCATGCCCCGCACACCAAGGAAGAAAAGGCGCGGCCCTATCCCGCCTCGCCCTCCGGCATGCCCGGCGTGCAGACCATGGTGCCGATCATGCTGACCCATGTGAACGACGGAAAGCTCAGCCTGCAGAGGTTTGTCGAGCTGACCTCGGCTGGCCCGCAGCGCGTCTTCGGTCTCGCCGACAAGGGCCGCATCGCCGAAGGCTACCATGCCGACTTCACGGTCGTTGACATGAAGCGCAAGGAAACGATCACTAACGAATGGTCGAAATCCAAATGCGGCTGGACCCCCTTCGACGGCTTCGAAGCCACCGGCTGGCCCGTCGCTACGATCGTGCGCGGCGGCTTCGTCATGCGGGACGGCGAGATCACCTGCAAGGGCGCCGGCCAACCCGTCCGCTTCAACGAAACCCTGGAGCCCCAGGCTTGATCCCTGCGGGGCGGATCGACCTCTTGAAGGCGCGTTATGGTGAGCCTGCGCGCCACTATCACAGCTGGGATCATATCGAAGCGCTGCTGCGCCATTACCGCCGATGGGAGGTGCACTTCCATCGCCCGGAACCCGTCCTTTGGGCGCTCTACTGGCACGACGCGATCTACGATCCGCAGGCCAAGGACAATGAAGAGCAAAGCGCCGTCCTCCTTGAACGCGAAGCGCAAGGCCATCTGCCTGCGGACGATATCGCCTTCGCCGCCACCATCATCCGCGCCACCGCCGCCCACAAGGTGCCGGACGGACTCGGCCCCGGAGACGCCGCCGACACCGCACTCTTCCTCGATCTTGACCTTTCGATCCTCGGCGCTCCCACGCATGTCTATGACCGCTACGAAACCGACATCCGTGCGGAATACGCTTTCGTCCCCAAGGCCGCCTTCCGCGCAGGCCGGGGCGCCATCCTCAAGGGGTTTCTGGCTCGCGAACGCCTCTACCTAACCGATTTCGCCCACGCGGAGTGGGACCTGCGGGCTCGGGAGAATCTGAAACGGGCGATTGCAGCGCTTGAAGCGCCCGCCTAGCTTTGGGGCTTGCCCTTTGCCTCCGGCTGCGCGAGCAATCGATCCGGAACATCTTCAGGCCCCGCCGCCCGCCCGCATACCGAAAGGACCCCCATGCGCTTCATCCCCGGCCTTCTCCTGTCCGCCGCGCTGCTGACCGCCGCTCCGTTGGCCTTCGCCGAAGAGCGCACTGCCTTCGAACTGCAGGCGCGCGAGATCTACCAGACCGTCGTCGAAATCCGCTCGGCCAAAGGGCAGGGCAATATCCCCGTCGTTGTAGACTATATCGTCCGTGAGCTGAAGGCTGGCGGCTTTGCCGACGCCGACATCGAAGTGACGGATTTCGAGATCGAGGGCGAACTCGTGCAGGGCCTGATGGTCTGGTACCGCGCCGAGGGCACGCCGAAGCAGAAGCCCATTGTCCTCCTCGCCCACATGGATGTGGTCGATGCGCTGCCGGACACCTGGACGCGCTATCCCTTCGAGCTGATCGAGGAGAACGGCTACTTCTTCGGCCGCGGCACCGCCGACAACAAGTACGGCGTCACCAGCCTTGTCGCGACTTTCCTGCGCCTCAAGGCCGAAGGCTTCAAGCCGGACCGCGATCTCGTCATGATCCTCTCGGGTGACGAGGAAACCGGCATGATCTCCACCCGCGCCCAGGCGAAGTATACGGACGAAAAAATCAAGCCGGCCTATGTGCTGAATGCCGACGCTGGCGGCCTGACACTCGATGAAAATGGCAAGGCGCTGCTCTACGGCGTGCAGGGCGCCGAGAAGACCTACGCCACGTTCGAACTGACCGTCTCCAATCCCGGCGGGCATTCCTCGACGCCGCGGGTGGACAATGCCATCTACGAACTCGCCGACGCACTGAAGAAGATTGAGGCCTACAAATTCCCGGTCATGCACAGCCCGCTGACGCTCGCCTCCTTCAAGTCGGCCGGCGCGCAGACACCCGGCCCGCTGGGTGAGGCCATGCTGGCCTTCGCCAAGAACCCGGCCGACGAAGCTGCCATCGCCGCGCTGCGCGCCAACCCGGAAACGGTCGGCTCGACCGGCACTACCTGCATCGCCACTATGCTGCGGGGCGGCCATGCCGAGAACGCGTTGCCGCAGCGCGCGACCGCGACGATCAACTGCCGAATCTTTCCGGGCGTCGGCATCGCCGCCACCGAACAGACCCTGAAAGAGGTCGTCGGCAATGACGGCGTCGCGTTCAAGCTGATCTCCGACCTCGTCGAGAGCCCGGAATCGAATCTCCCGGATGAGGTGATGGCGGCGATAGCCAAGGCGCTCGCGGCACGCGGCCTTGAAGGGCTGCCGATCCTGCCGCACATGTCGTCCGGCGGCACTGACGGCCTGTTCTACCGCAATCTCGGCTATGACACGCTTGGCATCGACGGCAGCGGCGCCAAGCCGAACGATACCTTCGCGCACGGCCTCAACGAGCGCCTCTCGGTCGACTCCTTCTATGGCGGCCTCGATCACTGGTACATCGTCCTCAAGGACCTCGCCGGCGCCGAGTAGCGCGGGGGTGAACCGGGGCAGGGAGCGGGCGGCGTGACCGACAAGGCCGAAAAGCCGATGGGCCTGAGGCGTACGCTGATCTGGCTCTACGAAGGTGTCGGCCGATGGCCGGTTACTTTCCGCTGGGCCGTGCTCGTCTTCGATGTGGCAACGATCAGCTACTTCCTTGTCTCGCCCTTCCTCGGCACGCCGGGCGAGCATTTCTGGCTCGACTATGTGATCGGCACGATCATCGCGATGGATCTCGCCGCCCGCTTCTATATCGCCCCGACCAAGCGCCGCTTCTTCACGCGGTTCATGAACATCGCCGACGCGATTGTGGTCATCTCGATGCTCGCGCCCTTCCTGTCACAGAACTATGCCTTCCTCCGGATCATCCGGGCCCTGAGGATCGCGCGGGCGTTCAGTTTCCTGCGCGATGACAGTCCGATGTCGAGCTACCTGCGCCTGCACCGCGTCGTCATCGAGCGCGGTATCAACGTTGTCGTCTTCCTCTTCATCATGTCCGCGCTGGTCTATGCCGACCAGGTGAACCGGGCGGGCTCGGACGTGAAGAACTATCTCGACGCCTTTTACTTTACCGTCACCAGCCTGACGACCACCGGTTATGGCGACATCACCCTCGTCGGCTGGACCGGCCGTGTCCTCCCGATCATCATCATGCTGCTCGGCGTCACGCTTTTCCTGCGCCTCCTGCGCGCCCTCGTCACGCCCACCGACAAGGCCGAGGTCGAGTGCACGAATTGCGGCCTGATGCGCCATGACCGCGACGCGGTCCACTGCAAGCATTGCGGCGAGGTCGTCTATATCGAGAATGAAGGCTTCGACCCCTGATGGGGGCGGTTTGACGCCCCAAAGACCGGGGAGTATGATCAAGTCATACCGCTGAAGGAAGCTGCCATGACTGTCCGCATGACCATCTCGATGCCCGACGCCCTCGCCGAAATGGTCGAGCGCCTGGTCGCCGAAGGCAAATACGCCTCCCACAGCGACGTCATCCGCGACGGCCTGCGCGCGCTCGAAGCCCGCAAGGAAGAGCACGCCGCCCGCATCGCCGCAATTCGCGAAGGCCTTCAAGAGCGCCTGCAGGGCGAGTTCTTAAGCATGGAGGAAGGCCAGAGGCGTTTTGACGTCCTGATGGAAGAGCGCAAGCGCGGCCGGAAGACGTCTCCGTGACGCTCTACACGCTTCGCGAAACCGATGGTTTCGTGTCGGACTTGCGCCGCACCGGCGACCACCTTGACCGGACCACCGGGGAGCCCGACAAGACCGACGAAATCCTGATGGCTTTCCGGGCAGCGGCCATTTCCCTCACCGAATTTCCCAGGCGCTATGTCGAAAGGCGCAATCTTGGAGAGGGTATCCGGCTTTGCGTCGTGAGGCAGAAGGGTGTCCTCCTGTTTCAAGTCGATGATCAGACGCACATTGTGCGTGTCTTGCGCGCGTTCTATGGCGGAGAAGATTACGGCGCACTCTTTTATGGCGAAAACGAAGACTGACATGACCACCACCCATATCCCGTTCCGCGAAGTGCCTTATCTTCCGCTGAAGCTGAAGATGGAGCGGCGCCCTGATGGCACGATCCTGCTCGAGAACGGCCTGCCGCTGAAGGCGCACCCGCCGCACATGCTGGCGCCGCTGGTGAAGTGGGCGGCAGAGCGCCCCAGCCAGGTCTGGCTGGCCGAGCGCTGGCCGGAGGATCCCTCGCAGGCCGGCTGGCGGGAAGTAACGTATGCGGACGGTCTCGCAGAGGTGACGCGCCTCGCCGCCGCCTTCCTCAGCGAGGGCGCCGGGCCGGACGCGCCGCTGATGATCCTGTCGAAGAATTCCATCGACAATGCGCTGCTGATGTACGCGGCCATGTGGGCCGGCAGCCCCGCCGTGCCGGTGACACCCGCCTATGCACTGCTGAGCCAGGACCTTGTGCGCCTCAACTATATCGACCGGCTGACCGAGCCGAAATTCATCTATGTCGAGGACGGCGCCGAGTATCAGCGCGCGCTCTCGGCCATGAACCTCGATGGCCGCCTCGTGATCTATTCGCGCAACGCGCCGAAGGTGCCGCGCGCCGTGAGCCTCGAGGACTTCGCCGGGCAAGCCGGTCCGGCGGTGGACGCCGCCTATGCCGCGCTGACGCCGCAAACGGTGGCGAAATACATGCTGACCTCCGGCTCCACCGGCGAGCCCAAGGCGGTGATCAACACCCACGGCATGGTCGCGGCGAACTCCAAGATGATCCGCTCGGTCTGGGATGAAGACCGCCTCGACGCGATCACCGGCGGGCCGCAGGTGATGGTGAACTTCCTGCCCTGGAGCCATACCTACGGCGCCAACGCAATCCTGCACAACATGCTCGACTGGGGCGGCACGATGTATATTGATCAAGGCGCGCCGACACCGCAGCGCCTGCCGGAAATGCTCCGAAACCTGAAGGAAATCCCGACCACGCAGCACACCACCGTGCCGCAGGCCTGGGCAGCGCTCGCCACCGCGCTGGAGCAGGACGACGCCCTCGCCGAAGTCTTCTTCTCCCGCCTCACGTCGATGGCCTATGGCGGCGCCGCGATGGGGCAGGACATCTACGAGCGCCTGCAGGTCGTCGCCGTCCGCATCACCGGCGAGCGCATTTCGCTGTCGGCCGGCTACGGCGCCACCGAGACCGCGCCGACCTCGTCCAACGTCCACTGGCCGAACGGCACGATGGGCCTGATCGGCCTGCCGCTGCCCGGCAACACGTTCAAGCTGGTGCCCACCGGCGGCAAGCTCGAAGTGCGCGTCAAGGGCGTCAACGTCACGCCGGGCTACTACCGCAACCCGGAAAAGACCGCCGCCGCCTTCGATGAGGAAGGCTTCTACCAGCTCGGCGACGCGGTGAAGTTCGTCGACCCCGCCGTGCCGGAGAAAGGCCTCGCCTTCGATGGCCGTACGGTGGAGGAGTTCAAGCTCGTCAGCGGCACCTGGGTGTCGACCGGCTCGGTCCGCGTCGCCGCGGTCGCGGCGACCGGCGGTGTGCTGTCGGACGCCATCGTCTGCGGCCTCAACCGCGAGGAGATCGGCCTGCTCGGCTTCCTCAACGAGGCCTATTGCCAGCGCCTTGCCGGGGCGCCCCTGCCGCTCGAGGACCTCGTCCGCCATCCCGCCATCGAGGCCGCGATCCGCGAGGGGCTGGCCGCGCACAACAAGAAGAATCCCAACGCAGCGGCCCGAATCGCACGGGTACTGCTGCAAACAAGCCATCCCCAGGCCGACCTTGGGGAAATCACCGAGAAGGGCTACATTAACCAGTCCCGGACCCAGGAATTGCGCGCCGCCGAGATCGAGCGGCTGTATTCCGCCGATGCCTTTCTGGGCAAGTTCCTGATTTAACGCGGCTTCCGGGATAGATACCGCTGGTTTGCAGCAATCGCCGCCTGAAAGGGCTCGATTTCTGGCATTCACGATGTATATTCCCGCCCAAGCTGTAGCGAATGCTGCAGCCCAGCCATTCCCCTTTGGCTATGGCGGGCCGCAGGACGAACAACGAAGCTCCCCTTGCTTCAGTTCGACCTGCGGTCCGTTTCGGTTTTGCGCCGCCCTGTGAATTCGCCTAAGCACCGCTGAACAGACACTTCGGGAGGCGGACATGGCAGACACAGACAGCAAGGCGAAAACCGGCGCGGAGGCGCTCGTCTCGACCCTGGCCGACCATGGTGTCACCGCCTGTTTCGCCAATCCCGGCACCTCGGAAATGCACCTCGTCACCGCGCTCGACCATGAGCCGCGCATCCATTCGGTGCTCTGCCTGTTCGAAGGCGTCGCGACCGGCGCGGCCGACGGCCATGCGCGCGTCACCGGCAATCCCGCCATGACGCTGCTGCACCTCGGCGCGGGTTTCCTCAATGGCGGCGCCAACATCCATAATGCCAAACGCGCCTGGACGCCGATGATCAACGTGATCGGCGACCATGCGGTGCCGCACCTGCGCTTTGATGCGCCGCTGACCTCGAACATCCTCGGCCTCGCCGGGCCGAACTCGGTCTGGATCAAGTCGGCGGACAAGGTGGCGGACGCCGGTAACCTCGCCGCCGAAGCCTGGGAGGCGAGCTTCGGCCCGGTGCCGGGCCCGGTCTCGCTGCTGCTGCCGGCGGACACCGCCTGGACCGAGGGCGGCAAGCCCGGCGCCAGGCGCGGGCGCCCGAAGCTGCGCGTCCCGGAGGCCGGCCGGATCGCGGCGGCGGCGAAGGCCGTGCGCAGCGCGGTAAAGCCCATGATCCTGATCAACGGCACCGCGCTGACGCCCGCCGGTCTCGCGCAAGCTGCACGCCTCAAAGTCGCCGGAATCCGTGTACTGACGGATACCTTTTTCCCGCGCATGGCGCGCGGCGCCGGGATCTTTGCGCCAGACCGGATGCAGTATTTTGCCGAAGGGGCGATGGCGGACCTCGCCGGCACGGACCTGATGCTGGTCGCAGGCACGCAGGTGCCGGTGGCCTTCTTTGCCTATCCGGGCCGCCCGAGTGTTCTGGTGCCGGAAGGCTGCGCCACACAGATCATCGGCGGCCCTGAAAGCGACAGCGCGGCGATCCTCGGCGCACTCGCCGATGCGCTCGGCGCCAAGGCCTCGGCCGATCCCGCGCCTCTCGACCTGCCGGGCCTGCCCACCGGCGCGCTGAACGCCGCCACCATAGGCGCCTCGATTGCGCGTCACCTGCCGGAGGGCAGCTTCGTCTCCGATGACGGCGTCTCGAATGGCCTGCCGGCCTTCATGATGACCGGCCGCGCGCGCCCGCACGAGTGGATGATGCTGACCGGCGGGGCGATCGGGCAGGGCCTGCCGCTGGCGCTCGGCGCGGCCGTCGCCGCCAAGGGCCGCAAGGTGCTGTGTATCTCCGGTGATGGCGCTGCGATGTATACCAACCAGGCGCTGTGGAGCATGGCGCGCGAGGGCGTGGACGTCGTCAATGTGATCTTCGTCAACCATTCCTACCGCATACTGAACATCGAACTCGCCCGCACAGGCGCGGGCAATCCGGGCCGTGTCGCAGAAGACCTGCTCGGCCTCGGCCGCCCGGAGATCGACTGGGTGAAACTCTCCGAAGCGCAAGGCGTACCGGCGGTGAACGCCCGCACGGCGGAAGAGTTCGACGCAGCGCTGGAGCGCGCCTTCGCAACGCCTGGCCCGCACCTCATCGCGGCGCACGTTCCGGCGCGCTAGCGCTTCGCAAAACTATTGCGAAGCCCCACCTTAACCTCCCCCATTCTGGGGAGGGCCGGAGTGGGGCGAGGCAATAAACGGCGCCAACCGGAACCAAATGAAAGCCCCTGCGTTAGTGAGGGAGAGCTCCCTCAATCATCAGGTGACCCATGTCGTCGTTTACCCTTTATCTGATAGGTTTCATCGTGCTGATAGGCGGCCTGTCCTACGGAGCCTACGAACTCGGCATCCAAACCGTCTGGATCGGAATAGGCGCCGTCGTGCTGGTCGGCATCGGCATCATCACCGCCGTCAGCAAGACCCGCCAGCGCGACGACTCGCCTGCCAACGACGCCTGAGTTCGGTCCTTCTTTTTGCCCCATACACGCACGCCGTAGGCATCTGCGAAGGCAGGTGCCCAGACGCTGAATAAAGCATTTTCCGTGCGCTGGACCCCTGCCTCCGCAGAGGGGCTACGGAGAGGTTGCAGAGCCATCCTGCACAGCAGTCACAGCCGCCTTATCCGTCTTCGCCGGATCATACTTCGCAAACCAGCCCATGATGTTGTCGGTCAGCGCGATCAGGCGGCTGGGGCGTCCCGTGATGCCGTGCGAGGCGCCGGGGATGCGGATGAGGGCGGTGTCCACGCCGTTCATCTTGAGGCCCGTATAGAACTGTTCGGCCTCCCAGGCAGGCGTGCGGAAATCTTCCTCGCCCACCATCAACAGCGTCGGCGTCACCACCTTGTCGACATAGCGGATCGGCGAGAATTTCAGGAACGCCTCCGGATTGGTCCAGGGGTCTTCGCGTATCCAGTGGCGCCGCACGTACTGGGCGATATCGGCGGAGAGCGCCATCGTCATCCAGTTGATCACCGGCTTGATCGAGGCGGCCGCCGCGAAGCGGTCGGTCTTGGTCACGATCCAGGCGGTGAGAATGCCGCCGCCCGATCCTCCGGTCACGAACAAACGCTCCTCGCTGACATATTTGCGCGCGACGAGTTCATCCACGAGGCTCATCAGGTCATCATAGTCATTGCCCGGATAGGCCCGGTCGATGGCATGCGCGAAATCTTCGCCATAGCCTGTGGAGCCGCGCGGGTTGGACCAGATCGTGACATAACCTTCGGCGGCGTAGCGCTGCAGCTCGCTGGAGAAATAGGGGCCGTACATCTGGAACGGTCCGCCGTGGATTTCGAGCAGCATGGGGAACGTGCCATCCGCCTTGAAGTCCGGCGGCAAGTAGACCCAGGCCTCGATTTCCTGGCCGTCATGGCTGGAGGCAACCTTGATCTCCTCCATGCGCGGCATCTCGAGGTACGGGATCATGTCATCGTTCAGCGCCGTCAGGACCTTGGAATTCTTGCCGTCGAGGCCAATCGCGCCGACCTCCGAAGGGCGGTCCGCAAACCCGGCCGTATAGGCAACCACCGGCTTCCTTCCTCCGCTGACGGAGAAACTGCCATCGGCATAGGGCCGGCCGATCGAGGCGCCGCCGATATTGGTGGCCACCTGCGTGGTCTTGCCGTCAAGGCCTACGCGGTAGAGCGACAGCACGCCGTGATCGCCGACCAGCGAAAGCAGGCTCTTGCCATCCGGCGCCCAGACGGTCTGGTCGAAGCTGCCGAAGAAATCTGCCGCCAGTTCGGTGGAACCCGAGCCGTCGGCATTCATCACATAGAGATTGTCCTGCTGGTAGGAGAGCACCTTGTCGTCATAGCCGCGATAGGCGATGCGCTTGCCGTCCGGCGAGACGACGGGGGTATAGTCCGGCCCGTCGCGGGTCGTCAGTGCACGGACGGACAGGTCCGACAGTTCCAGCGCGTAGATCTCGCTCTCGATCGGATCCATCTCGCGGTCTTCGGCGAGGTTGCCGGACACCAGCAGCGTGTCATTGGCCAGCCAGGCCGGGCTCTGCATCGGCGCCTCGCCGGACGTCACCTGACGCGGCGTGCCGCCGTCCACGGGCAGCACGAACACCTGGTTGGCGCCGTAGGGCAGGTAGCCGGCGCCATCGGCGCGGAAGGTGATGTCGTCGAACACCCTCACCGGATCGCTCCAGGCGGCGCCCTTCGGCTGTTTCGGCGGCGTCGCGAAGCTGGGCGTCTCGGCGGGCACCAGCATCGAGAAGGCGATCATCTTGCCGTCCGGCGACCAGACCGCTTCGGAGGGGCCTTGCAGGAACTGCGCGAGGGCAAAGCTGCGGCCGGTGTCGAGATACAGCACGCGGATTTCCGGACCCGCGCTACTCGCCGTCGTATAAACGAGGCGGTCGCCGTTGGGCGACCAGCGCGGCGAAGCGGCCGAGGCGCCGGTGACCAGCGGGCGATGCTCGCCGCTGGCAACGTCGATCGTCCAAAGCTGCCCCACATCCCGGTCGGTGAGCCGGTCCATGGAATGGCGCACGTAGACGATGGTCTTGCCGTCCGGCGAAATTTGCGGATCGGCAGCATACTCAATGTCGAACACGCGGTCCGCCGTGAAGCGCTTGGACTCCGCCCCTTGCGTTTCAGCGAAAACGGTCTGGGCGGCGAAAACGGCGGCGAGCGCCGTAAGGGTCAGGGTGCGGGTAAACATGGAGCCCTCCATCAGCGGCGTAGGGCCGAAGGGCTAACATGCGGCGAAACAAGGCGATAGCGGTTATCCGGCGCGCAAATGGAGGCCGCGCTTGCGATTCGCATCCGCCCTGCGCATATAGCCCTCGGAGGCAGGCGGCGGACGGGTCGCTCGCCAATCGGGTCAGGCGGGGAACCGAGCAGCCCTAACGAGCTTCAGCCCGGGTCGTTTGCTTGTCTCCACCCTGACACCCCCGCATGGCTGGTTCACGATTCGGGGCGCCGGGGGTGCGCAGACCCTACTGCTTGTGGCCGCCCGGGTGGCCAGGTTGGGGAATTGGGCGCCGAACCGGAAAAATCCGGTTTCCATTGACCCGGTTTCATGTGTGAATTGAGCGGGCCTGATCGCCCTCCGGAATGCCCGCCGCATGGGCGATCCGGGCGCGCCGTTAACCTTTGATTCAGGAGTTTTCCACGCTTCTTTGACGGTTTTGCGAATTGAACCGTTGACCCGAAATTAACCTTCAGACACTATATGTTGTGTCAGGGAAGAGGCGCCGGACCACATCTGGTCTAAACGCCCCGGGAATCCCAGTAAAAGCAGATGATTCAGGAGGGTCGCCATGTCGGCAACCAACGCTAGGTCCGTCGCCAAAGAAGCCGCTCGCAAGGGCAAGCCGAAAATCGGGGCAGAGCCGAAGATCGCGCTCGTGCCGGGCCACGGAATCACGACCGATCCGTCGCGCGACGCGTTGCTGACGGACTTTGGCAAGAAGACCCTCGACGACCGCTATCTCCTGCCGGGCGAGACCTATCAGGACATGTTTGCGCGCGTCGCCACGGCGTTCGCCGATGACGCCGCCCATGCCCAGCGCATCTATGACTATATCTCCAAACTCTGGTTCATGCCGGCGACGCCCGTTCTCTCGAATGGCGGCGCTGACCGGGGCCTGCCGATTTCCTGCTTCCTCAATCAGGTCGGCGATTCGCTTGACGATATCGTCGAGACCTGGACCGAGAACGTCTGGCTCGCCTCGAACGGCGGCGGCATCGGCACCTATTGGGGCAATGTCCGCTCGATCGGCGAGAAGGTCGGCCAGAACGGGCAGACCTCGGGAATCATCCCGTTCATCCGCGTGATGGATTCGCTGACCCTCGCGATCAGCCAGGGCTCGCTGCGCCGCGGCTCGGCCGCCTGCTATCTCGACATCCACCACCCGGAAATCGAGGAATTCCTCGAGATCCGCAAAGCCTCGGGCGACTTCAACCGCAAGAGCCTCAACCTCCACCATGGCATCAACATCACCGATGCCTTCATGGAAGCCGTGCGCGCGGACGAGGATTTCGGCCTGATCTCGCCGAAGTCCGGCGATGTGCTGAAGATGGTCAATGCCCGCAAGCTCTGGCAGAAGATCCTCGAGCTGCGGATGCAGACCGGCGAGCCGTACCTCCTGTTCACGGACACCGTGAACAACGCGATGCCGGCCCACCAGAAGCGCCTCGGCCTGAAGGTCACCCAGTCGAACCTCTGCTCGGAAATCACGCTGCCGACCGGCGTCGACCATCGCGGCGTCGACCGCACGGCCGTCTGCTGCCTCTCGTCGGTCAATGCCGAGACGTTCCTCGAGTGGTCGAAAGAGCCGATGTTCATGGAGGACGTGTTCCGCTTCCTCGACAACGTGCTCGAAGACTTCATCGAACGCGCCCCGCCGGAAATGGCCCGTGCGGTCTATTCGGCGAAGCGCGAGCGCTCGGTCGGCCTCGGCGTCATGGGCTTCCACTCCTTCCTGCAGGCGATGAACGTCTCGCTGGAGAGCGCGACGGCCAAGTCGCTGAACCTCAAGATCTTCAAGCATATCCGTCAGGGCGCGGATGCGGCCTCGGTGAAGCTCGCCAAGGAACGCGGCCCCTGCGAGGACGCGCGCGATGTCGGCATGATGGCCCGCTTCTCGAACAAGCTGGCGGTCGCCCCCACCGCGTCGATCTCGATCATCTGCGGCGGAACCTCGGCCGGC
>LNFM01000446.1_pt1 | contig 101828 bp, 157 predicted proteins | sample 596031 | NCBI WGS metagenome assembly LNFM01 (sample SAMN04254537, study PRJNA301005) | activated carbon metagenome | isolation source: dual media filters at the Ann Arbor, Michigan drinking water treatment plant | place: USA: Ann Arbor
TGTCCTGAACTTCCGATCCGACGCGAGACGAATGGAGCAACGCACGCAAGACCGAGGCCTCACCTCGTACCGGGTCGGAAGAGCAGGACCCAGTGCCAGATGGATGCCAACCTCTCGACGACGCCCCAGCACAGCACTCGCACCGGGTCGGAAGAGCAGGATCCTGTGCCAGCTCATTGTTCTTCCTTTCGCTTGGAGCTCGGAGGACGCTCGCACCGGGTCGGAAGAGCAGGACTCAGTGCCAGTCGCGGGTGTCGCCCCCTCCGAGGTGGTGACGATCGACCTCGTACCGGGTCGGAAGAGCAGGATCCGGTGCCAGCTGGCCATGGGATGGTGCACCGCGCGAGGATCGCACCGGGTCGGGTCGGAAGAACAGGGCCTCGTAGTCCAGTGGTCAGGACGCCGGACCTTCACTCCGGTTACGCGGGTTCGAATCCCGCCGAGGTCACATCGGTGCCAGTAAGGCCTGAGAGGTTGAGCTTGCCTCCGGTTTCGGACCCTCCGTAACGGGTCGGAAGAGCAGGACTCCGTGTCAGAAGTCGAGCATGGCTGATGCCTGAAACGATCACGATCCGGTGCGAAGTCTGTGGAACGACGGAGGTCATCTCTGATGGACCCGATGTGCGTCGTTTCATTGAACGTTTCGGCGGTGCGCCGTGCAAATGCGGAGGGCGAAAGAATCCAGTGGCTCCGGTCACCGGACGCGTGGTGCAGCTCGGACCTCCGGTCCGAGCGACGCGAAGTGATGAGTCGTGATGGTTCGTTCCTCAAGGAACGACGAGCGCCGGACGATGAGATCGGCATGAGCACCCGATCTGAGGCGCGAGACGCCTTCCTGGAATGCGCCATGGCTCACGCGAGGAACGCTTCACGTCTCGCGAAGTGGAGGGTAGGATCGACCTACCATGCAAGGCCGGAGCGAGGCAACGATCGAGGAGCAGGAGCGGTGGTTCCTCGAGTTGGAGTTCTTCCCGTACGAGTACGAGTGGGAGATGGGGACCGACTCTGAAGAGGCGGATTTTCTCCGCTGGAGGTATGGCAAGGACGCCGCCGATCGGTTCATCTCAGAGATCAGGGCCTACGAAGACCCGGTACCTCTGACGTTCACGATGCCGATCGGTTAGGATCGTCCCGTGGCTGAACCATCCAACGACAAGAGCGTCAACGTCAACAGCGTGCCCGAGCGCCAAAACGGGTACCAGATCGCCGAGGTCTGCGGCCAAGGATCGCTGGCGTGACGGCGATGCACGACACGCCGAGCGACTGGATGTGGGCATACCACGCCACGTCCAGGGTGCACCTTGCGTCCATCATGCGCGATGGTCTGCGTGCGACGTGGCACGAGCACGCAGAGGAAGATGTGCTGTTCGTCGAGCCGAGCCTCGAAGGTGTGCTTCCCTACAGCGAAGGCCATTCGAATATCGTAACTTTACGGTTCAAAACGCCGGGATTCTCCTCAACCGACGACGGTGAGGACGTTCTTTTCTCGGATGGGGATCCTTTCGTCGGCACCGGCGAAGACGCTCGTATCCCTCCGCAGAGGTTGCAGATTTTGGACGGCAAGAAGTTTCGATGGCTGACAGACGGGACCATGGACAACACCGACAATCGCGAGTGCATCATCGCGCAACGACTTGCTCGGGGAGAGTCGCTATGAACCGTCATATCTCCACGGCGACGCATGCGGTCGATGGTAGGTGACGTTCACGATGACGATCGGGTAGGATCGCCCCGTGGCTGAACCATCCAACGACAAGAGCGTCAACGTCGTCGTCAACGTCGACACGTTTCATATCGCGATTGCCATCTTCTTGGCAGCTCTCGTGATGAATAGCCCCGGAGGTTGCTCTGCTGAAGACGCATGCGGTCGATGGGCGCACAAAGCATCGTCTGTAACCGATCGTATCGAACGACTCGATCGGTGTGAAGATGAGAAGAATAAACGCGAAATCGAAAAACTGAAGAGTCGCTAGCGATCTGGATGTCGTGGAAGAAGCGGCGGAGGAGAATCCTCCGGCCACACCGGGAGCCACAAGATCGGCGCCGTGACCGTGTGCTGAAGCTTCATCTCTTCGACGAGATCGAAGAAGGCCTTCTCGATACGTTCGCCGACTATGTCGGCGGTGAGGTCCCACAGCTCCATGGCGATCCGATTGAGGGTCCGCGGTGTTCCATCCGCGACATGGGCAAGGATCTGCTTCTTGAAGCTCTCCACGTCGCCATGGCGATGGAACTCCTTCACGACTCGGTTCTCCTGGCCCTTCCTCGCCTCGCGCTCGCTCCGCTCAGGGTCGCTGGGGTCGCGGATCATGTGGGTGTAGGCCGACGCTCCGGACCGGAAGCCCTCGGGATAGGGGCCCGTCCACCACGTCTCTCTCCAGACCTCCCTCGGCGGAGCTGGGACAGCATCGGGGATCGCCATGGACCTTCGCCTACCCATCACTCTCATCTCCCAACGAGCACAGGAAGAGACAGCAGATCCATTCTTCCGAACGGTAGCTGTTGTCGAGCCAGTGCCATGTGATCCGGTCGTAGGTCAGCCTTGGGTAGCACGACGTCGGCCATGACATTCCTCTGATGGGAACTTGGTCCATCGCATGAGGAAGATCAGGTATTCCGTATTTCTCCCTCACCCTGGACCAGGACTCTGCGGTTGTCTCGGGATCGCTCATGGTACCTCGTCGTCGAGGAGGACGAGCTCATCAACGGCATCATTCGCACCGTAGCCTTCGATCTCCTCGCCTCGGATCGTCATGGCCACGAACCATGCGAGCCTCCCGATCGGGACGCGGGCGACGCTCTGGCTGTACGGAGCATCGGGAGGAGGAACGCTGGCGTCGTTGATCCGACGCATGTGGATCTCTCCGCCGTTGTCGGTGATCGTCCACCACACCGGGCAGTAACTCAGCCCGTCGTCGCCGCGGTCGATGAACTCGACGATCATGGATCCCTGCGAGATCATCGTGACGACGCGAACCTCCCAGTACTTCTTGAGCATCTGGCCGAGGTAGGCCATGATTGGGCGCTCGCTCGCTTCGGCGCCGGGGAACGAAGCCCGGACGTGGTATCCAGGCCGGCGGCCATTGCTCGCGGTCATAGACTGTCCTTGCGGGTTGCACGATCTCTTCGTCCAGCATGCATCGCAGCAGTACTCTCGGATGCCTTCTTCGGGGCCATGCCAGTACGCTTCGCGAGACCCACATGGGCACGGCGCGGTGCGAGGTGATGGGGCGCTACGACTCATCGCGACACCTCATCCTTGCTCCCGTAGGCGTCGCGCTCGAACGTCTCCGCTGCCCGGTCCTCACACTGGCGCTCCAGGGCCGCGGCGTAGCGGGCGATCCGCTCGTGGGACCAGGGCTGGACATCGCCGAGCTGCGGGCGGAGCACCGCCCATCCAGCGTTCTGGTGCATGACGTCGACCTCGCGCTCAATCCGATCGATGACCACGAGGACCTCGTCGGTCGACACCTGCAGCGCCTGGGTCAGGGCGTCCTGGTTGGCGATGTAGTGCTGCCTCATCAAGGCATCACGACTCACGCCTGCGTGGAGCGCCGCTTCGGCACCGACCTCACCGGCGACGTCCGAGTATCCGAGTTCGATCAGTCGTCGGGCACGACGCAGGAGCTTGTAGGGGAAGAAGATCGTCATGGCATGGATCCTTCAGGTGAATGGGTCGAGTGTTGAGGGTCGAGGACTAGGGCTCGTTACGGATCGCCTCGGCGGTCGTGTCGATCGTTGTGGCGTACCAGAACCGGGCCACGAATTCGATCGGCGTCACACCGCTCGCATACAGGTTCCCGCTTTCACTGCGGTAGTAGGCCCTGCCGCGCTTCACGGTCACGACGACGCCCGTGATCCTGTTCTTCGCGACGTTGAAGATCTTGCCGTCCTCCATGATGCGAAATCCGTACCGCTCCAGATCGTCGGCGTAGGCGGAAACATAGGCCCGGATTGAAGCCTTCGCTTGCGCCCTCTTAGTCTCGCTGGTCATGGTTCCCATCGTTCCCTCGTCTCACCCGTTCGACGCGGGGGGATGCCCCGTTCTTCCACTCCCCATGCGCTGCACCGCTCGAGGAGCTCTTTGCCTTGCAGGAACCCTACCGGAAGGGTAACTTTTCTTGCCCCCTCATGGCAATCTCGAGCTCCCCTTGCGCCTGTGCGCATGGGGAGTGGAAGTTGGGGTGGTCCGGGGGCGTCGAACGGGTGATGGCACTGGACACCAGCTACGCGGAGACCCCACCTGGGTCGTTCACCACGGTCGGCCTGATCAAAACGCTCTCCCACTGCCGGTCGGCATTGGACTACGACGATGTCGACGTCGAGACATGCAGAGCTGGGTGCTACACGCGGGTCGCCATGCTCGCATCCGCCGGAGCCTCAAAGGGATATGGTCTGGCGGAGGACGAGCCCGCGTCCTGCGGAGTCGAGCGATGAAGAACCGGTACGCTGGAAGCTGCACCTACTGCGGCGCTCGTGTCCGAGCCAACGCGGGTCGACTCGTCAGGGTCGGTGAAAAACTCGTTCCTGCCCACCTCGCCTGTGGCGATGCCCGGACCGCCCGGGTCGTCGAGATCCGCATCGGCGACTCCGTCCTGACCCGGGGGCGTTGTGAAGATGCCCCATGCTGCGGCTGCTGCACCTGCTGATCCCACGGAGAACCATGCCTTCCGAAGCCAATGTCCGCCGCGCTGATGAAGTCGCCAACACGATCATCGAACAGATCGGAAGACCTGCGTTCTTCATGCTCGGGGCAAAGGACCTGCTCAGCACGACCCACGAAGGTCGCCCCGGGATTTGCTTCAAGATCCGCGGATCGGAGAAGGGGAACTTCCTCCGGATCACACTGGATCCATCGGACACGTACGTGGTCGAACTCGTCAAGTCCCGCGGAACGTCCTGGAAGCAGGTCGGTGAGGTCGAGGGGGTCTACGCGGACTCCCTTCACCGAACGATCGAACGGCTCACTGGCCTCTACACGTCGCTCTGAGAGGAGATCGCAAGATGTCACACTCGAACACCCATCAGCCCGCCTGGAGCCGACACGTCGAGCGCTGCGATAGCCTCGACGATTTTCTCTGGGCGCGGAGATCTGGTCGCTTCGACGATGACGAAGGCGATCCTCCGACCACTGCCGCGATCTGCGACGGGTTCGAGCCTCACCCGCTCCTTGCCGCTCCTGGCGATCGCCGCAAGTCCACGATGATCTCGGGCGAGATCATGAACGGTCGCGGGTATCACCCCATGGCGACGTTCGTCGACTGCACCATCACCCGCAAGGAGAACCGATGAACGACAAACCTCAACGTCTGGAAAAGATCCGCCACTACCTCGAGAACAACGCGGTGCCCTCACAGGTGAGTTCAAGCGATCAGCTGCACCAGCTCCTGTGGATCGGGAACATGGTGGGCCTCTACGACGCCGTCGACATCGTCCGTCACCAGCTCCTCGAAGGACCGCCGTTGCCCAATGAGACGACAGCGGCGATGGTCGCTTACCTCGATACGGAGGCGACAACGACGATCGCGTACGATGCCGCTTGGGTTTCGCTGGAGTGGCAACGCGGGTTCACGCCCGGTGGGAACACGTCATGCGATCCGATCGTCGTTGTCGACAAACCCCGACGAACCAGGAAAAAGAAGGAGCTCTGAGTCATGTTCAAGATCTATGCACGCCGCGATACGAGCGGAAAACTCGAGATCATCAACGGCCGTCATCGAGCGCTCGCGATGTGGAAGTCAGGATTGGTCGCGAGGTACGTCACGACCCAGACCCCCGGCCTGTTCGAGGTCTTCTTCTCGAAGCCTGGAGAGGTCGCCTCGGCGTCGAAGGACGCCTGACTCGCTCCCTTCGAGCGGATCGATCCCAGTCGTGAGACACTACTGACCAGGGAACGCCATGGAGACCACAGACAACCCAGAGGTGAAGTTTTTGGCCAAGGTGTCGAAGGGCACCAAGGGGATCGTCGACGTCGACGTCGCGACACGGGCACTCGCCATGATGGGCTGGTCGATGGAGCCCGTCGTGTTCCCGTTCGAGGCGTGGCAGATCTTCTCCTCGGACCTGGAGGGATGGATCAAGTCCAATCTTGGCCCGTTCAAGGCTCCGCATCGAGAATGGAACAAGACGAAGACCAAGGAGCTGAAGACCATGGTCACTGATGACCAGGGATTGATCGAGATGCTTCAGAGCCGAGGCAACGTCGGAGTCGATCCGGCCCGGATCTCGGAAGGGGACATGATCGTCGAGACGGACGAAGGTCCCAAGACCGTGGATATCAGCTACCAGGGGCCGAGGACGGGATACGCCCTCGGCATGGTGTGGCTGGGTGTTCGCGGCTGGATCGTGACCGCTCCTGACGGCGCGAAGGACTACGTGCACGGTCCGTTTCGCCAAGAGTGGAAGGGTCGGCCCGCGCACTTCGATCAGGGTCCTCTCTTCGACAACCTCGTGGGCTTCTGGACGTTCGTCTACAAGCACGGGGGAAAGGACGCCGCGAAGGCGGCTCTGGATGCGATGGGCAGCGACGTGCTCGAGCAGGCTCAGATGACCAAGGAGGCCCGCGAGCGCATCGAGCGAGCTCGCATGTTCCTCCCCGAGATCCAGAAGCTGTTCAACGATCTGACCCAGTCGCGTTATGAGGGCGTCGTGGTAGAGATGACGCGCAGCTACATCCGCGAAGCGGAGTACTTCGTGAAACATCAGGATCTCCCCCCGGACAAGGCGCCTGTGTTGACGAGAACGGTCTACATGATGGTGGAGAACAAGAACCGGACCTCCAGCCTCCGTCCTGACTACAAGGAGATCGCAGAGAAGCTCGCCCGTCATGATGCTGAGCTTGCTCGACAGGAGTTCGTGTTCAAGAACACGGATCGGATCTCGACGATCTCCCGGCGTAAGGGTGAGACTCCGACCGCAGAGGTCCTCGACTTCAACGACGAAGGCCGAGGCGGGTACGGTGGGCACATCCTCTTCACGTTCTCCGACGGAAGCTCGTTCGTCCTGTACAACAAGGACGTCTACAAGACATCCCAGTACGGTCGGCGCTTCATGCAGTTTCCGACCACTTTCCACGACGTCAAGCTCCCCGGTGGCGTCAAGATGGGGCAGCCCAGCGAGGAGCGCATGATCGAAGTGTTCTCGAGCGCGACCTTGGCCGAGTCCCGCGACAAGAAGTTGGCGAAGCGTCTCGCGAATCCGTAAGCTGGACGCGCATGACCAAGCTCACCGGCACCGTCCTCGTCATCCTCATCGCCGCTCCTGCCTGCTTCGTCGACGAAGGTCCGCACCCCTGCGGATCGTCCGGTTCGGGCCCGAGCTCGGGTTCCGACTCGGGTTCCGACTCGGGTTCAGGGACAGGTCTGGAGGGCTCCAGTTCCTCGGGCCTCTGCGAGGGAGTCGGAGGCGTGGGCGCCGACGACCCTTGCTGTGCGGTCCACCAATGCCTCCTGGCGGCCGGAGAGCAAGCCTGCGAGCAGCAGGAGGCCTGCAACGCCATGGTCGACCCTGGGACCGTGTGTGGGGATCAGCTCTGCGACGGCGTCGAGTGCAGCGAGTGCCCCTGAGCGATGCGCGTTCGTGGCCACCACACGTGCCACATCGTGAGAGACGTGTTCCTCTTGAGGCGCAAGAACATCCTGAGGCGGCCAGGATCGGCCCTCTGGAACGCAACCTGACCGTCTCGGATCCACTGGATCTGCATCGCGTTCACGTGTTGAGGAACGCGTTGCATTGATCGCGAAGTGAAGCGACCTTGTCGCGGGTCAAGCCGAGAGCGAGGATGAACCCTCCCTTGACATTCACGGCAGTCGGAGCCCCGACCGCAAGTGTCGCGGAGTCCGATCCTGGCGTTTCGGTAAGCCCGAACAGTGCGTTCTTGCGTCCGATCGCTTGCCTGATCCCGATCAAGACGTCTTCCAACGTGTCCATGATCTACGTTCTACCAGAGCTCATCGCGAAGCTCCACGCGCGAGTCGACTCGCCAGTCTGATCTGCTCGGGGTTCGCGCGCACTGATCGCCCTCCAAGCTCCTGCCTCAAGCGGTTCGGATCCTCGAGGATTGGATCGATGGCCGCAGCAGCGGCTGCGTCTCCAGCGTCCGCCCTCTCCGCCAAGGAGCTGACCCTGTCCATCGACGCAGCGTCGAGCTCTCCGTTCTTGTAGGCGGTATGGGACGCCGAGGAGATCTTCTTCATCCGGCTGGTCTTCAGCTGGATCTCGACTGGAAGACCATCCTTCTTCACGATGAAGTGGAGCGCGCGGTAACCCGCGAGGGGTTTGGCGTAGTAGTCGTCCCGATCGACGATCTCGAACCTTCTCTCGATCTCTTTCGCGGCCTTGTCGAGCGACTTCTTGTCCGGAACAACCAGCATGGCTCCGGCGACGTCGGTCAGCGTTCCGAGCCTCTTCCGTCGAAGCTTGTTGATCATCGAGTACGGCGTCTTCACTCGGCCGAGAACTTTCGAGTCTCGACCTCCGATCCGCATCAGATCGTCCTTTACATCTTCGAGCGCAGGAACATACGTTTCTCGAGCATCGATCAGGGCACCGAGCTCGTCCGCGAGTTGGACCTCCTCGATGCTGTGAACATCTCCGGGCGTCATGGGTCGAGGATCGTCAGCGTCTGGGATTCCGTCCGTGTCCTGATCTCCGAAGATCGCAGGGTACTGACTTCGATCGACGTGACTCTTCGCGTTCTTTTTCTTCATGACGCCACCAGTGTGATCGGGTTGATCCGGAATCCGAGCGGTGCGAAGGGGTAGTCTCCAGGCTGAGCCCCGCCTGCGGGTACCGCAGCTTCCCATGGGACGGCGGGGTCTGTGTTGGTTCCCGGCGTCCCTGCAGCGATCGCCCACTCACTCCCGGTTCCAGGGCCACCGGCTGCGAGTTCCCAGTCCATGGGATTCTCAGGGGGACTCGCGATCTCGGGGTTGGGGTTGAGCGCGAGTCTGAACGTCGCATTCGCGGCGTTGTTCTTGATACCCCACCACACCGGGAGCGTAGGATCAACCGAGATCGCTCCGGCCCCAGGTCCGGGTGCTGAGATCCGGACGTAGTCCTCTGTGACCGCGCCGCTGGTCTGGCCGAGATCGGAGAGGATCGGGGTGCCTGTCGGATCGAAGAGAAGGCCACCGTTCCAGAAACCTCCTCGGAACTGGCCAACGTGAAGCGTTCCGTAAGGGACGTCGAGGTAGTCGAGCTCCATGTCCAAGGCCTGAGGGGGGGTCTGGCCCATATAGACCTGATCGTTGATCGATATCTGGACACCCATGCCTGCGATCGATGCGATGTGAACACCGAACCTTCGTCTCCAACTTCCGTTTCCTACGTAAGGCGACGAATCGTAGATGACGCGCATGCATACGATCACGTTGGCACCCGAAGGTCCACCTCCGGCAGGAACAGAGGCCGGGAAGGGTACGCCTTCGGCCGGGGCGATCGTCGTCGTCCACAGATCTTGATCGGTGCAGTCCCCGTTCCATCCCGTTCCGACGAAAACGAAGAACAGGCTGGTGAGACCCGACGAGGACTTGACCAACATCCACATGTTGGTTGCGGATCCGACCGTGACTGTGTCGTTGAGGGCCACCCAGAGTCGAACCCATTGGTTCGTTGCAACGCCAGTGATCTGTCCGAAGTCGTACAGGAGCGTGGCTCCTACGGGAGACAGCGCACTTCCACCTTCGTAGAGAGCGATCCGGAGCTGGTCACCTGCGTTGTGCGGCGCTCCGATGAACACGTCCATCGCCTTGATTCGATTGACGGGATTCGCGGGAGAGATCGCATGAGACGCGAGGCAAGCGGTGATCGGGGCCTGGCCTACACCGAACGGAAGGGTGTTGACTTGTGCTGCACGGATCCCCCACAGACCTGCGTCGCCTCTGGACGCGTAGGATGGTCCAGTGAATGCCGAGAAGCTGTCGATGTTTCCCTGGATCGTCACCACGTTCGCGACGACCGAGACGATGTAGTCGCCGAAGGCTGAAGCTGCGGCGAACAAGGCTGCCGCGACGGTCACGTTGTCGACCATCCCTGGTCCTAGAGGGACCTGGACGTCGACGTATCCTGCGAGCGAAGGGAACCAGTTGATCGGGTTCTGACCTCTCTGTGCCGTACCATCGCTCTGGGAGAACCAGAAAACGCGGTTCGGAACGGCCCCAAGTCCGGGGACCGCGACGAAGGAGCTCATCTCGGTTCCACCCGGAGATCCGTCGTAGGCACTCCTAACGTCGCTCATGAACGACGAGGCTCGGACCGTGATGTCCAACCTTCGCAAGGCTGGAGGGGGAGAGATCGCGATCCCTCCACGAGGCTCCCTGGCCCGCCTCCGTCCGCCTGATCCCGATCGGATGTACGGCGGCATCCATGGGACGATCTGCGTCACCTCTAGGCTTCCTTGGCCTCGAGCGCGACCTGTCGAGCCCGGACCAGGTATCGCGTCGGATCGAGGACGTTCGAAGGTGCCGGATCTCCGGAGATCCATCGCAGCTCACCGCGGCGGATCTCGTCCGTGGTGGTGTCGGGCGTGAACGTCTCGATGTGAAGCATGTGACTCCCATCGGTGGCGGTTCCGACACGCGCGAGCGCTTGTCCGGCCTCCACTCGCTGACCCGATCCTATGCCACTCTTGATTCCGAACGGAATCCAGCTGTTCATCTTGAGCTCGCCGTAGTTGACGATGATCCCGGAATCGTTGAGCACGTACAGGGCACCGAGACCCTTGTAGTAGGGAAGTGCGGCGAGAACAGTCCCAGGCTCCATCGCGACGACGACATCTCCGTCGTCTGCGAACAGGTCAACGCCGACATGGACACGTCGATAGACTGCGCCGGTCTCCTTATCTCGGCTCTTCCGGGTCGCGCCGAACTCTCGGCCCCACTTGCCATGGAAGAGACCCCGGACGTCCTTGTAGCTGACCCTCAGCTTGTCCTCGTCGTCAGTGGAGAGCGGCCAGGCCGGACGACTCCCTCCTGCTGCGAACACGACCTCGGTCTTCGCCACTGGCTCGAGATCGGATGGAGGGACGCATCCGGTGTCATCCCCTTCCAGCTCGAAGGCGACGGCGCCGGACGACGACACGACATCCCAGGGCTGAGGAGGGACGTCACAGGGCTTGTCGTCGGCGTAGATGATCCCTGGAGGCTCGGGCTCGTCTGTCTCCTCGGAGTCGTAGTCCAGCATCCCTGGGTCGTCGAGCGAAGGGATCGGATAGGGTCGAAGGGATGGCCCCAAGATCTTCGATCGCTTCGACCCGTAGATCATCGCCCATGCGGTAGCAGCTGCCACTGCTGCAGCTGCTGAAGCGGCGAGGATCATCGACTTGCGAAGTTTCACTTCTTGGTCCCCTTCTTCTTCTTCAGGCTCGCCGACCACCCGTGCTCCCTGGCAGTGGCGATCCGATAGCCGATCCACACCGTGACGCTGAGTTCGACGGCGATCCAACCAGCCAGGAGCATCGACTTCTTGGTCATGGAAGATCCTACGGCGCAGGAGTGGTGATCTCGATCGAGACCTGAAGCTGGGTCGTGATGTTGGATCCGGTGACGGTCATTCCGACTCGGTAGCGATCACCTGCACCAAACGAGACCACGGTGGTTGGAACGACGATGGTCGTGGTGTTCGCCGCAAGAACTGCGTTGGCCGCCATCACGAACGTTCTCACGAAGGCACCACCTCCAACGGAGACGTCAATGAACCATCGATACGTGAAGCTGACCGTGGACCGAAGAACGATTCTGGTCAAAGAGCCTGCACGGATCGCAAGCTTCACAGACCCGACCTCCTCGGGTGTGACGGACGGATCAGTGAAAGCGGCGTTGCTGGCGTTGAAGAAAGATTCTGGATCTGGAAGAGCTGACGAGAAGAAGAAGTACGCCGGACCAGTAGCAGTCCCAAGAAGTATCGATCCGTTGGAGAAGTCGTACACCTGCAGCGTGTCTCCGCCTCCGCCTGGGGAGATTCCACCGCCATCTCCGCTCAGGATCGTCGGCTGGCACGCACACATCGCGTTGACGAGAAGGGCTTCCTCGAACGGACTCGTCGGCTGCTTCACGCCGAACAATACCCGATGATACCTTCCTGCCGAAGGTGCCAGGATCCCTCGGATCGAGATCGATGTGCACTGGGAGACAAAGAAAGGCTGGTCGGAGTAGTACCGAGCCTGTCCAGCAATGTTCGCGATCCTACGCAGCTCGATGACGTTCGCGATCGTTGGGACCAGTGAGTTCGCGTCTACGATCGAGATCCGTGCCCCTGCAGGAGCAACGCCGCTTGCGAGAACGACTTCGATCCAGTCGACGTAACGGTTCGCGATCGATCCCCTCCCGTCGGAGAACCGCGAAGGATCGAAGAGGCCTGCGTCGCCGTCGACGGGAACGACCCAGATGTTCTCCTCGTCGATCGACGCAGTTCCGTCTGTTGGAGTGACGCCATTGAGAGCGCCGGAGACGCGGTACTCGACCGTACGCTGTACGAGAGCACTTCTGGGAGGCTGAACGGAGGATGGTGGAGCCATGGTAGTTGTCGTCCCTCAGGCAGTGATCTCGATCGCGGAGCTGAGCGTTGCGCTGCAGATTCCCTGAGCGAGCTCGTAGGCAACCATGATGTCGTAGAATCCGAGATCCGCACTTCCGACGTCGAGGAGGACCTGCAGCTGGATCGGCGTCACGACGGTCACTTGGAGGACCGGAATCAGATCGGTCTGATCAACGGCGACGACGGCAACTACAGTGCCCTCGATGAACCCCGTTCCCGCGATCGTGACGGACTGACTTCCCAACGATCTCGAGATGGAGTCTGGGGCTACCGCACTCAGCGAAAGTGTGCAGTCGTCATACAACGCGGTGATGTTCGCAGGCTCTCCTGCTGCGTTGCGTGCTGCTGCGAGACAGCAACATGCTTCACGCATCGACGCCGCTGCAGCGACCGTGTCGGCGAGGAAGAGGCCGATCCTCACGACGATCGGATCGTCTGTCGTCGGAGATCCAGACATCCCCTGGAGCTGAAGCTGATGTCCCTGAGGAACGTAGATGCACGACTCGACGTAGATTCCGTTGGCGCCGGCCGGGATCGTGATCTCGACCTGACTCGTCTCTCCGTCGAGAGCGATCGCAACGTTGTCGCCCGAGGTGGGAACGTTCGGGCCAAGGATCAACAGGGGTCGGATGAACCGATCGCCATAGGCTCCGTTTTGACCGAACCCTGTCAGATCGATCAGGCCAAGGTTCTCCACCTCGACGACGATCGCGCGGCAGTCCTCGTCGTCGGCAGCTACGCCAGGGGGGAGGACGACCGGAGGCGCCGGGGTCACCCCGTCCAGGGAGCCGGAGACCCGGTACTCGAGGGTCACGGCCTGAAGCGGCACGGACGTCGTGGTTTCGCTCATGCCTCGACCCTACCAAACCTCTCTGCCGAAGGCCTAGAACGCGACCCTGGGCCGACAAGGGCGTATACTGGCCTCCGTGGACGATCAGCAGCAGGGCTCTGGGAGTGACGAGGGCGAGACTGGCGCACCTGACCCGGGATCGATCGAGGAGAAGCGTCGGGCAGTGTTCGAGAGCCTGCCCCCGGAGATCCAGAACGATCCCAAGGTACGAGCTCGGTTCGGACTCGGCGATCTGGTCGAGGCTGTAGCAGCCCCGTTCGCCAAGGTCCTTGGCGTCCAGGGCTGCTCGTCGTGCCAACGACGCAAGGCGTGGCTCAACAAGCTCGGTCGTCGTTGAAACGCCTCCCTCATTTTTCGGTACGATGGGGTAGATGCCGTCCGACAATGAACCGCGCGACTCCTGGAAATACTGCGGCGTCGATCGCACGATCCACGCCTTCCCGGCCGCGCCGGTCCCCCGAGTGTCCCGGTGTGGATCGGTTCAGGATCCAGGACGAAACTTCGCCATGGCGCGCCAGCGTGTACAAAATGCCTCGCTCTCACGAACAACGCTGGCCATGCGCCACGGGGTCCGATGATCTTGGACCGAGCCTGACGTCGCTCCTCGATTTCGACGCACTGCGATCTGGTCTGGCATCGAGATTTTTCCTTCCCCGTTCAGCGAGGGCCTGCGGCACTCTCCAGGGGCATCACATCGGGCATGCCCTGCCCTAGCTCGAACCGAAGATCGGTGCGCTACTCCTTCTTCTTGATCGTTGGCCCGGACGAAGCTGCGGGGCCGCCCTGCATCTCCATCGCTCGCATCGCTTCGGCGAGCTCAGCGGACTGCTTGCGCTGCTCCTCGTTCTGAGGGGCCCGCTGGATCAGCATGCCTCGGAACGTGACAACGGACTGCATGAGGGGAAAGTCCGCTCCGGTGAATGTGATCGAGAAGTTCTTTCCGTCTCGACGGAGCTGGCTCGTCACACCCTTTCGGAACGCATCCGAGCGGAGCTGTCGAACCACCCCGCTGAGGATTCCCCACTGCGCGTCATCCAGTTCGAAGTGGATCGTCTCGCTCTTCATTGTCTTCTTCCAGCCCGGGGCGTGCACCGCGGTGTTCGCGTCGTGAGGATGAGTTCTGGGTTTGGATCGATCTCGACCAGTTCAGTTCTCGGAATCCGAAAGACGTGCCTGATGCAGTAGATGTCGATCGGATCGTAGAACTTGATCAGTTTCAGCATCGTCTTTGCTGCTTCATGGAACGACAGACTACGCTTCTTACCTTTGCGTACGCGACTATTGATGTCGTCGATGGTATCGACTGCAACGTTCCCTTCCTGGTCGATCGCCAGGATCATGTTCACGGCAATGTGACCTGAAGGCGCACTTCTATCGATCGGAAGACAGGATTTTTCTCGGCTCGTATCGAAGATCCGAACAAGTTCTCTCTTTTTGATTGGCAAAGGATCGGTGCCATCCTTCGGGATCTTCAAGGTCCGAGTGAGGTGATGCACCTCGACTCGACCACTCATGTCTTCGCCGATGTCGACGATGAGTCGGTCGACGTCCTCGCAACGATCGACGCTGTAGGCAGCCACTTGCCCTGTCTCGTCGACAGCGATGAGAACGTGGGCCGAGACCTCGGTCTTTGAACGAGTGAACCTGAACCTGGTCTTGGATCTGCTCATGGCGTCTCCGAGGCTCCATCGGTCTGCGAGGGCTGCGCCTTGGTCTTCGATGGATCCAGACCTGGACAGATCGTGTCGTCGTCGCTCAGCCACACATTCTCTCCGAGGCGAGGCGCATACCATGGAGCGTTCGTCGTCTCGAAGCACGATCGGCACCCTGAACTCCCCATGGCCTTGCTCTCGCCGGGGTGCGGATCGACGTGCTTTCCGCATCGGGAAGTGGAAAGGTCGTTGGACACGTCCATGATGAAGGCGTGGTAGCGACCGCAGTGATGCTTCCACGAGTCCCGACGCTCTCGGATCCCTGCGACGATCACGTGCAGGTGATCGTCGTCGGACGGATCCCTCGTCGAACCCCACGCGACCGGCGTCTGGTACACGTCGGGCCCGAAACCAACACAGGTCGTGTTGATCGGAGGAGACGCCTTGGCCTTCCGTGGTAGCGGCTCCGCCTTGGCGATCGAGTCCAAGCGCTCCATCGCGATGACGTGGATCTGATCTGGACTTCCGACCCAGCGCGTGTACTCCGACCACATCATCCCGAGCCATGCATGGAGTGTCCACGAAGGATTGATGATGGCGTCGTGCCAACGGCTGACTTCGTCGTCGATCGACGACTCGAACGATTCTGGATCGATCTCTCCGTTGACGATCCGATGCATGACGGGGACGTGGCTGAACTTCATGACTGTGATCCTTTCTCGCCTCGACGAGACTTGATGTAGCGTATCGCGTCTTCTTCGCCATCGTCGCGGCCTATCGCTCTCGCGACATCGGTCAGTATGGGCTCTAGTTTGGACAACGCCTCGCTCAGCGATCGGGCTGAGGCACGGACGTCACGTACCGCTTGAGCCTCTTCCGAGAGGCCCTTCTCGTCCAGCCACTGCTCCGCTTCGTAGATTCCGCCATCGTCGCGCGACAGCACATCCAGGTCGTCGATGTGGATGAAGACTTTCCACCGTGAGGATGATGCGCTCATGGGTTCACCGATTCTCAGAGGTCTCGGATGCCCTCGTACTCTCGCATCAATGAGAGAGCTGTGTTCTTCTCTTCAGGCTTCGGGAGCCTGGACATGATGTGTCGGATCGAACGAAGGAGGAGAAGGCTCAGCCGGTCGTCGATCTGAGGAAGGGTCAAGTAGTGGTCGATCTCCTGCTTGATCCGTTCGGCCTCGGCGTCGAGTTTCATCTCTCACCTCGCTTCATCGCTTCAATGTGCGCGACGAAGTCCATCGCCTTCGTAGCTGCGCGTTGCGTACGGATCCTTTCACGCTCGACTTGCTGCATGAGGTCCGCCCAGAGTTCGCGGAGACTCTCGGCGGCCTTCACACGTAGCTCGCGTTTCGCCTTCAGGATCGGTCGCGTGTCCCAACTCTCAGACACGCAGTCGACTCCAGATTCGATGAACAGCCCCCACTCCCCCTCGTAGTTCGAGTACGAAAGGACTATGAGTTTATCGTGTCCATCCCCTATGCCTTCGACGTCAAGGCAAGCAGACGCGCGTAGCTTGATGCCCGTGGCACGAAGAGCCTTCTCCACTGCGATCAGGGCGGAGTTTAGAGATTCGTAGCCAGCGTTCAGATTTGCCAGAGCACGCGACAGTTCGTCGTGATCCTCAGATTCCGTTGCGACCTCCGGATCTGTGATGTTGGCGTCTCGGGCATGCATCGTCAGGGGTAGTTCCTCGGTGAGCGTTGACTCTCCGTATTTCACACCGGTGTCTCCAGGAGGTCGGCCGCGAGCTCGTACCCGGCGGCGAGTCGGAATCGATCAGTGTTCTCCAGATGGTCGACGTAGGGCATCTTGCGGAGCTTTCCGGCCTCCGTACGCAGGTCTTTGATGCACTTCGAACGTTCGTCGCTCTTCACCTTCTCCTTGGCGATGCGCTCCTTCACGTCGGCGAGCTTATCGCACTCATTCTCCTTCACGTCAGCTTTCGGTTCGGCTCCGAACTCCTTCGCGAGCAGAACGTCCACCTCCCGGCGAAGTTCGGCGAGTGATGAGGACGCGAACCTGGCGACGCTTGTTGCCAGACGGATCGATTCGAACGTCACGTCGACGCATGCGTGGAACAGATCGATGGACGCTGGCTTGATGTCTGCGATCATGGAGATGCTCCTTGCTCTGCACTGTCTCGCCCGGACTGGAGTTGAAGCATCGCGGTATTGATCTGCCTCGTCGTCGTAATCTTGCACGACTCACACCTGAACCGCGACGACGGATGCTCCTCGGGCTCGTTCACGTGACCGCACTTATGGCACTGAAGGTTGGTCGGGGCATGCGAATCAGTAACGATGAGATTCGATCCGTACCACTTCGACTTGTACTCGAGCTGCAAGCGGAGCTGGCCCCATGCGGCGTCGTGGATCCTCCGTCGTGATTCCCGACGCATCTGCGATCGTGTCGATCTTCGGGGCGTAGAGTCTTCCGAGACGGTGGTCTTCCTCTTCACCAGGCTGGCGATGTTGAATCCTTCGACGACGACATGTGACGCCGTCGTGGCGAGACGCTTGCTGATCTTGTGGATCGCGTCAGTCCTCTGATCTGCGATCTCCGCGTGGAGCTTCGCGATCTTCATGCGCAGCTTCTCGCGGTTCTTGCCCTCGCCCTTGTTCTTCCCGTTCAGCTTCCTCTGGAAGAGACGCTGAAGGTGCTCGAGCTTCCGAAGCTTGGACTCGAGGTGGCGTCCGGGTTCCTCTTCGATGACCGAGCCATCACTTCCCACACACGTGAGTCGATGGTTCAGGCCCAGGTCGACGCCGATGATCGGCCCCTTAATCGGCTCGGGATCTGGACGCTCCCTTCGCACCATGATCGTGGCGTACCAATGATCTGCACGACGACAGATCGAGATCCTGAGGATCTTTCCGTCGAGGTAGCGGCCCTTGCCTGACGCGAGTCTCTCTGCCCCCTTCGCGTCTGGAGTCGGACTCACGTACTCCGAGACGCGGACCATGCCGATCTTCCCCAGCTTGATCGATCGTGGCGTCGACCGGAAGCTCTGGTCCTGGATCGTGAAGGCGTCCCTGGACTTCCCCTTCGCCTTGAACCGAGGATGACCAGCCTTGACGTCCGATCCTCCACGCTTCTCCTTCACGCGTCGGAAGAAGTGCTTGTACGCGTCGTCCATCGCCGTGATCGCGTAGCTCGCAACGTTGGCGATCAGCTCGCGAGACCACTCGGGCTTCTCCTGCGTCCAGTGCCGAGAGATGTCGAAGGCCGAGAGCCGAGGCTCCTTCTCTTCCTTCGGAAGATCCTTGTTCTTCTCCCACCACGCTATCCGCTTCGCGAGGGCCCAGTTGAAAATGAACCTCGCCATGCCGGCGTGCTTCCGGAACAAGACCTCTTGCTCCGGGTTGAGCTCGAGCCGATACCGGAACGCCTCGTGGACTTCCATGGCCCCGGACCTTGTCACGGACCGTCGCTTGGCGCAAGGATTACTGTACGGGTAGGGAAACTAGGACCTAGAGGCGGCGTCAACCGCCTTCTCAACCGCGTCATGCATCGGATCTCCGCCCCACATCCACCACGCCTGGATCGCAGGCTCCTGCATCGCTGACTTGAGGCTGCTCCCAGATCGCTTGACGGCCTTCTGGTAGTAGCCGTGATGACGCCGGAACCAGGCTCGCAGGAGCACGGCGTCCTGCTGCTGGCCATCGACGAGCTCGTGGGCGCGACGGATCCCGGTGACCGTGCAACATCGCTTCGACGGTGTCGCGAGTCGCCTCGCCTCGATCCCCTTCGCCGCCAACGCGGACGCTTGACGAGGAACGTCGATCCAGACCTCTCCGAGTCGCGGCTTTGCCATGGCTGCTCCAGTGTGCCAGATCGGCTACGATCCAGGTCATGTACGTCGGATCGTTCTACCCGGCCTCGAGCTACCCCCAGACCGGCCACTACAGGATCCATGGGCGGAGCGGGGTCCGGGTCTTCTCGGTCGATCCGGAGGGTCGATGCGCGACGATGAGCGAGGAGAACGCGAAGACGATTCGCGAGGCTTCGCTTCGGCGATCCTCACAGCGTCGAGTCTCAAGCGTTGCTCGATCGTCGCGTCACGAGCCGCACTGGTTGCTGGCTGCCTGCCGCTGGTGATCCGTGTCTACGTGTCGAGCGACGTGATCCGGATCATCCTCGAGTCGTACTTGCCGTTGTCGTCGAGCGGACGGCATTGGAAGTAGATAGGCGCACACGTCCTGAAGTTTCCGATCGAAGAGGCCTTGTCCCGCAAGTACTGCGGACTGCACCACTGACTGAACCATTCCTCTTCCTCTCCTGCGGGCCACGGGTTCACCGGACCCGTCTTCTGCTGTCGAAGCAATGGTCCGTTGAACAGAGCGTCACGCTGCGCCTCGAAAGAGTCGTTCGCTTCCTTGATGGCTGCATCTCGACGCTCCTCGTATTGCTTGAGGAGGATGGAGAGTCGACGTCCGGTCGCCACGTCTGTGACGTGCACAGGCCTGAACATGTATCCGGGGTGGTATCCTTCCACAGACACAAATCCATAATCCGAAGATCCTGTGACCACCCCTGACAAGTACGTGGTCGTCGGCAGACCTGTGTACTTCCAGAAGGCGTAGCTTCCGACTTCGTATTTCATGATCGATCTCCTCAAGTGTCCCAGTGTGCCGTGGGATCGTTGTAGTTGGGGTAGTGCTTCTCGAGCCACGCGCAGCACACCTTACGTTGCTCCCCTTCGACGATCTGCCGAGCACGCACGTGTTCCGGGTCCCAGACGCTTCTGCTGCAGGGAAGGTCGACTGGCTCGGCGGAGAAGACCTCGACTCCAGCGTCCAGGACGCGCGTTCGGATCACGTAATCCTTGTCGTAGTCGCGCATCACGGAGAACCTGCGCACGAACCTCACCCATGCTTCAGAGGCGAAGACCGTGGTCTTGTAGAACATGGACAGGCGCTTGCGACCTCTCTCGTCGACGAAGTCCGAGTACATCGGATGATCGGTGGACTTCTGCTTCCAGCCCACCGGGAATCTCACCTGACGGAAGACGCCGTCCACCGCGGTCCCGAACTCGAACCCCATCGCCTTCCACACGCGAGCACACTCGATGTCCTCGGAGAGCTCCTCGATCTGGAAGGTCACGCGCCCGACATCCTCGGGCGGGAGCTCGGGATCCACGAGCCACGCCTTGAGGATCTTCAGGCGGTCCTCCGCTCCCTCGAGGACGACGGGCTCCATGCGGCCCCTTCGCTCACGGTATCCGGGGCTCCCGTTGATCGGGAGCTGACCTCTCGCGCTGACGGAACTGCTCCCGATCTCGCACTGATCGTCGACGATCTTATCGATCGGAACCCCGTACATCGCCTCTCCCAGCATGATGGTCGCGACGAGAAACGGATCCTCGGACCTCGCCTGGGGGTGACCTGGAGTCGTGGTCCGTTTCCGAACCGACGGATCGCGCCTTCGCATCCACTCAGCCTCTTCGTCATCGTCCTCCAAATGTCCGGTGAGCACGTCGAAGGGTCGACCGGTGAACGGGTCGATCGCGAGGATCCGATTCTTTGATCTCATGACACTCAATCCTCTCGTCAGTGTGGGGTAGGCGCTAGAGTCGCTCGCCGTCGTTGATCGCGGCGATGTCCAGGTAGAGATCGCCGATCCGAAGCTCGAGCTTTCGCCGACGCTCGTCGGTCTCAGGAAGGGCTTCCATGCGGGCGGTCAGCTTGATGATCTCGTCGGAGATCTGTGCCTCGGATCTCCGAGGCATGGGTTGCTTTCGTGGCATGGATCCACCGATCAGAGGTCGACGACCAAGTCCTGGAGGTTGACCGGAGTCTCGATCGGGACGTCGACCTTTCGACGAAGATCGACGATGATCTCCAGGCCGGACGAGGCGATCCAGTTCTCGAACATCGAGTCCCACATCGGATCGAAGGACCCCGCCTTGGTTCTCCGGCACACGGTTCCGCTGGGGGTGACCGAGGTCTCGAACGGATCCACGGGACGTGCCGGGCCCCGCCCGCGGACGATGACGACCTCACGATCGGTCTTCACCGTCTCCTTGAAGGTGCGCTTGCGTGGCTCGAGCATGGAGACGTGGATCGCGTCGTTGTACTGCGCCCACTTGCCCTCGCGAACCTTGGCGGTCCGGCAGTAGGTCCCGATCCACCCGAACGATCCGGAGAGGTAGACGGTGACGTCGGTGTAGAGGGTGGGCTCAGCGTCGTGGATCGGGACAGCGGTGGTCATGGTGCTTTCCTTGAAGTCTCAGACAGCCTCGGCCTTCGCCTTGGCCTTGCGGGTCTTGCGGGGCGCGACCCAGTGGAGCGGGACGCTGCAGCGGGTCACGATGGTCTGACGGTAGCCATTGTAGGTGTCCAGTTTCTTGACGGTGGCCGCGATCTGGACCCGCTCACCCTCGACCAAGTCGTCGGTATTCCCTGACGCCCACCACACGATCTGTGCACCGGTCGCGACCTCGGTCATGACGACCTGGGTGGTCACGCCGAAATCCCCGTCGAAGTAGCGCTTGCGCACGACCTCGACGTAGGTCGCGATCTTCTGACCGGCCGCGCCAACGACGGCGTCGGGGTTGACGACGATCCGCCGCGCGCGCTCCAGCAGCTCGCCGCGATGGCGCTGCCAGGCCGCGACCATCGAGCAGGCCAGACCGACGTGCTTGAAGGAGCACCAGCCAGCATTCGCGATCACGGCGAGGTTGTCGATGTAGTCCGAACCGGACTGCTCCTTCGCCCAGTGCATCGTTCGCTTCGCGACCGCGAAGTCACGACGCTCCATGGTGGCCTCGGGGAAGTGCTTCCGGCGGTCCTCCTGCTCCATGTCGATCCAGAAGTTGGCACTTTCCGAAGTGCTAGGCCTGTCCTCCGACTCCGCTCGCTTGCGCGAGCACCAGCCGTAGGTGCGGATCATCATCGCGGTCACGGACAGCAGCTTGCCGAGGTCGTGGCCGCGGAAACGGCCCCCGCCTCCGCCCTCTGCGTCCGGATCGTCCGACTGCATCAGATCCACGGCGACGAAGCCGAGTTCGACGACGGACTGCGCGTTGCGACCCAGGCCGGTGAAGTCGGGAAGGCAGGTCGACCCGACCACCTTGCGCGCGCCGGTGCTGACGTTCTGGACGAGATAGGAGACCGATCGGCGCCGCTCGGTGCGGCAGTGGTCGCAGCGAGTCGAGCGGATCTCTCGATCCACTTCGAGGCTCTCGCACCCCGGCGACTTGCTGACGATCACGCCACTCTCGCCCATGAAGTCGTACTTCGCGACGAGGGTCCATCCCGCGACGCACACCGGGGCGCCGGTCAGGACGACGTCGACCATGACCCCGACCAGGACCTTGGTCCCGTCGCGCTTCTCCTTGTACACGGGACTCTCCGCGCCGAAGGTGAGGACGTAGGGCGCAACGCCGAGGCGGGCCGCGCGACGATTGAGGCGCTCGATGTCAGCGGCGAGCTTCTCGCGCCGCCAGATCCAGATCTTCGCTGTCCCGACCATCTTGGAGTCGCCCATCGTTCCCTCGTCTCACCCGTTCGACGCGGGGGGACGCCCCGTTCTTCCACTCCCCATGCGCTGCACCGCCCGAGGAGCTCTTTGCCTTGCCGGAACCCTACCGGAAGGGTAACTTTTCTTGCCCCCTCCTGGCAATCTCGAGCTCCCCTTGCGCCCGTGCGCATGGGGAGTGGAAGTTGGGGTGGTCCGGGGGCGTCGAACGGGTGAGACATGATGGCCTCCCTTTCCAGCCCCTCTTCCTCCAAGCCGGTCGTCAAGGCGCTCGGCCGCGAGCACTTCTCGGTCCGTTTTCCCTGCGGAGGGTACGCGGAAGTCTACCGCGTCTACGATGGTGGGGTGCCGGTCGGGTACTCCTTCGAGGGCGAGAAGGCGAACGGAAAGCGCGTGGTGCGATACGGTCCGAGGTTTGATACCGATCATGAGGCCTTCCGTCGCGCGTGGTGCGAGGTGGTCGCGACTCCGGCCCCGCTCCCGATGAACGTCAGCGATCTCTACGAACTCGCGGCTCGATGCGAGAACGATCGCACGCTCTTCAACAAGACCGTCAAGCGGCTCCTGTTCGAGCGTACCGGCTACCGCTTCACCGTCCGCAGCGGCCAGCGATCGTCCTACTCCAGGATCGAGAACGACGAGAGCATCGAGCAGAGGGTCGCCATGGCGTCGGTATTCGGGGCCTCCCACGCGACCTCGATGTCCGTGAGCCCCCGCAAGAACGACCGGTTCTGGACCGTCTGCGTCGCGGCTGGGTTCCCGATGCCGGAAGGCATGCAGGTCGAAGAGCCCAACTACGACTGAACGAAGGACCAGGAGACCACGACGATGCCCACGAAAAAGCCAGATCGTCGCCTGCTCCCTTTCTGTCGTCATGGAGGAGAGCACGTGATCACTTCGTCGGCGGAGCAGCGCTCTTCTTGGCGATGTGCGTGCGGGAGATCCTTGCTGCTGATACCGCAGAGGGGGACGACGTGGAGGGCGATGGTCCCAAGGCACAAGATCTCTGCGACTGCCGAACCGATCCTTCACGCCGCCCCTACGCGCGGGCGATAGTCACCCAGGAGACCACGACGATGCCCACCGAGAAATGCCCAGGATGCGACCAGGATCGGCCCAACGTTGGGCCGTGGGATGGAAGCGGCCCCGGCGGCCATCGCCGCCTCTGCGGACCATGCAAGATCAAGATCTTTTGCGCCGGCCCCGGACCCGCTCGTATCAAGGCCGAGTTCGAGTCGCCCGAGGTTGCCGCATGGTTCGAGGGCCGCAACGAGCCGAGCTGACCGACACTTCACGAACCGATCCAGAGGAGTTCATCAACATGCCCACTGACACGCACGACTCATTCTTTGCGGCTGTCGCCGCACATCTCCCTCCCGACATCCGGGAGAACATCCGCCGCGATTCTTGGTGGAACGGTGACGACTACCTTCGTCGACTCGAATCCTATGGCCTCGCGGCGAGCTTCTTCGACGGGAAGGGTACGAAGACGATCATCACCGACTTCGCGAAGTCCGTGGCTCGGGTCCTCAGAGATCCTGGCAAGGATCCTCGCCTCGCGCCGCTGTCCAGCGCAGCTCGGTCCCTCTACCTGTCCGGCGCATACGAGCCGGTCGCTGGGGGGCAGAGAGAGCACGATGAGCTGTGTCGAGCTGGGCTGGTCTCTCGTCAGTGGGTCACACTCGATCCGAACGTGCACGGCAACGACGCTCCTGCTGGACATTGGGTGTGGCAACCCACCTGATCGACACTCTTCGAGCCCGCCCGTAACGCAGACCCTTGGGTCTGAGCGTGCGGGCTCGAAGACGTGAAGAGACCCGATGCCCACCACCAAGCTCACTTCCGACGTCTTCGTAACCGCAATGCACCCCAACGCTCACCGTGACGTCGAGACCGGCACGCTTTCCGCCGGCTCGCTTGTCCGTTGCGTCCGCATCATCCGGGGCGGGGTCGACGAGAACGGCGATCCGTGCACCTTGACACACTTCGAGGCAAGCACTGACGGCGGTGTGCACTGGTACCCTCACCGCTGCACCGGCGAGCTTCCAACGGACGCGTTCGAGTGGGACGGACGCACGACGATGGAGGGCACAGACCCGCCCGCCAGCGCTGCGAGAAGCACCCTCGACGATGGGTGATTTTCGAGTGGGTCTGGAGAGAAGGCTCATCCGAAGAAGACTCCGATGCACGCCTTGTCCGAGGGTGCAAGCTTTGCAACGAGGAGGTCGAAGAAGACGATCTCCTCAAAGAGTGAACCATGACACGCTACAGCATCGATCAGGTCACCGCGATCTGTGCCTCTTCCCGACCCAAGGATCACGAGAAGATCCTCGAGCAGGCGGAGTCGATCGTTCCGATCCAGGCAAGCTTCGCGATGTGGTACCTTGGAGAGCACCTCCGGGCTCGCTTCGAGAAGGATGACGAGCTCGCCGAGTTCTACGCAGCCAACCTGCAGCAGACCCTCGAGCAGTGGGACGAGCGTCCATGGGACAGCAACTAGACATCGAGCCGATCTACGTGGCGCTGATGCGTCTCCACGAGCAGCGTGGATCGTTCGAGGAGGCCCGGGCCGACCTGCTCGAGTTCGTCCTGTACGCGCTTCCGAACGATCGTCGGATCCCGATCAACATCGAGGCTGCCAGGCTACTTCTCGCGTGGAAGGAGTATGAGAAGGAGCTCGTCTCCTCCCCGGACATCGACGACGATCGATCGACGTCTATCCGATCCAGATGAGGACACGGACCACCGCCTCGATCGCGTATCCGATCCCTCCGAGGATCCCCACGATGAAGGCCGAGATGACGAAGATCTCCCACTTGCTCCTGAGCGGATGTTCGTGAGGTCTTGGTCCATCCGTCTTGACTGATCCATCCACAGCTGGCACCTGATCCTGCTCTTCCGACCCGATACGAGTGTATTCCGCGACGACCCGTGGCACTGGGTTCTGCTCTTCCGACCCGATGCGAGCGTGTGGTTCCGATTCACATCGTCGACTAAACCCCTTCTGGCACCGTGTCCTGCTCTTCTGATCCGGTGCGAGAACACCGCTCGATCGACCTCCGCGCGGGATTGAAGGACCCTGGCACTGGGGCGACAGCTTCCGAGCGCGAGCGGCACTCTCGGTCTGGCACCTGATCCTGATCTTCCGACCCGGTACGATGCGCGCCGCACCCGAAGTGCAAGCGATCGGGGACCCTGGCACCGGGTCCTGCTCTTCCGACCCGGTACGAGGACGATGCCGGCGCTCGACCTCGAGCGACTTGAGCCTGGCACTGGGTCCTGCTCTTCCGACCCGGTGCGAGGGGGTGCTGGGAGGGGACCGTGAACCTGCAACTCCTGGCACTGGGTCCTGCTCTTCCGACCCGGTGCGAGGGTCACGTTTGGGCTCGGATCACGGTACCGCATGGTCAAGTTCGAGGTCAGGATCTCGCACGCACCTCGGCGCGTGGACGATCCCCGGTCTTGCGTGCGTTGCTCCATTCGTCTCGCGTCGGATCGGAAGTTCAGGACACTTCCCCGTTCGTAGAGGGCCACCTCGATCCGAAAGACTCGGGTCGAGGTTTGACGGCACTCTCCGGGGGCATCACATCGGGCATGCCCTGCCCTAGACCAGCTCAATGCCGGCGACGTCGACCCTGCCACGGATCGGCATCTCTCGGCAAGGGAAAAGTTTCCGGACCGGCACCGTGATCGGGTTATCCTAGATCGATGCGAATCTCCGCCATCAGCCCCGAACTTCTCCCTCCTCTCGATGCCAGGCTCATGGAGCTCGGCCTCGTTCCGATCCAGGCCGTGGTGACACCCAACTGCGGGGATTACGGTCATCCCCTTGATCTCGAACTGAAACCCGATCGGGAGCTTCGACTGATCGGAATCTCGAGTCATGCCGATCCGAACATCTACTGGATCAATCAGATCTGCGTGAACGACAGAGTCATTCTCAAGGAGATCGATCTGTCAACCTTCTGCTGCAATCACATCGTTCCGTTTGCATTCGGAGACAACTCCGTCGTCGCTCCTTGCGATCGACCCGCTCCGATCACTTTCCGAATCTCTTTCATGTGCCACCCGTCCGCGCCTCCGACGTTCAGCTTGACGCTCTGGGGATGTGTCGAAGGCGACGAGACCAAGAAGGTCGATCCTCGGCTCGTTCGGGTGCTTCGGGAACTGAAGGCGTCCTCGTACAAGGTCACCGATCCGCAGATCCTTGCGATGTTCGACAAGTACGCGGAGTGGATCTAGTCGAGCGTCGAACCAGACATCTTCGGATCTTCGGAGGTGTCTGGTTCGAGCGCGACTGCGAAGTTGGCTAGTGTCTTGGCGGACGTCTCCCATTCTTTCGATTTGGCGACAGCGATCGCGATCCATTCGCGGAGCTCTCCGTCCCAGATCTTCTCTGCGGATTCGCCGTTGTTCGCAGTCCTGTAGACCTCCTCTGCCCACGCACGCCACTGTTCGTGGTGTTTTTCGCGACGAAGGATCGGCACGAGGTCTGGTGGTTGAAGACCGAGTGATTCGGAGACCTCGATACACCACGCGCTCAGATCTAGGCGAGGACTCGTGCTCTCGTCATGGTCCTTGGTGCGGCTCACGAGCTTTCTGAACATGTGACGGATGGTGAGGAGAAGGTTCTTCATCTTGTCAGTCCTTCGGACAGGATCATCGATCGTCTCGACACCAGTACGTGCCAACACGTACTGCGTCGGTTGTTCTCGCTCTTGGTCACCGGCTCGAGGTGGTCCGGGTTGACGCAGCACCTGGTTCGGCACAGGTGGTCGAGGTCCTTCTTTCTAGGGATCTTGCGGCGCATGAGCTCGAAGATGACCCTGTGGGCCATCCTTGCCTTGCCCTTGACGCGGATCGATCCGTAGCCCTGGCTGGATGTGGCCCCGATCCACAACCAGCACCCGCTGTTGGGTTCGATCGAGATCCTTCCCTCGTAGCGATGGATCGGCGACGTCACGGAATAACATCTCCCTGCATCGCAGCGATCCACGGGTTCATCGACCGACCGTCGGGCCCGGGCGACGATTGCAGCGACACGCACCGCAGGCCGTCCATCGACTCCGCAGCCTTCTGCGTGATCCCGGACTCGTAGAGCAGGTAGATGAGTCGATCCGACCACTTATCCCGAGACGCGATCCCTCGAATCGTTCGAAGCAGTTCGATCGCGTACTCCGACCACAGCTCTGGATCCTTGCCGTCGAAGATCTTCGTGATCCGATCGTACCCTTCGCTTCCGACGTCGTAACCTGCCCTCACCTGCTCCCAGTTCGCGCGATCGTTGTACGGTTCCGCCCACACCGTCACGCACCGACGGGGACGAATCGCCTCGATCAGATCCGCGACGCCGCTTCCGTCCATGCTCATGGCGTCGGGGAAGATCGGGCAGAGCATGCCGTAGGTCAGGATGCCGGCGTCCTGAAGCCGATGCAGTGCCTTGATCCTCTGAGAGGGTGGCGATGTGTTGATCTCGACCCGCTTCGCCCACGCGTCGTCCAGGGTGCCCGTGCTCAGGCCGACCAAGAACCGATCTCTGTGGTAGCCGAAGAAGTCCAACCACTCCGAGCTCAGTCCGACGCATGCATTCTTGGTCAAGACTCGGATCTTGAACCTGGTCCGCTTCAAGACCATCTCCAGGATCCTCCGCGTTATTCCTCTCGCAATCATGCCAGGCGAGAATCCGTCCGTCAGCATCGAGAAGACCAAGATCTTCCCCTCTCCCCACCTGGCGTCGTGCTTGTCCAGTTCCGAGCCTAGTCTGGTCTCGATGTCGGACCAGTGGAACGTCAGCTCCGGGCTGGTGGTCGGATAGACCCGCTCGCCGAGCTGCTGCTCAGTTGCATCCGCGAACTTCTCCCGGTTGATCCGCAGGAAGTTCCCGGAGTTGCTCGAGCAGTAGCGGCATCCGTACTCGCACAGACCCATGATGTCGAGGGCGTGCGTGCTCAGGCCCTTCTTCTCGAACCCTGGAGACCTTCGAAGCGGAGACTGGATCGCGGGTAGGTTGACGACGCGGAGCTTCATGGTTTTGCTTTCGGAAAGAGGAACAGCTTCCCACTGACTTTTCTCGTCTCACACCCTGGGATCAGGTCCTTCTTCATCGCTGCGACCAGGCCCGGCTTGAGGTAGGCGTCCCGGCTGTAGTGGTGGTTGGCGCCGATCTTCTTGGCCACGTCGGAGATCGAGATCCCATCGGGGTGTTCCGAGACGATCGAAACGACTTTCCAGACCGTGCTCTTGAAGGGCGTCCAGTGGCCACCCCTTGCGGATCCAGCCTTCGCTGCCACCTTCTGCTCCGGTCGGAGCCATGTCCCGAGATGTCCCCAGACGAGGGTGCGGAATAGCCTCGCCGAGATGTCTGGACGACCAATCGATGCATACGTTCCATCCTCGAACTCGACGTCGGAGATATCCTGACGCCGGTCGTGGAAGTTGATCGTGATCAGTCCGATCCCGAGATAGGAGAAGATGTCTCGGATCAGTTCGATCCTTCGCTCCCCGCTCGACTGGACGACGACCCACGATCGGTTGGCTCTCCCCCTCCAGTGCCTTGCCTGAGCGATCACGTCGAAGCTCAACGACCTCTTCACCTCGAACGACCAGATCTCCGAGTGGACCCGAGCGACGATGTCCGCCCTTGGGTTCGTTGGACCCGTGAACACTTCTTGGTACACGTCAGCCTCGAGGTCATCGAGCCACGCGACGACGACAGAGGCAAGATCTGACTCGGTTCGGTTCGTCTTCTTGGATCGTGTCTTGGGCACGGGTGCACTGATCAGTGTCTCGAGCGCGTGCGCCCGCAGCGATTCGCTTCTCAGTCGAAGCGACTCTGCTCTGGCCACCACACCCTTTGGTCGATTCACCATGCGTGTCTGGATCTTCTATCAGCCAGGGACCTGGATGCGATATCGATCTCTCGTCGGAGTTCGACGATGGCCTTGATCTCCTCACCGAGTCGATCGGTTGCGTTGTTCCCCTGCTCGATCAGCTTGTCGGCGAAGTCGATCGATGCCGACTCGAACCTTCGCTTCAGTTCGATGAGCCTGGCCTGGAGGTCCACCTCTGCTTGACGGGAGAAGTTCTTCATCGGGACGACTCGTCGATGGCATCGGCAAGTACGCGGAGGATCGGGTCGTTCTTCAGATCCGCAGACGCTCGGATATTCGACGCGATCGCGGCGGTGATGTTCCGGAGCTTTGCTTCCAGACGCTGGCGCTCTTCTCTTTCCTTCTTCAGCATCGTCGCTGCGTCCGACCATCGGTTTCTCTCGATTTCGGATCGACGAAACAGGTCGAGACAGTACCTCGAGAGCGCCTGGTTCTTGACCTTCGTCTCGTCTCTCTGATCGGACAGCGTCCGGATCGTGTCTCCGTAGTAGCGCTCGTCGTCCGGGAGTTCGAGGCCAGAATCGACGATCGCGCCAGAGACGTTGGACAGCGCAACTCTTGCCTCGTCGAACAGGCGGTCCTCGAGCTGCCTGGTCTCACTCCCGAACCAGTCGTCGGACTTCCTCTCGTCGAACTCGGAGGAAGGAATACGATAGGCGATCATCCTAGATCCGTCGGGCTCCGAATCCTGAACCCCTCTCTCGCAGATCCAAGCCGTGAGGAACAGGTCACTCCCTGCCTGACTCTGAACAGCGCTGACCACGATCGTTGTGTTCTTCGAGAATATTCGGTTGATGATGAGACCATCGGTCACCGGACACTTTTGGAACTCAACCGATGTTCCTCCTCCGGACTCCAAGGCATCGATCGACTTGACGGTCCATTCGCTGTGCACCGAGACCTCCATCAGGCGACACGCTGGGATCTCGAAGCTCAGATGGATCAACTCTTCTTGGCTCTCCGCCGATGGATAGCAGACTTCAATGGGCTTGATGGTGGACATGAGTTGGATCCTCGGGCTCATCGGGTGGTGTCAGCGTCGAGTGCTGCCTGGATCCTCAAGATCAGATCCTCTGCTCCGTCGCGAGTCATGGCACGTTCTTCTCCTCCGATCGGGACGACGATCGTATGACGGTTTCCGTCGTCGACGTCGGCTGGGGCAGATCGTGGACCTGTCATCTCCTCGAGCGGAGGAAGAGGGTTCCAGTTGTTCCTTGTCCTCCACGCCGCGATCGCGTCGTACATCACCTTCATGTGACGTTCACAGAACGACACCGCGGATGCTCCATCCTCATCCATGATGATCGCGGTCATCCTGAGCGGTGATCGGCACGGCCCAAGACCGGCATCGAACCGGCAGGAAGAGTCGCTGTGGACGATTGCGACGCACTTCAGTGGCCCGAAGTTACTCGCAAGAAGGATCATCGCGTGCTCGAGATCAGGAGTGCTCATGGCTCCTCCGGTCTTCACACCGCGATTTCGCCCTTGAGCGCGGGGTGGTGGTCGTAGTCGACGATCGTTGCCTTCTCGAAGGTGAAGTCGTCGATCTCGTGCAGGTCATCGGCAAGCTCGAGGGTTGGGAGTTTTCGAGGGACTCGAAGCAGCTGCTCCCTGACCTGGTCGACGTGGTTCACGTAGATGTGAGCATCACCCGCGTTGACCACGAGCCTGTGCGGAACCAGACCCGAGACCTTGGCGAGGATGTGGGTCAGCAGCGCGTACTGGGCGATGTTGAACGGGGCGCCGAGGAACAGATCCCAGCTCCGGATCGACATGATGCAGGTGAGGCCGTCGCTGTTGTCGACGAGGAACTGGGCCGCGTAGTGACACGGAGGGAGCTTCATCTCCTCGATCTGGGCCACGTTCCAAGCCGACAGGATGATCCTGCGGTCGTCGCGGTGATGCCGGAGCTTGTCGACGATCATCGCGATCTGGTCGATCCATCCGCTCCAGGTATTCCAGTGGCGCCACTGTACGCCGTAGATCGGACCGAGATCCCCTTCGGGAAGACCCATCTCGGGTCGGTAGCTGGCTCGCGACCAAGCGTCCCAGATCTTGACCCCGTGCTGCTGCAGGTACGCGACGTTGTTGCTGCCCTTCAACATCCAGTCGAGTTCGACCGCGACCCCCTTGAACCACACCCTCTTGGTCGTCATGAGAGGGAAGCCGGATCGGAGATCGATGCTGAGCTGTGGTCCGAACAGCGAGATCGTATCCGTCCCGGTTCGGTTCGTCCGACGCTCTCCGTGCTTCAGGACTTCCGAGAGAAGGTGGAGGTACTTGTACTCGGTCTGGATCGGCATGGGCATTGGTCTTTCTTTTGGGGATCGGCGTGGAGTTTGGCGTGATCAAGGACGAGGAGAGACGCTAGGAGGCCCGTGATCCAGAACATGGCTGATCCGTCGCGACTCTCGTCTAGATCCTGAAGCGCAAGATCGGATGAGCCGACGACGTTGAAGATCGCTATCGCGAGAGCGATCACGACGGGTGCCGAAGGTCGCGTCGTCAGGACGAGGATCGCTCCGCCCAGGACGAGGTTCCACTCCACGATCGGCCACGCCATGATCGCGGTCGCGAGCACGACCAGGCGGCTCGCTTCATCCCTCGAGAGCATGAGCTTCACGAGCGCGAGGGAGATCACTGAAGCGGTGGCGAGGAACGCAAAGAGGGACCCTACGAAGAGCAGGGTCGGGTGGTACACGGCGCTGCGGATCGCGACCGTCACGAACACGAGCAGCATTACGCGGAGCATGGACAGGCGCATCGTCTCGGGGAGCCTCAGGACTCGGGACTGTGCCACAGCGGCACTGCTCGCGCAAGGTTACTGTTCCGGTAGGGTAAAACGACCCAGGCGCGTCGCTTGGGCTCTAGGTTGACTTGCGGACGGAGCAGGTCCACCCTCCCGGTCGACGCAGCGGTACCCATGGAAGATCCAGATGAGCAAGGTCTACTCCGAGGCGACGAAGAAAAAAGCGATCGCGCTGTACTGCAACAAGAAGAAGCCGATGCCGATCGAGCAGATCATCAAGGTGCCCGGCATGCCCAACGCGAAGACGCTTCGGAAGTGGCTCGCGGACGCCAAGGTTCCGATGCGTCCGCATCATCAGCAGGTCTATCCGCGGGCGGAGATCCTCGAGATCCTCAAGAAGAAGAGCATGACCAGGGCGCAGATCCAGGAGAAGTACGGGTGCTCCAAGAAGTACCTCTCCGACCTCGCGAGCGGAAAGATCGCCCCGCTCAAGAAGAAGACGAGTCGATCGTGAAGTCGGCGGCAAGGGTCACAGCGGCCATCGCCGCTGTGACGAACGAGCTGGCTGTACTCACCAGCGCGCTCGTCGATGAGCTCAACAAGGAGATCGGACCGATGGCTGGAGCGATCTTCCGAGAGCGATCGCGTCCGGTGCTGGACAGGTTCCGTGAGTGCATGGACGAGGCAAGGCTTCTTGGACTGATCCCGTAGGAGGCTCACGATGAAAGATGTCATCACGCTTGGACCTGGTGTTTCGATTCGTCTCAGCGGCGTCCTCGAGGACAAGCTGCTCATCGTTGGAAACAGCAACAGCGGCAAGTCGAGACTGATCAGGGGCATTGCGGAGCAGGCAGGGGAGAGGCTGCCGATCTTCGTGTTTGATCTCGAAGGAGAGTTCAGCTCCCTGCGGGAGTATCTCTCGATCTTGATCGTGGGCGACGACGGCGAGATTCCTCTGAGGGTCGACACTGCGGCGAAGTTGTCGAGGAGGCTTGTCGAACTTGGTGCCAGTGCAGTGCTGGACATGTCGAGCCTGCCCAAGATGAGCAAGCGCCTGTTCCTGAAGAACTTCCTTCAGGCCATGATGGTGCTGCCTCGGAAGCTCTGGGGTCCACGTCTCACCTTCATCGACGAACTCCACGAGTTCTGCCCTCAGTCAGGAAGCGACGCTGAGGCACGGGAGACCGTGAACGAGTTCATGGCCCTGGGTCGCAAGCGTGGGTTCGGTCTTGCTGCTGCAACGCAGCGGATCGCGAAGATCCACAAGGACTCGGCGGCGGAGTTCAACAACGACTGCATTGGTCGTTGCCGTCTCGATCTCGACGTTGCTCGAGCCTGTGAACGTCTCGACTTTGGTCGTGACCGCCGAGGTGAGCTGCCTCGACTGAAGCCTGGACAGTTCTTCGCCCAGGGCCCGTCGTTCGAGCACGAGGACGTAGTCCTGTTTCGCAGCGGTCCGGTTCGGACCACGCACGTCAAGGCAGGTGGCGAGCGGCGGACGATGAAGCCGCCTCCGCCGAATCGCCAGGTCTTGAAGCTGGCGAAGGATCTCCAGGACCTGGACGTGCAGAAGGTCCAGGAGCAGACCGAGATCGAGCGCCTGAAAGCAGAGATCGAGCGCCTGAAGTCGAAGCCATCGGCAAAGTCGACCCCTGTCGTCGCTCCCAAGGTCGTCGAGAAGATCGTCGTCGATCATAAGCTGATCGATGCCGCTCATCGTCGAGGAACCATCGAGGGATCGATCGGAATGGCGAAGCTTCTCATCGCGGCGATCGAGGAGATTCGTGTCCCTCTCGACGCTGCGCTCAAGGTCGCTCGATCCAAGGCGAAGGAGGCGCCGCCAGCTGCGCCAAGGCTTCCGAATCCGATCGCGTCTCGCGAACCCAATCCGTCGAAGATGACGAAGTCGACCGTGGCCCCCACCTCTGGATCCGACCTAGGCTCGGGGGCGCCCTACAAGGTCCTGATGGCCTTGCTGATGTACGACGGTGCCGTGAACCGATCGAGGATCGCGATCCTTGCCGGCGTATCTCCGAAGGGTTCGACGTTCCGAAACGCCATCAGCTTCCTTCGAGTGAGAGGCCTCATCGAGGATGCGGGATCGGACATCCAGGCGTCGGCACTGGCGAGAACGACATATCCTGATGCACCTCGCCTTCCCACCGGCGACGCCCTTCTCGAGTACTGGCTATCCGAGCTTGGGACGTCCAGTGCCGAGAGAAGGATCTTCGCCATCCTCGCCGAGGCGAAATCTCCCCTCGACGAGAAGATAGTCGCCGACCGTGCTCTCGTGAACTTCGGAAGCACGTGGAGAAATGCCAAGAGCCGACTCACGACGATCGGTCTGCTCGGGAAGTACGGGAAGGGCAAGATCGGTCTCGCTTCCGAACTCTTCGAGTAGATCGATGCCGATCGTCGCCAACAGGTATCACTACCTCCCTGTTCCGGGATGGGGTCCTGAACAAAAACCTCTCACCGGCAGAGAGCGTCGTCCGTCCATGCCGAAGGATGCGATCTACATCGGCAGGGGTACGCCTCTGGGAAATCCGTACCGAAGAGATCAGTACGGACCGATGGCGCTTCATCGCTACAGGGACTGGTTGTTCGGGAAGATCAAGAGACGGGACCCCGATGTAATGGCTGCGTTTCGTCAGATCGGGCCCGAAACGCTCCTCGTATGCAGCTGCAAGGCGGCATCCGGGGACTTCGTGTCGCTTCGGGCGATGCCCATCATCGTCTTCTACGACAACACGGCATGCCTCGACATGGTCCTCGACGGATCGGAGGGGGACATCCCGGACCAGGCAGACGCTGGCACCGGTGCTCCTCAGGATCCTTCCATCACCCCGGTGTGGAAGATCCGACTCGGATCAGGGATCGATGCGTTTGCCTTCATCCCGCTCGTCCACTTGTCGAAGAAGGTCGCGGACAAGGTCCGAGGCGCCCTCGCTCCTTTCACCTTGCCTCCCAAGAGGATCATCCATCCGATCCTCGATCGACTCATTCCATCCCGAACGTCTGAGGTCTTGGAACGTCTCCGATCTTGTCGAGCCTCGAACTCTACCGGTCTCGGTGAGTCTGCTGAGATCTCGGCTCGAGCGATCGGGACGCAGCCCGGTCTACTAGGATCATCGTCGCCCGAGAGAAACGCCCTCTCGGACGAGCTCGGACTTCCACTTGTCGACCTTCGTGTCCACAGCTTGGGTCTGAAGGCCCGATACAACGCGTGCCATGGCGACATCGCCTTGTCGGCATGGCACTGGCTCAAATCGATCGGAGAAATATGAAACGCGGAAAGTTCATCGTCATCGACGGGATCGATGGTTCTGGAACCACAACAGCGACCGAAGGGCTCATCGCGGCTCTCGGCGATCTGGGCATCTATGCCATTGGCACGTTCCAACCGAGTAGTCGCCCTATCGGGGCTTCGATCCGGGGCTACCTTCGTCAGGTCGAGGACCCGATCGATCCGAAGGCGCTCGCTCTCCTCTTCGCCTCAGATCGCCTTGACCACGTTCACTCGGTCATCGAGCCGGCACTCAAATCGGGGACATGGGTGATCTGCGATCGATACCTGATGTCGTCCTGGGCCTACCAGGGAGAGTCGTGCTCTTCGTCATGGATCCGAGAGATCAACCGATTCGCCCCTTGGCCCGACATGACGTTCGTCCTGCTCATCGATGCCGATCTTGCAGCTCAGCGCATCGATGCTCGAAAGCGATCGGGAAGCTCTTCCGAATCCGAGATCTTCGATGCCGTCGAACTACAGCGGCGCCTCGCCGAGAGGTACTCGTCCTACACGAAGGACGTTTACGCGTCGGGAATCGTCGCCATTGATGCGACGCTTCCGCCGGAATCGATCGTCGTGTCAATCCTCGAGTCGATGCGAGCGAGAAGGCTCATGGATCCTTAGGACACAACTCGCGCTGCTCTCGCTCGTGGATCCGATGTTCCAGATCTTCTAGGATCAAGGTCATCTTGAAACGCTCCATAAACCCGACGCGCGCGTCTCGGACCGACGTCAACATCGGAAAGCTCCTCTATCCAGAACACGTCGATCGACCTCCTCCACGTTCGGAGTGCAGAGGTGGTCATCGTCCGTGTCCTCTCGTCTCGTGCCGGTGGAACCTCTACCTCGACGTCAACGAGTCGACAGGTTCGATCCTCTACAACTTCCCCGGGATCGAACCGTGGGAAATGGAAGTGAGCTGCGCGTTGGACGTCGCAGAGTCAGGGGAGATGACCCTCGAGGAGGTCGGAGCGCTGATGAACCTCACCAGGGAGAGGATCCGGCAGATAGAGAAATCTGCGCTTCGGAAGCTGTTCCGACTCGATCAGATCCTCCGTCTACGAAACGACGCCAGGGACTCAGAGGGTCGATCGACTGGCCATGAGATCGCGGAGATTCAAGAGGTTGATCGGTTCGATGATCCTGTTGGTGATATGCTCTGAGGCATGTCCCAGATCATCATCGCGAGGCGAAGGTCGGAGCAGAACCAGGCGTGGATCGACCCGTACACGGCAGTCCACACCGCGGTGGGTCTCGCGTTTGGTCTGGTCGGAATCCGATTCGGGCCCAGCATCATCACCGCGATCGTCTACGACGGGCTCGAGCAACTTCTCGAGCGCAGCGAGGTCGGCCAGAAGTTCTTCAAGACCTCCGGGCCAGAGACGATCGGAAACGTGGTCGTGGACATCCTCTCCTTCGCCGTAGGGTGGAAGCTCGGACAGCTCTGGAACTCGACCGGAGATGCAGTGACTGAGACGGCCGAGGCGCGCCAAGAGAACCCGCCGACGAGACAAGCTCGAGCCCCGAAGAGGAAGGTCGCCAAGCGAACAGCGCCCTCCTCGAGGCCTGCTACGAAGCGACGGCCCCTGCATCCGGATGCTTCGCTTTGACGCTCGAGGCCGCTCCGTCGAGCTGCTTTCGTCGAGCGAGTTCCTCGCGAACCGATGCCATCGCGAGGGTTCGACTCCTGAACCCGATCATCGTCGTGATGTGAAGCGGGTCATCGCTCGGTTTGTTCTCCCGCCACTTCCAGACTCTTCTGTGGCGGCAGAACGCGACCGTGAATCCGGATACGCCTTCGCCCTCTTTTCGACTGTCTGATCCTGAGATCATGGTCCACCTCTTTGTTTCGGATCCTTCGATCCGAGAAAACGGGGATCAGCGAGCGATCGTCATTCGATCGCTCGCTGATCGATGTTCAACGCCAGCCGATTCCGGGCCCGTAGTAGTTGTAGCCGTACCCCGGACCTGCGCTCCAACCGGGCCAGAGGTAGCCGGGGTAGTAGGGCGCCGTGTAGGTGGGATAGGCGGCCCAGGGGTAGCCCCATCCCGCCCATCCGTTGCCCCATCCCCATCCGCCCCAGCCCGGCCACCAGCCCCCGCGTCCTCCGACGACAACACGGGTCCCTGGGGCCGACCCAGCTCCGTGGACGGTTCCGCCTCCACCGATGACGCGGGTCCCATTCTCCACCCTCTGCGGCGCGGGGGTCGGAGCCGAGCGGATCCTGGGAGCCGGATTGCTCTGCGCCATGGCCCTCTGGACATCGCGAAGACGGACCGCCCTGCGAGCGGCCGGTTTGAGAGAGGAGTACCTGGGGACGGCGACGAGTTCGGACATGACGATTCCCTTTCAGCTTCAGCGTAGCAGCTTGGCTTGCAGCCTCTTCTCTCGACCCCATCGCTTCTCGGCGAGTCTACGAGCGGCCTCTGCTGCTTCGGCCGCTGCCTCGGGGCTATCCGGAGCCGTTGCCCACTTTCCCAACGCGTAAGCGTCAGGATCAGGTGGGGCACACTCTCGAGGTGGATTCGAGTTTCGACCCGAGACAACGCCTTGGACGACGGGTCGGATCTGCTCGAGGACTTGCTCTTTGACCTCGGAAGGATAGGCACCCCAAGGATGCGAACCTGTCGAGGTGCTGTCGACGATCACGACTCCGTTCTGATAGACGTAGGCGTGGATGGCGTCCGCGTAGAACTTTGGTACGGAGATCCCGTAGAAGGTCCCGTACCACCACGTCTCTCCGCGGTTCCAGGTCTCTGAGATCTGTCTCCACTTGACGGTCATGATCGCCTCATCGTCGAAGGATTGACTTTCCGACGCGTCGACTTCTCTTTCGCATCAGATCCGAACTTCCAGATCTCCACTCCGATCGATCCGATCGACACCACGGTGAGTGCGGTCAGGAGCTTCTGGCCGACCGTCTTCCCTGTGAAGTAGGTGACCATGAAGAGCGCCATGTACCACGCCACGTCCCATCCGTAGTAGTTCAGGTACTGGTAGAACCAGAACTTGTGATCGGAGAGGGATTCGCGATGCGCGTCGAGCCACTTCTGCGTGTAGAAGTATCCGACGTCTGTGGGGATCGGGACTGCGTCCAAGACACCGAAGAGAAGGAACGCAGCTGGGACAGCGGTCGCCCCTTGCTCGAGTCGAAGGATCTCCTTGATCCCATCGATCCCAGACTTCAGGTTCCTTGGAGGATTCTGAGATCGCGAGGACGCATAGGCGGATGTCAGCCTCTTCGCCAGCTCTGTTTCATGAGCCGGCACTCACCGAGTCTCCCCACGCGAAAGCCTCTTCGCGAGGCTCTGAGGATTCGGAAGGATTGAGATCGCGCTCGATCCGATCTCATTCGGATCGCGGTAGCGCTTGGAAACACGCCGCGCGACTTCATCGAACCCTCTGGGCTTCTTTCCTACCGAGGCGACCCATACCTGGGTAGGGAACACGACCCTTGACGCAAGGCTCTCCGCCGCCGCCTCGATCTCTTCCAGAGAGGAGATCGTGACCGTCTCGTTCACCTCTTCCTTCGAGAAGAGAGCGACTTGGACTCCTCCGTCGGTGAGGTAGGCGGGCTTGGCAGAGAGTCGGATCTGGGTCGTCTTCATGATCATGCCCTCCTCGAGGGTCGATTCGGATCAGCGACGGACCGACACGGGGAGGCGAGCGTAGGATCGCGCGGTCATGGGCTCGAACCCGGACTGCGACGCCCTGCTGACGGCGCGAGCACCGATCGCGGCGACGACACCTACGATGACGAGCGGCATGCCGATCGCGACTGCACCCACGATGAGAGCGACCTTCGCACCATCGCTCATGTTCTTCTTTCGTCTGTTCTTCTTCATGATCGTTCTCTCTTCCGTTGGTTACTCGGCCGACGTTCCGGTGTACTGGATCTTGATCTTGCACTGCAGGCCGGGGCTGACGTCCAGACTCGCCCGAGCCTCGTCGCCGTCCTTCTTGAATCTCGGAAGTCCGGAGTACTCGATCTCGGCATAGAGCGCGTCTCCGACCGCCTTGACTCGCTTGAGGCGAGGAAGCGGGTTCCACATCCTCTCGTCATCGTCCTGTCCGACGACGAAGTAGTAGTAGTTCGGAGACAGCGGCCAGTGCTCTTGCTTCTGAGGACACGGGTCGATGCTCGGGTCCTGGATCGTCGAGAGCGGAGCTCCGGGATTGAGGATCGAGACCTTGCCGTTGACGAACCGGATCCGAAGCTTGTACTTCGCCTTCCACCAGATCGGAACACGGAATCCCTGCCACTGGTCGTAGTCGATCGGCTGGAGTTCGTCTGCGTTTCGGATCTTGAAGCTGACCTCTCCGACGTCGTCGGGAGGGTTTCCGCTGACGTACGGATCCAGATCGCCGAAGCTCGCCGAGTCCGTTCCGATGCAGATCCCGAATCGGACCTCGAACTCGTCACATCCTGGTTCGCCAGACATGAGCTTGATCGATGCGGTCTTCCGCTCGTACCAAGTCGCCTGAGGAAGGTACTGCGTCGATGTCTTGACGATGGGGTTGTCGAGACAGGTCGGAACCCATCCACCGGCATCCGGCTGTTCTGGGCTTCCGGCTGGTCCGACTGGCCCATCGCCGAGATCGATCAGTCCACCTTGGGGAGGCTCTGGCTCGTCGAAGTCGATGCCTCCGATCCCCGGAAGCTCGATCTCTGGAACGATCGACGGATCGTAGTCGTCCAGGCCCATGTCCTCGATCTGCGACACGACGAGCTCGTCGACCGACTGAGCGTCGGAGGTTCCGAAGACTTTTCCTCCACCGAGGACGATCCGCCTCCCGATGAGCAAGGCCAGGCTGATGAACAGCTGCTGGATCCGAGACGAAGCATCCGGAGATGGAGGCCACTGGCAATCGGGCCACTGCATCGAGAGGAACTTCGTCGCGATCTCGATCGGGTCGGTGAGGACCTTCGTCGTGGCAAAACCGCCGATCCCTGGCGCGAGCCCTGGACCTTGGGGTTCGTCGGGGAGCGACTTGCTGCGATTGATCGCAGCGGTGATCATCCGGCTCAGTTGCTTCGCCTGGTTGCTCTTCGAACCGGGAACGAACGCGAAATCCTGGCAGTCGTCCAGGACGTAGATCCCGGGTGGGGTCTCTGGAGTTGGTACGATCCCGGAGTCCGTCGACTCGAAACCCGGGTATCGAGGATCGGAGACAGAGGCACCCTCCGGAGGAGGAGGAAGGATGCTCTTGCCCTTCTTCGCAGGTCGGCGGCTGACCGCCTCGGAGATCCCGTAGCCAACGACGAGCGCGCCCAGGCCCACCGCGGCAGCGATCGCGATCTGCCGATTCGTGGGATTGTTCCGGCGTTTCCGGCTCATGCTTCGTCTTCGTCGTGGCACGGGCATCTCCTTGGGGATCGTTCGACCAGAGTCCTACGGGTTCGCGAGTCTCTTGTAGAGCTCGCGATCCCGCTCGGGGTTCGACTGGCGCGGCGGGTTCTGATGCACCGGACCGTAGTCCGGGTTCGAGGTGCGCGGTCGATTCGCGGCGAGGTACGCCGCGTTGCTTCTGCCGCCGAGGCTCGCGAACTGACCGACGTCGCGATCGCTGGCTCCGCAGTCCTTCCTCGCCTGCCTCGAGGTCTTCGTCTTCGAAGCACCGGCCACGCAGGCACCGCGCTCCGCCGACCTGGTCACCCGCGGAAGCTTCTTCGGCGCCTTGCGGTACTTCGGCTTCGGCGTCGCCTTCGGCGCAGGCTTGGTCTTCGGAGCCTTTCGCTTCGGAGCCATGGCCTTCGGGGACTTCTTGGCCTTGCGCTTCTTGCCCTTGCGCTTCGTCGCGGCCATGGCCTTCGGGGCCTTCTTGGCCTTTCGCTTCTTGCCCTTGCGCTTGGCCTTCTTCGGAGCCGGAGCCTCGGCCGTCGCCTCGGTCTCCCCGGCGAGACGCTTCTCGTAGGCCTCGTTGGTCTCGCCGACGCGACGACCCGGAACGCCGGACTTCGCCGCTGCCGACTTCGCCGACTTCTTGCCGCGCTTCTTCGACGACTTCTTCTTGGCGCGCTTCTTCTTGGCCTTCTTGGCGACCTTCTTCACCGCCTTCGCGACCTTCTTCTTGGCGCGCTTCTTCTTCGCCTTCTTGGCGACCTTCTTCACCGCCTTCGCGACCTTCTTCTTGGCGCGCTTCTTCTTCGCCTTCTTGGCGACCTTCTTCGCCGCCTTGGCGACCTTCTTCGACGACTTCTTCTTGCCGCGCTTCTTCTTGCCGCCCGCGGCCTTGGCGGAAGTCTTCTTTGCTCGTGCCATGGTTGTCTCGTTTCTCGGTTTCCCCGCGGACGGGGTTGTCTGTGGCTTACCCTACCAAAATGTGATCCGGATGGAATCTAACCGGTGTTTTTCTTGACACCGGACTAGCGGCTCTCGCCTCTGGAGAGCCGTCGGGCCAGGATCACCATCTCTGGGGCCTTCTGGCTGGCTCTCGCGATCGCGGCTGCCTTCGTCGGGAAGCTCCTCGTCTCCCCGATATCGATCCAGGCTTCCGGGTCGACGGCGTTGGCGACCTCCCGGATCGCCTCGCGCTGGGACTTGCTGCGGGCGATGTAGACCGTCTCGTTGGTTCCGTCTCCGTCCGCGTCGACAGGGATCGCGGAGTACCGGTACTGGGGGTTTCTGGACCTGGCCATCTCCTCAGTCCTCCTCTTCTTCAAGAACTTCGGCAAGGCCTTCTCGCATCAGATCGAGCATCTCCTTGGTCTCTCCAAGCGCGATCTGGGCCTCCTCGACCTGGCCGGGGCTCATCATCGCCGCGTAGTGCAGGTGGGTCGCGGCTTGGCCGATGAAGAAGTGAGCTGCCATCCCTGCGGCAACCCTCTCGCATCGATCCTCGAGCATCATGGCTCTCGAGATCTGCCCTCGGGCCAAATCGATCGACTCCCTCGCCAGGCTGACGGACTCCGATGGGTCGTGAGTGTTTTTTCTCCTCATCGGGATTCTCCTCGGGCGAGTCGTCTCGCGGTCGCACACTTGATAGTGTCGACGCCTTGGATCCTCCTCAGGATGCACAGCGTGGTCTCGACACATGATCGATCCTGAACCTGCTCGAGGAACAAGATCGCGTCGATGTCCGTCGTTCCATCCGTGGACATCATGCGCTCGATGTCCTTTCGGAGAGCCAGATCATCTGTGCTGTCCCTGAGCTCCTCGATCGCCGCGTAGGTCCTCTGATCCATCGACCCCGGATTGTCGCGATGCATCTTCTTGAGCTTGTCGTAGTACTTCCGATCCTCTGCGAGGTGATCCATGGCGATCTCCATCGCGATCAGAGGATCGGTCGTGTGCTCGAGCTCGACGACGATCCCATCGATCAGTGACGATGGGCAGAAGTCTCTCGGAAACATGCCATGGGCAACTCCACCTCGGATCCTCTGCCTCCAGGTCGATCGATTTCCGTACTTTCGAACCGTATCCTCAGCGATTCGAAGACGCTTGGCGTGGCTGAGTTCCTCGCGTTCAGGGTTGGACTTCTTCTTCGACTTCTTCTTCTCTAGCTTCGCATTCCAACCATCCGTGTATCCCCACCACCACTCGTCGATATGCGATGGGTGCTTCTTCCCTGGATCCTTGGGCTTTCGCTTCTCATCGATCGCGGTTACGAATCCTCGGAAGTTCTCGTTCGAGCGAGACGTAGGCTGCCACAAGATTTTCGCCTCTAGCAGCTGCGTGTCTCGGTACGGGTCTCCGATGATCAACCGGTCCCCATCGATCGATCCGATCCCTTCGTAGTTGAGAGACGTTGGGGCTCCGTCGGTCGAGAAGATCTGATACTCGAGGTTCGGAGAGTCGTACTCATTCCCGTCCGGCCCAGTGATCGTGCGAGACACGAGGAGGTAGCCGCGGTTGATGAACAAACGCTGCGTGGTACCGGACGGGTTTTTCTTCGAAGCGTTCATGGACGGGGCCTTCTCGTTCCCCGTTCTACGGGGGAGGCGATCACGTCTATCGGCTCTGACCCGACGCGAGACGACGAGCGACGCTGTTCGACGTGGGAACGTGGCCTGGGTTCGAGATCCGGATCTCTTGAGCGATCGCATCTCCAGCGATCGATCCGATCGTCTCCTCGAGACCGTCGATGAAACCGTCCTTGTTGCGCCGGATCTGGTCTCCCGACGCGAGCATCGCTGCTCGGACATACTTCCTGATCTCCTCCTTGAGCATCCTGGCACGCTCCTGGAGGCGCATGCTGTATGCCTCGGACTGCGAGATCTCGTCGGGATACAAAGGGTTGCGCTTGTACATCCCGTCGGACTCTTCGTAGCGATCGGATCTCTTCACAGATCCTGATCCTGCGTGAGACGACACTGCCGTGGCGCGGCCCTTGTCCATCGTCCCATCGGAGTCCTCATACCGATCGGTACGCTTGACTCTCTGACGACCCTCGAACTGGACCGCTGGCTTCGTGTTTCGCTTCCTCATGACGTTCTTCTCCTTGGTGGCGTTTTGTTCCGATGCGCAGACGACCTGGAGGCCTTTTCCGGGCCAGTCGTGGTCGTAGCAGATCTGTGTTCCGAGAACTTCTCTAGCCGCACGATCAGCTCCATCCTCGCTCAGATCATTCCACCGCTGGTATGCGATGACGTGGCCGACCTCATGGGCGACCAGAGCGCGGAGATGTTCTTCGTTCAGGTCAGATGTTGCTCGAGCAAATCCGAAGTCGAGATCTTCAACTCCGACAGATGCGTATCGCCTCCGGCTGTTCCGGTGATCCTCATCCTCTCGTTCCGACCACGACACGCTGGCAGGAGACGGATCGATGCCTGCTCTGCGCAGGGCGGAGCGGATCATCCTGTCGATCTTGGCCAGCGATGCCACAAGTCACCGACTTCTGCCCTGGGATAGCCTTCGCGCGAGCTCGACGGGGTTGGATGCTCTCGTCGGAGCCACGCGAGATGGGTTCGAGTCCCGGGTGTAGTCGAACTCCGAGAGGTCATAGCCTCGCATCATCCCGAACTCGTACGGATCGATGAGCTTGAGCATGCCTCGGCCGTGGACGTTCCTTGCCTCGTCCTTGTCCAAGTTGTTCTCGATCCACTCATCCGCTCTCCAGTCCTCGAGGAAGACCTCCGAGCCTCTCTCTCCGAACATGGCCAGGTGCTCCTCGATCCTGCGGCGGATCTCGGCATCGGTCGGTCGGATCGTGAGAGCCCCGGTCGGATCCATCTTGATCTCGACCTCGATCAGATCTTCCGGGTTCTTGCGCTTCGCCTGAGCGGTCACGGGGTACTTTGGAACCTTTCCAGTCGTCAGGTAGGCGTCGATCGACTTGATCGTCTTCTTCGCCGGTGGGAACTCCGGATCGAAACCATTCTTGATCGCCGACTTCAGGGCTTCGATGTTCTCCCTCCCTGAAGAGTCGAGCTTGCTCGACATGGAATCTTCGATCTTCTGCGCCGCTCCGAGCAGGTGGCCGAGCCGGTAGTAGTTGATCGAACCTCGCTTGGCCTCTCCGGCGCTCACACGCATGTCGTACTGCGTCAGGTTCGCAGTGAGGATGGTGAGAAATCCTCGGACGGTGGGCTCGACTGGATTGACGTTCATCGACTCTCTCCCTGCGGTCCGGATCTTCTCACGCTTGAGCGACACGATCGAGATCGGCGCAGATCCGCCACCGAAGGCGACCGATCCGGTCCGGGATAGCCCCTCGACGACCTCCGTGGAGATGTCGTCGTTCTCGTCGAGAAACTCGCCGAGCGGGCCTTCCCACTCGATTTTCCCGTCGCCGTCCTCGAGCTGGACCATCGTGCTCATGTCGAGGATCGTTCCGACCTGCGATCTCTTCATCGGGAGGCTCCTCGAGCGAGTCGGCTCGCCAGGACGTGTGGGTTCGCAGCGGCTCGGATCTGGGACTCGTCCATGGACTCGGAGTCCTCTGTGTCCGGCTGGTCTCGAGGGACGAGAGCTGCGACCAGGTGGCCGTCGAGCTCGTGGACCGGGACCACGAAGAGGTTGTCGGTCTTCGACACCTTCTCGGCTCCTCGTTGGCGAGGTGCCTTGTAGGCGAGGCCCACCACCACCTGCTGAGGATCCAGTGGCCTCGCGTCGCTGAGATCTCCGTCGACGACAGGGACGCCGAGGAACTCGGAGGGAAGGCGATGCCTCTGCGTCAAGAAGACGACCGCGACGCGTCGACCCCTGTCGAGCTCGTCGTTGACATCTTCGAGGTTCCGACCGCTGTACGAGAAGGTCAGATCGTAGTTGGCTGGGTTGTCCCGGTGAGGAACCTTCGTGTAGTCGTAGTACTGACCACTGGCCATCTCGAACAGCTCCGGGAACACCTTCTCCCATGGGACGTCGGAGAAGACATTCAAGCGGACCATGCGAAGGTTCTCGCTTCTGGCTTGAAGGTGACGACGGCAGGATTCCAGGAGGATCCTCCCGAAGGCATCAGGCTCCTCGATGAGCGCAGAGAGCTTCGCGGTCTTGATCACCGTGTTGTACGGATCCGCCTCGTTCCTTCCGCTGTAGACGAGACACGACTCTGCACACTCTCGGCTCGCGCCGACGCAGGTGTTGAACCCGATCGTTCCTGTGATCTTCGACCACACCACGTTCGTAAGCATGGTCAGGCCTTGGACATCGATCCCGGTCCGACCGTACTTCGCCGCGAGAAGTCGCTTCTGGCCTTCGGAGATCGTCGTCTTCGACGTCTTGTAGTTCTGCCCCAGAAGACTCTGGATCATCGACGACGGTGTCGCCCACGCCTTGAGCGGTGCTCCACCCTTCGATGACGGGAAGATCCTAGAGACTCGATCGAAGGCTTCCTGGATCGACATCGCCTCAACCGCCGAGGCGTTGACGCGGAGCTTCTTCATCGCGCGCCAAGAGACCTCCGGACCGCGTCGACCCAACGGGTTCTGAGCGATGATCTCCCCGAGGTCGATGCTCCGATCGACGATCACGCGCTCGGAGATTCCAGAAGCGAGTCGAACCGCGTCCGTCTCCGATCGTTTCGTGTCGATGATCGATCCAGAGCTGTCGACGACGGCGAAGATCTGCGACTGAGGATTCGCGAAGTTTCGCTTCCGCCCTCTTCCCGATCCGCTCAGCTTTCCACCGCCGTCTTGACGGTTGACCGTCGCCCAGGCTCGGCCCGCGGCCTCCTCGGCCGGAACACCGGCATCTCGGTAGCTCTGCTCGATGTGCTGAGCTTTCCGTTTCTGCTTGTCGGTGTAAGCGTCCTTGGAACCTCGCGCCATGATCTACCTCGACGATCCGCTCGCGAGTCGTCTCGCAGCGCTGCTCGGGTTCGCGGAGCGTTGGTTCCACTCCGCGGTCCGTTGCTCCCACCACGGCTTGTAGGCATACGGGATGTCGAACCACTTCTTCCCGTCTCGTCCCGTGAACACGTCCGGCTTCGACACGTGGCCGCGATGGACCGCGTACCAATCCTTCACGATCTTCTTCGTGGTCTCGTTGTACGGAACGTAGAGATCCGATTCGCGGTTTTCGATCGGGACTCCGGCCTCGAGCATCTTCTCGTAGATGTCGAACTCCTTCCCCGTCGTCTCCACGTTCCTCTTCCTCGATCCTCTCCTTGGGTTCTCCAGGACGAGGTCGTCGAGGGCGACGAGGCTATGGCTCTGCCCGTTGACGGGATCCTCGAGCTCGATGTGCGCCGCGTCGATCCCCTTGACCACGACGATCTCCACGATCTCGCCGCAGATGCTGTGGCCGGGGTAGCCCTCGGCGTTGATCCTCACCCGCTGCCCGGGCCCGAGGTTCGATCGTCTTCGTCGGCCCGGGTTGTTCCGCCTCGACCTGGCCTCGTCGGGCTTCCGATCTCCGACGTACCCGCCCACCGCAGATCCGAGCGGACCGAGGATGACTGAGCCCACGCCGGCCCCGATCGCGCCCCGACGCTTCCGATCCGCAGGGGCCCCGACCTGTCCGCCGATGGTTCCGCCGACCACGCTGCCGATGTAGCCGCCGGCCGGGCCCGCGATGCTTCCCAGCAAGAGTCCGATCATCGAGCCGAGGAATCCGCCGAGGCCGGCGCCGTTTCTCTTTCTTCGTGCCATAGATCACCTCAGAGTGTTTCGAGATCGACGCCCTGGGCCGCGGCCCAGGTCCACATCATGGAGTTCCAGGTCGTGCCCTGCTGGCCGCTGATCAGGTTCTGCGAGTTCGCGGCGTTGACGACGGCCATGAACGTCTGGGCGTAGAACTTCGCCTCGCCGGGGTTTCGCGTGTCGGCGGGATACACCGTGCAGGTGGTGGCCTGGGATCGGATTAAGGCGGAGGTCGTCTCGAACGGATCGAAGGTCCCCAGGGCCGCGGCCTGGCGGACGCCGACACGGATCCGCTCGAGCCACGCCGGGTTGTCGGTGATCGACGGCATCGAACAGGAGGCATCGGCTTGGACCAGGCGTCGCGGCGGAGTCTTCTTGCTCGAAGCCGAGACCACCGCCGCCGTGGTGAGCAGCACGACGATCCCTCCGATCCCGTAGAGGATGTACTTCTGACCCTGTGTGATCGGCAGATCCAGGGGGTTCTTCCGGCGATGTCGACTTCGTGCCACTTGGAGATTCCTCTTCGAGGTGAGAGATCAGGATTCGGCGGCCCGCCGCTGCTGGGCCTTGATGCGTCGCTCTTGGAACCGCTTGGCTTCACGATAATCGACGATCCTCCAGCCAGCGTAGGCGACGACCATGGTGGCCCCGAGCGTGATGAGGATCTTGGTGGATGGGTGCATCATCTGGTCCGTCCTTTCATCGGCTCGAGCCGCGGGCGAGCCTTGCTGCGATGCTTCTCGGATCTCGGGATGGGTTCGCGGCGATGTCTGCGGTGGCCGCGTCCCGGAGCTTCAGGGTTCCGACGATCTTGCGGATCTTGCGGAACCCGTCGGCGCACCGCGCCATGTTGTTGGTCATGGCCGCCGCGAAGCTCTCATCATGGTAGTCGATTCCGTCCGCGAGGTGGGTGCACTCGTGGATCGCCAGCGCGTAGAGTCTCTTCAGGTCGGTCTGGTCGGTGGGGGTGAAGGTGTCGTCTCGTCTCCGGGGCGACGTGTAGGGGTTCAGGAGGAGCCACTTGTCCTCCTCCTCCTCGAGGAACGCCGCCTGGAAGTCCGAGGAGAAGACCCATCCAACGCCGAAGGGTCGGAAGTTTCCGAGCTGCATCAGCACGAACCTGCAGAGCTCCGTCCACGTCCGGGCCAGCTTCATCGGCTGCGGCTTCATCGTCTCCGGCATGAACTTCGACGGGACCTTGAAACCTTCGATCTCGTTGACGACGAAGAAGTCCGGCGACCAAGCGAGCTGACGGACGCTCTCCTCGACATGGTGAGCACCTGCGAAGTCGATGCTTCGAAGCAGCTCCGATGCCAGATCAGCATCGGGGAGCTCGGAGATCCGACCAGACTCGGTAACCCTCGACTGAGAGAGGAGAGACATGACCCTGGAGATCGCCAGGATGTCCGAGTCGGATATCTCGGTCCGACCATCTCGAGTCGGAGGGATCGACGTGATCTGCGAAAGGAGGTCGGCCTGGTCTCGACGAGCCTGGAACTTTCCGGCCCCGCTGTACTTCTTTCGAATCAGGCCCTTCTTGCTCCGAAGCGCGGACAGGACGTCCTTCGCCATGCGGCTGGTGAGATCGCTGATCGCACGACGGATCTCGTAGCTCCTGAATCCGTCACGGTTCGCCGTGAGCACCTGGATCGATGGTGCGATGATCTCGGCGAGGACCTGCTTCTTCTCGAGAGAGGAGACCCACTCCGAGAACATGAACAGGCCGTTCACACGCACATAGATGTGATTCGAGTCGTAGTCCACGTTGGCCGTGTAGACCTGAACCGATCCTTCCACCTCTTCGATCAGCGTGTCTCCACGAAGGATCGCCTTAGGATTTGCGATCCTCGTCGTTCCATCAGACGACCGCTTCGTGACGCGGAAGTTGATGTTGGGAAGGTAGCACTTCGAGATGAACGAGATCGCTGCAGCGTCGCTCGTCGCCTCATCGGCGGGCATCACGACCTCGAGCCTTGTTCCGTTCAAGTACGGCGCATCTCTGGTCTCGTATCCGACGCCGACGCCATCCACCCTCTTGTTTCGCGTGTGGACGGACCATGAGAGCCAGGGAAGGATCAGGAGTTCCTTCGCCTTTCCGAACCCTCCAGAGGCTCCGCTTCCCAGCGTCTTGGTCGATCCACCGAGCATCAGGAACTTGTTGATCAGGACGTCCTCGGACATCCCGCCGCCGTTGTCTTGCATCGATACCGTGAAGGTCCCATCCTCGTTCTGGGCAACCTCGCAGAGGATCTCTGTGGCCCCTGCGTCGGCGCTGTTCTGGATCGCCTCCCTCCACCACTTCTCTTTCCAGTCGACGTAGTCCTTGAGTACCGTGGTGAAGAACTCACGACTGATCCCGATCGACGGGTTCATTCGTCGACCCTTGGGACCGACGAATGCCGCAACCATCTTCACACCGTCCTCATCGATGTGCTCGCCGAGGTAACGAGCACGATCGATGGAGATCGCAGCGAGGAGGTCTCCGTACGCGTCTGTAAGAGACGACGCTACGTAGACGCCGTCTCGAAGAGATTCGGGGCGGAACGAGTCGATCAGTTCGGTCGCCATGGGTCTACCGACGCATCTGGATCGGCTGCGGAACGGGGACGTTCAAGGCCTTCTTGTTCCAGTACGACTGGGCCGCGACGGTTCCCAGAAGGTCCACGGCATCCCACAGGATCGCGACTGGATCGTCCGCGGCGGCGGTGAGCGGCTTCGTGGACTTCCAGTCGACCTCGGGGGCGAGCCCGGCCAGGATCTTGTAGATCGCGGCGGTTCTCTCGACCTCATCGTTCCATCTCGTACCGTTCGCGACTCGGTACAAGGCGTCCTCGGAGATCTGCCGAGCCGTCTCGCCGCTGACGTTCAAGACCAGAGCTCCAGCTGCCTTGCCGTCAGCGACGGTGGACGACTGGAACGTGGTCAGTCCCTCGTTCGCAGCCCCGATCATCGAATCCGACGAGTTCGCCAGGCCTTGCCCGCCCACGCTGAACTTGGCCCCGAGGATGAGCAGGTCTGGCCGGGTCGGGATGTTCGGGCTCGAGACATCGAGGCGGTTCACGTAGTCGAAGACGAGCGGAGTTGCCGGCGGCTCAGGGGTACTGCGCAGAAGGATCGGCTGCATGATGTCCGACAGCACGTCGGGGGAGTCGGCGAGCGTCGCACCCATGTCGAGGTAGCTGGACAGATCCAGCTTCGCGTCGGTCAACGCCTTCTTCTCCTTGCGGCTCCGGACGATCTTGCGGATCCCGAGGCCGCCCGCGATCCCGACCGCTGCCAACGCCACCGCGCCGAAGATCGTGGACGCGGCGGGGTTGCCTCGGAACGGGTTCAGCTTCCGGATCATCCCGATCGGGTTCATGCTTCTGCGGCCCTTGGCCTTCTTGCTCTTCGACTTCTTGTTCTTCGCCATGGTCTTGCCTGTTCTTCGTTGAGGAGTGATGGATGTCGCAGATCAGTAGATGCTTCTGATCACCCAGGGCTTGTGCGATCGCTTTCCGGTCGCTGCAGGGTTCATCGACTTTGGCTTCCCGAGCCTTGGGGTTCCGTTCCGATCCAGGATCTCTTTCTCCGCCAAGAAGAGTGCTCCCTGCTCGGTGATGGTGCTGTTGAGCTCGTAGATCTCACCGGTCGATGCGTCCTGGATCATCGGGATCCAAGAACCGCTGCTCTCCTCAGCCCAGTAGTTGTAGATCTTGTTCAACACAAGATCCCGTTTCATGGCTGCGGTCGCGATCGCCCCACCGACAAGAAATCCTCCGATGCCGATCAGAGATGCGACGATCCAGGACGGGTTGCTCTTTCTTCGACTCATGACATCTCCTCTTCGAGGCTTGGAAGCGTGAACGCGAGATCGATCCAGTCCGCAGCGTCGCGGCTCGCCAGCTGTGCGGCGGAAGGGATGACCCATTCTTCGACCAGTGCCTTGAACGGACCGGCCTTGATCCGACCCTCCGAGTCGAGTGTGTCCTCGAAGGCTGCAGCGCAGCCTCCAAACCCACCAGGGATGAACCATGTCGCCTTGTTCTCGGTACACTCGATCGTGACGGATCGATCCATCACGCCCTGTGCGATGTAGGTGTGGTTCGCGACGACGATCGTCCATCGGAACTGGTTCGGAGAGACCGTAATCGATGCTGCCGAGTCCATGTTGGATCCGAACACATCATCGTGTCGCTTCAGGCTCTCGATCGTGCCTCCGGGTCCCGCGGTGTATCCCTTCCAGTCGACACGGATCCACATCTTCTGTGGGGCAGCGCCTGTGTAGCTGTACCAGCCGTAGAACTTCCACGGATCCGCAGGAGGCGTCGGGATGACGACCTGCTTGACCTCGCTCGGAACCGTCGCAGGCTTGATCGGGGCCGGGGAAGGCTTGTTGTCCGCGCGTGGTGGAAGCCCAGCTCTGCGCTTGGTGGAGAAGTAGTAGAAGCCGCCGATGAGGAAGACGATCGATGCGATCCCCAGCGCGATGGCCGGAAGTCCAAATACGGCACGAATGTTGGACGCCTCTTCAGAGGTCGGATTGGCCATTCGCTTGGCCTTCGATCGAGCCTTGGACTTCTTCTTTGGAACGCCCTTGTTCTTGTGACCGTGGTTCATGGCGACCTCGACGTACTTGGTCTTCGCTCTCGGGCCTGATGCATCCACGACGACGATCTTCCCTGATCGGATCAGATCCTGGACATCTTCCCACTCCGGATCGGAGTCGTAGTAGACACGAGTCGCGTCGATGTCTCCGGCATCGAGCTGTGCCGACTCGATCGACTCGATCACACCAATCCGTACTCTCTTGGGAGGATTGGTTGCCTTGACCCTGGAAGGACCCTGTCCTCCGCTCTTGTGAAGGATGACTCGGCCTTCATCCGTCATGAAGGTGATGCCGTTCAGCCACAGCTCTGCGGCTTTCTTCGCTTCGCTTTCGAGAAGCGGTGACCCGGAGATCGTCGCGTGGTTCGCGTACTTGTCGGTGGCGACAAACATTACGGTGTACGCCTGCTTCTTTCCGAATCGAACCGGCTTGGTCTTTCCCCTCGGCGTCGTTTCATGGGCCGGGGACAGGCGGATCACGCCGTCTCCGCGAACGACGCTGATCGGATCACTCTCGACGTATCTGGATCCGAGCACCGTTGACTCGTTCCAGTTCAGCGTTGGCGTCATGTTCATCGTTCGAGTCTTTCTAGTGGATCAGGCCCTTGGCGTGCATGTCGAGACGACCACCATGGATCATGATCACCTGAGGAAGACCGTCGTCAGGATCGTCGTCCTGCCACGTCCACACCTTGGGACCATGATCGTGGATGTAGGTCGCGCCGTCGATCATGCCCTTGGAGTTGCTTCGCTTCTCCCACTTGTCGCTCCGGTACGTGATCGAGTCGGACATTCCGACCGGAACGATGAGGAGATTGTCCGGAATCTCGATCTCGTCGTAGCACTTCGCCTCTCGCTTCGACCATGTCTTGTAGTGCTCTGCGGCTCCGCGAAGCTCATTCGGAATCCTGCTGCAGGAGGTCTGTCGGAGATGAGGGAAGCAGTAGATCCTCTTGTTCTTGTGATCCCAGTAGACCTCAGGGGGATCGTCGTCCGATGCGAAGCTCCTGATCTGCAGGTTGCCGATCGAGTCGATGAACGCGTATTCGATCATTCGACCGAGTCCGATGCATGGACCTGGCTCTGGCAACATCTGGTCTTCGGGCCAATCCGACTCCAGCGCGTCGAGGCTTCTCCACGCCGATCGCCTCGAGACCTCGTCGAGGTTCGGGATGGTGTCTCCGACGCCGCCGTACATGGACTTCGCCCGGCGGTACCCGTAGTCCCACTGCTTCCTCGCGTTGCCTTCCAGGGAGTCAGGGCTCTTCGGACGCGGCTCGTACAGCGAGGAGTTGAAGAAGTTCGGCTGACGACGTACGGACGTCGGTCCAGCGACTGGCATCGAGAGACGAAGCGATCCGTGCGTGGTCCGGATCGGAAGTGTTCTACCTCTGGACATGGCTCAGTCGTCCTCCTCGTCCTCGTCTTCGTCCTCGTCTTCGTCCTCGTCTTCGTCCTCGTCTTCGTCCTCGTCTTCGTCCATCTTCTCGACCCTCTTCTTGAGGCTGCCCAGATCGCTGATCATGGACTTCTGAGCACGATCGTACTTGGCGAACCATGCCGGCGGCTTGGAGTCGTCGACAACCTTCGGTGCCCTCGAGCGAGTCTCGTGCTCCATCAGCATGGGATGCGGCATGGTTGGGATGAACCCAGTCGGGACTGGAACCGGATCAGGAGTGGAGGGACTCGGCTGGACAACGAACACTGGCTGAGGTGGAGGAAGCGCTTGCTGAGGATTCACCTTCGCGGCAGCCTTCGACCACATCGCCTCGACGACCTTCGTCAGAATGATGCCGACGCCGGTCATGATGATCGACGTCATCGCAACAGCGCCGTAGGGGAACCCCTTCTCCTTGACCTCAGGTTTCGAAGGGTTGTCTTTCACGACGCTCAGGTTTCCTCTTCGTTGGGTAGGTCTCATGGATCCTCATGCGGCGATCGATCTTCGCCGAACAGAGATGAGCCTTGGGGCTCTTCGTGATGGATTGGAGAAGATCGATCCGAGTGACTTTCTCACCGCAATCGCTCCGGGGTAGTCGCCCACCGATGGAGTCGCATACATGATGCTCGGATCATCGCCGTTGCTGACGAGATCTTCCTCGAGGCGAACCCGAACGGCGCCAGCTCTGTCTCCCTCTTCCTTCCAGTCGAACATCGTCTTCAGGCTCGCCATCGATCTTCGGATCGAGAGCCAGTTGCGAGCTTGAGGTGGAAGATCGGGGAAGTAGTTGCGAACGATCCTGACCACATAGTCAGCGAACATCGCGGTGGCATCAGGAGCGCTGAAGATCAGGTAGGGATCGGCGTTGTGGTACCCGTCGGCCTTGAGCGCAGTTGCGGGAAGGAAACCGTACAATCCTCCTGATCCGAAACAGAAACGACTGGCTCCGTAAGGATTGTTCTTCAGGTACGTCGACCTGGCGGAGTTGTAGAGCGAGCATGCCGCTTCCGCCTCCGACGGATCATTGTTGGACGCCTGGGAATCCCACTTCGACTCTCGTCTCGCAACGGCCATGCCGATGATCGGAAATCCTCCGCCGATCTGTGCCGTCGTCGCCGCAGTGCTGAGCATCGATCCGACCCGACACGCCTGATCACTCAGGTGGTCGGGGCATCGATACCCTCCGTCGCTCGATGCGGCGACGACGATCATCGACACCGCCGCGGCCACCGACACGGCGACGAGCGATGCCGGAAGCACCCATGGCGGAGCATCCCGCATCAGCCATGGCCCCCGGCGAAGCGAAGGGACTGAGCTCGTGGTCGCTTCGGAGAAGCCTGGCGTGCTGCAGGTGCTGGGTTCGACGCTGGTCGAGGAGGTACTGGGTCCTTCGCCGACGACTGTGGGGAAGACGATCCGCTGCTCGCGTCCGTGTCGACCTTGGGCTTGGCCGAGGCGGACGGGTTCTTCCGACTCGGACGCTTCGCTTGCTTCTTCGCGAGTTTCTCGAAGAAGTTCCAGCCCTTCTTCCCGACCTCGGCGATCCCCTCTGCTGCCATGCGACCGATCGCCGGAGCGTAGTCCTTCATGTGCTCGGGAACGAGACGCTCCGTGACGAGATGGATCGTGGCCTGCTCGAGCGCGGAGAATGCTCCGTCCTCGGTCTTGTAGGCGGGGATGTCCTCGTCCTGGGTCAGTCTCTCGATCGTCGATCCGAGATCAACGGCGTCGTGGGCGTAGTGGGTTCTCCCGAGCGCGTCGAGTACGATGAACCCGCCAGTTTCACGACGGCTGACGATCACACCGATCTTGTGAGATGCATCCATTGGCATCACCACCAGATCGACTTGGATGACGATCTCCGTCGGACCGAAGGCATGGTCAGTCCGAGCTGGAGTCGGACGAGTGAGGGCTGGCAGGTGGTCGTTCCGTTGATCGTCACGCACTTCGGGAACGACTTCTTCTTGCGTGCCGATCCTCTTCCGGCACCCGTGATCGAGAGCGGGCCGACCGGTGCCATGCCTGGCTGGCAGGTGGTCACGCCGTTGATCGTCACGCACTTCGGGAACGACTTCTTCTTGCGCGTCACTCGTGGACTCGAGACCATGCTCGGGTTGACGGCACGAAGCATCGGAGGCGAATACGCCATCCCGATCGAACCCATCGCCCTAGACCACCACGAAGGCTTCGGGTTCAGTTCTGCCTGGACGACTCGGCACCACTTGCCGGTGCAGTTCTTCGGATTTCGAACCGGACCATTCCACCGTCGGGTGCTCGAGTCAGGCGACTCGTTTGATTCTTGCTGTCTCATGGATCCTTGCTCCGGATTCTGATCTTACCGCGTTGTTGAGGATCTAGGCCCATCCCAGTGTCAGGGCCCGGATCCATGGGGTCTGTCGCCTCGGCCACGGACGGGGCCGGGGCGTCGCAGGGTGGGGTGGGTACGGGGTCGGGATTCCTTCGGCGTTGAGGAGGACCGAGGTGGCGAGATCGATCCTTCGCCGAAGCTCCTGCTCTGCCGCCAGCTTGGGGGCGCCGAGGCTCGAGGTTGGCCTGAGCTCGAGCATCAGCTCGGATGCGATGGCGGGAGCGTTGCCTCCCCATCGGGCCCGAGCTCGACGATACGCAGGCATGAAGCAGACGATCGCCCACTTCGCCGAGACCATCAGTCGGCCGTCGTCGCTCACGGGAGCTCGACACTTCTCGGTACGAAGACGTGGCGACTGCACCACGACGTATCCGTAGCGACTCAGCCGGACAGGGATGGGATTGATGTTCACCCGACTCCTGGAAGCGAGACGCCGTTCATGTCATAGCCCAGGGCCTGAACGGCGGGAGGGGGATTGATCGTGGACGACCCATCGGACCACAGCATGGTCTGGATCTCTGGGACCGTCTTGGCGAGCGGATTGAGGTCGAACGCCGGTGCGTAGATCAACATCTGACTCGAGGCTCCGGTCTGACCCTGGATCCGGTTCCCCCTCAGCGTTGTCGTTCTCAGGATCGGGAGCCCGGACTGGATCCGGCTGACCATGTCGGCGTGCCTTGGGTACCAGTTCAACCCACGTCCCTCCGAGTTCAGGATGTAGAGCGGGCCCTTCGCCTTGTTCGGATTTCCACCCGGCTCATCGGGATCGTTGCCACCGGCGAAGTTCAGGTTGGTCTGCCCGTACATCAGGTCGTTGAATCCTCCGGGAGCGATGACGGCCTGACGGACCGACTTGCGAAGCGAGCGTCCGAGAGAAGCGTTCGGATCTTGACCAGACGCCGAAGCGATCTTCGGATCTTGTCCGGCCATCGACAGCGCCGATGCGAGCAACGCGATGATGAACGCATCGAATCCGCTCGCTGGATTGAACGACACGTTCTTGTTCCCGTCGAAGAACATCCCTGGCGTGGGATAGTTCTGCGCGTGAAGTGTGGGCTCCTCCCACGGGTAGCCCGGATCGCTCGCGGTATGCACGACCCAGTCCGTGGAGATCTCGTCTTCCGGATCGGACGGTATGCCTCTCTCCGCGAAGACTTCGTTCACGATTCTCACCGTCGTCGACCAGACGCAGTCCACGCCGCTGATGTCGAGATCGAAGAAAGGAAATGTGATACTACCACCCTTCGGATACTTTCCGAACAGAGTGTTTGCGACCTGCGCCGATACGCTCTCTGGATCGTCATCTCCGGCATCGATGATAATCTCTGCAGCGGATCGGATCAGCTGAGGATCGATCGGTGGATAGGGACTTGGATCGCAGTCCGTGACGCTGGGAACGTCGATGACGTTGTCGTCGGAAGGCTTCTTCTTCTTGGGCTTGTTCCGACTCGCAGCCCATGCCGCAGTTCCGATCCCGAGTGTCAGCGCAGCAGCTCCGGCAGCAAGCGCCCACGTCGTCGCGGTCGGGTTTCTTCTGCGCCCCGGTCGGCCATCTCTGAATGGGTTGATGATGCGAAGTTTCATGTCACGTGCCTGTGCCGATCGCTTCCACCTTGACGTGGAGCTTGAACTGGGCCTCGGTGTTCCTGGCGTAGAACCTGTCGTCCTCGCCGCGAACGAAGATCGGAAAACCGGAGTAGGTGATCCTCAGCAAGATCTGGGAGCCGTTGTGGATCAACTTGAAGCGAGGGACCGAGTCCCACTTCCTCCACAGGTCGGGTTGGGTCTCGGATGCGACAAGGAATCCCGCGGTCGTCCTTGGCGTCGGCCAACGGTTCTCGAGGTCTGGACACACGTCGAAGTCGGGAGTGAGAAGATTCTCGGAGAGCTGCTTGGTGATCTTCGTCGTGACGTGACGCTCGAACTCCCCCTTGAACTCCCCCTTGAACGCGAGGGGAGTGACGAAGGTGTCGAAGTTCATCGGCGCCTGATCTGCGTTCCGGATCATGATCCGCATCGTCACGTCCTCGAACTGATCCTCTGGGATTCCCCAGTTTCCAGTGTTGATCCCATTGGACAGGGCTCCGAACGGTGTGTTTCCGGGTGGCGCCTTCAAGCAGAGACCAATCCTGATCGTCCAGTCCTTTCGCAGTCGGTTCTGGCCGGTCTTGAAGTCGAACACGACGATGTCTTGCTTCGACCGTTCCGCGAACGTTCCGGTAATCGAGTACACCTTCGTTTTTGGAGCGTAGATGATCGGATCAGGATTCCAATCCGGGATCGCGACCGAACTATCGCCTCCCGTCCCTGCGATGTCTCCAACGCTTGGAGGAGGAACGACGGACAGCTTGGTCTTCGCCTTCGCGATCGTCGATGCGATCGTTGCTCCCGAAGGCATCAGGTAACGGTGCAACGCATGGTCGTCGTAGCCTCTCATGGCTCCGTTCCAGATCAGGTACTCCATCCTCGAGCTCAGGTCAGGAGCGAGGCCACCTTGCTGTCCGGACACGATCGCGGGACGTGCGAGGATGACGTGTCCCTTGTAGGCAAGGAACTCGCTGTCGTCAGGAATGAGATCTTGCCCGACCAGGATCGCGGCGATCCTCGAGTCGGGCGAAGCTGCGGCCAGGTACGTCTTGTTGCGAACCCGATCGATGAACGCCTGAACCTTGGTCCTGACGTCGGACAAGGTCTTTCCGTTCAGCTTGATCGAAGGAGGAAGGTCTCCCGGAAGAACTTCGATCATGACCTCCGAAGCACTCGCATCCGAGCCTTCGACCATCTCCTTGACTTTCGGAGATGCGTAGACGATCCACTTCTTGAGATCGTTGGTGACGATCTTGCTTCCGAAGTTGATCACGCCCGGTGCGGACTCGTGCTTGACGATCGACCCTCCTACCGTGGGATCCAAGGATGGTGGATCCTTCGGCGGGATCGGAGCAGGGGGTTCGATCGGAGGACGAACCGGAGGAATCGATCCTCCCGACGATCCGGTGAGTGGATCCCAGATCGAAGAGCCTCCAAGCCCCGTCGACTTGGCCTTCTCGATCCTCTCCTTGATCTTCTTCGCTTCGACGACAGCGATGACGGTTCCGATCGCGGCGAGTCCGATCCCAACGATCCATGCCGTATGGACCGGATTCGATTTCCTACGCTTGGCCTTGGCTCGTCGACGAGGCGCAGGGTTGATGACTCGAAGCTTTCCCATGGTCTGTCACCTTCGACGTACCGAGTTGATTCGAAGCGCCTTGCGACCCTGTCGATACATCGACACCGGAACCTTCACCGGGCATCCGTTGGTCGTGATCGACCGGCTTGCTTGATACCCAAGGATCGTCCACAGCGTGGATACCGACGGATGATCGCCGGAGATCGGAGGCCATGGAAAATCCGGAAACAGCTTCTTCGCCGCGCAGAGCTGAGTCTCTTCGACGATCGTCTCCGGAGTCGCACCGGTGATCATGGAGACGCACTCGCACACGATCTGATCGATGATCTCGTAGTCCTCTGGTTCCTCAGGAAGCTTCATCGCGAAGTCAGGCTGAGGAAGACGGAGATCCGTGATCTGCGAAGGCAGCTGCTTCATGGCAGCGCTCGTGAGCTCGCGTATCTTACGATTCTGGATGACGCCGTAGCCGACGATAGCTCCGGCGACGAGGCCTCCGGCGATCCATAGGATGGGAATCATCGACGAACTCCTCTTGATCGGAGGCAAACAGGAACAGCAGCTCCGTTGATCGTTCGGGCCCAGGACCCGTGGCGAGAACGATGGATCGGACCTAAGATCTGCTCTCTCACGCCGTGAAGACTAGGAACCGATGGGCAGTGCCATCTTCCACTCTGATCGATGCAGCAACGATCGTCCTCGTCGTCGCAGAGGACACGACCGTCTTGGATCCTGCAGGATCGGCCCTCGACCCTCGACCTTGGATTCGCCCGAAGGCTGGGTCCACCCTTCGCGCCAAGGTATCTCGCGACAGGATCGACAGCTCCTTGCGGGGCGACGTAGATCCCGTGGTAGTCGCCGGTCATGTCACCCTCGCCCTGATCGACGCCGAGGCACTCCGTGGGGATTCCGTACTTCTCCGTCTGCACCGCAGCCTCGTACGAGCATGCGTCTCCGCAGCTGAACGTTCCTCGATCGAGCATGGCTCGGAGTCCATACATCGAGATCGTTGGCTCTCCGGAAGGATCGACGCGATGCCACTCGGGGACGTATTGAAGTCCAAGGTCCTCGACACGATCCGCGACCTCGAGGCCTTCGCGGAGCATCGCCGCGATCACCATGCGATTGTCTTCGCGGACGAGCTGGCACAGCCTCGTCCACTCGTCACGCATCGGTTCGCCCTCGGGCATGCACAGGTGGAGTACGACGATCATGTCTGAAGCATCTGGATGATGGAGATCGCGCCCTGTTGCCCGTTGTTGTTGAACGTGAATGCGTTCGCAGCACCAGGGATGGGCGTCCACGTCGTCTGCGTCCGCCCTGACGTCGTCTCCACGGTTCCAACGTTGATCGCTGGGAGTGGAAGCGCGTACTGGGCAGCGAATGGCCTCGCCATGACGTTCTGATAAGAAGCTGATGCTGCAGCGTCGAACGGGGTCTCCGAGATGACGAACAGCTCCTTCGCACTTGCAACGATCGGAACCGAGATCGAGCTCTGGCTCTCCAAGGCGGAGAGGTAAACCGTGTCGGTCCAGTAGAGGGGCTCGAGCGGGGTGCACGATGCGACCTCACAGTGGATCCACGCGTTGATCTCGGTCGATACCTGCTGCGTTCTCGACATCCCCTCTGGAAGATCGGTGGGGATCGTCGTTATGTCAGGAACCAGAACCTGGACCGAGTTCACGTACCTCGCGGACAGGAAGGTGTTGATCCCTGCGCCGATGTCGAGATCGATGGTTCTCGTCCTGCTGTAACCGAGCGAAAGTTCGAGGCGGAGCTTCAAGATCGACGATGGAAGGCCCTGGCTCTTGGTCAGGATCTTGAGCTCGTCGAGCGTCGGGTTCACGACCGCCGGATCGTAGGTGTACTCGCGTGCCTGGACGACGAGTTGGTACCATCCTGTGGGGCTGATCCTTCCGCTATTTGGGCTGTTACCTCCGTGGATCTGACCGTGAACCCGAGGTCGATCGTTTCCCTGCGTCAGGTTGTACACCACCGACGCAGGGACCCATCGCGTCACGAACGGAACACCCGACGCGATGACCAGGCTTCCCTGGGCGTCTGGATTCGGGTTGAACGCCGACGGATCAATCTGCGGTCGGATCGGAGGAGACATGGATCAGCGCACCGCCCTGACCGAGATCGGACGACGACGACGACGAGCCTGCTGACCCGGCTGCGACGTCACGACGACTGGGGTGCAGTTGATCGCGCCCTGCGGGTCGACGCAGCACAGGTGACTGCCGGTTCCCCAGCAGATGTAGTCGCCGATCGCTCGCGGAGCCGTGGAGATGCGACCCATGCCTCGAAGGCCCATGGCTTGGGCTCCAGCACGAAGCTGGGGTCCGACCGGAGACCAGGCGGGGTTCTCGCGGTACGACTCCATTCTCGGGACGACCGCGCGTGCCGGGTACCCCGAGCATCTTGGAATCCAGCGGTCGATCCCTTGGGGCGCGTTCGCCTGTGGAGACGCGACCACGTGGCAGAGCATAGAGCCGCCCTTCTGGTTCTTGCACTCGACGACCTTGACGGGGATCACGTTGGGCTTGACCTGATTCGCGCTCTTCCAGAAGAGCATCACGGTCTGACCATCGATCGTGGCGACGCAGTCCTGTCGAACGACACGCGTCGGATTCGATCGAGTTTTACCGCAGCATGGCGTCGCGCTCGGATCGTTCGCCATCGCCTGCGCGCACTCGTCACAGCATGGCTCGGGGTTGGCTCGGGCCCCGCCGCATGGCGTCGCGCTCGGGTTCGCCATCATGGCGATCGCGCACTCGTCGCAGCACGGGTCGGGCTCGCAGTCGTCGCCTGGAGGTGGAGGTGGAGGTGGAGGCGGGATGCACTCGCCGGTCGCGTCGACGAGATAGCCTGGCGGACACGGGGTCTTGCTCGGAGGATCGTCGCACAGCGGGACCGTCAGCTGCGTCGAGTCCGGAAGGGCCACGATCACCAGCTCTCCGGCCTGCGTCGGCGCCGAACCGATCAAGACGGCCGTCATGCCGTCTCTCGGATCTCCCGGGCATACCAAGACGCCGGAGATCGCGTCGTAGCAGCAGTTCTGAGGAACACCGTCTGGGCAGAGCGGAAGTCTCGTGTTCTTCTCGAACCCGTCGTTCGGATCGATGAAGCTGATCGTCACCAGGCCTCCGGCGTGGATCTCCATGATCTCGGTGACCTCAGCGTCGTGCAGCGATGACGTGGTGTCGCTGCACACCAGTCGCATGCTCTGAGCGTCGACGCAGCACTGAACTGTTCCGAGATCGGCGACGAGCGTGTCGTCTCCTGCGGTCGGACCCGGATTGGAGAACGCGATCGGACCTGCCCCGATCTTGACCAGCGTTCCCGATACGCCGCCGGGCTGTGTCGCAACGATCGAGACCAGGCGAGGAACTCCTTCGCCGTAGAGCCATCCGGACCCTGATCCTGTCGCGACCACGTATCTCGTCGTCCCGGGCGGGGCGACGTTGAAGGTCACGAGAGGAATCCACGGAGTTCGCGACGTGATCGAGCCTTGGAAGACGGGGTTGGCGAGCATGATCGATTCCTCAGCGATGGAACTTGGGTTCTCGAAACAAGAGAAGGGGGCCGGGGCGTGGCCCAGCCCCCTTCGGCTCTGGCAGCTCGGTGTCCGAGCTTCTACGTCAGCCGACCGGGATGTTCGAGGGCGGCGGCGTCCCCGGGCCGAAGAACGGCGGGGGGAAGCAGGCGTTGGTCTCGTACTTCATGCCGACGATGATGAAGTTGAACACCGGGATCGTGCTCGCCGTGGTGATCGGCGAGAAGGTCAAGATCAGCGGCGCCCCGGTCCAGAAGCAGCCGAAGTCGAACGGGCAGAAGCACTGGTCGGTGCGGAAGAACGCCACGTCGACCGTGCTGTCCGGGCAGACGAGGTTCAGCGAGTTGAAGCCCGAGGTGATCGAGTTGAACCCGTACTCGCCCTCCTGGTTGAAGCTCCGACCGCCGATGCCCTGGTAGATCGAGCCGCCGCAGGCGACCTCGAGGGTCGTCGAACCGGTGGTCGTCGGCGTCACCACGACGCCGAGCAGCGAGCACTGCTGGACCCAGCTCCACAGGTTGTTGGTGGACGACATCGCCATCATCGGCTGGATCGGGCCGCACGAGCCCGGCATCGAGGGCCAGTTGCCGCCGCACCCGGCGAGCGCGCCCTGATCGGCACCCTGGGGCACCGGGGCGTAGCCCTGCTGCGGCACCGCCGGGGCGTAGCCGTAGCCCTGCGCGGCGAGGGCCGCCGCACCTGCGATCGCACCCGAGGGCGCGCCGCGGGGGACGAGCGCCTGGGCCTGCTGCTGCTGCTGCTGGCGGAACTGGGCGTTCACTCGCGCCTGGGCCGCACGGAGTTGCTGTGAGTTGCTCATGGTGTTGTCCTTCGAACGGGCTCGTGTAGAGCCCACGTCTCATCTCTTCTCGTGCCCAGATCGGATCCCTCGATGCTTCTTGGGTCGATCGTACGCCGCGTCCGCTACTCGGAATCCTTCGGCGATTGCCGTCGGTGCCGCGACGTCAGGGCTGGGAACTCGATCACGCCGCGGCTTCGTCGATCGCGGCCTGCTCCATCTTCTTGCGCGCGCGAGCTCGGCCCATGTTGGCGCCGATGTTCGCAAGGAACACGCCGACGTTCAGGAACGCGGCGTCGCGGAGAAGGCGGTAGCCGAAGTTGTCGGTGCCGGTCTTGGCGATCATGCCGACGGCGCCGGCCAGGATCGCGAATCCGACGGTCGTGGCGAGCGGCTTGGGGATGATCTTCAGGATCTTGCGGGGATCCTTCACGCCCTCGGGATGATCCCAAGGCGCTGGGTACTGCTCGATGTCGGCGCCGATGCTCGCCGCACCGCTCATCTCCCAGTCGGTGATCATCGCCTGGGCCTTCTCCTCGTCGCTGCCGATCCAGTTGCCGACGCCGAGCATCATGACCGAGGCGAGGGTGCCGCTGATGATGCCCATCGTCGCCTCCTGACCGTCGCTCAGCTCTCCCTCGGCCGCGTTCTTGGTCCGCGCCAGCTTCGTCATGGCGTCCGCGGCGAGTTCCGGGTTCGAGCGCATGAGCTCGAGGGCGTCCGTCTTGTACTCCTTGGGGTTGAAGCGACGTGCGAGGGCTGCTTTTCCGGACGACATGGTGATCTTGAATCCTGGGTTGGGGTTCGGCTCGTTCTTCGGTTGACCCGTTCGAACCGTTGCCCGTTGACCCAACCAAAAAAAAATGGGTTCCGCAAGTCGCTTGCATTTCATCGCCTTGCTAGCCCGTCCGTGGCTTTACCGAGGAGATGTGCAAGATGTGATCATCGAGCGTGAACAACTCGATCGTGTTCCGAGTATGGCGTTCGATCTCGGGTGTGAACCCAAAAATCGTGGCGTTGTCATCGACGTGATCAGACCGCCTGGTCTCGGTGCGTCCTGTCTTCGGTTTCTATGAAACTGAAGTGGTTTCAAGAATGTTCGATGTGCAACGAAGGTCTATCCTGGCCCCACGTCAACCGGTATTGCACAGATCTGTGCAAGACCGGTCGACTTCGTAGACACTGCTGTGCATGGGCAAGTCCTTCCCCGAAATCACATCCGACCCGGTCTACGACATCCCATCTGGAGAGCTCCTCAGTTCGATTCCGGTCATGGTGGATCTGAGGTCGAAGATCGAAGACGACTGCATGGTCGGACTGAAGTCGTTCTGGATCGACGCGAAGTACAAAAACTCGGATGGCGAGTTGATCAAGGACAGTGGCTTCCAGAAGTGGCATGTCCGCAACGGTGGAAGAGGAATGGTCCCGTCGACATCGCCTGAAGATCTCACCAAGATCGTCTGGCTCCGTTGTCGTTCCTACGCAAACGAGAAGAGACTGAGAGTGTCGTTTCGCGTGTGGTTCTACGTCGAGGATGCGAACGAGACACCCGATCGTCCATCGAAGAGCTTCACGTTGGATGGAGAACCAGACCAGATCCCGGAGTCAAAAATGACCATCGAACCACCTCCACGGATCGACACGACGGGGCTTCGTCAAATCAGTGCTGGTCCGATTCTTCCGAACCCGGACGACGAAAGGCCTCGAGATCGAGCTGCGGCTGATCTGATGCCGATGTCGAGCCCTGCTGTGATGCTCGACTCATCCACGCCTCCATGGGTGGTCACCCTCGTTCAACAGGCGATGGGTTCGATGTCGGCGGTGTCCGAGCGGATTGCGATTCAGGCATCGGCCCTGCTCGAGCAGTCGCGTAACAACCACGGCAAGGAGATCCATGACACCTCCGCGTTGGCCCGAGATGTCGTAGAGAGGACCGGCGTCGCGATGTCTGGAGTGATGTCCGCCAATGCTGCGGCGATGCAGGCCATCATGGACGCTTCGACCAGGAATACCCAGATCTTGATCGCTGGAATGCAGGGCGTGATCTCCGATCAGGGAAAGGCTTCGGATCGTCGTGTGGATACGACCATGGATGTCATAAGCCTTCTTAGCGAAGAGCTTCGTGCGTCCAACAAGAGGGCAGCTCTGGCAGAGACGAGGAACTCAGAGAACCGCCAGGATGAGTCCGAAGGATCTCGTCGCACCGCATGGGCGGCCTTCGAGCACAGCATGAAGATGAGGCTCGAGACCGAAGAGATCGTTCGTCAGCGTCTTGCCGAAGAGATGGCCGCTGCTGCGCTCGACGCTCCTCCTCCTACGGAGGAGCCAAAGAAAAAATCGATCGGACATAAGATCTACGAAGATCTCAAGCCTCTGATCCCGATCGGACTCAGTCACCTCATGCAGTCGCTCGGGAACCGAGATGCTGCCCAGGCGTCGATCAGACATGCGGAGAGCCTGTCTTCGCAAGAAGAAGGCGACGGTGGTGACGAAGACGATGAAGATGATCATGAGGAGGATGAGGAGGAGATCCCGCAACCAGATCTCTCCACGATCCACGGCAAGCTCTTCGCGATGGTGCAGATCCTGTCCAAGGATCAGGTGTCGAGGCTCGTGCAGACGATCGGTCAGTCATCCTGGGATGGGATCGTCGCCGCATCGCAAGCCTCGAGCGATGATGACGCGATCCCGTCTCTTCTTCCGTTGGCGATGCAGCTGAGGATGAAGCCTGACCTCGAGGTCCAGGTGAAACAGATCTTGGATCCTCGTCAGCGCACGCTTCTTGGAGGCGTCGTCGCGTCGTTGAAGGCGAAGTTCGGTGGAGGCGATGCCAAGAAGGCTCCATCGCGTCCTCCGTCTCAACCGAAGGGCTGAGGATCCGTCCGTGACGCTGGGCCTCGGGGATCGAGGCCCAGCGTCACCGTACCGTGATCCAGGTGAGCGTCGTCGCTCCGTCGACGACGGCCATGAAGTGGGGTGTTGGCCACCATGGAGTCGCGAGTTCGGTTGCGAGCTCGGGTAGAGTTGCGAGCTCGACGACGGTGCGCTTCGAGGAACGACCCCGGATCTGGCTCTCGTCGCGTCGTAGGAACGCCCCTGGCGTGGGCTTCTGCGCCGTGGGCAACCGCAGCATCGTGACGAGCCTAGCCGATCCTGAACCTACGCCTGCGACGCAGCGAGATGGTGACTTTTGTCATGCTTATTTCACGGTATTAGGACGTAAAAATATCGGGCGATGACGCTGGCTCGTCCCCGGTCGCCCCCGGTCCGACCCCGGTCATCCCCGGTCGAGCCCGGGGTCGGACCGGGGGCGAGGATGCAGCGTCTCTCAGAACCATTGGAGTTTTCTTGGAGATCTCCAAGGCTCAGACCTTTCAGCAAGCATCGAGCCAGAAAAGAAAACCCTGTCGCCCCCTATGAATCCCACTTTTAAGATCCACTTCTCATTAAGAGAGAGAGAGAGCCGCGCTCTCCCTCTCCGGCCTATGGGTAGGGTCTTCAGGACTGGGGTTCAGCGGGGGCAACTTCACTTTTAGACTTGGCATGATCCATGTAGTGTCCAAGTGCTCCCCGGGAAGAGATCTCCTCATGGAGCGTCGAGCCTCAGGTCCCCTGAGTCATGGCCGCGGACGCGTCCGTAGGGCTCCCCTTCCCCGGAGGTTGCGAACCCCTCGGAGCCGATGCGAGGATGTGGGCAAGCCGCTAGCTCAGCAGGTAGAGCATCGGACTCCAACTCCGGTGGTCGGCGGTTCGACTCCGCCGCGGCTTGCCAAGGGGCCCATGCCCTCCCATGCTGGTCACGTGCCGTACAAGAGCATCCAGTTGATCTACGCTCGCGCTGCAAGGTGCAAGTGCGGCGCGGGCCTTGCCTATCCGAACGACGGTGATATCCGCGGCGCTTGGTCGTGCTCCGCGGTCCTCCGCGGCGACTCCTCGCCCGACGCTGTACACGACGAGCCCTTGCCGTTCGCCTTCTACGAAGTGAAGTCGGAGCACTCGACACCGGGCATGACGGAGACGACCCGTCCGGAGGGATTCGTCCCACTGGACGCCGTCGAGTACGTCGGCCCCGAGAGGGTCGAGCGACCATGTCCGAACTGCAACGGCACGGGGAAGTTGACCTCGGCGCCCATATGCGGACGTGATAGTGTGGTGAACGATCTGCCTCCAACCCCAGGCGCATCCCCGGAGTGGGACCGGGCGTAACCCATAGAGCCCGCGGGCATCGTCCGCGGGCTCTATCTTGCCTCCGTCTCGTGGTACCCTCCTGAATAGGCGGGCGCACACGAGGAACGCTGTTCATCACCGATCCCAAGGTCGGTTTCCTCGTGTGCGCAACGCCACTTCAAGGGTCGCCGTGCTATAGTCCCGATGGGCACGCGGTTCCCTGTGCACGAGGGTCCGCATAAGCGCACGCGAGGAGCTCTTCGCGTGCGCCCAACGCCCCTTCCTGGATCTCAAGGGTTCCAGGGTCTCTACTCCCCCAGAGTCTGATCTTCCGAGGTCACACGCTGGGGTTTTTCTTTGGACAGAAGAGCGATCGGAGAAGTAGCCTGTCCTCCTCATGGGAAGACTCGCCAACAAAATCTCCGACATGTTCAACGCGATCCGAGACGTCACGACCGACATCGTCGAACGCTTCGAAGATCCTTCTCCATCTCCTTCCCCTTCCGATCTGAGCTGCTCGTCGTATGACGACACTCGGTTCTACATCGAACCGGTCATCTTCCCCTTGAACAATGAAACCGGAGAGGTCGAGTTCAAAACACGTGATGACAGCTCACGTGGTCCGAGGGTGCTCGTCGGAGCCTTGAGTCGTGTAGATGAGAACGTTGTCATGTTGACGTCGATCCAATCGAAAGGCCCGCGCGAGCGCCTCGACGAACTCGGATCATCAGGTAGCTATCAGGATCTCATCTGTCCCGGGAGAGAGATCGATCTCGCCTTCTTCAAGGACGAGTCTCAACTCTACGTTCCCTTCTACTTCGGCGAAGGATCGGTCAAGTTCTCCTTCAGAGTCGTCAACCCGGGCCGAGACTTGCTTCCGATCTCCATGGATATGGTCTCCGTGGATCGCTCGAAGTGCCCACGAGGATCGGGTCAGTTCAACCTCGATCGCATCGTCAAAGCGTCCGAAGGATGGGCGTCCTTCGAGCACAGCATGGAGAAGCGACGCGAGACCCTCAACGTCGACAACAGCTGAAAGTGATCAGGCATGAGCAACGAGCGATTCGTGCGCATAGCGTTCGAAGGGGCATCTGGAGGGGCGACGACTCGGATCTTGTCGTCGCCCTAGACATCTCCCCTCGCGATCGTTTTTTTCAGTTGCGCATGCGGCGCTGTCGATGCTATGGTCCTCTTCGTGAGGATCTCGCCGTGCCGAACGATCGACGAAGTACCGAGCCGACCCCTGTCGGCGCCAGCCTCCGCGTTCGAGGCGTGATCTGGCCGATCCGGATTCCTGCGATCGCTGGACTTTGCGCGTGCGAGTTCTCCGCTGGAGCGGTCAGCAGTTGCGGTCGTTTGCTGTGCCTCTCGTGCGGCCAGGAGATGAGCACGGATCCGCGTGCGATCCCTGCGATCGGTTGACCTCGTCTTGACCACTCGAGCTCGACCAGGGTAGCTTCGACGGCAGCGAGGTGGAGCAGGCTGGTAGCTCGCTGGGCTCATAACCCGGAGGTCACAGGTTCAAATCCTGTCCTCGCTATATCAATCAACCCAGGCGGCCTCTCTCGCAATGGCGAGGCGGAAAAATAGGGGGCCCTGCACGGACATCCCGGCAGGGCCCCCTGCTTCTTTCACCTACTCGAAGGTTGCGAAAACGCGACGTCATTTTGGCCATGGAGCGCTCCTTGTTAGGATGCGGTCTCGAAAGGATCTCCATGAGACACATCCTGCGTCTTCTGTCGAACCCGGTGCTGTGGTTCGTCGTCGCGATCATGATCGCGATCAGTCTTCTCCTGTCCTGCGACGGTGAAACGATCCACGACGATGTCGAGGATCGCATCAACATCGGCGTACCCACGCCCGGACCTTCCGGATGGGGCGTCAATGATGAGCGTGGCAACGGCAACACGCAGAGCTACGGAACTCGTCTTCGATGTGCGGTCCACCTCGCAGATCCGAGTGCGAAGGTCTACGAGCTGAGCCACGAGTTCAGCTCGAGCATGCCTCAGAACATCTTCGCCGCAGCTCCGGTGTCGGTCAGCCCATTCCCGACGTTCGGTCTTCCCTTCGTGTCCCAGATCGGAAACGGAGAGGTGGTGTCCGGAGAGATCGGTCAGCAGGGCACCCAGATGGATGCCCTCGGGCACTTCGGGATCCTTCCATCTCCGTGGATCCCTGGCGTCGACGCTTACCCACCTGTGGATCTTGCGACCTACTACAACGGCTACACGCAGCAGCAGGTCAAGCCGGATCCTTCGGGCGCGCTGCAGCTCCTGGGGATCGAGAATGCTCCGCCGATCATCACGACCGCGGTCGTCCTCGACGCGCAGGAGCTACTCGGATCTCCGATGGAAGCTGGCGATCTCGTGACGGCGGAGATGATCGACGACATGCTCGATGCGAGGTCGTCGACGAGATGGAGAGGGATCCTCCCAGGCGACGCTGTCTACATCCGGACCGGATGGGGCGAGCGATGGACCGATCCGCAGACGGATCCTTCGTACTACGTAGGAAGCCCTGGCCTCTCCGCCGACGCCGTCGAAAGGCTCGCCGAGGACTATCCGGTCCTGGTCGCGCTGGACAACGCGTTCACGGATGCGTTCGAAGGACCATGCGAGCTCGACGGCAGCTGTGCCGTTCCAGACAGCTCGATCCCTGGTATTCCTCTCCCGGCCCACCATCTCGATCTCGTCGTCCACGGGATCCATCAGGTACAGAACGCTGCCCTCAAGAAGGCCGCAGACGACAACGTGGCGCTCGGATGCACCATGGTGCTTCCGCTGAAGGTCCGCGGAGGTTCGGGATCACCGGTCCGGATCGTTCTCGTCGGCCGCTAGCAGCCTCTGAGCCGCATCGCCCAGCGCTCGGGCCTCGTCGATCATCGAATCGGCGAGCGTCCCGATCCGCTGGGCTTCAGCGTTTTTCTCTACCGCTTCGATGAGAAGCAGAGACGCCATCGAGAGGAGCATCTCCGCCTTCTGCTTCCGAGTCATCTTGGAACGATGAATCCGATCAGTGGTTCCATGCCCCATCGTCTTCTCCGACATCGTTCCAGATCGTCCCAGTCATCTTGACCACGCACATCCTCGGACCGTTCTGAGTTCCATCGCAGCGAGGCTTCGTGGTGAGACGACCCTTCTCTGCGCACAGAACGCCCTTGTCTCTCCACGTGCGCATGATGGCGTCCGCGGGATAGCCGAGGTCCTGAAGCGCTTTCTTGAGATGGTGTGGGAACCAGGCGAGAACCTGGCATCCAAGCGCGAACTTGTCCCCTACCTCAGGGTCAGCGATCCTCCTCCATCCGAGGTAACCGCCGTACCCATCAGCGCCTGACTTCAGCACGTTTCCCCAGACGCACCACCGAGACGGCTGAGACTCCGCGAATCCGAGCACATCCTCCCAGGCCTTCTTCGCCTTGTTCGAGTTGTTCTCCGACTCTCCGATCGCATCCTCGAGGCTTGCGATCAGGGATCGATCGGCGATCAGGGACTTGTGGGCCCATGGAAGGTTGAAGATCTTGTGGGCGAGACGAGACGCGATCTCGAGCAACGCAATCGCAGGGGCGAGTCGAACACCGGGCGCTGTGTGACTGAGTTGGCGAACAACCGCGGTGCACTCTTGGTATTGCCTGCGAAGCTCATCCCACTGCTCACGGTTCGCACACAGCCACTCGATGAGTGCAGGGCCAGCCACGCCGTAGTTGTCACGAAGCTTGTCGAACACTGTTGCGAGGAGCTTGGCTTTCTCATCCGAGTACTCGCCGAGAGGAGCTCCCCAGAAGGTCAGGACGCGAGCCGCAGCACCGCCGGTTCCAGCGTAGTCGGAGAGGGTGTACTCACCGGTCGATAGGACGATGGTCCGCCATTGCTTCGACGCGGCTTGGGTGAGGCTCTTGTTGCTTCTCGTTCGCGAGTGACCAGACTCGAGCATGTACACCGCAGCCGTCAGAAGATCAGCTCGCTTGTGCTCGGGGATCTCTGCCGTGTCATCGATGATCATGGGAAAGTCGTTGAGCACCTGGGCCTTGGCTTCAAGGCCAGTGATCGTCGTGTTCCATGTCGGAAGCCGATCTTCGGCGCTCTTCCACACCGTGTTGGCAAAGATCAGGGCGGTCGACTTTCCCTTCGTCGTCTCACCGCACCACTCCACGATGACGTTTGGCGCTCGGAGAACGGCGATGAGCGGCGAGCACAAGCTGGCGTAGATCGCGACGCGAACCATGGGGAACTGATCGAGAGGAGCGATCGCATCGCACCACCCCTGGATAGTTCCTCGACTTGAGATCTCTCGGATCGATCGGTCTTCTCCTCCGTCGCCATAGAAGACCTCGATCGATTTTCCATTACCGCCGATCTGTCGATGCCCACAGAGGAACCCGTGAGCTGTAGGATCGGTATCGCTTCCGTGCCAACCCATCGTTGACGTGACGAAGCCCCTTTTGATCACGGATCGGTTGGCGTGCTCGTAGGACTCGAGATAGTGGACGAGGTCCTCAGCGTTGATGCTGGACACCGGAAGATCCTGAGCCGAGCACGCAACGATCTTCTGCTTGGACATGATCGTCGAGCGTTCGTAGATCTCCTTCTGCCACGCGCCGCAGTTCTTGTGCGCGATCTCGAGGAGCACCGTGCTTCGATCCAAGTATTGAAGTCGCCTCGTGATCAGGATCGGGTCTCGGCAGATCAGCTTTCGGTTGTCGATCTTGCCCTCGCTCGACGGGAGCTTGCGATACACAGCGGCTCGAGGATCTCCGATCCCGTAATGGGTGGGGACCGTCGCCTCTTCGCTGACCTCTTCAGGAGCATCATCCCAGACGCTTCGGACGGACTGCGCCGATGCGTCCATGTCGCCGATCGATGGAACCTCCCTGAGACGATGCGCAGTCTTCTTGACCTCTTTCTCTACGAGCTGAGAGACGCCTGCAGCAACGAGGAGCTCGTGAACCTGAAGCCATACGCGAGAATCGAAGTTGTAGACATCGGCAAGATCCTTCAGCCAGGAGTCTGTCATCACGGCGGACTTGTCGCCGAGGAGAGCTGCTTGCAGCCGAGTGATCAGTTCGTTCTTGGCCATGGGTTACCCGAAAAGGTCCGCAGGATCTCGGGCGCCAGGCCGTGGCAGTGGAACGATGCTGATCTTGATGTCAGGCCGGGTCTGTTCGACCCGTGCGTTGAGGCGATACAACGCCTTCCTTCCTGGGTCGTCTCGATCGTAGGCGACGAGCAACCTCTTGACAGTCTTGGGTATGGCGACGTCTCCGAGGCCCTTCGCGTTCAGGCAGCTCCACGCCGGCTCTTGAACCTGATGCGACGCCGCGAGTGCACTCTCGATCCCTTCGGCAAGCACCAAGGTGCTGTGGACCTCACCAAGCCAGACCGCGTTGCCCGAGAGAACACCGATCGACATCCTCGGCTGGTTCACAGGGGCTTTGCCCCCGGGAGGGATCGGCCTTCCTGATTCGTCGAGCTGGATCCCGCCAGGATCGAGGTAGGTCCGGTGGGCAGCGACGATGGATCCGGAGATGTCCCGGACCACCGCGATCATGCAGGGCCATGGGGCCCCGCGATGAGTTCGAGGATCCGTCGTCTCAGGATGTTGGAGGCTGGTGAACCGGAGGTCGGTTGGCCACTCGGATCCGACAGGCTCGAGGCGCCGTCCGCGGAGGTACCGATCTACGATGTCGCCTCGGCGAAGGAACCGAGCTTGGTCGATCAGAGACGCTGCGTACTGGCGCCTCCGCTCCTCATCACGCATCTCGGCAGCTGGGTCTCGAGGTTTGAACTCGGCCTTGGCGTCGCCCTTGTGGGTCTTCTGTGCTTCGCACCGGAAGCACCCCCAGCCCTTGGGGCTGCCCCAGAGCGTAGGGTTCCGGCTCTTGCGACCCTGAGGGTCACAGTAGGGACACACCGCGTGAACGTACGCACCACGCTGCCGCCCAGAGCGGAGCGCTTCGACGACGACAGGTGGGGCGGTCCAGCTAGAATACTGGGTCGTCGCACCCATACGATCTCCAGGATCGGGGTTTCACGGGGAGGGGACGTCGGTTGTAGGCCCTGGGTCGGTTCAGGGTCAAGGCCCAAGCACTTGCGTGTCGCCAAGGATCTGGAGTAGCTTCGAAGCGCCGGCCGCCCCGGTTCATGCTTCGACAGTCGATCCTAGGATCGGTTTTCGCGGCGAGGGGGCGGGGGCCGTGGGCGGCCACGGCTCCCGCAATCAACATGGACCCCCTCCGCCTCTTCGATGCACAACATCTAGTGATGCGCAGCTCGCTGCACTTGGACCTGAGTCGTGGCACGATGAGATGCGCGACTCGACTCCGAACGGAACCGAGCGCGATGCAGACGACCTCGACGAAGGAGATCTGAGACGATGCCGATCTACGTCTACCGGTGTTCACGATGCAGCCGAGAGGTTGAGGAGCTTCAGAAGTTCAGCGACCCCGCGCCGATCACGGAAGATCCGTGCGGAGAAGACCCAGCACAGACCTGCGACCTCCACCGAGCTCCCACGACGTTCACGCAGCGATGGGTCGGCGACTATTCGAGCGAGGGTCGAGGTGGATGGCAGCGCCAGGGAGAGGCGATGGTGCGTCAGGTGCCCGGGGCCAACACGACGACCTACGGCGACGGATCGGTGTGACATGCTCTCGCGAGGACCACTCGATACAGTCCTGTGCTTCTACGGTACGGATTCGAGATCCGCAGCGATCCGACACCTCAAGGAAGGATTCCCTGAGCGTTCGTCCTTCGCGAGACATCTCGAGGTTGCTCTCACGCAAGGACCCATGGTCTTCAGCGTGATCCTCCCGCAGAAGTACGACGAGGTCTTCGATCGAAGGCCCGCCGACGAACGAAGCATCTTCGTTGTCGACGAAGCCGTTCCAGCAGCGCACATCCTCGATCTCGCGACCTACTCGAGGAACGCCCTGTACTCGAATCAGGCACTTGGAGAGGAGCTCCAGCGTCGGTTCGAGGAGTGGAAGAAGCGGTACGACGACCGCATGGAACGTCGCAGCCTCAACCCGTCCACGAGAGGCCCGAGGCCGTCGGAGTAGATCTGGATCGGCAGAGGCTGGGCCCGAGGAAGAGAAACCGCCCACCCCCTGAGCGCAAGGGCGCGCCCGCCGGGCGCATCGGCACCATGTCTTCGCGCTCAGCCTCTGCCGAGTCCAGATCATCTGCGACGCTTCGTTTTTTTGTGCGCTTCGTTCTCCGCCCGGTTGGGCCAGAAGAACTCGTACGTCACGTCGCCTTGAACCCACACGTTCTCACCCCTGAACGTGTCCTCTCGCTTGATTCTAAACTTCGTCCCGTCGATGAGTGTGACCTCGTAGATGTCCACGTAGTGGTAGCCCTTCCGGCTGCTAGGCCTTCCGGAAGTAGAGCATCTCGAGAAGTTCTCGATCCCCTCGTCGATCTTGGTCGACGGACCCCTCTTGCGTGGCTTCCCACCCTTGGTCTTGAGCGCGTGTGTTCGACGGACGAAGATCGGATCCCCGAACTCTCTTTCGACGAACTGATCCAGTGACATGGGCTTACGATCGGAACCTGTCGGACCCGGAGGAGACTTCCCGTACTCGGCATGCCAGTCTTCAGCACGAAGCATCAGAGGTGCCCACTCGAGGTAGTCTTGCCTCGTGCGCGGATCGGCGAAGAACTGCTTGTAGTCTCCAGGCGTGTAAGCCGAGACATGGAACAGTGTCTTGGTAGGACACGAGATGTCTTCGTCGATGATGATCGATGCGCGTCGATAGGAAGAGAACGTCCGCTCACGTTGCCATTCGTATCGGCACTTCCCGCCACGCATCGACACCACACGTGCGATGAGCCCAGGCCCAGGGTTTCCGCGGGGACGAAACGACTCCAGATCATCTCCGTAGTCACGAGACCGACTGGATCGCCTATCGTTTTCCTTCTCCGCCATCTCGCGAAGCCAGATCGGCTCCTGGCCCATCGTGTAGCTCCCCGGTCCGATCGAGGCGCGGAGACGTTCGAGGTAGGCTTGGATGTCTGGCTTCTCTCCGGTGGTCAGCGCCCGATCCGTGTCGTAGACCAGCTCGACCGCCTGATCGAAGCCTTCGACGTCCCAGAGGCGCACAGGTCCGTGCGGGTGAAGGACATCGGTACGATCGAACAGGCCTTGGATGATGAGCGCGACGCGATTGTGGTCCTGGATCTCGGTCTCGATCTTCTTGACGGCGTCGTCGTACTTGACACTGCTCGTGTCGAAAGGGATCCACTCTCGAGATGGATGTGTCGGTTTGTTCCACGGCTCACAGGGTCGATCCGGATGATCGGGCTCTTTCGGATAGGATGGTCGCTTGGGGTGATCGTTGCGCGTCCTCGCTTCACCGAAGCTTTTGAACCATTTGAGATCGTCTTCGTCCAGCGTCGCCTCGTACGCCAACACCTCCTGCTTGTACTTCTCCTCGATCTTCTTCCGCTCGTATCGGTACTGAGCGATCTGCGGCTCCCAGAGAAGATCCCAGGCTCCGACATCCACGATCCATTGGTCGTGATCCTTCTTGTACTTCTTCTCGTTCAAGCGAAACTCGGCGACGAGGCTGTCGTAGTGCGACTCCGAGATCACTTCACTAGATCGGACATTCATGTACATCGATCCGCGGCCCATCGATTTTGCGTGATCGAGATCGGGGAAGAGCTTCTCCTTGAAGTCGATCTGAGTCTCGAGGCATGAGAGACGCTCTCCGTTTCGGATATACAAGAACGTCAGTTTGTTGGCCGCGTCCTCTTGCATGAACCGAATGAAATCACGAAGCGTGTGTTTTCCACGACCACGCTCGACTGCACGTCTACGCACCTGGAAAGCGACCATGCAGCGAGGATGAGGAAGGATCCGCTCGAAGTTCCCAGGCTTGGACAACCACCGATCGAAGTCTCGGATCCTCTTGAAGTCCATGCCTCCGGCCTCGTAGTCCAAGAGGCACTCTTCGTCCATGTAGTGCCTTCGCTGCATCAGGTGCAGCTTGGTTCCGAGCGGAGCGGGCTGTCCATCCTTGATGAGTTCGACCCTCTCCACCAGGCCTGCGTAGAGTTCGATGTTGAAGATCTTGCTGTCGATCTCCTGGACCGTCTCGCGCAGGTCGGAGGACAGGGCGCGGAATGGGATCGTGCTAGCAGATAGCCACTGGACCATCTCCCTGTTCTCATCCTTCATCACCTTGTACAGCGCCGGGAGATCCTCGTCCCTTGCCTTCGCCAACGCGTCGCCATGCGCCTTCGGATCGGCATGTCCAGACAAGACGGCAAGCCCGGTCTGCTCCGCAGCCTGAGCTGCGCGGATCTGCGAGAGCCCGAGACGGACATGGATCTCCTGGACCTCCTTGAGCGCCTGATGGATCTTCCTGCGGGAGGCATCGACATGCCCGGCGATGACAACGTCAGGATTGGGCTCAGGCTCGCATACTCGGATGAAGTGACCGAAGTGAACGCGCCACGACGCCCCCCAGACGTCCTGCACGTTGGCATAGTTCGAACCAAGACCTGTGACGCAGACGAACCTGCGCTCGCCGTTGGATCGACGGACGAGGCCATCCTCATGCTCAGATTCCCACGTCCCAAGGTCTTCTTCGTCGGTCTCGGTCTCGGTGAGATCAGGTCCGTCATCGTCATCGTCATCGTCATCGTCATCGTCATCGTCGTCTCGTTCCTCCTCCTCCTTGTCCTCCTTGTCCTCCTCGGCCAGACGGAGCCAGTACCAGTCCCCGATCACGATGCTGCCAGGCTGTGCAGATCCATCCTCGACGTGAGGCTCGGATCGCACAGCTGCGTGGTCGTTGTTTTTCTCAGCCATCGTCCTACTCCCCTTCCATGTCGCCAGATCCACGAGTTCGACGAGTTCCCCACGGCGCCGCCGAGGTCCTGATAGGATCGAGGAGCTCGCCCAGTGCGCCGCGGATCGGCTCGCGCCAGATCGGGATGATGCTCCCGGACAACCTGGCCAGGCACTCCGACGTGATCCAGACGAAGGACTCCGGGGATCGCCCGACCTGGATCTTGAAGATCGATCGTCCCTGCCCGCACGGAACCTGGTGGAGCCGAGCATGCCAGTCGGGCCTCAGCTCGGAGAGTCGCCTGAGGACTTCTCGAGCCACGACCTCTCGCGCCGACTCGACGTCTGCCGAGGGAGGAAAGACGCGTGCCTCGTGGACTGGAACGTGGTTGCTATCCACCTGACACCTCCGAACCTTTGATGGCTTCGATGACCAGATCGATGTCGATGAACATGGATCGACCATTGGACTCTTCGACCAGAGCCTTGACACGAGCGGAACAACGATTGCGTTCGTCGTCACGAACCATCGCTTCGAACTCGGAGGCAGAGGTACGATGACGAACAAGACCCCTCGCCCACTCGCACATGCGAGCGACATCCAAGGCTGAGAGAGGTTCGAGGTGCGGAGGATATGCCGGAGCGACGACCACGTCGGGAGGACCTGCCCTGAGCCATGACTTCAGCAGCAAGGCGACTCGAGCATGCGCAGCATCTTCCTCGTCGGTACCGACCTTGCACTTGTCATCGCTCAACCTCATGAGCACGTGGCCCCGGCTCTCCGCTGCCGAACGAAGCGCGTCCCGAGACGTCACGCTGTCGATCTCGGAAGGGTCGCATCTGTCTTGAACCGACTGGACCGCAAGGGCACTGCTCGAAGCACACGAGTAGGTCATATCTCCGATCGCCTTGGTCCAACCGTACGGCGTCATCTCCCACCCCTTCGATGCAAGGAATCGGCAGACGATCATGTCGAGATCTTCGCGGACGCGAGAGATGTCCTCCGACAGGATCGACGAGCCGACGAGACGCAGAGCGTCGCGTTCCCTCAGCGCGTGGGTTTCTTCTTCTTCTCGCGACCACGACGACTCTTCACTCTTCGTTCCCATCACTCCTCCTTCATGGTTCTCCACGTTGCTATTCATGCCGTCCTCCGAACGCGTCGACTCCGACCCTGCATCTCGATCGCGTGATGAGCGAGCTCGACGAGGAAGTTGGCACCACCGACGTCGTGCTGGGCGAGGCCGCCGTTCTCCTCGCCGTCGATCATCTCCGCGGCCCGCATCTTCTTCGCGATCAGGTCGAGGGCGAGCGACTGGATCGTGTTGCGGTAGCCGAGGAAGACGACCCGGATCGGCTTGGTTTGACCGAGCCGCCACGAGCGACGGATCGACTGTCGAAGGACCGACAGGTTGTACTCGATGCCGTACTGGATGATGGTATGGGCGAACAGGAGATCGAGACCGGTCTCGACCAGCTTTCCGTTCGTGAGCAGCACGTCGAATCCCTTGGCCTCCGCGGATGCTAGCCACTGGATCCGCTTGTCGGGCTGGACGCTGGACTCGAGCACCGCGACGCGAAGCCCCTTGGCCTCGAGGGCAGCCTTCACGCGACCTCGGGCGTCACGTCGCTTCGTCTGCGAGAAGAAGACCATGGACTTTCGTCCGGCCTCACGCTCAGCGACACAGATCTCGACCGTGCGAAGATCCTTGGGCCAGATCTGCGAAGGGAAAGCCTTCGCCGAGGCGATCAGGATGGGACTCCCATCGTCGTCGAGGCCCTCGATCGCCTCGGCTTGGTCGGGACGATCCGGGTAGCCGAGACACGCCTGGATGTACGCGCCCAGGATCTTGGGATTGTGTCGGATCTGGCCTTGAATCTCGGACGCGAACCGCATCGCCTCCGCCTGGACCAGAGGATCGTGATCGACGAGCTCGACTTCCTCGGAGTAGGGAGGCAACTCGACGCGAAGATCCTTGAGCTTGACGAAGATCGTGTAGGCCAGGAGCATGGGAATCATGGCCGGGCTCATGCCTGGGATCTCTCGGACCCGACCACCGCTGCTCCCCTTGCTGTAGTTGAAGGTCGAGGTCCGCCGATCGATCTTCTGGACCGTCTCGAATAGGCCATGGTGAGCGACGAACCGTGCGCACTCGTTGTGCTTGTAGGACTGTCGGAACCCGTGATCGATCCGGTAGAGGAGATGGAAGATCGACGAGGCTCGGCCGCCGTACAGGGTCCCGGTCAGGGCCAGGATCTTCAGGGACGACGAGCCAAGGACCTGCACGGCGCGACCCTGGTCGGACTCCGCCCCCGCGAACTGATGGACTTCGTCGATGACCAGTCGGTAACGCCGTGCGTAGTGGGTCGCGATGTAGCGGGCCAGAGGCCATCGCTTCGTGGGCTCCTTCTTTTTCCCCTTCCCCTTCCCCTTCCCCTTCTTCTTGGGGGTGGTCTCTTCGACCTCCTCGGACGAGGACAAGGGAAGCGACGTCCACATCGGCTCGCCACAGTCGCCGCACTTCCTCCGAAGATCGGAGTTCATGGACTCGACCGGAGCTCCAAGGTACAGCGATCCACAGTGCGAGCACGTGATGCACCGCTTGACCCTGATCTTCTTGACGATCTCAGGCTGAGACCACTGATCCCGGCGGACCCTGGACTCCTCGACGATTCGCATGCGACGCGTCGAGTAAGCCGGTGCCCATCTCGCGCCGAGCTTGGCCATCTCCTTGCTCACGACGAGGCACCGTGCCGAAGGATCGGCGAAGAACGCATCGACATCCGAGCACCGCTTCGCGAATCGTGACGCGCGAGGATCGCCGAAGACCACGGCGTTCTCGTGAACCCACTTGCTGACGAGGTGGGTCGGGCAGATGATGATCGTCTTCTTGGCCCCGGAGAGCGCGATGGCGACGTTGGCCATCGTCGTCTTGCCCGTCCCCTGCTCGCCGCAGATGATCACCGACTTGTGGTCACGCCACCGGTGGACGACGGCGGCAGCGGCCTGACGCTGGATCTCCAAGATCTCGGGCTCGGATCGACCAGGAAGGATCCCTGGGGCGCGAAGCTTCGAGAAGTCGAGCCCTGAGAGGTCGCCGTTGAAGCTTGGCGTATGCCCGGACAGGATCGCCGCAGCGAGATCGTCTCCATGGTTCTCGAACCACTTCGAGGTCCGGATCGGATCCTCGTCGACGCGCCACGTCTCGAGGTCTCCAGTACTCAAGGAGATCGACGAGAGGTACGACACGATCCGCTCCTGTTTGATCCTCTCGTCCTCGGTGGTCAGTTCGACCGTGACTTTGAAGGATCCTCCCTTCATCAGGCAGTCGCCGATCTCAGCGCCGTCGAGGCACCCAGCCGCCAGGAGCATCGCCTGGTGACCCGGACGAGGCGCGACGAGGGGGGTCTCGGATCGGATGTTCCGATCCGTCATCATGATCCCCCAGCGGGGCGACGCGTAGGCGCCGGTGGGCGACTCGCCGAGCACGGGCGGAGCAGGAAGGCTCTCGTCGATCTCGAAAGCTCCGGTCGGAACGGAAGGAACAGGTCCGCCTTCGAAGACTTCCGATCCGAGGACACCGATCTCGCCGAGGTGGAAGACGTGGTAGCCCCACTGATTGGGGTCGCGCCGACGAGCGATCACCACGACCTGATCGAAGCTCTCCGACTCAGGGTGCGGGAACTCCCAAGCGCGAACGTCACAGAAGCTCTTCTGGATCGCCGTCTCGAACCTGTAATCCGAGAGGATCTTCCTCGGAACGATGAAGATCAGCAGGCCTCGAGGCGCGAGGAACTCGGCGGCGCGGAACAACCACGATACCTCTTGGCGCAGCGATCCGTCATCGTCGCTCCCATCGTTGTCATAGGGAGGATTGAGGAGTACGACCGAGAAGGTTGCCAGCTTGAGCTGATGGAAGGATCCGTGCAGAACGTGATCCATGACGAGCGATGCCGCCTCAGCACGGTCGCGATCAAGCTCGACGCCATAGCTCTTGAGTCCCCAGGCCTTCGCGAGGCAGGCCGCTGCATCGCCCCGGCCTGCACATGGATCGAGAAGAGTCGCGCCGGGCTCGAACTTCAAGCGAACCATCTTCATGAGAATGCTGACGATCCGATCCGGGGTCGGAAAGAACAGCATCTTTGCGACTGCTTCAAGGCGTGCCATCAGCTCAGAACTCCATCGGCGATCGCTTGCTTGACGAGAGGGGCCCAGGCGTCGACATGGGTGTCGATCTTGTGCACCGAGATCCCGAAACCGAACACGGGGACGATCGCCTTCCCGCGGAGTCCGATCTCCCAGATCGCGTCGCTCCAAGACTTCCGCATCGGGACACGGCACAGCTGGGCGAGGCGACTGAAGTACTTCGTCGATGGGTCAGGTCCGATCTGGAAGAACCGGTCTCGTGTCACCGTCGACTGACGCGTCGCGTCGTTGTGGACCAGAACGATGTGAACACTGTTCCGATCGTGAAGAGAGGAGCTGATCGTGGTGTAACGATCGCCGTCACCCACGTGAAGTCGGACGCCAAGAGAATCGATCCAGATCCCTGAGTCGCCTCGCTTCCGGCTCACGATCGACGCCCAGATCCCTCTCACTGCGTTGCGGTGACCGAACATGGAGAGGAACACGATGTCTCCGTCGTGACGGATCGCGTCGCTCCAGCACGAGCACCCACGACTGTCGATCTTGATCACTGGACCTCCGGTCGCATCGACTCGACGAACCTCTGCATGTGAACGATCTCGAGGATCCGAGCGTAGAGACCGGCGGATCGGGAAGCCCCCCTGGACGAAGCCTTGGCGAGTAGCGACTTGAGCTCGTCGACGACCGCTGGATACTCCCCGACGATCCAGATCGCGAGGAAGTCCGGCGCCCAGTTCGTGGAGATCATGACCGCGATCTCGTCACGGGACGGCTCGATGACTTCGTCCGTCGAGGACTGGACCATCGGTCGCACCTTCTCGGGGTACCGGACCACCCGCGATCCCGCGGGATGGGGCGCTCCGTGAGTCCATCGGACAGGGATCATGACTGGCTCCTTGGGTCGGGCCACGAGAGGCAGACCCTGCTGCGCATGACGCCGCTTCGAACCGCGTCCCTGAACGCGGCGATCGTTCGGATTCGATACTGGACCGTCACCCATGACTCGACACGCCCACAGTTGGAGTGAGGCATGGGCCCGTCAGCGATCAAAACGGTCCTCTCGCTGAGCTTGGCGCCTTCGATCTTGACCAGCTCGGCCAGCAGCTCGTCGGCGAGAGCGAACGCCTCAGGCGTCCCGGGCATCTCGACGTTGCGGTAGTGGGTCGATCCTCGGCATTCGGAGTAGGACCCTCCCACGGCTCGAACCCGACGCCCGTAGCGTCGGGTGAAGTCCGGAAGATCGTAGAACCTTACCGTGAACCGACCAAGAAGACTGTTCACGATCTGGTCGATCGTCACGACGATGTCGGGGAAGGCCTTCAGCTTGCGGATCTTCGACAAGATCTCGAGCGCGGCATCGTCCGCATCGATCACGGATCCGCCCTGTGTTGTGGTGTTCATCGGTGGCGCTCCAGTTCGGCCCGTCCCGCGGCAGTGATCTCGTAGTGGTCGTACGCCGGTCGCAACCAACCCGCATCTTCCAGCGACCAGATCACGGAGGCGTAGCTTTCGGTGCCCGCCGCCGCTGCGAGATCATCACTCGCGGCCCTGGTGCTAGCGTCGCTGGCCTTGGCGTAAACAGCGAGAACCTTGATCGATGCGGGCATCGTGGTGTTCATGGCGAACCGACCTCCAGTTCGGCACGCGGGACCCACGTGTGCGTCCCACCGAGGATGGACCAGCTTGCGACCAGGTCACCGCCGCGATAGATGGACGCATCCCAACCACGCTTCTTGGCGACTGCCAGGGCCTCTGCGAACGACTCCGCTGGCACGGGCTCGTGGTGGTCGAAGTTGAGCGAACGAACCGTGAACTTGTCGGTCATGGCGTTGAACCTTGTCGAGGAGTAGTGACGGTCACGCACACGTCTCACTGCCCGCGACGGACACGAACGCGCTAGGACTGTTCGACCCGTCGCGAAGACGGACAAGAGGAACGTCGAGTCCGTAGCCCACGAGAGCCGAGTAAGTCTCGTAGGCCCTACGCGACTCGACAAGCATCGAGACTCCGCGCCCCTTGAGCATACGACCGATCCTGACCCCGCATGGATACACGACCGAAGCTGTGGTGGATCGAACCCCACGAAGACTGGAACCCTTCTCCCAGCACGAGATCCCGCGCACGCTCCACTTGACGAAAAACTTCGCCGGAGAGAACGGGTACCTAGGTTCCTGGAACGTGGCTACGACCTCGCCGCGGTCGAAGCTTCCGCCCCGACCCCTCTCCACGATGTCGCCGATCTTGAACGGGAACAGCAACCGGAACATCTCCTGAGGCGTCATCTCGACCATGCACACCTTCGACGTCGCAGAAACGGCCCAACTTCCACTCCTGATGCGGTCTGGCGCACCAGGAGCCTTGGGTCTTGCGTACACCGGTCCGGTAGGGTAACTTTTTCAACCCGGGCAGGCAAGCATGAACTCCTCGAGCGGCCCAGCGCATGGGGAGTGGAAGAGCGGGGTGAGGGCGCACGTCAGACCAAGCGAGAGCGAGAACCATGGACCCCTTCGTCAGAACCCTTCTCTGGATCCTCGACAAGTCCGCGTTCGTCGCAGCGATCACCCTCGGGATCATCTTCGCGAGGTGCGTGTCATGAGCGCGGACCTGTTTGCGAGAAGCCTCCTCTGGACCAAGGTTGACGAGCGCATGTACGTCGCCACTGCGTCCGTCGTGATCGACAGGCGCCCGATCAGGGTGGAGCTCCGCATCGACGGACGCGCCGCTGACCACTTCCGAGTCGACTGCGCGAAGGGCATCCCGCTGTGGGAGGCCATCGACGGGAGCCAGGAGTTCCCGACCACCCTCGCCGCGGCCAAGGTCGTTGCCAAGGTCTGGTTCAAGTCCGCCAACGACCAGGGCACACTCAGCCCGAGGTGCACATGAACGCTCGACGAGCTGCCGAGATCGGAGCCAGGTTCGCCGAGACTCTCCCCTGCGTCGACGATCGGGTGAGGCGTCCCAATCTCTCCACCGTCGACGTAGACGGACTCCTGGGAGGAGACTCGACCTTCGAAGAGAGAACGGCGTTCGAATGGGCCGTGATCGGAGGCGTTGCGAAGAGCGAAGGCGACGAGATGACGACCCTCTACTGCAAGCATCGTCTCGAGACCATCATCGCCAAGACCGAGCGAGGAGAAACCCTGTGACCGCCATGCCCATCGCACCCGGAACCGTCCTTGTCTCTTCCTGGGGCTACGACCAGACCAACGTGAACTTCTACGTCGTGGTCAGCGCGACCCGAAAGACCGTCACGGTCCGGGAGCTTCGCTCCGAGGTGATCGACGGCGATCGCGTTGTCCCAGTCGCGGGCAGCGAGAACGGGCCCGCGATGCGTCGCAAGATCAACATCCGCGCAATGTCGCCGGTCCTCTGCAGCGATCGCCCCTCGGTGAGGATCGATGGAGCGTTCGCCTACCCCTGGACGGGCCGTGCCGAGCGCCAGACCGAGGCCATGGCAGGCCACTGAGCGGTGATCGAGCCCACCCAGATCCATGAGGCCGATTCTTCTCGCACGATCGGCCTGTCTGAACCTGCCGCAATCGATCACCTGATCGTGCGCGCGATGGCATACGCGAAGCGTCCGTCGATCTCACGCAAGCGAGCCCTCATCCGTGCGATCGACACCACTCTCAAGCTCTACTCGAACCCGACGAGATCCACGCGATGAGTCGCACGAAGCACCCCCGTCCCCCAAAGAACGATAGCGCTCGCGCCGTTCTTTTTTCGAACGAGTCATGGGACACACTGCAGCACGAGATTCGATCGAAGAAGGTCGATCGCACACGACGAGACGAGTACGACACTCGTGATCCGCTCGAAAACTTCGAGTGGGACCTCTACCAGAAGTACGCTCAGGACTACGGGTTCGACGATGACGACGACTACGATCTCAACTACTGGGACCGAGGCCTACTCAAAGTTCCCGAAGACAACTACGAGCCGTACAACGAAGACTACTACGACCCGCCATTCGTCGACCCGTGGGTCTACGACTTCGTCTAGGAGCGATCCGTGAACGCCAACGCAGAACATGAAAGATGCAGTGCCTGCGGAGGGGAGAAGGACGCCGAGGGATGGTGCTCGAGGTACTGCGAAGATCTCTCAGGTCCAGTCGACGCAGGCGTTCCGGAGATCGCCGTCCAGAGCCCGGATCGAGTGCAGAGGATGATCCGCCGCGCCGTTGTCGAGGCCATGAGGTCGAGCTGTGCCAAGAGCAAGCGTGGCGTCGTGATCTTCGACGACCTGTTTCGGGTCTACGCGTGCGGGCACAACGATCAGCCGCCAGGCATGCGATGCAACGGATCCGCAGCGTGCCGATCCTCCTGCCCGCAGCTGTGTCAGCACGCCGAGCGGGCCGCCATGGATGCCCTCCTGATGCTTCGAATCCCCCCGGGAGAGCGTCGCGATCCTCGAGGAGGCCTGCACATGCTGCACGTGAAGGCGATCGACGGAGCTGCTGTCCCAAGCGGATCCCCATCGTGCTGGCAGTGTTCCAGGGAGATCCTCTCCCTCGCCGAGCCTGTGGGACTCCTCGACGTGTGGCTTCTTCACGAGAACGGGATCCGATCCTACTCACCGATCGACTTCCACCGAGCAACGCTCCGGAGCTGTGAGCTGCCGATCCTCGAGGCCCCATGACCGTCACAGACAACCACCGCGCGATCATCGACTCGATGATCCGAGCATGGGACCCCAAGGGGACCCTGGAGCACAACGAGGAAGCTCTATGGATCATGCTCTCTCCGGGGATGTTGGACCAAGGGGTGTCGGTCGGGATTCGATGTGGAAAAACATCGATCAGCTGGGAAAGCATCGGCGATGCCGTCGAGTGCCCAGAGTCCTCTCCTCGACTAGAGCTGAAGCTCGCCACCGATCTGATGGAGATCGTTGCCGAAGGCGTACGGGCGAAGATCGTCTCCTACGAGAACGATGCTGATCGCCTCGTGAACGAGAGCAGGTCCAAGGGGTCGACTTCACACGCGTTGTGGACACAGGATCTTTCGGATCACCTCGCGTTCATGTCCACGTCATGGACGGCGATCGGATACCACAACGCGGTGTTCACCTCGATCGCCAATGGCAATCGGTGGACAGTACATCTCCATCCAGACGCGCTGAACGTCGCGCTGCTTCGCGACATGCAGGACACCCCTACGACGTTGGGACGCAGGCCATGACGACAACCGAGAACGACCTCGCCCAGGCCCATCTGAAGATCAGCGAGCTGACGCGCGAGCTCGCCGATGCACAGGCCCAGATCGCGACGCTGCAGGACAAGGACGCTCCGATTCCGATCCTCCTGCACTGCCCTTTCTGCAACCATCGCCACATCGACGTCGGCGAGTTCGCCACGAAGCCACACCACACCCACAGCTGTCAGCGCTGCGGCGAGTCTTGGAGGCCCGCCGTGGTCAAGACGGTCGGCGTCCAGTTCCTGCCGGGCTTCAAGAACGTGGCCTCGATCGAGGACCTGATGCTCGAGGCTGCTTGGTACATCCGATCCGCGGCAGTCACGGAGCCGGAGGAAGGCCTCGTCGCCGAGGCAACCGGGCATGCACTCGCCGATCGCATGTTCGACGCGCTCGGGATCGATCGAACCGGTCCCGAGCACAAGCACGAGAAGGAACCGACACCTTGAGCAAGTCCACGCACATCATGATCGGGTGCAGCAGCGCCAAGCGCGACGGGGTCAGGACTGCTGTTGGCATGTACACCGGACAGCTCTTCGACCTCTCGCTACGGTGGGCGAATCTTCAACTCGCACATCTATGGATCCTCTCGGCGAAGTACGGCCTGCTCGAGAGGTTCCAACGTATCGAGAGCTACAACTGCACCCTGAATGGGGCTGAAGAGATCCGCGCCTGGAACGAGCGAGTCGAGATCGACATTCGCAACGCGACCCGGAAGGGCGATAGGATCATCGTGCTGGCCGGATCGAACTACAGCGGATGGTGCGACGACCTCGCTGAGCAGGGCAGGATCATCGAGCAGCCGCTGCGTGGCATGGGGATCGGGACCAGGAAGCAGTGGCTCGCCAAGCAGATCGAAGTCATGTCCGCGCAGAGAATCGAGCCACAAGGGAAGACTCCACCGAAGAAGGTGACGCGATGAACGAAGAACCGAAGTGGAAGCGCGAGAAGAAGCGATGGGAGCTGTGGCAAGGAGAGTGCCTCCTCGCGATCTGCGAACCTGCTCAGACCCGGGGCCACTGGTGGTGGTCCCTGTGGAAGGTGTCAGGGTGTCCCGCTGGCTACGAGTTCTCGTTGGCCGAAGCGAAAGAGTACGCCAGATCGGCGGCAGCCCGATGACACCTGCAACTGAGTCTCGATCGAAGCGACATGCCAACTTCTCGATGACCGGGAAGGATCTGACCAGGATTGCCCGAACCCTCGTGCTCGACGATCGCCCCGAGCTCGCATATCAGACCCTTGCAAAGGGTCTCCTCGGCAAGGGTGCCAGCGAAGCGGCGATCCGCATCTTGCAGGGGCATAGCAAGCTCGTCGGGGGCATGGAGTGCTTGAGGCTGACGACGGAGAGGAAGTCCAAGGCGCTCGACGAGTTCAAGCGCAAGGTCAACTTCACCTACGCTGGACGGATCAAGACGCAAGGAACCTGGGTCCGCCCTGTCGAGTGGATTGATTCCGACGAGGGCGAGAAGCTCCAACGCTCCCACGCGATCCACTACGCGCGCCCCGGGGGAGCAATCGAGCCTCTCGACGTTCCCGGCGAAGGTAAGCGATGGGTGGTTTTCGAGCAATGCACGGAACGTCCGATGTGGCAAGACTCTCCCGCGAGCATGCAAGGGGCGCTCGACGAGTTCATCGCAGCGGGACGATCCATTGAAGTCGTCCGCGTCGATCCGCTCCGAAGCGGCGACCTCGACGACATCTTCGGAGATCCGGATCAGGAGTGGGAGGAGAGCGAGCGAGAGGAGCGAGAGGAGGAGAGCGAGCGAGAGGAGCGAGAGGAGCGAGAGGAGCGAAAATGGTACTCGAAGATCGCGAAGATCGCCGATGCGGTTCGTGAGCAGGCCGGCGACAACACGTTTGTCATGACCTTGCTCAGCGGTCGAGAGGTGAAGGTCCCTCGAGCCCCGTTCGTTCGCTGGGCGTTTCGCGGCACCGATCTGGGAGACGCAGCGCCAGAGTGGACGAACGTCGCGGAGTCCGGACTCAAGCTGCCGCTCGACAGCCGCGATCACTCCGACTGGGTCCTCGGATCTGGGCTGACCCTCGAAGAGGCCTACACCGACGAAGTGATCCGTCCCGCCTACGATGCGATGTTCGAGATCCAGGAGGAGATCCGCAGCTCCAGAGAGTCGAAGCGTCCGTATGCCGGAATCTTCGCAGCGCTCGACAACCTGCGCAGCAAGCGGATCCCCGCCGCCTGCATCATCGACAACGGCGAGGTCACCGGAGTCGTCGGATCCGAGATCCTGGTATTCCCCGACTCGGATGGACGCAGGGTCGCTGAGCTTGGCAACTGCAAAGGCCTCGTGGTGGAACAAGGCGGGCCGCTCGCGCATCTGGTCATCACATCCAAGGGCCTCCGCATCACTGTCATGCGCCACCCCAACGCAATCGAGCTGCTTCGCCCAGGGTCGACGATCACCCTCAACCCTTCCTCTGGACGGATCACCGTGCTCGAGGAGAAGACCGAATCCGAGACCTGATCAGAGGAGAACGATCATGAAGAAGACCCTGTACGCCTCCATCATCCTCATCGCCTGCGACCCAGGACAGGGATCCGACTTCCGAGTCGCGTGCCCCGACGCCACCAGCGGATCTCCAGAGGATCCTCCGCCGCCCCCGCCGCCGCCTCCATCGATCGGGATCCCCGTCCCCACCGCGACGTGCCCGGAGATCATCGACGGATCGATCACGATCTGTCCCTCGGCCATGCTCGAGTGTCGTGACGTCGTCGTGATCAACGCGTCGTCTGCCACGGGATCCGGACCACTCGCCTTGCACTGGCACGGCACGTTCGAGACCCCTGAAGCGCTCCTCGAATGGGACTCGGCAGCGCTCGCGATCCGATCCATGGTGGAGTCCGAGGGAGGCCTGATGGTCTTGCCTCGAGCAGATCCGGAAGCGGTAGCGCGACCCAGCAACCCCTTCCCGTGGTGGGTGGTGTGCGGTGCAACGCCGTCGCAGTGCAGCCGGCCCGACGACTTCATCGTCGCCGACGAGGTTGTGGCCTGTGCCGTCGAGCAAGGCCTGGTCGATCCGACGAGAATCACGACGTCGGGCATGTCCGCGGGCGGGATCATGACGTCCCATCTCGTGGACCGTGTCGGATACCTGGCCGGTGCGGTGAGCTGGTCCGGAGGCCTTCCCGAAGCGTTCCAGCCCACGACGCCGGCCGGAGACGCGGCGGTCATGGTGATCCACGGCGGCGTCACCGATCAGTACTGCGGCGCAGGTCAGCCGACCGGGACCTGCTACTCCTTCATGGATCCCAGCCATGACCTCGCGCTCGACGTCTCGACCTCTGGAGACTTCGCGTTCCTGTGTGATCATCAGGCCGGCCACAGCACCGCGATGGCCGGAGAGGGCGCCGCGTTCCTCGCCGCCTCGAGCACCGGAGGTCATCCTTGGGCCGGGTATCCGTTCGGTCACCCCGGCGATGGACCGAACTGGATGCTCAACCACTACTGCTACGCCCCAGGCACACCGTCGCCCTGGGCGCAGTGATCGATCGTTCGGACAAGAACTGGGACCGATCTCCTACTCGATCGGATCGAGAACGCCATGAAACACATCATCTCCATCCTTCTCATGGTCTGCGCGTGCGGCGACGATCGAAATCCTCCTGCGCCGGTCGAAGGTGTCTCCGAATCGGATCCTCCGTCCACCAACTGCTCCGCCTATCTCGGGTGCGCCAAGCTGTGTGAAGACGCGTCTTGCGTCGACGCATGTGCTGAGGCTACGCTGGCGCCCGTGATCGCTTGCGAGGCAGAGCGGTGCGAGAGACTTCTTGCTGCTTGCGACGAAGGGAACACGTTCGCATGTTCCGAGCTCCCGAAGTGCGGCGGGTACGAGGAGATCAGTACCACATCGGGTATGTCTGACTCATGGTCTTCGAGCAGCGGAGGCACGAGCAGCGATTCGAGCAGTAGCACGAGCGTTGATTCGGGTAGTGAATCGAGCAGCGACTCCAGCGGCGGAAGCACGAGCGGCGACACAGGAGAATGGACGGAGTCCTCGGGTGAAACCGGGAACACGAGCACCTAACGCAAACGAAGACATTTCGTCTTCCTAGGGACCGACAACGACATGACAAGGCACTTCACAACCACCATCATCTTCATGATCCTCCTCATCGTTGCTTCGTGCAACGTGGAATTCATCCATCAAATCGACACCGAAGACATCGGATCCGACACGGGCGATGTCGAGTTCCGTGCGTTCACCGACTGGCCAGAGGTCGGATGGGGCGCCGCCGAGATGTGCTGTCCCGTCATCGGAGGTCAGCATCAGCGCGAGTACTGCACCCCAGGCAACGTTCCTGCGGACTGCGACGCGCTTCCTGCCATCCCGAGCAAGTCGATCACGTCGTGGCGTCTTTCCGGGTGCTATCAGTGTGGCGATGGCTACTCCGGATACGGAGATCTCGCGTGGGCGTCGTACGGTCCCGGTTGGGGCTACGAGTGCTTCGGCCAGCTCCGCGACGCGGACGTTCCGTATTGGCCAACCCCGACCTACGCGTGGAACGCCTTCGACATGGGCGACAACTGTTGGTCGCCGAAGAACACCGACAAGCACGTCCCGTGCCCTGCTGGAACGACGGCAGCGTGCAAGGCCGGAGCGACTGAGTGCCAGACGAGTGTCTACGACTCGGAAGAAGACTCCACGAACTGGCTCGACATCGGCGACGAGATGCTGATGTGCTGCAAGGACAACGGTTCGTCGTGCGTACCTCTCGACGACATCGGCAACTGTCCCAACGGAGCGTCCACTCTCGGGTACACGGTGAAGATGTTCTGCAGCCAGTGCAACAACGGCTGTCAAGGATGGGATCTCATCCGCGACGGAGCCGCCTCCCAGACACAGGAACAGCTCGAGTCACTCCAGTGTGGGAAGAAGGTCGATGGCCTCGTTCCTTTGCGGTACCACTGCGACGGGGAGCTGTGGGACCCGTCCGCGTACGAAATCGTGAAGCCGTGTCCCGCTTCGAGCGGACTGTGCATCGACTGATCGTCTAGGACATCGACATCATCAACGGGGGAGGACCTGGTCGCAAGGACCAGTCCTCCCCTTCTCTTGACCGAAAAGGAACCGACCCCATGAAGATCCACGCCCTATTCATCCTCCGCAACGGAGAAGGGACTCCTGAGCTCCAGACGGCCTGGGACGAGTACTGCGTCGACGAGAACTTCGAGGTCTTCGAAAAGGAGTGCAAGGAGAAGATCGAAGCGATCGGAACTGAGCTCGAGTCTCACGTGATCGTCATGATCGAGGTCCCTGAAGAAAAGATCATGAAGCGACTTCGGAAGCCGACGCTCCATGTGACAGGTGTTGTCCAGGACGAGGAGTGAGGTGAAGGACTGTCTCATCGTGACGGTGACCGGAGGACGAGCGTACGAGTCGACCCTGGCCGACATGGCTAGATTCATGGCCATCATCTCTGGTCGAAGCCGATCGGTGGTCGTCCGATGCGGTGGAGCTAAAGGTCTCGATGAGCAGATCTACGATCTTGTCGGCCTCATCGATCCATCTCGGAATATCCGAAGAGAGCTGTGGCGAGCTGACTGGGATCGATTCGGGAGACGGAAGGCTGGACCTATCCGCAACCGAGGCATGCTCCGTGGCGACACATCGACGATCGTGAGGCAATGCGTAGGCGGCATTGCTACAGCAAACAAGCCTGCGGATCTCCTGGTCTCGTTTCCAGGAGGATCCGGTACGAGGGACTGCACCGGTGCCGCAGGGGCGCTAGGCATCCCGATCAAGATCATGTACTGACGAAGGAGAGAACACACTCATGGCGATCCATCTACCCATGTTCCAACCCAAGGTCCCGGTCGGAGGACTGATCAAGAACGGCATTCTCGTCCCGGTGATGAACAACGACGGGACCCAACGTCTCGATCGCTGGAAGAAACCTCTGTTTCGTCCGAAGCAGGTCGACTCGTGGATCATCATGACTCCGATCAAGGACCAAGACGGCCTGTACGTCGTCGACGAGAAGGCGATGGCGGCGCTGCCGAAGGATTCGGATGAGAAGTGCCGGAGACTTCCTGTGTTCTTCTCGTCCGACGATCTCGAGGAGTCGGCTCGGACCTACCTCGCAGGGTACATCGGTCCAGTCCGCGTATGCATCGGAGATGGGAAGAACGCGACACGATGGGAGATCAAGGCTGGCGTCAAGACCGGCAACAAGCAGGAGCGCAAGTGCCCGTGCGAGTGGCTCACTGCGCCCGAGGAAGACGGACCCAAGTGTTCGGGGACGCTCGATCTTCGATGCAGCATCGATTTGAAGGATGCTGTGACGCTCGGATCGGTGCATCGCTACCAGACCCACGGCGTGATCGGGATTTCGGAGCTCGTCGGATCTCTCATCCACATCCAGCGGGTGATCGGATCGATCGTGGCCGTTCCCATGTGGCTGTGCCTCAAGCCAGTGGTCGTGAATCCCAAGGGGATGGGTCGGAAGACGGTCTACACCGCCTACCTCGAGATCAGAGGCAACAACATCGAAGGCCTGCAGAAGACCGCGCTGGCCCGGGCATCTGCGGTCCGGGAGGTGGCCAAGATCGCCGGTCTCCCATTCCAGTTCAGCCTGCCCGGCCCGGAGGAAGAGAGCGAGGAGGACGAAGCCGACGCGGCGAGGGAGTTTCTCCCCGATGTGATCGACACCACGATCTCGGATCGCGGGGAAGCCTCGAAGCGGAGCACTCCACCGGTCGCTCCTCTGCAGGATCAGAAGCCGACCCCCGAGCAGATGACGCAGATCAAGGTGAGGATGGGAAAGCTGTCCTCGCTCTTGAACGAGCCTACCTCCGACAAGCAGGAGCGGATGCGTCGCATGTCGCAGATGGCCAAGAGGATCCTGCACGGACTCGGCTACAGGTTCGGCGACCTCAACATGTCGCAGTACGTCGAAGTCGCAGAGATCCTCGAGAAGCACATCCTCATCGAGGAGGGGATCATTCGACTCGAGGCGCTCTTCGGCATGGACGACAAGGCGAAGGCCCGCGACTACCTCCTGAACAGGATCGGGATCAAGGACGCGAACCAGATCGAACCTTCGATTCTCGACGAAATCCTGGTGAATCTCCAAGAGGCGATCATCCTCTCGGAACAGATCGAGACGTCCGACGACAAGACCGGCGAGCGTTCGGATGACGATGACGACATCGGAGACGACGACATCGGAGACGACGACGACGGAGACGACGGAGACGACGGAGACGACTGGGACGACGATGACGAAGGTTCTGGTGGTGTCGAAGACAAGCCGGACGCCCCACCCGAAGCCGTGAACAGCGAGAAGGATACCGCGCCATCCCCAGCCCCCGAACCTGGCGCTGAGAAGGTCGATCCTCCTCCGGCTCCGACATCTGCGGTCGAAGAAGAGGCCAAGGCTCGTCCACCTGGTCTCTCTGAGGATCCGGACAAGGTCCTCGGGAAGAACGATCCGCTTCGATCCAGGCTCGAGACCTCGATCGAGAAACTCGCGAAGCTTCGCGGCATCGACGGAAATGTCAAAGAGCGCAAGGAGCTTCTCGCGATCGTCTCGCAGGGAGAGATCGGACGATCGGTCACCATGTCTCAGATCACGAGCTCCATGGCGATGAAGCTGATCCCTGCGTTCGAGCAGTTGATCCAGGCAAGGGAGCAGGGAGAGCTCGGATGATTCTCCATCCTCCCCAGGGTCATCCATTCCACGCCGCCACGGTCTTCCGTGGCGACGAGGACTCGTGGGCCATCTTCTCTCCCTGCGAGACGATGCGGTACGTCCTGGGGAGGAGACTGAGCCATGCACCGCTCCTCGTCTTCTTGCTGTTGAACCCAAGCACAGCTGACGAGATCGAACTCGACCCAACACTGCGTCGATGCATCGACTTCGCGGCGAACATGTGGGGTTACGGAGGCATGATCATCCTCAACGCGTATGCGCTACGGACCAAGGATCCGAAGCTTCTTCCTCGCGTCAAGAGTCCTCGCGTCAAGAGGATGGTCTGCGACAGCGCGATCGGTCCGGAGAACAACTTCGCGATCGAGTACTACACCAAGGGACGGGACGTCTTGGTCGGATGGGGTAACCACTGCTCCGGTCCTCGGATGAGAAGGATCTCTCAGATCATTTCGTCGACGGCAAGGAACGTGGAGTGTCTGGAGATCAACAAGAACGGATCACCAACGCACCCTCTGTACCTGCGCAAGGATAGCGTTCGCAAGCCTTGGGTCATGCCATACAGCATCGGTACGGTGGGAGCGTAAGCAATGGCTGATCACAAGACGTGTCCTTCATGCGGATGGGTGCTTCATGGACATGCCCGAAGCGAAGCGCTGACGTGCGACGCTTGCGGGATGATCGTCCCAAGGGGTCTTCTTCCAGACGATCCGTCGTCGAAGCTGAAGATCGTCGATACAGACCTGATGTCGTCGAGGTCCGAAGCGGTGGTCAACGCCGTCAACACGGTCGGAGTGATGGGGAAGGGCGTCGCGCTGCTCTTCAAGAAGAAGTACCCCGACTACTTCTCCTCGTACGCCAAGGCGTGTCGATCAGGAACTATCCGGATCGGATCCGTCTTCGAGTACGAACTCGGGAGCGCCGGTCCGCCTTCGTGGATCCTGAGCGTTCCAACCAAGAGGCACTGGCGAGATCCTTCGGGTATCGCCGACGTCGAACGCGGAGTCGAGGCGCTTTGGCGTTCGATTCTTCACCTCAAGATCGGATCCGTTTCCGTACCGGCACTCGGATGCGGAGAGGGAGGACTTTCCTTCTCACGGGTCGGGCCGATCCTGGTGAAGTACCTGTCGAGCCTCAGCTGCGAAGTGTTCATCCACATGCCAAGGTAGAACCCAATGAGCGAGAACCGAATCATCGACACCACGCAACCTGTGAACTACTTCATCGGACCAGAGGAATCTTGGGGCAGGAGCATGGCTCTTCCTCGAGGCATCGATCCGCATGAGTTCTTCGACCAGATCGCCCCCGAGTTCGAACGGATGCGCCAGTTCTTCATCCAACAGAGCCAGGTCTCTGGAAAGGTTGGAACCGAGCTCCACCTCATCGAGATGTTCCGCGCCGTTTGGGTGATGGCCTCGGAGGCGCTGAAGCAGAAGGATGCGGAGACCAAGGATGCGGAGACCAAGGCCCTTGCAGCCGCTGTCATGGACCTGCAGTCGCAGATCAATGAGATCCGCCGATCTCTTCGAGGGGACCTCCCGTAGGCCTCGAGGTCACGGCTGGACGGAGGACTCTGGACGGCGCTAGACTGCCGGGGATGAGAAAAAATCCCCCAAGTGTCCGTCCCGGAGCGCGTATCCGTCCACGCCTCGTCCCTCCCCTACGTTCCGACGATCCGCCCAAGCGTGCGGGTCCGAAGATCGAGCAGGCGAAGCTCTCGAGCCTCGACGCTGCTCGTCAGCGGACCTCCGCCGTCGCAGCGCCTCTCACCCCAAGCGAGGGTCGGGTCATGCCCACTCCAGAGGCCGCAGGACCTCCGTCGCTGGCGACGGTGGCCGACCTGCTGTCTCAGATCCGGGATGAGATCCTCGGCCTGCGCGAGGACTTCAGTGCCATGATCAACATGGCCGGCGACAGCGAAGAGGTCGAGGAGGAGGACCCCGAGTCGCCTACCGGATCCCACGCCTCCGAGCACGGGGAGGGTGAGGACGGGGAGGATGGCGAGCACGAGGGCGGCGACGTCGAGGAGGAGAGCCCCGAGTCGCCTACCGGATCCTGAGCTCGAAGTTCGGCAGTGCGGCCGAAACCAGGGTCCTAGAACGGCGCTCGACCGCACTGCCTACCAGCTTTCTGATCGATCAACGAGTCCCCTGTCCCCGCGATCGCTGACGATCTTCCAGTGGTGGCCCCACGCTAATCGTGAGGATCACGTCCTGTCAAGACCCGGGATCCATGTCTCAGTGTCGATGACGTCGACGAAGAGGGCGCCGGCCCATCGCCACCATGGGATAGCCTGCGCGCATTGGTGCTGTACCGACGAGAGTTGAGACCAGCGCGATCGCATCGACCAGATGCCGGGACCGACCCACCACTTCGTCCGCTCCTCGCAGCTACACGCGCCTTGCCTGCGGCACAGGCTGTCGATCCATGCGACGGCGGCGACAGCTGCCTTTCGAGGGTCATCCAGCGCGCTGGGACCGACGCAGTCGCCCAGGTAGCGGACGGTCCACGCCGAAGCGATCCCGAAGGGCGCGCCATCGAGCTCGACCCCCGGAGGCATCTCCCTCGTGCCAGGTCACCTCCTTGATCCAGTTGCAGCTGGATTCGCGTCGACAGATCCGCTTGAGCTCGGCACGAAGCTCGAGGTCCTGTGTCGCGGCATCGATGGCGTAGTAGACCTCCCAGACCCTCGCCTCGGCCTCGGCTCGAGCCCGAGGATCGGTCGGATGGGTGTAGTTGGGGATGCCCGGGACTCGAGCCTCCGCGGTCCGAAGGCCTGCCAGAAGCCAGAGCATCAGGGCAGAAACGATCCAGATCGTGTGTCTCATCGGGGCGGAGCGTAACGCAGGCTGAGGGGTGGATGTCCATCCATCCTTTGAGGATCTTCACACCTGATCGACCATGCACCGGACCATGCTCCTTTCGGGACGATGGTGCTGGACGAAGGCCGAAACTGGAGATACGATGCCTTCTCGTATCGCTTCGTCGAATGAGTGCACCCTGCTCGGAATGGTCCGGGCAGGGTTTTTTCGTATACGATGGCGAGGATGATTCTTCCAAGCCTCGGCATTCGAGCCCTCATCGAGTCGGCCCATCGGGCCATGAGTGGACGTGAGCCCGCAGACGAGCGCAGTCGCGAGCCAGAGCCCATGATCCCCGACGCTCATGGTCAAGACGTGTCGATCGATACGGTCGGCGCATGGGCTGGTCGGACCTCGATGTCCTCCCCTGCAGCGATCAAGAGGGATGTGAGCTTCGCCAAGTCGATCGGGTTGAAGAGGCTGGACATCATCGTCAACGACCACGCGGCCTGGAGATCGGACACTCCGTTCGACACCTATGACACCGATCGGATCGTGGGCCTTGCCGATGCGGCGATCTCCGCCGGTCTCGAGATCCACCTCATGTCCTGGTTGATGCCGCACCGGAAATACATCGACCAGGCCGCGCCACGACTCCGCGTTCTGGTCGAGAGGACAGGAGCACGCTCGATCGTCTGGGACTGCGAAGAGCCATGGACGCAGGCGAGAGGAGCGATCAACTACGCCGACACGGCGTCCCATGTCTACGACGCCTTCCATGGGATCGTGCAGGGTGTGACTGGGATCGGATACGCATCCGTGGAGAAGCTCGGACCGATCTGCAAGCTCGTCGACTACGTCGTCCCCCAGTGCTACTCGACGTCGACCACCGGAGTCTCTCCGAGCACCGTCGCGGCGAAGTTCGCGAGCCGGTGGAGGAAGATGTTCCGGAAGCCCGTCGTGATCGGACTTGCTGCGTATCGCCAGCGCGGGATCAAGGGGTTCACCGAAGAGTCGGCGCTCCGAGCTGCGTTCGGAAGCGCTGAGTCCGATCCGGAAGCCAGGACGGTGATCTACTGGTCTCTCGGTCAGATCCGAGCGAGCTCAACGGCGGCCAGGGTGATCCGAAGCCTGACCCATGTCTCGGTCGCCTAGTGCGACCAGGATCGCTCCTGCGATTGTTCTACGAACCGATCCCTGGATCGGTTAGATTTCTTCCCGTGTTCAACATCCTCCTCTTCCTCGTCATCTCCGCTCCATCGAACAGCGAGCTTCGGGCCTCGTGCTACACCGCCGATCCCGACGCTTCGGCATGCCTCCGTCTCGGGCGTAGGCATCTCACTGGACGAGGGGCCAAGAAGGATCTCCCGAAGGCGGAAAAGCTCCTGACCGTCGCATGTGGGTCCGCCGAGCGCGAGGACGTCGCCGCTGCGGCATGCACCCAGCTCGGGGGCATGCTCTACAACGGCAACGGGGTACGAAAGGACTACGCTCGAGCCGCAGAGGCCTTCAAGATCGCCTGCGATTTCGGCGGAGCGAGCGCTTGCGCATCCCTCGGGCAGATGACGTACCGAGGCATCGGCGTCCTCGAAAAGGATCTCGAAGGGAGCGAAGCCCTGTTCCGCAAGGCGTGCTTTCTCGGATGGAAGCGGTCGTGCGACGATGACCACGCGAAGGATCGCCAGTGATGACACCCATCCTCATCGCCGCCGGGTTCATCGCGATCTTGATCGCATCAGAGATCTTCCTCGACCGCATGCAACAGAGGCTGTGGCGAGAAGGACGATCCGATCGTGAGAAGATCGCGTCCTTGAAGTCCGATCTCCGCCGAGACAAAGAGAAGATCCGCAACGATCTCATGAAGGATCCGCTCATCTCAGCGGTCGCAAAAATACTCGCCGAGAGCGAGAAGGTTCGCGGGCAATGACCGACGTCCTGAGGCGAGCTATCGCGAGACGACGGCGTGAGAGTAACGTTCGCGCTCACTACTTCATGATGCGGAGCTTCGCTCGTATGGCGTGGGAACATCGAAGCGCTCGGCTTCTGTGGGCCTCGACAAAGCACGCCGCGAGATGGGTGCTAGGGATGCAATGACGATGACCGAGTTCACTGCCGACTATCTCATCCCGATCCCACAAGGGTTTCCTGCGGAGATGCTCTCCACGTTCACCTCCGGACCACTTCGAGATCTACGGACGAGGTGGCGTGACCTCGGGTGCACGTCGAAGGTCCGACGTACCGACGCCGGGCTGACGGTCGACGTGACCGGGCCCGTCAACGCTGTACTCGACGTCATGGCTGAAGTCTGCGCGTGCGGAGTCGCGATCCAAATGGCGTCATCACACGCGAGAAAGTGGGACGCAGTGATCGCCAGTGCGGTCGACGATTTCATGCGCACGAAAAAGCCAGGAACGATCGTGTTCCTCTGCGATTTTGGGCACGTGAAGTCGGTGGAAGACTCCCCGACCTTGCGCGATCTCATGGAGAGTCGAGTTTTACCAAGGTGCGAAAAGTGCTCGTCCAAGATGGTCGAGGCAACGCCGGAGATCCTGATGCGCTTCGCTATCGAGCGACGATGAGGATCACGGCTACTTCTCGAGCTTCCACGCGAACCCGTTCCCATAGATCGACAAGCACGACACCTTCCTCTGGCGAGGCTTGCAGTCGAACCACTCGATCGTCACGTTCTCGTCAGAGACCACGGATACACGGCCTCTGCGAAACGGCCTTCGCATCGTAGCGACAATATCTCCAACCTTCGGTGACTCGCTCATGTCTTCTTCTCCAGTCGCTCTGACAGCTCGCGACAGCTCTTCCACTTCGAACTCTGCAGCGCCGCGATCAGTTCCTCTCGCGTCACATAGTCCGGTCCCGGGTCCAGTGCAACTTCGAGCACAGAGTCTTCCCATACCTTGATCTTCTCGCGGGCCTGGGTGAGCTCAGCCTCCAGTTCCGCCACGCGGGCGATCGAAGCGTCGAGGTCTTCGCTGATGTGCACATCCAAGCACTGGATGTTCTCGTAGTCGGCATTCAGCGCTGCGATACGATTTCTGGCCTCGGTCAACTCGGTGGACATCGTGACGTGCTCGGCCTCGAGCTCCGCCACGCGGGCGATCGATGCGTCGCGTTCGGCGACCGCGTTTGTCCGCTCATCGACTGCGATCTGTCGACTCCGCCTGAGGCCATCGATATCGAGTTCCATCCGTGCCATTCGTGCAAGAGCTGCCGACTTCGCCCACCCTGACTCAGGGCGCTCGGCCTCCAGCGCTGCGATCTTCTCGCGGGGCGTCTCTGATGTAGGTCCGGGCGCGTCTGGACTGTCCGTCTTCGCGATCCGAGATCGGGCCTGGGCCATCTCAGTGACCATCGCGAGGCCCAGTCCCATCGCGGCCAGCCACGTCTCGAGGAGCTTGCGCGCGCCCAGCATCCGCGGCATGACACGCTCGTCCTCGAGCCCCGCCATGCGGGCGATCGCGGCATCTCGCTCATCTCCGGCTTTCCTGGCCCAGGCCCGGGCTTCGTCGCGCTCCTCTCTGGCCTTCCTGGCCTCGTCGGAGTAGGCGTCGCAGCATCGTGCGAACTCCGAGGACGCATCAGCGGCCTCGGAGTACAGCGCCACGATGCGCTCGCGGGCCTGGGTGAGTTCGGACCGTGCGGACTCCAGCTCCGAACGGAGCTGGGCGAGATCGGCCTGGTAGCTGTCCAGCATCGAGGACTGGACACGGAGCTGTGCAGTCGCTGACTCCAACTCGGTGGAGACGGGCTCTCGTGGGCCCGGCGTCGGACCTCCGCGACTCGCGGCGATGAACGCTTCGTCGATCGCGCTGATCGTATCCGCGGACCTGCACGCCCGCCACAGCTCCCAGCGAGCTCGTCCGAGCAAGTCGAACAGCGTGGCGATCTCAGGGGAGTCCATGACCACAGCGTTGGCGTGGGCCGTGGCTGCTGCGATGGCCTCCTCTCTCGTAGTGTGACACGCCTTCATCTCCGCGCATACATTCCACCGCCCCGCGTGCATCTCGGTGTCAGCGATCTCGTAGTGCTTCGGAACGTCTGTCATGTCACCCTCGGTTTCTTTCGTCTACTTCGGACCATCTCATCCACGCCGTGAAGCGCCGCCACAGGCCGGGCGGCTTGGGCGGCTTGGGAGCCAGCGGGTCGGCCTCCTCGCTCGGAAGCTTCTGCGGGTTGTCACCAGCCCAGACGAACGCCGCGACGTTGTGATGCCGCCCGTCCATGCGGATCCAGTACCAGACGCAGCCTCGTTCGTCGGTTGTGGTGCTAGTGCGGTAGTCCTGACCGAAGTAGTAGCTGATGAACTCGTCCGCGGATGTGCACCTAAGATCGTACCGGGCTCGGTATGGAACGAAGATCCAGAACTCGGTACGGCGGTCGTTCATGTTCACCTCATGCGTTCACATCTTGGTCATCTTCCAGAACACGTAGCCGGCCAGGGAGCCGAGTCCGATGACGACACCGGCAGCGGTACCGATCGCGAACCATGCGGACTTTCCAGGATTGGGGAGACGGGGTGCGATGCGCTTCATGGGTCCGATCGTAGCACGATCATCGTCGGAGGATGTAGACAAGGATCAGTGCCACGATCAGCGTAACGACCAGGAGCGCAACGACGAGCTCGTGTCGGCTCACGGAATCTCGATCTCGT